>Ga0193716_1000677_pt1 | contig 20473 bp, 20 predicted proteins | sample U2c1metaG_FD_145901 | JGI IMG/M metagenome (GOLD analysis project Ga0193716, IMG submission 145901) | Soil microbial communities from a riparian zone of the East river system, Colorado, United States - U2c1 | ecosystem: Environmental > Terrestrial > Soil > Riparian zone | place: USA: East River...
TGTGTAGCGGGACACGGCCGCTGCGGGGAGGTCGAGGATCACCTCGCCGCGGCACGGCCAGCCGCCCGAGCCGGCGGAGCCGCGGAACCTGCTGGCCACGAACGCGGACACGTCGCCGCCGGGTAGTTCGCGCGGGGCGAAGCGGGGCCCGGTGGGAATGCGCGGCTTTATCCGGTCCGCACGAAAGGTGCGCCAGTCCTCTCGGTCGAGATCCCACGCGACCAGGTACCAGCGCCCGCCCCACGTGACGAGATGGTGGGGCTCGGCCCGGCGCACGTCGTCGGCGTAGTCGAAGCGCAGCACCTCGCGGGCGTGGACGGCCGCGCTGATCGCCATGAGCACCCCACTGGCGACCTGCGGGCGCGGCCGCTCGACGGCGGTGACCTGGAGCGTGTCGATGCGGTGGCGCAGCCTCGCGGGCATGACCTGCCGAACAGTTGTCAGCGCCCGCGCCGCGGCTTCCTCGATGCCGGCGCCGGTGGTCGTGGCGATCTGTAGTGCGACGGCGAGAGCGACCGCCTGCTCGTCGTCGAACAACAGTGGCGGCAGTTCCGTGCCGGCGTCCAGCCGGTACCCACCGTCGGGACCCTTGACGGCCGCGATGGGATAGCCCAGCTCACGCAGGCGATCTACATCGCGGCGCACGGTGCGCGGGCTGACGTCCAGCCGCTCGGCCAGCAGCGCCCCCGGCCAGTCCCGGCGCGCCTGTAGCAGCGAGAGCAACGACAGCAGTCGCGCTGAGGTCTTCTGCATGATTCCATACTGCCCCGAGAAGCGGCCACAACCTGTCCTCTTCCCCTGCGACTGTTGTCCCATGCCAGACAACGACCGAAATGACGAGCGAACCGACCTGCTCGCCGCCCTCGCGGACGCGCGATCCGCCCTCACCGACACCGTCCGCGGGCTCACCGAGGCGCAGCTCGGCGAGCACCCGACGGTCAGCGCGCTGTGCCTCGGCGGACTGATCAAGCACGTCGCGTCCATCGAGGAAGGCTGGCTGCGCTTCGTGGTCGACGGCCCGCCCGCGCTGCGCTACGACCTGCCGGAAGGCGTCACCTGGGCCGACTTCGCCGCCGGCACCGCACGCGAGTTCCCCCAGTGGGCGATCGACCACCAGAACAACTTCCTGATGCTGCCCGGCGACACGCTGGCCGGCATTAAGAAGCACTACGAGCAGGTCGCCACCCGCACCGAGGAGATCATCGCCGCCGTACCTGACCTTTCGGCAACGCACCCGTTGCCCGAGGCGCCATGGCACGAGCCGGGCGGGGTGCGCAGTGTGCGCCGGGTGCTGACGCACGTCATCGCCGAGACCGCCCAGCACACCGGGCACGCGGACATCCTGCGCGAGACACTCGACGGGCAGAAGGCGACCTGAGGGAACAACATGACCGTGCTCGACACCCGGGCGCTCAACCGCGCGACGCTCGCCCGGCAGTTGCTCCTCGAGCACGCGGACCTGCCGGTCGTCGACGCCGTCGCGCACCTGTGTGGCCTACAGGCCCAGGAACCGCAGGAACCGTTCGTCGGGCTCTGGTCCCGGCTGCGCGCGTTCGACCCGGCGGCGCTGTCGGACCTGCTGACCGGGCGGCGCGTGGTGCGGACCCACCTCATGCGCCGCACCGTCCATCTCCTCACCGCCGACGACATCCTGGCCTGGCGCGCCCGCCACGACGCCATGCTGCGCCAACGGGTCCTCGGGACCTACCGCCGCGAGCTCGACGGGGTGGACCTCGACGAGCTCGCGGCGGCGGGCCGCGCGGTGCTGGCCGACGACGAACCCCGCTCGATGACCGAGCTCGCGCGGGCACTCGCCGAGCGCTGGCCGGCGCCGGGACCGCGGCCACTCGGCGAGCTGCTGGTCGCCGCCCTCATCCCGATGGTGCAACTGCCACCACGCGGGCTGTGGCGTGCGAAGGGCGGCGTGCGCAACCTTCAGCTCTCCTCCTGGCTGGGACGCGACATCGACCCGCCGGCGCGGGACGGCTCCGATCCGGTCGGCGAAGCGCTGGTCCGGCGCTATCTGGCCGCCTTCGGCCCCGCCGCCACGGCCGACCTGCGCGCCTGGAGCGGCCTCGCCGGACTGCCGGCCGCGGTGGCCGCGATACGCGAGGAGCTGGTGTCCTTCCGCGACGAGCGCGGCCGGGAGCTGCTGGACCTCCCCGACGCGCCGCGGCCCGACCCCGACACTCCTGCCCCGGTGCGGTTCCTGCCCGCGTTCGACAACGCGATCCTCGGCTACCACGACCGCACCAGGATCATCGACGACGACCACCGCGGCCTCTCGGTCGCCGGCGAACGCGTCGTCCTGGTCGACGGCCGGGTCGCCGCGACCTGGACCGTCAAGGACGACACCGTGATCGTCGCTCCGCTACACCGCTTCTCCCGGGCCGACCGCACCGCCGTCGCCGTGCGGGGACGGGAGCTGGCGTCGTTCCTGTCCGACAACGACAGTCACCGCGTGCGGATCGCCGCGTCACCCCGCTGACCTACACCGTTGCGCTCATCGGGCGTTGTTTTCTTCGTTCTGTAACGACCGTGTGCCCTGTCGCGAGTTCCTCCACGGTATCCCTTGTGGCGGAGATGGGTGGAAATATATGGGGTTTCGACGAGTTCTCGGGATTTGCGTAGCCGCGGCTGCCGGAGTGGTTGGTCTGCCAGCCGCTGTCGCTGTCGCCGCGCCTCCCGATCCTTCTGCTGTTGTCGTCAGTTCCACGACTCTTGCCCAGGGGGAACTGCTCACCGTCTCGGTCGAGCTTTTCAACCCGACGGATTTCACCGTCACCAGCGCCAATGCTTCTTTGCGGCTGCCCGACAGCTCCATTGTCGACGTGCTCAACCTGGATTCCTGCACCGGCAGCGTCGCCGGGTGCGGCGCCTACCTCAGTAGCTATCGCGGGTCGGTCGGGGACCTCGCGGCCGGCCAGAGCAAGGTCGTCGTCTTCACGTTCCACGTCAAGGACACGGCCGAACCCGGCGTCTACGCGCTCGAGCACCAGTTGACCGGGGAGAACTACGCCTTCGCGGCGGTCATCGGGCCGTCGCTCACCATCACCGGGCAACCGCAGGCCGCCGATGTCGGGGTCGCGCTTTCCGCGTCGCCCCCGGGAATTCTGACCTCTCGGGTCACCTTCACCGTTTCCGTCGTCAACTCCGGGCCCGCCGCGGCTTCCGGTGTTGTCGTTTCCGGCGCGTACCCGGCCGGATTCTCGTGGGCCGGTGGTTCCGGGTGCGTCCGGGTCGGGTCCACGCGCAATGTTCGGTGCGACTTCGGCTCATTGGCGGTCGGCGGTTCCGCTTCCCGCTCGTTCACCGTCAACGCGGGGTTGCTCGCGCTGGGTTCCTTCACCACTTCTGTCGCTCGCACGGCGAGCACCCCTTCCGATCCGAATAGTGGAAACGACAGCGCCCGCCGGTCCTGCACGGCACTTACCGGCCTGCTCGTGCGGTGCTGACGGATCGATCCCGGATCAGGCCCCGACCGTCGTTGGACGGTCGGGGCCTGATTGTTGTCACGGGTAGCGTGCCGGCATGGCTACTCGGTGGACCCTGACCGTTGACTGCTCTTCGCCTCGGCGGGTCGCCGACTTCTGGGCGCTCGCGCTCGGCTACACCGAACCGCCCGCGCCAACCGGGTTCGACACCTGGGAGGACTGGTTCCGGCACCACAACGTGCCGGCGGACGAGTGGGACGACGGCGCCTACCTCCACGACCCGGACGGGATCGGGCCGAAGCTGTCGTTCATGCGGGTGCCCGAGGCCAAGGTCGTCAAGAACCGGCTGCATCTGGACGTGCAGGCCGGCGGTGGGCGGGAGACGCCGTGGGAGACGCGGTGGCCACGGGTGGTCGCCGCCGTCGAACGGCTGACCGCCGCCGGCGCGACCGTCGTGCGGGAGTACGACATGGACGGGCGGCCCGACCACGTGCTCATGACCGACCCGGAGGACAACGAGTTCTGCGTGCTCTAGCTTCCACCCGACGAGGCGGCGCGCCGTAATCTACATGTGTAGAGTACGCGGGTGCGAAAGACACAGGCGCTGGTACGGGTCGCGGTCGCGCTGATGAACGATCCATACGGTAAGCATTGGGGTTACGACCTCATGCGGGAGTCCGGTGTTCGCTCAGGTGTCCTCTATCCGATCCTTCGTCGTCTCCTCGCGGAGAACTGGGTGACCGACGGTTGGGAAGACCCCGCTGTGATCAGCGGCCGCCCGCCCCGTCGCTACTACGAGATGACCGAGCTGGGTCAGCGCGACCTGGGCGCACTGCTCGCTGCCGTCCGACACGAGGCCCGGTTCCGGCACATCCTTCCGGGGCCGGCGCGATGAACGAGCTTCTCTTGGGTGGATCCGCATGGTGGATCGTGCCGACCTCGCTGCTCGTGTTCGGCGCGACGTTCGGCCTCTTGCCGGGACTGATGCTGCGGCTGCTGGTGCAGCTCTATCCGAAGGACGACCCCCGCCGACGCGAACTCTTCGCCGAGCTGTACGGCCCGAGGATGTCCCGGTTGGGTCGCTTCGAGTGGGTCTTCCAACAGTTGGAGACCGCGATTCGGGACGGCCTGGCCGCTCGGCGTGAGCTTCGGCGACGACTGGTCAAGCTGGCCGCCACACGCGAAGACCTGGTCGCCTACATCAGAAGGGAGTTCGCGGAGTTCGCGAGGTCAGGCGTAACAGTGACCTGCGAACGCGACGACAACGTCCGGCACATCTTCGGACCGGACGATCTGACCACCGACGACATGGCCGGCGGCACCAGGATCATCATCACCGGGTGGGGCATCCGCCAGCGACCACTCCTCGAATCCAGTGGCGGCATGGTCGTCGACGGTTCGCCGGCTTCAACGGATACGCACGAGACATGGCCCATGGCGGACAGCTACCCAGAACGAGACGATCACCACCACCGGTCGCCGCGATGAGGCAGGATCGGGGGGTGAGCAACCACCCGCCCGCCGCGGTTCCCGACACCCTGTTCGCCGACGCCGACGCCGAGTCCCGGTGGCGGGCCAGGTTCACCGCGGCACGCGTGTCCCTGCCGCACTGGGCGCGGGACGCACCGGACCGCAACCTGTACATCTCCAACGCGAGCGGGGTGTTCGAGATCTACGCGTGGGACCGGGCCACCGACACGCACCGGCAGGTCACCGACCGGCCCAACGGCACGTACAACGCCGCCATCGCGCCAGACGGTGGGCACATCTGGTGGTTCGCGGACTCCGACGGCGACGAGTTCGGCAGTTGGGTCAGCGAGCCGTTCGCCGGCCGGCCGACCGAGGCGCAGCCCGTCCCCGCCGTCCCCGGCGTCCCAGCCGGCTACCCCGCGGGCCTCGACATCGGCCGCACGGTCACCGCCGTCGGCGTGTCCGACGACAACGGCACCACGATCTTCCTCGCCAAGAACGGCCGCGCGGCCGAGGTCGTCTACCGCGACGAGCACGACGGCGGTGTCGCCGCGCTGTCCCGTGACGAGCGGCTGCTCGCCATCGAACACTCCGAGCACGGCGACAACCGGCACCCCGCGCTGCGGGTCCTGAGCGTCGCCGACGGGTCGACCGTCGCCGAGAAGTGGGACGGTGCGGGCAAAGGCCTCGACGCGGTCGGCTTCAGCCCGGTCGCCGGCGACCAGCGGCTGCTGGTGCGACACGAGCGCCGCGGCCGCAACGAGCTGCTGGTGTGGGACCTCGCGGGGACACCGAGGGTCGAGCTGGACATCGACCTGCCCGGCGAGCTGAGCGCCGACTGGTACCCCAACGGCCGCTCGCTCGTCGTCGTGCACACCCACGAGGCACGCAACACCGTGCACCGCTACGACCTCGCCGGCGGCACGCTGACGAAGCTGAACACCCCGCCCGGCACGGTCGGGTCGGTCGACGTGCGGCCCGACCAGACCGTCGAGTACGCGTGGTCCAACGCGGCGCGGCCCGCGGTCGTGCGTGCGTTGTTCTCCGACGGCACCGAGCGGGTGCTGCTCGAACCGGCCGGGCACAAGGCGCCGCCGTCGGCCGAGCTGTCCGACGTGTTCGTGCCGACCGAGGGCGGGCAGGTGCACGCGCTGTACGCACGGCCGGCCGGCGCGGCGGACGGGCCGCTGCCGACCGTGTTCACCCTGCACGGCGGCCCCCACTCGCACGACGAGGACCGCTTCTCCGCCTACCGCGCGGTGTGGCTGGACGCCGGGTTCGCCGTGGTGCACGTCAACTACCGCGGCTCGACGGGCTACGGCTCGCGGTGGCGGGACGCCATCGAGGGCCGGCCGGGGCTGACCGAGCTTGCCGACGTGGCCGCGGTGCACGGCTGGGCGGTCGAGAAGCAGCTCGCCGACCCGGCGAAGTGCGTGGTCAACGGCGCGTCGTGGGGCGGGTACCTGAGCCTGCTGGCGCTCGGCACGCAGCCGGAGCTGTGGGCCGCGGGCGTCGCGGGGGTGCCGGTCGCCGACTACCTCGCCGCGTACGAGGACGAGATGGAGCCGCTGCGAGCGTTCGACCGCGCGCTGTTCGGCGGTTCACCGGATGAGGTGCACGACCGGTACGTCGAGTGCTCGCCGATCACGTACGTCGACAAGGTGCGGGCGCCGGTGCTCGTGGTGGCCGGCGAGAACGACCCGCGCTGCCCGATCCGCCAGATCGACAACTACCTGGACAAGCTGGCGGAGCGGGCGAGCCCGTACGAGGTCTACCGGTACGACGCGGGGCACGGCTCACTGGTGGTCGCCGAGACGATCAAGCAGACGGCGATCGAGGTGGACTTCACGAAGCGGGCACTCGCCTAGGTGTGCTGCCCCTGAAGGCCACCTTCGGGCATCACACGCGTGCTGTGGCGAACTCCACGACCTGTAGCCCGATCGTGCGCAGGGTGGTCGCGACCTGCTCGTCCGAGCACGTGCCGTCGGGGCCGAACATGACCTGCGCGGAGTTCACGGCGGCGCCGAGCGGGGTCGGCCAGCCACGTAACGCGTGGACGATCGAGCGGAGCGAGGTGAGGGTGGTCACCGCCGCCTGCCAGCCGCGCGCCGCCGCGACACAGCCGACCGCACGGCCGTCGAGGTAGGGACGGCTGTCCTCCCGCAGATCCTCGACGTAGTCCAACGCGTTCTTGACCAGGCCGGAGATCGTGCCGTGGTAGCCGGGCGAGACCAGGACGACGCCGTCGGCGTTGCGCAGTTCCTCGACCAGCCGGTACGCGGCCGGGTCGCGTTCTGGCTCCGCCGGGTCGTAGAACGGCAGCACCAGGTCGGCGCCGGACACGACGGTCGTCTTCGCACCGGCCCGCTCCGCCCCGTCGAGCGCGATGCGCAGGGCGCGTTCGGACTGCGAGTCGGTACGCAGCGATCCGCCGATGCCCACCACGTTGACCGTCACGGCACTCCTTCCAGACACCCTCGATCATCCTCCATTCTCGACGCTAGCGGCGGGTAATCCACCGCCGATGGGACGGACGTGCATAGGTCCATCGACGGTCTGGTCACGAGCCGGCCGGTGTGGTGGGATGCGCGCGCCGGTGCGACACGGCCCGCACGGCGAATACCGGCGATTCCGGCGCCACTGGGTAGCCTCCCTCTCGTAACCGCCTGGGAGGCGCTCATGTCGACGCTGTTGGACAGGGTTCCGCTGCCGATCCAGGGTGCCGCGCTGCACGCGGTGTTCGCGCTCCCCCAGGCGTTTCGCCGGCTCATCGCGGGGCCGCCCGTGCGTCGCGACGGGCTCGAGCTGGCACTGGACGCGCAGTTGCTGCTCCGCGTGCTGGCGCTCACCGACAACGACCTCGCCAAGGGCACGGCGGCGGCGGCACGCGCGTCGCTCGACGTGCGTCGCACCCTTGTCGCGAGCCCCGGGGTGACCGGGGTGCGCAGCAAGGAGCTGCAGATCCCGTCCGACGGCGCCCCCGTGCCGGCCCGGCTCTACGAACCCGTCAACCTGCCCGCCGGCTCACCGCTGCTCGTGTACTTCCACGGCGGCGGCTGGGTCATCGGCAGCATCGACACCCATGACGTGACCTGCCGCTACCTCGCCCGCAACGCGCAGGTGCGGGTGCTGTCGGTCGGCTACCGGCTGGCCCCCGAGCACCGCTTCCCTGCCGCGGCGGACGACGCGCACACGGCGTTCCGGTTCGCGGCCGCCAACGCGGAGGCGCTTGGCGCGGACCCGTCCGCGATCGCGGTCGGCGGCGACAGCGCCGGCGCGAACCTGGCCGCCGCCGTCTGTCTCGACACGGTGCGCGCGAACGGCGCCCGGCCGGTGTTCCAACTGCTGTTCTACCCGGCGACCGACATGACGACGCGGCGCCGTTCGCGGGACCTGTTCGCCGACGGGTTCTTCCTCACCGACGACGACATGACCTGGTTCGTCGACCACTACTGCCCGGACGTCGACGGCCGGGCCGACCCACGGTTGTCCGTGCTGCTGGCCGACGACCTGCGTGGCCTACCGCCCGCCTACGTCGCGACCGCCGGGTTCGACCCGTTGCGCGACGAGGGCAACGCCTTCGCCGACCGGCTGCGCGAGGCCGGTGTGCCCGTGGTGAAACGCCAGCACGACGACCTGATCCACGGGTTCGTCAATTTTATCAACCTCGGCACGCGATTCCGGGAAGCGGTATCGGAAGCCGCCGGGGCGCTGCGTACGGGTCTCGCGCTGCGGTCCCGTGCGAATGTCGTCGACATTTTTCGGCCGACCGCGTAATTGCGCGGTATCACCCTGCCTCGCTCCGCTCGGCGTGCAGCGCATTCGCGTACCCGACTTGGCAACGTGATTCAGCAAGCTCATGCGAACACACCGAACCGCGGTAATCCACACCCCTCCGAGGGATTACCGCGGTTCGGTTTCTATCGTGGGTTCGGTCAGGGCAACGGCGCGGCCGGGAGCGGCGCGTCGGGCAGGGCCGGCGGAGCGGGCGCGTCAACCGGCGGAGCAGGCACGTCAACCGGCGGGGCAGGCACGTCAACCGGCGGCGCCGGTACTTCTGGCGCGGCCGGGATCTCGGGCAGCGGCACGCCCGGCACCTCCGGCAGCGGCAGCTCCGGCAACGGAAGCGGCAACGGCAGCGGCAGTGGCAGTGGCAGACCGCCGAGCAGGCTCGTCACCAGGTCCAGCAGCGTCGTCAGCAACGACGTGACCAGCCCGGTGATCGGCGCGAGCAAGGTGAGCCCCGGCAGGTCCCGCTCGACCTGGGCCGCCTGGACGTCGGCCCGGTCGTTCAGCACCGCCGCGGATCGCTCCACCGGCGTCCTGGCCACGACACCCAGCACCGGACGCAGGTTCTTGACCGCCGCCTCGACGGCGGCGACGTCGTCGGTGTCGACGGCGCCCTGGATGTAGGTACGCAACTGCTGCAGGTACTCACCCGCGGTATGCGTGGTCTGCTGGCCGGTCGCCTGCGCGATCTCCGACTCCAGCCGATTCGCGGTAGTCGCGTTCGCGAGGCCGGCACCCAGCACGGACACCATGGCGGCAGTCGCCACCACGGTAACAATTCGAATTAGTCTGACGTTCATTCGCGAACTTCTCCTTAGGGTGTTGAAACTCCCTCCGGAAAGCATCGTCACCGCAGTGGGCCGGCCGCGCCATACAGAAAACTGGCGGATTCGACGAGCTATTAGCAATGTGTGCATAAATAGCGGCCAAGCAGGCGGTAAACACCGTCCCGTACGGGTGACGCGAGCCACGACCGGTTACCGCGCTCTCGTTGACCAGCCAAAACGGCGCGCCACCAGTGACACGATCGAGTCGCTGAACAACTCGGGTGGTGGATTTACCGAGGTCTCCCCGTGTGCCTGCTTGACCGTGGCGGGGCCTCTGCCGCCCGGCGAAGAGGCCCCGCCACGGTGCGGTCAGCGCTCGAAAGCGGCCGCGACCTTGTCGTGGTCGGCCGAGTCACGTCGTACCTCTCTGGTTCGTCGTGCAGTCGGGACAGCGTCCCCAGAACACCACCTCGGCCTCGTCGACGAGGAACCCCGCAGAGTCGGCGGGGTCGAGGCACGGCGCGGGACCGACGGCGCAGTCGACGTCCTCGGTGCGTCCGCAGAGCCGGCAGACGAGGTGGTGGTGGTTGTCCTTCGTGCGGGTCTCGAAGCGGGCGGGGTGGCCCGCGGGTTCGATCCGCCGCAGCAGGCCGGCCCGCGTGCACGCGTGGAGCACGTCGTAGATGGCCTGCGTGGACACCGAGCCCAGCCGCTTGCGCACGCCGTCGGCCACCTGCTCGGCGGTGGCGTGCGGGTGGCCGGCGAGCCAGTCGAGTGTGGCGAGCCGGGGTGCGGTGACCCGCAGCCCCACGGCACGAAGCTGCTCGGCGGGCGCCTCTGGTGTCCGATCGTTCATCGTGGGTCTACGACACCACCATTACTGGAACGAGTCAAGAAAGCCGTCGGGAATTGTCGGTGGTCGGTCGTAAATTGGGTTGCCGCCGACCACCCACGAGAGGTCACATCGGATCATGCAGCTCTACCGCCGGATGTGGGCACTGCCCGGGGTCCCGACCCTGATGGTGCTCACGTTCTTCGCCCGCATCCCGGCCACGGCCGCCGGGATGATCCTGACCCTGCACATCGCCGTGGAGATGGGCCGCGGCTACGGCGCCGCCGGCACGGTCGGCGCCGTGTGCACCGTGGGCATCGCGCTCGGCGCGCCCGTGCTTGGCCGCGTCGTCGATCGGTTCGGCTTACGTCCGATGCTGGCGGTCACCACGGTGGGTGAGGCCACGTTCTGGCTGGTCGCACCCCAGTTGTCGTACCTGGGGCTGCTGGCGTGCGGGTTCGTGGGCGGCATGCTGGTGCTGCCGGCGATGTCGATCGGCCGGCAGGCGATCGCGGCGATCGTCCCGGCGGACTTACGCAGGACCGCCTACTCGATGGACTCGGTGTCGGCGGAGCTGTCGTTCATGATCGGCCCGGCGGCGGCGGTGTTCGTGAGCACACAGTTCACGACGACAACCGCGATGCTGGCGATGACGTGCGGCATCGTGCTCGTCGGTGGCGCGCTGTTCGTGGTGAACCCGGCGGTGCGCAGCGAGTCGGAGAAGGCGGCCGCCACCGGCGAGCGCCTGCCCCGCAACACGTGGCTGACGCAACGGATGATCGGCGTGCTGATCGTCGGCGCCGGGGCGGTGTTCATCCTGGCGGGCACCGAGGTGGCGATCGTGGCGCAGCTACGGGCGTCGGGCGAGCTTGGGTGGACCGGCCTGGTGGTGGCCGTGTGGGCGGCCGGGTCGGCGATCGGCGGGGTCGTGTACGGAGCGGTGAAGCGGTCCTACCAGCAGGTGACGCTGATGGCGTGGCTGGCGGCGCTGACGATCCCGATCGGCCTGGCCGGCGGCGTGTGGTGGGTGCTGATGCTGGCGCTGGTGCCGGCGGCCTTCATGTGCGCGCCGACGGTCGCCGCCACCGGTGAGGAGGTGTCCCGGCTGGCGCCGGCGGCCGCACGCGGAGAGGCGACCGGGTTGCAGTCCTCGGCCTTCACCTTGGGAGCCGCGGCGGGAGCACCGCTGGTGGGGTTCGTGGTCGACCACTCGTCGGCCGGCTGGGGCTTCGCGCTGGCCGGCGTCGGCGGGGCAGTGGTCGCCGGTGTGTCGTGGGTGTTGGGAGCGAGGCAGCGGGTCCCGGTGGCTGCTTAAGTGCCCTGAAAGGCGCGTTCGCGGCAATGGACGCCCTGAACGCGCCTTTCACGGCACTACGACGGTGGCCGCAGCCGTAGGTTCGGTGGGCTGGTCGGGGTCACCCGAGTGGTCAACGGGTTCGGCTCGGCGATGCTCACCACCGTGTTGCGTCCGGCGCGCTTGGCGCGGTACATCGCGGTGTCGGCAGCGTGCACCAACCCCTCCACGGTCGTCCCCGCCTCCGGGAACACCGCGATACCGACCGACGCCGACAGCCCGGTGATCACCTGCGAGACGTCGTCGATCGTCACCTTCACCTCGAGGGTGGCGACCGCCGCGCGGATGCGTTCCGCGACATCGCGGGTGCCGGGTTCGGGGATCTGCGGCAGCAGCACGGAGAACTCCTCGCCGCCCCACCGGCCGACCGAGTCGTATGCCCGTAGCTGACCGGTGATCGTCTCCGCGACGGCCCGGAGCACGACGTCGCCCGCGACGTGACCGTACGTGTCGTTCACCCGCTTGAACCTGTCCAGGTCGATGATCAGCACGCCGAACGGCTCCCTGCGCCGGACGTTGCGTGCCAGTTCGCCGGCAAGGCGCACCTGCCACTCCCCCGCGGTCAGCAGCCCGGTCTTGGAGTCCTGCGCCGCTTTCTCCTCGAGCTGTCGCATGAGGATGTTGCGGTGCAACACGATCACCGGCAACAGCATGAGCGGGACGAGCGCGGGCTGTGTCACGAGCACGGCGGCGGTCGCGCCGCCGAGGCTGAGCGTCGCCAGCTCCAGCGCGTTCTCCGCCTTGGTGCCGAACGTGCGGGTCCACGGCCGCAGCGGGTGGTGCAGCTTGATGCCGATCGCCACGAGGGCGCCGTTGATCGTCGTGTACACCAGCGCCCCGACCACGACACCGAGAAGGATCAGCGCGCCGTTTCCACTGTCGACGAGCGCCTCCGGCGGGCCGACCAGGCGCAGTAGCGGTCCGACGGTCAGGCACGCGAGCACCACCGTGCTGGCCGAGAACACCGCCCGGTACGCCGACCGGCGCTGGATCGGCCACCACACCCGCACCCACAGGTGCAGGTAGATCGCCACCGTCAACCCGACGGCCATGGCCGCCGGCAACACCACCGCCCCGGCGAACATCCACACCGACGTCATGCTGATGTGCGGGCCGTCCGCCAGGTACCGGCGGGCCTTCTCGGTGCCAAGCGACAGCTCGGACTGCAGGAACGACACCACGAACAGTGCACCGAACCGCACCCAGTCACTGCCGGTGGGCGCCGGACCGGGGAACAGGACGACGAGCCCGACCACGATCGCCTCGGTGGCGAGGTAGAAGGGAAGGACCCCGCGCGGTGCGTTGGACAGCGCCCACTGCGCCGGCCGGAAGGCCCGCGGCAGGGCTGCGGTCATACTCGCTCCACGGTGTCATCCCCGACCTGAAAGCCATGAAGGTACCCGAACCGCGGCGTCGCGATCGGATGGAACACCGCCCCAACACCAGAAGTTAACCCTGGCCCTGGCGAGACCACACGTTCGGCGTAATGGCCGGCTCAGCCGGCCCGAGCCACCAGTGCGGCCGCGATCTCGTACGTGTTGAGCGCGGCGCCCTTGCGCAGGTTGTCCCCGCACACGAAGAAGTCCAGCGCGTTCGGGAAGTCCAGCGCCTGCCGGATGCGGCCGACGTAGGTGGGGTCGCCGCCGACGACGTCCGCGGGGGTCGGGAACACGCCGTGCTCGGCGTCGTCCATCAGCACGATCGACGGTTGCGCCTCGAGGACCGAACGGGCCGCCGCGACCGTCACCGGCGAGTCGAACACCGCGTGGACCGCCAGCGAGTGGGTGGTCACCACGGGCACCCGAACGCAGGTGGCCGACACCTTCAGCGCCGGGATCCCCAGGATCTTGCGGGACTCGTTGCGGACCTTCAGCTCCTCGGAGTACCAGCCGTCGCCCTTGTAGGAGCCGGCGGACGGCACGACGTTCAGCGCGAGCGGCGCCGGGAACGGCGAGTCCGACAGCGGGAGCCCGGCGGCCTCGAGCGCCTCGCGCACGTCACCGGCGCGGACACCGACACCCTTGCCGGCGACCGCGGCGAGCTCGGCGTACAGCCGCTCGACACCGACGACGCCGGCGCCGGAAACCGCCTGGTAGGACGCCACGACCAGCTCGCGCAGCCCGAACGACCGGTGCAGCGCGCCGAGCGCCGCCATCATCGACAGCGTCGTGCAGTTCGGGTTCGAGATGATCCCGCGCGGCCGGTCGGCGATCTTGTCGAGGTTGCACTCCGGCACCACGAGCGGCACGTCGTCGTCCATACGGAACGCGCCGGAGTTGTCCACCACCACGGCGCCGCGCGCGGCCGCGATCGGCGCCCACTCGGCGGAGATCTCGTCCGGCACGTCGAACATCGCGACGTCGACGCCGTCGAACGCCGCCGGCGACAGCGCGACGACGGTCAGCTCCTCGCCACGGACGGTGAGCCGCTTGCCGGCCGAGCGGGCGGACGCGATCAGCCGCACCTCACCCCACGGCCAGTCCGCGCGGTCGCCGAAGATGTCGATCATCACGGAGCCGACGGCGCCGGTGGCACCGACCAGCGCGAGCGTGGGCGCCATCAGCGGCCACTCCCCGCGTACACCTGCGCGACCTCGTCGCCACCCAGCTCGAACGCGCCGTGGATGGCACGCACGGCGTCGTCCAGCTCGGTGTCGCGGATCAGCACCGAGATGCGGATCTCCGACGTGTTGATGATCTCGATGTTCACGCCGGCCGTCGCGAGCGCCTCGCAGAACGTGGCCGTGACGCCGGGGTGCGACCGCATACCGGCGCCGACCAGCGAGACCTTGCCGACGTGGTCGTCGTAGAGCACCGCCTTGAAGCCCTGGTCGTCCTTGATCTTCTCCAGCGCGGCGACGGCCGTCGGCCCGTTCTCCTTCGACAGGGTGAACGTGATGTCGGTCCGGCCGGACACCGTGCTCGACACGTTCTGCAGCACCATGTCGATGTCGATCTCGGCGTCGGCGATCACCCGGAAGATCCGGGCCGCGACGCCGGCCTGGTCGGGCACGCCGGTCACGGTGACCTTGGCCTCCGAGCGGTCGTGCGCGACCCCGGTGATCATCGCCTGTTCCACGGGTATGTCCTCCACTGAGCCGGTCACGATCGTCCCCGGCTTGTTGGTGTACGACGAGCGGACGTGGATCGTGACGCCGTACCGGCGGGCGTACTCGACGCAGCGCAGCATGAGGACCTTGGCCCCCGAGGCCGCCATCTCGAGCATCTCCTCGTAGGGCACCCGGTCAAGGCGCCGCGCGTTGGCCACGATCCGCGGGTCCGCGGTGTAGACGCCGTCCACGTCCGTGTAGATCTCGCACACGTCCGCGTTCAGCGCGGCGGCCAGTGCGACGGCGGTGGTGTCCGAGCCGCCCCGGCCGAGGGTGGTGATGTCCTTGGTGTCCTGGCTCACGCCCTGGAAGCCCGCGACGAGGCAGATGAAGCCCTCGTCCAGCGCCTGCTGCACCCGACTCGGGGTGACGTCGATGATCCGCGCCCTGCCGTGCGACGAGTCGGTGATCACACCGGCCTGCGAGCCGGTGAACGACACCGCCTCCGCGCCAAGGGCGCTGATGGCCATCGCGACGAGAGAGTTGGAGATGCGCTCACCCGCGGTGAGGAGCATGTCCAACTCACGTTCCGGCGGGACCGGGTTGACCCGCTGAGCGAGGTCGAGCAGCTCGTCGGTGGTGTCGCCCATCGCTGAGCACACGACCACGACGTCATTGCCGGCCTTGCGGGTAGCAACGATCCGCTCGGCCACCCGCTTGATCCGGTCCGCGTTCTGCAGCGATGAGCCGCCGTACTTCTGGACCACGAGCGCCACTGGCTTGCAACCTCCTCCAAGCTTCCCCGGCCGAGCCTAACGGAGTTGGCGAATCGTTTCGGCCGTCCGTGTGGCGGCCGCCACGTGCGATAACGGTCGCCCTAGTCTGTAATCGACGGCCAGCAGATGGGTGTGTAGGAAGGATCGGGGTGTCTGCGACGGACGTGACGCGTGCGGAGTCCGATTCGGGCGAACGACCCGAGCCGGACGACTCGGCGCTGCCAGAAACGACCGAGCCGGAATGGACCGTGCGCAGGGTCGGGACCGTCCTCGCGCCCGCGCTGATCTTCCTGGGCATCCGCGAGCTCGGCCTGCTGGTGTTGACGTGGATGGCCGCCCACAACTCGCGCTCGGTGTCCGAGGCGCTGCGGTCCTGGGACGGGCAGTGGTTCCTCGCGATCGCCGACGGCGGGTACGTCGGCGTGCCGGCAGGCCTGGTCGACGCGTTCGGGCGGCGCAGCGCCGAGACGCCGCTCGCGTTCTTCCCCGGCTACCCGACGGTCGTGCGCTGGTTCGCGGCGATCGACGGCGGCGGCGGGATCGGCCTGGTCACGTCGGCGTTCACGGTCACGATCGTGTCCGGCGTGGTGTGCGCGTACGCCCTGGCGCGGATCGGCAGGCTCGTCAACGGCGGGTCGCCGCGCACCGGGCTGATCCTGGTAGCGCTGTTCGCGGCGTCGCCGATGTCGATCGTGCTGTCGATGGCGTACTCGGAGGCGATGTTCTGCGCGCTGGCCGCGTGGACGCTGGTCGGGGTGCTCGAGAAGCGGTGGGTGCTGGCCGGGGTGTGCTGCACGGCGGCCGGGCTGGTCCGGTCGACCGGCGCGGCGCTGGTGCTGGCGCTGGGACTCGCGGTGGTCGTGGCGATCTCGAAGCGCCGCGACGGGCTGTGGCCGTGGGTCGGCGGCATGATCGCGCCGCTCGGGCTGCTCGGGTACCTCGTGTGGGTCGGCACCAGGACCGGCGAGTGGGACGGCTGGTTCGCGCTGCAGCAGCGTGGCTGGGGCACGGGGTTCGACGGCGGCGCCGCGACCGTGCGGTTCAGCCTGGACGCACTGGCCGACGCCAGGTCGGTCCTCGAGGTCGCGACCGTCGCCCTGATCGTCGTGGCCGTGGTGCTGCTGGTGATCGGGATCGTGCGGAAGGTCGAGTGGCCGCTGCTCGTGTACTCGGCGGGCGTGCTGGCGATGGACCTCGCGTCCAACGGTCTGATGAACTCGAAGGCGCGGCTGATGGTGCCGGCGTTCACGCTGCTCATCCCGGTGGCGCTGGCGCTGGCGAAACGCAGACCGTCGACGACGGTCGTGACGTTGAGCGCGCTCGCCGTCGCGAGTTCGTGGTTCGGGGCCTACGCACTGACATCGTGGGGATACGCGATCTGATGACTTCTTCTCGAGACGCTTCGACGAGTGTGCCCGTCCACCCGCTGATCGCCGCCCGGTGGAGTCCCCGCGCGCTGGACCCGGCTGGTTCGGTGTCCGACGAGTCCCTGCGCGCGGTGCTGGAGGCCGCGCGCTGGGCGCCGTCGAACGGCAACACCCAGCCGGCCAGGTTCCTGGTCGGCCGCCGCGGCGATAACACTTATGCGCGGATCTTCGACCTGCTGTCGCAACGCAACCAGGGCTGGGCCCACGCCGCGGCGGTGCTGATCCTGACGTGCGCGGTGACCACGAACGAGAAGGGCGACCTGCCGATGCCGGAGTACGGCGTCGGTCTCGCGGCCGAGAACCTGGCGTTGCAGGCGGTCGCGGAGGGGCTGGTCGCACACCAGATGGGCGGGTTCAACCGAGAAGGCGCGGCGCTGGTGTTCTCGCTACCGCTGGATGTGCGACCGCAGGTGGTGATCGCACTAGGAACGCTGGGCGCACCAGAACTACTGGACGAGGACCGCCGAGCACGCGAAACAGCCCCCCGCCGCCGCCTACCCCTGAACGAGATCGCCTTCACCGGCGAGTGGGGCATCCCCATCTTCTAACCCGCGCGAGTCCCCGGTTCAGAACCCGCGAGTCCCCGGTTCAGAACCCCTGAGTTGTCGTTTCGCGAACGTCGTGAACCGACAACTCAGGGTCTGGAAAGTGCGACTCGCGGGTTCTGAAAGGGAGACTCGCGGCGCTTACGTGCCGTAGACCGGTATCTCTGGGGGCGCCTGCGCGATGAGGGTCGCTACCGCCGCGCCGACCTCCGATACCGGCCAGCGGTCGCCTCGGTCGACGGTCGGGCCGCGTTGATGTCCCGTGACCACGCCGATCCGACCGGCCGCCACCTCGAAGATCCGCCCCGTCACGCCGGCGGACTCCGCGCTGCCGAGCCACACCACCAGCGGCGCGACGTCCTCCGGGCCCGGCAGGTCCGGGAACAGCTCCTCGGTCATCCTGGTCCGCGCGGACGGGGCGATCGCGTTCACGGTCACCCCGTACCGGGCCAGCTCCGCGGCCGCGACCAGCGTCAACCCGACGATGCCGGCCTTCGCCGCCGAGTAGTTCGCCTGGCCGACGCTGCCGAACAGGCCGGCGCCCGAGCTGGTGTTGATCACCCGGGCGGACACCGGTGCGCCCGCTTTCGCCTGCGCACGCCAGTATTCCGCCGCGTGTCGCATGGTCAGGAAGTGGCCGCCGAGGTGCACCCGCACCACGTCCTGCCACTCCTGCTCACTGGTCGACACGAGCATCCGGTCCCGCACGAAACCCGCGTTGTTCACGAGCACGTCCAGGCGCCCGAACGAGTCCAGCGCGGTGTCCACAAGTGACTTCGCACCGTCCCAAGTGGACACATCACCGGTGTGCGCGACCACACCGGGCAGGTCGACCACGTCCAGGTCGTTCACCACCACGTGCGCGCCCTGTCGCAGGAACTCCTCCGCGTGCGCGCGCCCGATGCCACGCGCGGCGCCCGTGATCGCCACGACCCTGCCGGCGCAGATCATGACGGCCGCGCGTTCGACGCCGCCAGGAACGCCGGGCGCTCGCCCCCGCCGTGCAGGGTGAGGGTGCTACCGCTGACATAACCCGCCGCCGGCGACGCCAGCCACAGGCACGCCGACGCGACATCGGCAGGTAACGCCATACGCCCCAACGGAATCGTCGCGCCAACGGCTGCGACACCGTCCTCGTCGCCGTAGTGCAGGTGCGACAGCTCTGTGTCGACCGGCCCGACCACCACCGTGTTGACCCGCACCTTCGGCGCCCACTCGACGGCGAGCGACGTCGCGAGGTTGGCGAGACCCGCCTTGGCGGCGCCGTACGCGGCCGTGCCCGGCGACGGCCGGGTGCCGCTCACACTGCCGATCATCACGATCACACCGCCCGATTCCTGTTGCTGCATCACGACATTGGCCCGCTGCGACACGTGCAGCGGCGCGATCAGGTTCAGTTCGACGATCTTCGCGTGCAGCCGAGGCGACGCGGTCGCGGCCTCGACCGGCGGCGCCCCGCCCGCGTTGTTGACCACCACGTCGAGACCGCCGTACTCGTCGACCACCGTGGACACCAGACTGTCCACTTGCGACACATCACGCACGTCGGACCGAATGAACCGCGCACCACCGAGGTCGGCCGTCGGCTCGTGCCGGCCACACGTGACGACGTTCGCGCCGGCGGCCAGAAACCCTTGCACGATACCGAGTCCGACGCCCCGCGCGCCGCCCGTCACCAACACCGTGGTCATAGTCGCTCCAGGATCGTCACGTTCGCCTGCCCGCCGCCCTCGCACATCGTCAGCAGGCCGTACCGACCGCCGGTGCGCTCCAGGTTGTGCAGCAACGTGGTCATCAGCCGTGCGCCGGTGGCGCCGAGCGGGTGCCCGAGCGCGATCGCGCCGCCGGTCACGTTGACGCGCGCCGGATCGGTGCCGGTTGCCCGCTGCCACGCGAGCACGACGCTCGCGAACGCCTCGTTGATCTCCACGAGGTCGAGGTCCGCGATCGTCATCCCGGCCCGGTCGAGCGCGTACGCCGTCGCGGCGATCGGCGCGTCCAGCATCACCACCGGGTCGCCGCCACGGGCCGACAGGTGGTGCACGCGGGCGCGCGGCGTGAGGTTGAACGACCGCAACGCCCGCTCCGACACCACGAGCAGCGCGGCCGCGCCGTCGGAGAGCTGGCTCGCGAGCGCCGCGGTCAGCCGGCCCGCCGGCAGCAACGGCTTGAGACCGGCCATCTTCGCGAGGCTCGTGTCGCGGCGCGGGCACTCGTCGCGCGCCACGTCGCCGACCGGCGCGGTCTCGGCGTCGAACCAGCCCGCGTCGATGGCCGCGACCGCGCGGGAATGGCTGCGCAGTGCGAACTCCTCCATCTCCGCGCGGGACACGTCCCACTTCGCGGCGATCAGCTCCGCGCCGCGGAACTGGGAGATCTCCTGGTCGCCGTAGCGTGCGAGCCAGCCCTTCGACGTCGAGAACGGGTCCGGGAAGCCGTGTTCGCGCCCGGCCAGCATCGCCGCCGAGATCGGGATCGCACTCATGTTCTGCACCCCGCCGGCGACCACGACGTCCGCGGTGCCGCTCATGACCGCCTGCGCCGCGAAGTGCACCGCCTGCTGGGACGAGCCGCACTGCCGGTCGACGGTGACACCCGGCACCTCCTCGGGGAGCCCGGCCGCGAGCCAGCACGTTCGCGCCACGTCACCGGCCTGCGGACCGATCGTGTCGACACACCCGAAGATCACGTCCGCGACCGCCGCCGGGTCGAGGTCGACCCGGTCGAACAGCGCGCGCAGGGCGTGCGCGCCCAGGTCGGCGGGGTGGACGGCGGCCAGGCCGCCGCCGCGCCGGCCAACCGGCGTGCGGACCGCGTCGACGATGAAGGCGTCTGCCACGGTGCTAGGCTACCAAGCTAGCGCTTGGGTGTGGGAGTGGAGAACATGGCGGGATCGAGCGGCCGGACGTCGGAGCGGCGTGCCGACCTGGTGCGGATCGCGGCGGAGCTGTTCGCGGAGCGGGGCTATCGGGCCACCACGGTCCGGCACATCGGCGACGCGGCCGGCGTGCTGTCCGGCAGCCTGTACCA
>Ga0193716_1000678_pt1 | contig 20458 bp, 11 predicted proteins | sample U2c1metaG_FD_145901 | JGI IMG/M metagenome (GOLD analysis project Ga0193716, IMG submission 145901) | Soil microbial communities from a riparian zone of the East river system, Colorado, United States - U2c1 | ecosystem: Environmental > Terrestrial > Soil > Riparian zone | place: USA: East River...
CTTTTTGCACATCCATCAGGTCCTGGCTGTGGTTGCGAACCAGCCCCCGACTCTCCGCAAAAAGTTCCAAACCCTTCCCATGCGGCAAATGAAGATCATACCCGGCATAGATATTCGGGACAACAAAAGAATTGACCCGGGAAGGGGTAAAAACGAAATTGCTACCAACGTTATACCCACTATAGACTGTCTCGCGAAAATGATATAAAAGATCCAAACCGGCCGTGAAATCCCCCAACCGTAGACGATTCACCCATCCGCCTGTCCACGAATCAGGTGCACCATTGAATGCACCAATCCCGGGGTTGCCATAATTCGTCAAAAAATCCGCGCTATCCGTTTTCCCCCTCAGCAAACTAAGGTTCAACCCCGACTCCCAACTCAACCCCGCCCCATCCAATATTTTAGCCCTCACTCCAAAATGGTGAAGGGTCGAACGCCATTGTTCATAATATCCTGCGTACCCACCGTCAATCTGAGTCGGCCTGCGCCTTTCGAACGTATACTGGAATTGCAGCCTCCTGTGAAACGGCGACCAGCTGACTCCCGATTCCCAAACCCAATAGGAGGGAATGACAAGATTAGGATAGGCCAGTGTTGGGGGGGATGATAAATATCCGACCGACCCCAGCAACTGCGCCCCTATCGCCCCGTCACCGGCAGGAGCAGACAGATCCCCCAAAGTATAAATATTATTGGTCAGCATCGTTTGCTGTGCATACGAACCAAAAAGCTTCAGGCTATTCTGATTTTCCCCCCTTCCAAATTGCAGGAGGTCTACGGCAACACTGGCAAATGCGGACGACTTCCGGGCGCCTGTAAATCGCTGGCCGCTTACATCCAGAAATACCCCGCCATTGATGTCGAGGAGCCGCTTATAGCTGATATCCATAGCCGGGGTCAGTATATAAACATCCCGCTTTAGCTTCTGTTCCTCGCTGGAACTGCCATAAGCAGACCCGTTAAAATAAAAAGTTGAATAATCATACTTTTGATCGATATGCTCATAGGAAGCATTCAAAGCCGGTTCGATCTTCCATCCCCCGGCCGATAGTTGAAAGACCAGTCGCTCATTCACCCGCAGGCTGTTCCCTTTTGACGCGACCTGATCGTTTTGATACGCCGGTGGCACCTGTCCCGTCAACTCACTTAAATGGTTTTTTCCAGTGTAACGCGAACCTATCCAGCTCACCTGCAGATCGTTCCTTAATCCTGGCAGGACATCGCTGTGCCAGACCAGGCGCGGTAGCAGTAAATGCTGTTTTACGTGAGCGTCAAAAGGGAATTTGCTGGAGTCGTACTCGTTGGGGACAATAAGGTTCAAATCGGCACTCTGCGGGGCATAGTTCATCGTCGCTTCCACCTCGTTCCGGGCATTCGGCCTCCAGGTAAAATAACCATTCAGACGCCATCTTTGCAGCCCGAAAGGAGTATTCGTCTTATCATTCGGGAAAGGAAAAACATCCCGCTGATAATCCCCTGAAATACCAAAACTTATTGTCGAAAGGTTGAGGTAGGCGCCCGCATAATACTGATGGTAGATTCGGGTGTCCGATTTCCCGTTCCCGCTCGCATTGACCAGCCCCGTATGCGCCCCGACCATGACCCCCTGTTTGTCTTTTCCCCTCCGGGTCTTTATCAGCACCAGCTGCTGCTGCGTCCCAAAGGTACCGACCAGCGCCGCAGCCTGCTGCACCAGTACGACCTCCTCGATGTCATAGATACTATAAGCATTGACATCACTCACCGGATTGCCATCCACTACATACGACAAGGTAGCCGGTGTGGTATAGGCGCCATACAGCCAGGCAGCAAGCGCATCACTCAGATTCGTAAAAGGCATCTTTTCCAGGTCTGCTCCCCGAATAGTAATATTTTGGGTAAACGTCTTATCCAGTTTCAGATAACCCAGATCGTATTTTGAAGAATCAGACTGGGCAATAGCCGCGCTTCCTAAAAAAGCCACGGCTAACAATAAGGTATATTTTTTCATGGCAGGGTTTTCAACACCCCTAAGATACTATTCCGACCGCAAATTCTTAGCGGGATTCGTCAACCCCGCCCTTACCGCCTGATAACTAACCGTTAGCAATGCAATACCCATCGACAAGCAAGCCGCCATTACAAAAACCCACCACTTGATCTCCACCCGGTAAGGATAATTCTTCAGCCAGGTATACATCGCCCACCAGGCTACCGGCGCCGCTACCACGAAGGATACCAACACCAGCTTTAAGAAGTCCTTCGACAACAAAGTGGCGATCCCGCCTACCGATGCCCCCAGTACCTTCCGTACCCCGATCTCCTTCACCCGGTTCTCCGCCATATACGTCGCCAGCCCGAACAACCCGAGACAGGATATAAAGACCGTTAGCCCGGCAAACAATCCCGCCAGCGTCCCGACCCGCTTCTCATCGTCAAACTTCTCCGCATATTCAGCATCGGCAAAACGATATTCAAAGGGATATTCTGGATTGTATTTCCGGAATATTGCCTCTGCCTTGTGCAGGCTATTCGTCGTTTTGGCATTTTCAGGCAGCTTGAAGTTCACCGTACTGAACCATCCCTTCGCGCCGATGACGACCATGGGTCTTATGGGCTCATACGGCGATTGTATGATAAAGTCTTTGAACACCCCAACCACATGATAGTTCTGATCACCTTCCTTGACGATCTGCCCTATCGGTTCTTTGAAGTGCATCGCCTTAGAAGCCGATTCGTTCAGCATCATCGCCGTAGAGTCCGTCGGATATTGACGCAGATCAAAATCCCTCCCTTGCACCAGCTGTATCCCCGTGGTCTTTGCCAGGTTCTGGTCGGTACAGAAATAGTTGAAGTCCGTTTTGTCATTGGGATCTTTCCCCGTCCACACAAATCCCCAGGTATCACTATAGTTCTCCGTCAACGGCGAGCTGGTCTTACAGACAGCGACGGCTGCCCCCGATGACAACAGCTCCTGTTTGATCAGATCATATTTCTTTTCGATATCCCCCGTCATAAAATGAAACACAAGACTGCCCCGCTCATATCCGGTATCCCTGTTCCGGGCAAAGTCTATCTGCTGTTTGACAATGATCGTACAGATAATAAGGATGATCGCAAAAGTAAATTGCAGCACCACCAAAACCTTCCTTGGGGTCACCAGCGCATTCGCCGCCCGGAAAGTACCTTTCAATACTTTCACCGGCTGGAAAGAAGATAGAAAGAACGCCGGATAACTCCCCGCCAGTAACCCTGTAAATATGATAAACCCGATGGCCGACAACCAGAACAGGATACTCCCAAAGGGTACATAAAGATGTTTTTCCGTTAACTGGTTAAAACCCGGCAGACTCAGCAGCACGATCCCAATTCCAACAACCCCCGCCAGGAAAGCAAGCAATATCGACTCCCCGATGAACTGGCTGATCAGTTTACTCCGCGGCGCTCCTACTACCTTCCTGATCCCCACTTCCTTTGCCCTCTTCTCGCTCCTTGCGGTACTCAGGTTCATAAAGTTGATACACGCGATCAAGAGGATAAAAGCAGCGACAATCCCAAACAGCCGCACAAATTCGATCCGCCCCCCGTCCTCCTGCGATCCCTTAAAACTCGAATACAGCCGCCACCTGTTCATCGGGTATATGAACATCTCCCAGCGCTTCTCACTGCTGTCATACCGCTGCTTCATTATCTTCATCTTGGGCGCTATAGATGCCAGCGTTGCATTGGGCTTTAAAAGAACATAGGTCCTCGTGCTGTTATTCCCCCAGTTGTTTTCATCATTCCCTCCCTGCCGGACAAAGGCCCAGGGTAATAGATATTTGAAGTTGAACCGCGTATTGTTGGGCAGATCCTTCAGGATCCCCGTCACCGTATAATTATCTTTGTCATTGAGCTTGACAACCTTCCCCATCACTTCCTCCGACCCGAACAAAGTCTTTGCAAAAGACTGCGTCAATACGATGGAGTGCGGGTCATTCAGGGCCGTCATCGGATTCCCCTGCAACATCGGGAAGCTGAATATCTGCAGGAAAACAGAATCCACCGCATTCCCCTGTTCCATCAATTTCTTTTCGCCCACCGTGAATAATACCCGGCTCGGCCAGTTGACCCTCGCCGCATGTTCCACCTCCGGCAGATCCCGCTGCATGGCGGAAGCCAGCACCTTTGGCGTAGTATTCCAGCAATGCAATGCCCCACTGAATTCAGCCCGGTTCCAGGCTTCATAGATCCTGTCCTTTTTGGCATGAAATCCATCATAGCTCACCTCATTCTGTATCCACAACAGGATCAGAATAGCACTGGCCATCCCCACCGCTAACCCTATGATATTGATAAAAGAGAAGCCCTTGTTCTTCCAAAGATTACGAAAAGCGACTTTTAGGTAGTTCTTAAACATGGAAAAGCAGTTTCCTATAGGACGGGCTACTTCTGTAAATGTTGCAGCCATTTTAAAAAAAGTCCCCCTTAACTTTGTAAGTAATACCCCATCCCTTACGACTAAGCCTTCGGACAACAATATTCCACAAACAGATTAAACATTTTAAAATATGTTAGCAATCTTAACAAACGCAACCAAACCCTTTGAGGTACTCTTTCGTTTATATGTTAAACAACAAACCATGAAATACTTAGCCTTTACGCTGGTAGCCCTTTTTTCCCTGTCTGCATGCACATCGCAGGCACAATCCAAAAATGTTAAGTATCCCGACCCGCCCGTAGCCGCTCCAAATAACAAATACCCGATGACGTTCACCACGGCCGAATGGAAGGCCCGTCTTACTTCCGATCAATATTATATTCTCCGTCAGCAGGGCACCGAAAGAGCCTTCACCGGGCAATACGATCATTTCTACAAGAAAGGAACTTATTACTCCGCGGCTTCCCTGGAACCCGTATTTAGCTCGGATACAAAATTCGACTCCCATACCGGCTGGCCCAGCTTCTTTGCCCCCATCACACCCGACGCGGTCCGCCTTGTAAAAGACAACAGCGATGGCATGGACAGATGGGAAGTGGTTGACAGTAAAACCGGCTCGCATTTAGGCCATGTATTCGACGATGGCCCCAGCCCCACCGGCAAACGCTACTGCATGAATTCCGCAGCCCTCATCTTTGTCCCCGAAGGAGGCCAGCCCCCTGTAACCTCAAAAGCCCTCTAACCCGACCTACGCAAAAGCCAATTAACAAAACACGTATGAAACAGTTCCTTTTCACCTTCACCACTATATTCCTCCTGGCCGCTTGCGGCCATACCCAACCTGTCAACATCCCGGCAAAAGAACCCGGTAAACCCGCTGCCAACGAAGCCGTCGCCTACTTCGCAGAAGGCTGCTTCTGGCATGCAGAGATCGTCTTCCAAAGCCTGGTTGGTGTAAGAGACGCCGTTTCCGGTTACGCCGGCGGCACCGATAAACATCCTGACTACGAAAGAGTCTGCTCCGGCACCACCGGACACGCAGAGACCGTCCAGGTCTTTTATGATCCCTCAAAAATTTCCTACGCCACCCTCGTATCCGCCTTCTTCGCCAGCATGGACCCCACCGAGCTGAATCGCCAGGGCCCCGACGAAGGCACCCAATACAGGTCGGCCGTATTCTATCGCACCGATGACGAAAAAAAGATCATCGACGAAGAAATAGCCCGCGACTCAAAAAAATATCGTTCAAAAATTGTTACCCAGATCCTGCCCTATACCAATTTCTATCCCGCAGAATCCTATCACCAGGAATATATAAAGAACCATCCGGACAACCCATACGTCGAACACGTATCCATCCCCGACTGGCTCGAATTCAAAAAGACCTTCAAAGGCGCACAATTCAAATCATAAAAGAAATGGGCCAGCTCATACTAAAAGTAGCTGGCCCATTTCTCTTTTAAAAATATCTTACCATCCTATCCCATAATCTTCCCCATTATTACTACTCCCACCCCAAAAAGTCCCGTGTTTCGCATCCACCATTATCGCATTGATAGGTCCGCTCGTTCTGTCCCCATAAGTCGCAATATATCCCATCTGCCGCAAATCCTTTCTCACATATGGCGGCGTCACATTCCCAAGCAGGATATGCCCCGGCCTCGGCCTGCGATCTTCCATCCGCTCGCCACCCAGCGACAGCCACAGCTGATCCGAATTAATATTCGGCGCTTCCGTAGCCTCCTGTACCGTCATCCCAAAGTCTACAACATTCAGGAGAAACTGTAGCAGATTCTGATCCTGCGTATCCCCACCCTGCACGCTAAAGCAGAGGAACGGTTTCCCGTCTCTCAAAGCCAGGCTGGGCGTCAACGTTACCCTCGGCCTCTTATGCGGAGCCACCACATTGAAAGGACAAACAATGGAGTCGAGCACAAAACTTTGCATCCGCTGACTCATCCCTACCCCCGTATGACCAGCCACACAAGCCGGGTTCCAGCCACCACTCGGCGTAACCGAGATCACCCATCCATCCTTATCCGCCGCCTCAATGCTCGTTGTCCCGCGCCAGAGCCGGTCATGATACAGTTCCTCATTCACAGGACCACCCGGAGTAGTATGATCAAATGCAAGATCAGCGCTGCCATCGGTCCCGCCAACTTTCACAACATCGCCCTCCGGCAATCCCGCCGCCGAACTCGCATTCATCGCCCCACCCGTATTCGGCGCATTGCCCCCACCCCGCATCATCGGCACATTCAACTTCGCCCGCTCCTTCAGCAATTCGGTAAAAGGATTCGTCCTTCCCTCAAAAGGATAAGGATCACCCGGCCCCGCCATCGCATTGTTCCGGTCATAGCCGATCAGCTTCGCCCGCTCCTTCGCATATTCCTTACTCAGCAACCCCTTCATCGGCTGACCCGATGTGACATAAGGATCGCCATAATAAAAGTCCCGGTCAGCAAAAGCCAGGTTCATCGCCTGGTATACCGTGTGGATATAACGGGTACTGTTATACCCCATATCCTTCAGATTGAAATTCTCGAGAATGTTCAGAGCCTGCAGCATCGAAGGCCCCTGCGTCCACTGCTGTAGCTTGTAGACCTCCGTTCCCCTGTAGCTGACATGCATCGGCTCTTCTTCGATCGGCTTCCATTGTGCAAGATCTTCCATCGTAAAAAGACCACCCTGCTCCTGGCTCGCACGTACGATCTCCTTTGCTATATCCCCTTTGTAGAAACGATCGAAAGCAGCCATGATAGCTTCCTTACGCGTTTTCTTGTGTTTCAGCGCATCCTGTTCCGCATCGATCATTTTATTCAGGGTCTCCAGCAGATCCTTCTGCACAAATACTTCACCCGCTTCCGGCGCTTCTCTTTTTTCTCCGGCATGCGGCAGGAACAAGGCCTTGCTATAAGGCCATTCCTTCAATCTCCTCTTCTGCGCTTCGAAACTATTGGCCGTCTGCGCCTCAATGGCATATCCTTTCGCCATCTCCATCGCCGGAGCCAGGACGTCCTTCAGACTCATCGTGCCATATTCAGCCAGCATATAACAAAGACCTCCGGGTGTACCCGGCGTTACTGCCGCCAGCGGACCATATTCCGGGGGAAAACTATAGCCCTTGCTCTTGAAAAAAGCCGGCGTGGCACCCGTAGGAGCCCACCCCAACGCATTGATGGCAATGACCTTCCCTGTCTTTGGATTATATATAAGTGCCTGCGTCTCTCCTCCCCAGCTCAGCACATCCCACATGGTACAAACGGCCGCCAGCATCCCGCACGCAGCATCTATCGCATTCCCTCCCTTCTGAAAGATCTGCGCACCAGCCTCTGCCGCCAGCGGCTTCCCCGTGACTGCCATCCAGTGATTGCCATGTAATGGCGGCTTTTCCGTGGGCTGAGCCGTCGCAGCCAGCACGCCGGTAAAAGACATCAACAACAATAAATAACGTATTCTCATTCGCAATTAATTTTGAAGCCCGAAATTTAAATACTAATCTCACCCCACCTACTCATATATTATCCATTACCCCTAATATTTTGCTTAGTGGCCCTTCCCCTCATCCACATCTTTCAGGAACTTTATCAGCCCTGGAAAATAATGCGCCTGGTCATCCCACATATCACAATGGCTCCCCTCCGGGCAATATACATAAGATCCCTGCTGCACCTGCTTGCTCATCCACTCCATATATTTCGGGTCCATCGTGTCATACTCACCCCCAATGGTCAGGGTCGGCACCTTCAGCTTTGGCAGATCCTTACTCCTGTCCCATTTGATCAACCGCCCCCCCGTTTTAAATTCGCTCGGTCCCTGCATGGTCACATATACCCCTTGACTCAGGTGTTTAAAACCCCGCTTCACCGGATCGGGCCACTCGGGTTTTACCCGGCATAAATGCGCATTATAATATTCACTGATCACCAGCGATTGATACACACTGTCGGAATAAAGCCCTTTGTCTTCATAACGCTGCAGCGAATCAACCAGCGACTTTCGCATCTTCGACCTCAACACCCCATTGTATTTCTCATACTCAGGCATGCTGGCCATCATATTGGAAATGATCAGCCCCTTCAGGTTGTCCTGGTATTTCAAGGCATACTCCGTCGCCAGTATCCCACCCCAGCTATGCCCCAATAAATAGAAATTATCCTTGTTCAACCCCAGCGCCTGCCGCACCTGCTCAACCTCTTCCACAAAATGCTCCGTCGTCCAGAGACTGCTGTCATTGGGCTGATCACTATAATAAGAATCCAGCTGATCATAGTATATAAATTCTATCCCTTCTTTCGGTAGAAAATTCTCAAATGATTCAAAAAATTCATGCGTCCCGCCCGGCCCTCCATGCAGCAACAAGACCTTGATCCGCGGATTATTGCCAAACCGCTTGGTCCATACCCGGAACTTCCCCTTCGGAGTCTGGATCTCCACCAGTTTGATATTCCCGTTCTGTACACCCGAATCCTGGGTGGCAAAATAGTCGGCCACCGATACAGGCCCCTTCGAAACAGGCTGTTGACAGGCCGTCAGGCCGATCACCACCATCGCAGTAATAAAAAAATATCTCATGTGTTTGTTTTGATGCAAAATTTGTAAATACCCGATTAAAATTCGTCTATAAACCAAGGCGTTAATTTAATACATTCACGCTTCATTCAACCACCCGTCATGTATACCATCAAAAAATTCCTTGCTATTCCAATTTTGGCCCTGGCAAGCTTCATGGCACAGGCTCAGCGATCCGCCCCAGCCCCCCTCAATTTACCAGATTCCGCCGAAGTTGACTATGAACTCAAAGATTTTAAATTTCAGAGCGGGGAAACCATCCCTGCCCTCCGTCTGCACTATACCACCTTTGGCAAACCGGTAAAAGACAAGAACGGAAAGGTAATCAATGCCGTTTATATCATGCATGGCACTACCGGGAACAGCCACAATTTCGTGAATCAGGGTTTTGGCGGCCACCTCTTCGAACCAGGTCAGACCCTCGATGCCACAAAATATTTTATCATCCTCCCCGATGGCATCGGCCACGGAAAGTCCAGCAAGCCCAGCGATGGCCTGCATATGAAGTTCCCAAAATATACATATGATGATATGGTCCAGGCCGACCACCAGGTGCTCACCGAAAAGATGGGCATCAACCACCTCCGGCTCATCCTCGGAACATCCATGGGCGCCATGCATTGCTGGGTCTGGGCAGAAACCTATCCCGACTTTATGGACGCCTGTATGGCCAACGCCAGCCTGCCCATAGAGATCGCCGGCCGCAACCGCATGACCCGTTATGCAGGCATCCAATGCATCAAGTCCGATCCGGCATGGAAAGACGGAGATTATACCACCCCTCCCGAAACCGGCCTCCGCGGCGCCTATACCTCCCTGTTCTGGATGACCAGCAGCCCCTGGCAGATGCAAAGACGCTCCCCCACCCGTGATCAGGTGGAAAAAAGTTACGACATGGCCGTACAGGGATTCGTCCGGAACCAGGATGCCAATGACTTCATCTACGCCATGGACGCCTCCCGTTTCTACAACCCCGAACCAAAGCTCTCCACGATAAAATGTAATTTCTTCGCCTGCAATTCCGCCGACGACGAATGTAATCCACCCGAAATGGGCATTCTGGACGTGGAGATCAAAAAAGTACCAAAAGGAAAATATATCCTGCTGCCCATCACCGAAAAAACATCCGGTCACGGCACACACTCCAACCCCACCATCTGGGGCGACTACCTCGTAGAATTGATGAAATTATCTGAACCCACTCATTAAAACTGAACAACCGCAAACCCTATACGTCCCTGCACATTTCCGCTCCCATTGAGATAACGGTCATAGGGAATAACCACCTGGTCCGGGGCCATCTGCCTCGACTGTTGGAAATTCAATGTATTTTTCAAACCCCAGAAAAGTATTCCCTCATCAGAGACTAGTTCGCCGTGCTGATTGATCACCGTCGTAGAAGCATACATGCTTTGCCCGTGTACAAAACTATTATAGAGAAAGAAAAGCTTATCCTGTAAAGGCACCACCATATAAGAAAGATTGGGAGAGTTCAGCTCCGTCACCTGCTCCTGGCTGATCATCCCCATCCAGCAGCTGTCTTTTCGATTGGCAGGAAAATAATAAAGACTCAGATCCCCCCTGTCATGATAAGGCGGATTTGCCTGGCCCTTATAACGGGCATACCCATACTTTGGCGATGGAAAACGAATCCTCGCCGGACCCGCATTCGGATCCGGAATGCCATTGCTGGAAAAAAGCATAGCCGGATCCCAGCCCTCATCAAAATCATTATCATCCAGATCAAGGTCAAAAGGCCGCCCATATTCCTTCATCAATAAAAATCCCCTCCCCGGCACCGCCATGAAGTTCTCTTTCACCAGGTTCCCATTCTTCACCTTCCTTCCACCCAATGTCGTCAGCCGGTAGGAAGAATCAAAATCAAAAGCCTTCCGCTCCATAGAATAATGCACCACCTGCACATTCTTTAAAGATGAATAATGAAAGGTCGACAGTATCCCCGCAACAACTTCCCCATTTGCATTGTCCACCGACAAACACACATCCTCCATCTCCGAAGTACCCGGCAACAGGATACCCTTCCACTCAACCGCAGTATCCGTAGCGCTAAAATGAAAAAGCAGGAAATTATGATCCTTCCGCGACGGAGACATCATCAGCCACTCCCCGTTATTCGCAAGCTTCACCGGCGCACTGTTAAAGTCCTCCAGCGGAAAGCTGGTATAATCGTCCTGGATCATCGGCTGCGTGATAAAAGGATGATTGTACACCGTCTCCGCCAGCAATTGCCAGTCCTGGTCGAACAACATCGTATGCACCCTCGGCGGAGCAGAAGAAATAAATTCAAAGCCTACCAGCAATATCCGGCTCCTGTCCTCCGATCGCACCATCATAAAGCTATTGCCCGGCTCATCAAAAGGAAATGTTCCGATAACCCGCCCCGCCGCCGTGGCCTGCCCGTCCGGCTCATATCGCTGGAGCCACACCTCCACCTGCTTCTTATCCGTTTTTAATAAGTGCACCTGATCGAAATGATCATACGTAGTAATTATATATTCCTTAATGGGATCCCCGATATAAGATGCTTCGCCGATCTGGTTGACCAGGTTCATCCGGGTATTGTAGATGGTAAAGTTTCGCTCTTCCGCAGCATACTCTGTACTACGCTTGGGCACTCTTTTGCGGGTCGTACTGGCTACCCAATAATATTCTCCCACCTTCCCCAGTAATTCCTCCCGAATGGTAAATCTATCACTGTATGGCTCACAGTAATAGACCCGTTGGGCAGAAATCGAGGAACAACACAGCAAACACAAGCTTAATTGTATAGTGAACCTCCATCCCATAGCGACAGCAGTATCTTTTTGAAGTTACGTAATTTTCATATATAAAGATGACGTTCTATGTAATGTTTTTTTTAAATTCAGCGTTTTTGAGTATACTTGTAATTAAGCCCTAACTCCGGCCTGAGAAATAACATAAACCAACCAACAACATTGACACTTATGAGCAAACTCTACTGTTTACTTGGAATTCCATTATTCCAATGCAGCGTCCATTTCGCCCAGACACGCCGGATCTTCGGCAAAATTCCCGACACAAAAGAAAAATACCCACTCTCCCGGGTAACCATCGCCGGAGCTTAACTCTCCGGATACCACATTTTATTACCCATCAAACTATAGTAATAATGAAAAAACTACTGCTTTTTTTATGCTGTATAGTGATGCTTGCAGGTCGCCTTATGGCACAAGACCGTGTAGTCACCGGTACAGTCACTGAATCGAACGGAACTCCGGTCACATCTGCGTCCATCCTCATCAAAGGAACAAATCGCGGAACCGCCACCGGGGTTGACGGGACCTTTAAGATCTCCGTTCCCGCTGACGCAAAAACCCTGGTGGTCTCTGGCGTCAACCTCCAAACCCTCGAGATCAATATCAGCAAAAAGACAAGTCTGGGCCTCATTACCCTTCAGCCAGCCAACAAAAGCCTGGATGAAGTGGTGGTCGTAGCCTACGGTACATCTAAAAAAAGCGACCTGACAGGATCGGTCGCTACCGTCAGCGGAGCACAGTTGGCCGACAAACCCTTCTCATCATTGGATAAGACCTTACAGGGCAACGTGCCCGGCATGCAGGTGGCTTCAACATCCGGCGCACCGGGTTCTTCCACCGCCATTACCATCCGGGGGATCGGCTCTATCACTGCAAGCTCTTCTCCCTTATGGGTGATAGACGGCGTGATCGCCAGCACGGCCGATGTGTCCGTTAATACCACTACGGCCAACCCACTTAGCGCACTAAACCCTGATGATATCGAAAGCATCTCCGTGTTGAAGGATGCTGCTTCCGCCTCTATTTACGGGTCCCGCGGAGCAAATGGCGTTGTACTCGTAACCACCAAAAAAGGTAAGCAGGGCAAGACACATCTCAACCTGGTCGCCGAGGTCGGGGCTAACAGCGATGCCTGGCATCCGAGCAACAAGCCTACCAACACCCAGCAGGCGCAGACCCTGCTTCGCCAGGCCGTCATAAATGAAAACAAAGCCACCGATAATGCCAGCGCCGATGCTTACCTTACCGGACCCAACTATGGCCTGCCGGCAGACTACGCATCACAATACGCCAATTGGCATGACCTCGTGACCCGCACGGGGAACCAGTCCCAGTTGAACGCCAATCTCAACGGAGGGAATGAAAAGACCCAGTTCTACGCATCCGCGGGTTTCTTCAGCCAGGATGGGACAACCATAGCCACCAGCTTCAAACGCTACAATGGTGCATTCTCTATCAATCATAAAGCATCGGATATCTTTAATTTTTCTGCCACTGTAAACGGAAGCACCGCCTCCCAGCGTACCCCTTCCAACGGTGGCTTTTTTTCCAATCCGGTGGGAGCCTATTATTTTCTCCCCCCCTGGTATACACCTTACAACGCGGACGGAAGCCTCAAATACAACGACCCCCAGGGAGAATTTCCCCTTGGTGGCGGATCAGGATGGAATCCCCTGGTAACCTCGGCCTGGGATAGGAATTCCCTGGTACAAACTTCGCTCAAAGGAAATGTCACCGGGGAAGCCAGGATCCTTCCAAACCTGAAATTTACCAGCCGTTATGCCGCGGAATACTTCGACATCTCGGAAGACCAATACCAAAATCCATTTTATGGAGACGGTTATTCCAATGGCGGAAGCGCCACGTCGGATTATAGCCGGGTCTTCGACTATACCTGGAGTAACTTTTTGGATTTCAAACAGACATTGAACGCTGATAAGGACTTTTATTTCGACCTGAAGCCCGGTTATGAGGCAAGCCAATACAACCTCTATAACTTACAGGCTTCCGGAAGTGTGTTTCCGCTGACCCGCCAGTTGCAATGGCTGGCCTCTGCCGCAACACCCACTACGACCTTAGCCATCCCCGTAGGCAGTGGATCGATTTCATACTTCGGGATTGGTGACATCAACTATAAAAACAGGTACCTGTTCAGTGCCAGCTTCAGGCGGGATGGGTCTTCCGTATTTGGTAAGGATAAGCTTTATGGCAACTTCTATTCGGTAGGCGGTAGCTGGAATATCAACGAAGAGTCTTTTTTACAGCATTCGGAGCTGATCAGCATACTTAAATTACGATCCTCATTCGGCACCTCGGGCAACCAAAATGGGTTCAAACTCTATTCTTCACAGCCCCTCTATTCCTATGGTGCAGGCACTGGCTATGCGTACAACTATACCGGACAGACCGGTAGCGCCCTTTCCAATGGAGGCAACCCCAATCTGACCTGGGAAAAGAATAGGATCTTCAACGTCGCAGTGGACTTCGGCCTCTTTAAAGACCGGCTCTCAGGTACTGTCGAATATTATGACAGGCTCACTTATGATCTTATCCTTGCAGTTCCCAACTCCTATACTTCGGGATTGATCAATCCCGCAACGAATGGACCTACTCAGAATGGCAACGTAGGCCGCATGACAAATAAAGGGATCGAATTCACCATAACCGGCAAGCCGATAGTCACCAGGGATTTCAACTGGACAGTCTCCTTCAATATCTCCCACAACGTAAATAAGGTGACCGCCCTCTTCCAGGACAAACCCATCCCCAGCTCCAATGGGCTCTTCAACTATACCGTCGGACACGACCTGCTGACCTACTACCTCCGTCAATGGGCAGGTGCAAACCCTGACAACGGAACGCCACTCTGGTATACCGATGGCACCCACAAGACAACCACCGGGAATTATAGCTCGGCTGCCCTGGCCTTGAACAAATCGGCCTCGCCAAAATACTTCGGGTCCTTTACCAACTCCTTCAGCTACAAGGGAATTACACTGGACGCACAGTTCTACTATAATTTCGGCAACTACGTCTTTGATACCTGGGGCACTTATACCAACAGCGAGGGATTGTACAACAGCAACACCAACCAGATGTCCCATGAATTGCAAGCCTGGCAAAAACCCGGGGACAAGACAGACGTACCCCAGATCATCGACGGCGGGAATAACAATTCCTACCGGTCTTCCACCCGGTTTCTGTACAAAGGGGACTATATCCGGCTGAGAAATCTGCAATTGGGGTATACGCTACCGGCAAGCCTGGTTCAGAAGGCGCACATCGGCAGCATCAGCATCTATGTGCGGGGAACCAACCTCTGGACCTTCGGCGTGACAAAGAATATTCCTTTTGATCCCGAATCCGGTATCTTCTCATCAGGTACCGCCAACGCCGGCAACCTCGATGTATATATTCCAAAGACAATTACCGGAGGTATCAAAATAGGGTTCTAAATCATACCTTAAAAAGCAAAAAAAAGACTCATGAAAAGAATACCCAATTATATACTGATCTTTTCCCTTTTATGCAGCCTGCTCATGGCAGCCTGCTCAAAGAGTTTTATTACCAAGACTCCCAGTGATTCGCTGCCTGCCGGCCAGGCCCTCAACGATTCCAGCGCCCTGCAGACTGCACTGTATGGAGCCTATTCGGAATTGCGGGCTACCAATTGCTACGGCCGCAGCATACCGCTTTTGGGCGACCTGCAGTCAGATAATACCTATGTCGAAATACGTAATGCCGGCAGATATCTCAGCGATTTTAATTATAGCGTAGCCGTCAACGACGGAGTGGCACTAGGCATCTGGCAGGACCTTTATGCCGTTATCGAAAGGGCCAATGCGATCATCGACGCTAAACCGACAGGACCACTGGCCGACCAGGTGAAAGCCCAGGCCTATGGGCTCCGCGGTTTGTGCTATTTCAAGCTGGTCAATCTTTTCGCAAAACCATATACCGACGATAAGACAGGGCTGGGCGTTCCCCTCGTTCTGCATTATGACCTCACTTACCTGCCAAAACGCAGCCCGATAGATAGTGTATATACACAGATCGTCAGCGACTTTAAAACAGCCCTTACACATGCGCCCGACTATACCGCTTCTACCTATCTGAGCTATTATTCTATCGAAGCGCTCTTAGCCAGGGCCTATCTCTATATGGGCGACAATGCAGATGCCGAAAAAGCTGCCGTCGATGTGATCAATAACAGCGGCTTTACCCTGGTTGATCCTGCCCACTTCGGGGCATTCTGGGCAAACCCTGGTATCCAGAGCGATGCGGTGGAAGTGATGTTCGAGGTCGACGTCGATATCCATAACAACAACGGATCGGATGATCTGAGCCTTATCTTTTCGCCGGACGGTTACCAGGATATTTATGCCTCAAGTCAGTTGTATAACCTGTATAGCTCGACGGATGTACGCCAGTCCCTGCTCATTCCTGGACTCACCAAAAACACCATTCCCGCCTACCTGATCAACAAATTCTCAAACGGTGCAAATCCCGCTGACAGGGATAACCTGAAAGTCATCCGCCTGGCAGAAGTTTACCTGATAGCCGCCGAGGCAGCCCTTCCCGGTGACGAAGCAACCGCACTCTCCTACCTCAATGCCCTTATGGCCCAAAGAGACCCCTCCTTCCCCGGCTATTCGTCCACCGGCGCGCAATTGCTGAGCGATATCGTAACGGAAAGGAGAAAGGAGCTGGCTTTCGAAGGCGACCGCCTCTCTGACCTCAACAGGCTGAAACTGCCGATCAACCGGGTCGCTAATCAAGGCGCCATTCCCGGCCCCCTGACTATCGCCTACCCGGATAACAGACGCGTACAACCCATACCTCAATCCGAAGTTCAGGTCAATCCCAATATCGCAGGACAACAGAATCCCGGATATAATTGATCATAACAATGTCTTTCCGATAAAAAAAGCCGGCCCTAACAGGCCGGCTTTTCCATTATAATTAGATCTATTTTGTCCCCTTTCGACCACAGTCCACTTCCACACTCCACCCCACTTTTTCTCCCCCATTCCATTCCCTGGAATTTTTTTCCATCCCTGGGATAAAAAAGCAGTTGATGGCACATTTACCCCTTTGCTCCATCAGGAATACTTAAACTGTAATGTTCTACAAACCAATCCATTGACTATTTTTTTTAGACCCTGGGGTCCAACTGCCCTGTCCGGCACGTAGCTTGTATTTACATATTCGGTTTTTCATAGGATATTGGATTTAAAACGGGGCTGGATTTTTATCCTGGCCCTTTTTTTTTCTTATGTTTGATACCCTTAATCACTGAATCCTGTATGCGTATTTTATTATGCTTTATCCTAAGTTTATTCGTATGCGCCGGCGCATCTGCGATTCCTGGCGTCCACACAGCTCCAGTCCCGGCATGGCTATTTACCGTTCACCCCAACCCCGATAAAAAACCCGTCCAGCGCGACATCAGCGACGGCTACTATTATCAGCTCTTCGAAGAGCAAACCAGCCTCCTCAGCAACACAGAATACACCCATTACATTAAGCATATCATTAATGGATCAGGGGTACAGAACGCCTCCGAGGTCTCGGTCACCTTCTCTCCCCAATTCCAGCAGGTCGTCTTCCACCGCATCACTATCCTGCGGGAAGGCGCCGTCCTCAACCAGCTCAGGGTCAGCGAGATCAAGGTGGTCCAGGAAGAGAGGGATGCAGACGAATTTCAATACAACGGCCTCAAAAGAGCCTTCGTCACCCTGAAGGATATCCGGAAAGATGATAAAATAGAAGTTTCTTACTCCGTCGTCGGGTTCAACCCCGTCTTTGCCAATAAGTACTCCGATGAATCCTTCTTCAACAGTAAGACAGCCATCTGTAATTATTATAAGACCATCATCACCACACCGGCCCGCAAGCTCAATATGCTATTCCGCAACAATGCGCCCGCCCCCACAGAGTTACACGAGGGCAATACCCTTGTCTACTTTTGGGACAACCCGTCGATAAAGAGCTGGGAGGCGAGATCGGCCGCGCCCGACTGGTTTAGTCCTAACCCGACCGCTTACATTAGCGAATACGCCGACTGGCAGGGAGTGGTCAACTGGGGACTCACAACTTTTAATAATTACCATACCCTTATCCCGGCAGGCTTGCAGCAGAAGATCACCGCCTGGCGAACCGCCGCAAAAGGGAATAAAGACCTCTTCGCAAATTGGGCTACCCGTTTCGTACAGAACGACGTGCGCTATCTCGGCCTTGAAATCGGTGCCAATACCCACCGCCCCCACCCACCCGCCGACGTCTATAGCCAGCGTTTTGGTGACTGCAAGGATAAAGCCCTTCTCTTATCCGTCATCCTGCGGCAGGAAGGGATCCCCGCCTGCGTCGCCCTCGTCAGTACCACCACCCGCAGCGAGCTGGCGCACGTTGCACCCTCGCCCGGAGCCTTCGATCATGCCATCACAGCTATCCAAAGACCCAATGGTGACTTTCTTTTTGTCGACCCGACCATCGCAGGTCAAAGAGGCGAATTGACCAGCCTCTATGTCCCCGCCTACGGTTATGCACTCCTCCTCCGCGATGGAGAAAAGAAATTACAGCCCGTCACACCCGGGCGTATTTATGATTATACCATTATTGAAAAGCTCGACGCCAGCTATTCCGATTCTTCCCGTTATACGATCAACAGCGTTTATACAGGCGGCTCCGCCGATGAGGTGCGGGAAGCATTCGCAGAGACCAGCATGAAAGACCTGGAAGAAAAATACCGTAAATACTACGCTACGGTATTCGATGAAATCCGGCAGGAAGGCGCCATTACCTGGGTCGACGACAGCATTAAGAATGAGTTCAAAGTGACAAAAGCATACGCCATTCCCCAGCTTTGGGATACGTCTGAAAAGGGAAAAAGGTCCTTCGATTTCTCAGCCAGGCTGATCGGGCAATCCCTGACCAATCCATCCAACGTTTCCATCGACGCCCCGATCTCGCTTCCCTATCCCTGTAACATTCATTATACCCTGAACCTCAACCTGCCCGAAAACTGGGATTTTGGCTCCGGCCCTTTGCACATAAAGAACGACTCCTATCAGTTCGACTTTGTCCCCGACATAAATGCCAGCAATATGACCTTGTATTATACCCTCCGGACATTTAAGGATCATATCCCGGCCACAGCCGTACAACAATACAAGGCCGACTATAAAAAGATGGAAGATCTCATCTTTTTTCAGTTGTATAAGAATAATCCCGAATCGGATAACCCGCTCGCGCGGGAGACAACACCCGGGACCGCCAATTCTTTGTCCATCCCGGCAACAGAAGGCGTGAAAGCCTGCTGGCCCGCAATCTGGCTTACCTTCTTCTTTTCGCTCTGCTTTTCCCGGCTTTTTGTTTGGCTGAATCGACGTAGTGAAGAGACACTGTATGCACCTGGCTCAGGTTATCCCCTGGGTGGCTGGCTAATCCTCCTTGGCTTCTGCCTCACCGTCAGTCTCGTGCTCAACGGATATGCTTTTTTCAGATCCAACTATTACAGCAATAACAACTGGACGACCGGCGGCAAACCCCTCCAATACCTTTACCTTGGTAAGATGGCTATCCAGCTTAGCTTTTTAGCCTCCTCCGGGGCCGCCCTGTTCTGGTTTGCAAAGAAGCGCGACATCTTTCCCCGTATGTTCATCTGGTACACAGGGATCCTGCTCTCCGGTCAGCTCCTCCTCATCCTCTTATTCCACCTGCAACCCATTCCCCCGACCTTCAACAGCTATAAGGATAATCTGACTTTTGACTTTGTCCGCATCGCCCTCTATGCGCTGATCTGGGTTTTTTACATCCTGCGGTCCGATCAGGTAAAAAGCACTTTCCTCGAACCCTTCCGTTCGGACGGTTAATGGGGAATCCTTTGCACCACATTGTGTATCGGCTTCACCTCATGCAAATACGCATATATAGCCGCCAGGTCCTTCTCCCTCATTCCCGCATATGCCATCCAGGGCATAGGCGTATTAAACTCGCCCGCCGCCACCAGCTTCGGCTTATAAGAGTTGTCAGCATATTGCTTAAACTTCCTGATGAACAGCTCCCTGCTCCAGTTGCCGATCCCCGTCTCTTTATCCCCTGTGATATTCGCGGAATAAACATGCAGTCCGTTCACTATTCCAAAATCCCTTCCGCCCCCAAACTCCGTCCCCTCGATGATCTTCCCTTTGTCAGCCATGCTATGGCACTCTACACAGCTCGCCGACGTCACAAGATACTTGCCATATGCAGACGCATTATTGGAATCAGGCCGGGCAGACAGCATCGCCTTGGCCGGAATAGTATTGACGATAAAGCTCAGCGGGAAATCCAGCTGCGTCTTCGGGACATCATTGACGACAGGCGGCAGGGTGCGCAGGAACGCGATGATGCTAAGTATATCTTCCTGGTCCATCCGTCCATACGCAGGATAGTTCATAAGGGGGAACAAGGCATGCCCATCACGGCTTACACCAGTAGTAATGGCTCTGAACAGCTCCCCATCCGTCCACTCACCCAGGTGATCAGGAGTAAGGTTGGAGGCATAGATCATACCGGGGAAACCCTGGTCACGGCCAAAGAGTTCGCCACCCATGCCCAACGTTCCATCCTTCACCGGGCCACCGAAGAAGCTGGTATCCCTGCCGCTGTGACAGATCATACAGCCTGCTACAGACTTGGCAAG
>Ga0193716_1000679_pt1 | contig 20454 bp, 23 predicted proteins | sample U2c1metaG_FD_145901 | JGI IMG/M metagenome (GOLD analysis project Ga0193716, IMG submission 145901) | Soil microbial communities from a riparian zone of the East river system, Colorado, United States - U2c1 | ecosystem: Environmental > Terrestrial > Soil > Riparian zone | place: USA: East River...
GCGCCGATCGCATGAAGCCGGCCCACGCCGTGCGCGCCAGCGAGCCGCCGACGCTGATCCGCCGCACGCCGAGATCCTCCGCCTGCTTGACCGATAGACCGGACGCACCGATCAAAAGATTGACCGGCTTGGGATGCACCGCTTTCACCACCGCCGAGATCTGCTCTTTGGTTTTGATGCCGGGCGCATAGAGGCAATCGGCGCCGGCTGCCGCATAGGCCTGCAGCCGTTCGATCACCATGTTCAGATCGTCCCGGCCGACCAGAAAGCCCTCGCAGCGGCCGGTCAGCAGCACGCCGCTGTTATCGGCATCGATGGCCGCGCGCGCCGCTCTGATGCGCCCGACCGCGAAGTCGAGTTCGTACAGCGGATTGGCGGCATCGCCGGTGGAATCCTCGATCGACAATCCGGCGACGCCGGTCTTGACCGCGCGTGCGACGTTGATGCCGACCTTCTCGGCCTTATGCGCGAAGCCGCCTTCGAAATCGGCGTTGACCGGCAGATCGGTCGCCTCGCAGAGATCAGCGAGATGCTGCAACACGTCCTCCAGCGTCACCCGATTATCGGCCTTGCCGATCGACCACGCGAAACCCGCGCTGGTCGACGCGATGGCCTTGAAGCCAAGATGCTGCAGCGCCCGGGCGCTGCCGGCGTCCCAGGGATTGGGCAGCACGAAACACCCGGTTTCGTGCATCTTGCGAAATGTGACCCGCTTGTCGGTTGCTGTGACCGCCATGGTTTTGCTCCCTGTTGTGATCTGCCTGCAAGATAGCGATGCGCGCCATCGCGCGCCAGCACAGCCTGCCCCCATCTATGCGACGACCTTGCGCAGAAAAGTTCGTTCTTCCGCCAGGATGAATTGATGTTTCTCAGCGAAGTTGAAATTGGCCATGCCCTCGCTGTCGTTGCGAAGGCCCGCGCGATAGCTTTCGTAAGCCGCGAGGCTTTCGAAGGAAATCAGTGCGAACGCGATGTTGTTGGTGCCTTCATGCGGCATCCAGTAGCCCAGGAGATCGCCGCCCATCCTCGGAATGATCGATAGCCAGCGCTTGGAATACTCCTCGAACATCGTCCGCTTGAACGGATCGATCTGGTAGCGGATGAACACGGTCACGGTCACGGCAGGCCTCCCGATTTTCGAACTGTTCCGCATCCTAGCCGCTTGATCGACGCCAATGCTTCGGCTAACATCGAACTATGAAAGCAGGACCCGATATCGCCATGATCGCCTCGCTGGTCGGCGACCCCGCCCGCTCCAACATGCTGACCGCGCTGATGACCGGCCGCGCGCTGACCGCGAGCGAACTGGCGCACCAGGCCGGGGTCACGCCGCAGACCGCGAGTTCGCATCTGTCAAAACTCGAAGCCGGCGGGCTGGTCGAGCAGGAAAAACAGGGCCGCCACCGCTATTACCGCCTCAGCGATCCCGATGTGGCCGCCGTGCTCGAGGGCCTCGAGGGCCTCGCCGCGCGCGCCGGTCACATGCGGGTGCGGACCGGGCCAAAAGACCCGGCGCTGCGCCACGCGCGGATCTGCTACGATCACCTCGCTGGCGATCTCGGCGTGCAGATGCTCGACAGCATGAAGACGCAGCGGCTGATCAGGCAGCGCAAGCAGGACATCGAACTCACCGCCGAGGGCGAGCGCTTCCTGACCGACACCTTGCAGATCTCGGCCGATGCCCTCACCCACCCGCGCCGTCCCTTGTGCCGGGCCTGCCTCGACTGGAGCGAGCGGCGCCATCATCTGGCGGGCACACTGGGTGCTGCGATCCTGACGCGCTTCGCCGAATTGAAATGGGCGACGCGCGACACCGCGCCCGGCAGCCGCGTCGTCAATTTCACCCGCCATGGCGAGAAGCGATTCGCGGCGTTGTTCGGCGAAAGCGAATAACGCGCCGCAGCATAACGCGTCGAGCTGGCCCAATACGCCGGTGACCGCCAACGCACTTGCAGCAAAAAACTGACGCCGCGCGGAAGTGATTCCCGACACCGGACGCCCGGTGTTGCTCGAAGCGCCCGCGACATTCAATGCGCCGATGTCGAGATTTCCCGCGAAATAACGCGTCCAAAAACATTCATTTTACATTCAGTTCCTCATGGTTAGGTTCCCGGCATGCCGCATCGCGGCTCACAAGCGGGAGAGAACATGAAATACCTTTTCGCAGCAGTTTTGTTAGTCAGTTCGGTTGCCGGTTTTAGCGCGGCCAATGCCGCCGGTGGATGCGGCCCCGGCATGCATCGTGGCCCCTATGGTGGATGCCGCCCCAACGGCGGCGTCGTGGTCGCACCGCGAGCGGTGGTGGTCGAGCGCCCGGTCGTGGTCGTGCCGCGCGGTCGCGTCTGCGGCCCCGGCTTCGCCTGGCGTGCCGGCCGCTGCCGCCCGTTCTGAGCGCAGCCGCATCGCATACGACAAAGCCCCGCTCGCGCGGGGCTTTGTTTTTGAGTGGACTCGATTTTTGGTAGGACTGGCGCCGGCGCTTAGCGCCAGTGACGACGATGCCAGTGGTGACGATGCCAGCCCCAATGACGGTGGTGCCAATGATGGCCCCAGCGGACCTGCGTGGGCTTGAGATGATCGACGTCGTTTTGTGAGACGACCGCGGGCTGCATGGCTTGCGTGCCCGGCGCCCCGAGTTGCACCGAAGACGCCGGCGCCAGCGGCGCGGCATTCGCAACGCCGACAAGCGCCGTAGCGCCAGCGGCCATTCCGATCGCAAGTTTCAAAACATAGCGAAGTTCCATCCAGGATTCTCCCTTTGCGAAGTGAGTCAGGAAGGACAGCTTCGCGGTACGGAGATGAACGCGTGCTGAACCGAACCGCGCCAACGCGTGGCCAGCGATCACGTTAACGCAATTGCGGCGGCGAGAAAGTTCCAATGGCGATGCCAACGGCTGAATCGCAATCAAGCCTTTACTTCTGCTTTTGCCGATTGAGAAAATCCTGTCCCTGCTTCAGCATCTTCTGCATCATCTCATCGGCCTTGGCGTCGTCATCGTCGCCGTCGCCGTCGGGATCATCCTTGGCGGGGTCGGCTTTGCTGGCGGCCGGCGGCGCGGCCGGATCCGGACAATTCACCTCCGCATCCTTCACCCGTGTATAGGAATGGCCCTCGGCGGCCGGATGGGTGCACATCACGAAATCCTTCGCGCCCACCGGCACCGGCTTGACGCAGACCACGGTCGAGAAGCCGTCGGGGATCGCCATGTTGCAATTCACCTCGCAGGCCATCACCTGCGCATAGGGATTGCTCGCGGTCACCGTGACCGTCTTCTTGTCCGCGCTGAGCGTGCACGTCGCGACGTCAGCCGCAAACGACGGACAGGCGACAACCAACATCGCCGCCGCGCCAAACCATTTTTTCATGAAGCCCTTCCCCTCGCCACCATCGGCAATGTTAGTCGCGATGGGATGGGGATAGGTTCATGGTGAGAACGAAAACAATCTATCGTTCGTCATTCTCCGATGCGCAATTGCGCATTGGAGAATACGAACACTCACCCCGCCACAAACTCTTCCGCCAGCACCAACGTCTCACGCGTCCGCGTCACATCCGGCCAGTCGCGGTTGAAATCGGCCACCAGCCGCTTCATTTCGGCGCCGTTCACCGCGCGGTCGAGCGACGCCTCGTCGGCGAATTGATACATCGCCTGATGCAGGCTCGGATCGGTGGCGCTCCAGAATCGCCACGCCTTCGACGCGGCAAACGATTTGGTCGCATCCGGCAAGTGCTCCCGCGAATACCAGGCATCGAACGCCTTGCGTTTGGCGGGATCGGAAACGGTGGCGCGGACGATGAAAAAGGCTGTGGGCATTTTATCTTTCCTCCATATGCATCGCTTTTCGTGGATCTTGTAGGGTGCGTTAGGCGAAGCCGTAACCCACCAAGCACCACACACAAAGATGGTGGGTTACCCTGCGCTAACCCACCCTACGCGGCGTTGCGTCCGAGCGCCGCTTCGGTGCCGAGTAACCCTGCCTCCATCAGCGCGTCCCTGATCCGCGCAATTTCCGCCTCCGTGATCTTGACCAAAGGTGGCCGCACCACCGCGCGCGGCAGCTTGCCGAGCAGCACCAGCGCTTCCTTCATGCGGTTGTGCATGTCCACGAACGGATCGGCGTAGAACACGCGCGCGACAGGATAAATCCGGTCGTTCAGGCGGCGGGCTTCAGCGAGATCGTTGGCCTTCACGGCGCGATAGAGTTTTGCCTGGAGGTCGGCGATGACGCTGCCGCTGCCGGACAGCAGCCCATTGCAGCCGAGCACCAGCGAACTCAACAGCCACGCGCTGTTGGTTGTGAGCACGTTGATGGGGCGCTTGCGCCCCTGCAACGCGCGAATCTGGCTCTCATGCTGCGGCACGAGCGGCGTCCAGTCCTTGATGGCGCGAATGGTCGGCACCTCGTCGAACAGCCGCTCCAGCGTCGCCGCCGGATAGCCCTGCCCGGTGGCCAGCGGATATTGAAACACGATCAGCGGCAGATCGGTCGCATCCGCAATGGTCTTGAAATGGGCCAGCGCCATCGCGGCCGACTGACCGAGGGTGAACGGACCCGGCGGGAACACCAGCAGCGCCGAAGCCCCGCCGGCCTGAGCCTCGCGAGCGATCCGCGCCGCCTCCAGGCTGCCGTCCGCCCAGACACCGTGAATGATGGGCAATCTGTCGCCGACTTCCTCGGCCGCGATCTCCATGACGCGACGTTGCTCGTCCCGGGTGCACGAGGCGACCTCGGTAGAGTGGGCGTTGACTGTGATCGCAGACAGCCCCTGCACCGCCGCGACATCGCGCAGATGAGCCCGGAAGCTCGACTCGTCGATCGACAAATCCTCATGGAACGGCAGCAATACCGCCGGGATGACGCCGTGAGGTACGAAATCAGGATGGCGGGGCATGGGCGCGTCTCCTTCAGCGTTGTTCTTCCCTGTAGGTGTAGCGTAATCCGGCAAAACCCTCTCCGCAATCGGCGGGTTACGGCTTCGCCTACTAACTACGAGCTGCGCCGTTGCATCGGGCAAAACCGCCTATCACAGACACCTCTAATCATATCAAACGCCGTGCCGTCAGCTCTACTCAACGTACCTTTGTCAGCCTCCAGCATCCAAAGATGAAGAGCATCCCCCATGGAACTGCTACCCAATCCGCCCAATCGGCATCAAAAAATATTCCGTATGGTTTGGCCCAATAATAAAGCAAGATCAGAAAGCCAAATATCGCCCCAACCGCCATCAACCCGCTTGCTCTCGCCACGCGCCAGGCGCGAGGTTTAGCTGCTTTGTTACAAAGCGCGACGCCAATGGCGCTCAGGACAATCAGCAGATATATTGCAGATCCGAGCAACAACGCCGCCAGTAAGGCTATCCCATCAAGACGTATACCTATGTCGCTCATGACATTGATGGCCTCTAGTGGCAGGTTTTAAAGGTGACGTGAGCGCTGACGTTCGCCCCATCCGCCGTGCATTCGGCATCCAGACGACCTTGCAAATTAGTGATGTTATTCACAATGCTGCTCATTGGCGTCAGGTTCAGGCTGAACACCTTACAATCCCGTGGGAAGAACCGAAAATGCTTCCCCTGCCCCGGAATATCGGCGTCTAGCTCATCCCCCGCAACGCGGTCGTCGATCAGAGTGATTTGTTGACCGGGGTTTTGCGAGTTGGACAGGTTAACACCGTGAAATCCATCGACGGCGCCTGACGTGCAGGTGTTGGGGTTCATCGACCAGTCATGCAGAATGCTTCCGCTTGCGACGACTGTGCCGGTGGCTTGATCCGGCCTGAATGCCGTAGAACCCAGGCCGGCGTGAAGAGTCGAGTAGATCGAGAAACCCAGCACGACGATCGCGCCCGCCACGAAAACGAAGCTTGACCTGGCCATCCGAAAGAACCGGATCCGGGAGGGAGGAACGCCATATTCCGTAAGATCGATGTAATGTCGTTTGGTGTGGTCGGGGTCGATCCGGACGGCGAATTTCGATGGCGGGGAGTCGGCCAGGTTGTCGTAATCTATGAACATGCCGCTATGGACGACCAGGCCCTTGAACCGCTCAGGGCTGACGCAGGTGCAGATAATATCAATGGCCCAATAAGGCCTCGTACTCCACGCGCTCGTATCCTTTTTGATCTGGTCAAGGCGGGCCTCCGCCAGAACGCCGCTATGGCGCAAATACGCGGCGCGACGCGTGCGGAGCAGCGCGCAAGAAAGGCCATACAGGGCCAATACCAATCCAGCGACGCCCGCCAGAATGAACGGCGGCATCCCGATAAAAATCCCCATTGCCCCGAAAGCGATGAGCAGAGCGGCCAAGCCTGGAAACAGTATCTTCAGCACTTTTCACCTACCTACTCACTAACAATGTATCCCACGTGAGATCGTCTACGTAAGTTGCTCATACTACGTGGTCTGGAATTTCGGCGACAGTTTACGAATTGGCGTGCCGCAGTGCAGCCCCCCACTACGAGCAGCACGTAGGGCGGATTAGTTAGCCTAATAACCCGCCCTACGCCGAGCGAAACGACCAGCAGGAATCCTTACATCAGCTTCACCGGCGCATCCCGAACCACGCGAAGATCGATCCTGCTAATCAGGTTGGAACGGAGCGCCTCGGCGTTAATGGCGGCGTCGATCTGCCGCAACGTACTGATATTCGATCCAAGCGACACGATTCCGCCAAGCATCAAGGCAATCGATCCGAGCGCGGCGGACTGGCTGGCTCCGAACAGGCCAAGCATCGCGACGAGCAGCAAGGCGACGCCACTGGCGATCGCAACCTTGGACGCCAGAATGAACTTCCGGCATCGTTCGGCGGCCTCGGCAAGCGCCTCGATCCGCTCCTCGATTTCTGAAATCTCGTCGGCCGGATCGTCTTCGGTCATAAGATACAAGCCCGCAGAGCGGCCGAGGCGACCCGTCCGCCTTAACTCGAAGAGCGAAGGCGGAAGCCGTACCCTATCGCCGACTGCCAAGAACGAAAATGGCGGTTACGCATACGCTAATCCGCCCCACGCTTGCTGCCTTCGAGGTAGACAAGCGTCTTTGAAGAAATTGGATTCCCTCACAACGGCAAATTGTCGTGCTTCTTCGCCGGCATCTCCACCTTCTTGTCCTTCAGCATCGCCAGCGCCCTTGCGATCCGCTTCCTCGTCGAGTGCGGCATGATGACGTCGTCGATGTAGCCGCGTTCGGCGGCGATGAAGGGGGACAAAAAGCGGTCTTCGTATTCCTTGGTGCGGGCTGCGATTTTTTCGGCGTCGCCGATGTCGCTGCGGAAGATGATCTCCACCGCGCCCTTGGCGCCCATCACGGCGATCTGCGCGGTCGGCCAGGCGTAGTTCATGTCGGCGCCGATTTCCTTCGAGGCCATCACGTCGAACGCGCCGCCATAGGCCTTGCGCGTGATCACCGTGACCAGCGGCACCGTGCATTGCGAATAGGCGAACAGCAATTTCGCGCCGTGCTTGATCAGGCCGCCATATTCCTGCGCGGTGCCCGGCAGGAAGCCCGGCACGTCGACGAAGGTCACGATCGGAATGTTGAAGGCATCGCAAAAACGCACGAAGCGCGCCGCCTTGCGCGAGGCGTCGCTGTCGAGCACGCCCGCCAGCACCATCGGCTGGTTGGCGACAAAGCCCACCGTACTCCCGGCGATACGGCCGAATCCGGTGACGATGTTCTTGGCAAAGGTCTCGGATATCTCGAAGAAATCGCCCTCGTCCACGACCTTGAGGATCAATTCCTTCATGTCGTAGGGCTTGTTCGGATTGTCGGGGATCAGCGTGTCCAGCGACATGTCTAGCCGGCCGATATCGTCAAAACTCGGCCATTGCGGCACGCCATCGGTGTTGTTGGACGGCAGGAAGTCGATCAGCCGGCGCATCTGCAACAGCGTCTCGACGTCGTTCTCGAACGCGCCATCGGCGATCGAGGAGCGCGTCGCGTGCACCGAAGCGCCGCCGAGTTCTTCGGCGGTGACCACCTCGTTGGTGACGGTCTTCACCACGTCGGGACCGGTGACGAACATGTAGCTGGTGTTCTTCACCATGAAGATGAAGTCGGTCATCGCGGGCGAATAGACGTCGCCGCCGGCGCACGGCCCCATGATGACGGAGATCTGCGGAATCACGCCCGAGGCGATCACGTTGCGGCGGAACACGTAGGAATAGCCCGCCAAGGCAGCAACGCCTTCCTGGATGCGCGCGCCGCCGGCATCGTAGAGACCGATGATCGGCGCCCTCGCCTTCATCGCCATGTCCTGGATTTTCACGATCTTCTGGGCATGGGTTTCCGACAGCGAGCCGCCGAACACCGTAAAATCCTTGGCAAAGACAAAGGTCTTGCGGCCGTTGACGGTGCCCCAGCCGGTGACGACGCCGTCGCCGGGGACCTTGGATTTCTCCATCCCGAATTCGATCGAGCGGTGCTCCACGAACATGTCGAATTCCTCGAACGATCCCTTGTCGAGCAACAGTTCGATGCGCTCCCGCGCGGTCAGCTTGCCGCGGGCGTGCTGCGCCTCGATCCGCTTTTCGCCGCCGCCGAGCTTGGCGCCCGCGCGCCGGTCCTCAAGGGTATCCAGGATATCTTTCATGTCGCTCACTTCCCGCCTGATTTGACCGGGTTCTAACACGGCCTTTTCCCGGCAGGAAACCGGCTTTCCGGGCGCGGAAGCGCTACAGTGGGGCCCAGTATCTCACGCGGACTAGAGGGGAAACAGGCCATGAGCGAGACAACCGAGGTCACCGGCGCCGTCACCGGCGGGTTACGCACCATGCTGCGGCTCGAGGGGCTGGCGCTGTTTGCGGGGATGACGCTGCTTTACGCGGTCTGGGGCGGTTCGTGGTGGGTCTATTTCGTCCTGTTCCTGGCGCCGGATCTCAGTTTCATCGCCTACCTCTCAGGCCCCCGGTTCGGCGCCATGATCTACAACGCGATGCACAGCTACCTGATCCCGGTCCCGCTGATGACGCTGGGGTTCGGGCTCGAAGCCCCGCTGCTGCTGTCGATCGCGATCATCTGGCTCAGCCATATCGGCTTGGACCGCGCGCTCGGCTACGGCATGAAATACAGTGCCGGCTTCGGCTTCACCCATCTCGGCCGCATCGGCCGGGCAGCCGCATCAGGACCAAATTGACTTCCCAGTCATCGCTTGTTTTAGTCGCCTGACCACGCCGGGGCGGCGAGACAAGAAAAAGGGGGATGGGATGCGAGCGAGCTGGCGCGTGGCCATAGCGGCCTGGACTTTCTGCACCGTCGTGCTGCTGGCAGGCATCGAAACCAACGCCCAGTCGATGCCAAACGACGTCGCATCCCGGGTCGAGATTTACGCGATTCCGTCGCTGACCATTTCAGACCAGCAATTCCTGACCGGCGACGCCAATGGCAAGCCCGTCACCGTCGCCGGTGAATTGCGTATCGCGCAAGGCACAGGTCGCCTGCCCGTGGTGGTGCTGATGCACGGATCGAGCGGCGTCGGCAGCAGCATCGAACCCTGGGTGCATCAGTTCAATGCGATGGGAATTTCGACCTTCGTGATCGACGGGTTCAGCGGCCGCGGCCTGACGGCGGTCGGCCCGAACCAGGCGCTGCTCGGCCGGCTCAATCTGATCCTCGATATCTACCGATCGCTCGACATCCTCGCCAAGCATCCGCGGGTCGATCCCGACCGGATCGTGCTGATGGGATTTTCACGCGGCGGACAGGCGGCGCTGTATGCGAGCCTCGATCGCTTCAACAAGCTCTGGAATAAATCCGGCGCGCAGTTCGCGGCCTACATTCCGTTCTATCCGGATTGCTCTACCACCTATACCACCGACACCGAGGTCGCGGCGCGTCCGATCCGGATTTTCCACGGCACGCCCGACGATTACAATCCGGTCGCAAGCTGCAAGGCCTATGTGGCGCGGCTGCAGGACGCCAGACGCGACGTGGTGCTGACCGAATATCCTGATTCCGCGCACGGCTTCGATGCGGGTCTGCTGGGCGTCAGCACCGTCGGCGTTTCCGCCAATGCCCAGACCGCGCGGCACTGCCACATCAAGGAAGGTGAAGGCGGCGTGCTGATGAATGCCGACACCCAGGCGCCGTTCGGCTACAAGGATGCCTGCATCGAGCTCAACCCCCATGTCGGCGGCAATCCCGCCACCGCCGAACAGGCGCGCAAGGCGGTGACGGATTTCCTGCAGACGCTGTTGAAGCTGGGGTAGCGGCCTACTTCTCCCCCGGCTTGAACGGCGGTTCCTTGTCCGGCGGCACGGTTTGCTCGGAGACCGACAAGAGCATTGCGACCATCACGTAATTGCCGATCACCGCCGTCAGATCGACGATCTGCTGGTCGCTGAACATCGCCCGCGCATAGGTTTCGTCGGAAACCTTCTGGGTCTGGGTGGTGGTCAGCTCGGTGACGAAATCATACACCAGCGTTTCATCCTCGCTCATGCGCGACGGCCGCTGGTTGGCTTTCAGCTCGGCGATCACATCGGAAGCGAGCCCCGCCTTCGCCGCCAGCGGCGCATGCGAAAACCATTCGATCTGCGAACGCCATTGCCGCGCGATGATCAGGATCGCGAATTCATTGAGCCGGAGCGGCACCGAGGTTTCCCAGCGCAGATAGTGAAACAGGTCGAACAGCCGCTGCCCCAGCACCGGGCTGCGCAGCATCGAATTATAGGGCCCGCCGATCCCGACGCTGGAGACCTTCATGACCTGATCGCCCAACGCCTTCTGGGAGTCGTCGAGTTGGTCCAGCGTTAACTGCGGAAAGCGCGGTGGCTTTGTGGGGGCGGATGCGGTCATGGGGTCCTCCTTATTTTTTTATTGGTGCTGGAGGTCCGTTTTATACCGTCATGGCCGGGCTTGTCCCGGCCATCCACGTCTTTACTGCGAGCGTAAGGAAGACGTAGATGCCCGGGTCAAGCCCGGGCATCGTGGTAAAACGATGACATCAGGGAGGCTAACGCACACGCCCCGACAGCCGCAGCACGAAGATCAGCACTTCGGCCACCGCCTTGTAGAGTTCCGCCGGAATTTCATCGCCGAGTTCGACATGGGACAGCGCCCCGGCGAGCACTTCGTTCTCCTCGATCGGGATGCCATGCTCCTTGGCGACCTCGATGATCTTGGCGCCGATGCTGCCCTTGCCCTTGGCGACCACCCGCGGCGCGCCGGTGCGGTCGTAATGCAGCGCGACCGCAAGCTGTCGCTTGGCTGGTTCGCTCATAGCGCCCGATCCAGGAAATGCCCGGCCCGGGCCGGGACCGGCTGCGGCGGCGCGCCGTCGCGGATCACGATATCACCGGGCCGCAGTTCGGCGCGGCTCAGCGCCTGGCTGAGCTGCGAGACCCCGGCGCGCAGTTGATCGGCGGTCGCCGGCCGCTCCGCCCACATCCGCACCGATGTCTTGTCGCCGTTCAGCGACACCAGCGCATGCACCGGCCCCGCCGGCTCGACGTCGAGCGTGAACCGCGCCCGCCAGGCGCGATTGGCCGATGCTTCGGCCTCGCTGCCGCCGCCATCGCGCGAAATCTCGAACTGCGCCATCGCCGTTCCCTGCGGCGTCAGGAACGGGATTTCAAAATTCCAGCGCTGCGCGGTCGGATCGATCCGGCCGGTCGAGGGGTCGATCTGGTCCGGCAATGAGGCCACCTGCAGCAGCGTCTGCCGCGCGATGGCGCCGTCGGTATCGGCGAGCAGATGATGCATCGCCGTCTCGGCCGACGAATTCGACACCAGGGTCGCGGCCATCACGGGTTGGGCCGCCGGCAATGCGCCGCTGATCGGGGGCGGCGGCACGTTGGTGCGGGCAAAGCCGGCTTCGTCAGTGTTAGGCAGCCGCGCCCCGGCCACCGCCGGGAGCAGCGACAGCAATTGGCTGTCGGCGAGACCTAAACTCGAGGCGCCGGCCGCCGTCAGCGGGCTGGCGAGCGGGCTTGCCTGAATGACTTCCTGAAGCAGATTGAGCGCGGCGCTGCTCGCCGCCGACCGCGCGGCAGCGTCCGCTGGTGTCGTTGCCGGCGTGATGATCGAGGCCGCGGCGCTGAATTCGAGCACGCCTTGCGGGATTTCCGGTGCATCGCCTTGCAGCGCTGCACTCGAAGCAGCGCCTCCGGAGGCGAGCGGCGGCACCAGCGAGGGTGACGCGGTCGTCTGGGTATCCGGCTCGGCGGTAATGACGACGGATGACGACGGGACGGCTGATCCGTCGGACAGGGCTTGAAGCACGGCGTCCGCGCCTTGCTCCAGCAGAAGGGTCGCCGGCGCCGCGCTCGCTGTTGTCGTCGTGGCCGCCTGCCCGTCCGCGGGCACCAGCGTTGCGGCCGCCGTCGTACTATCGATCGCCGAATTCAGCACCTGGCGCAGCACGATCAGCGCCGCCTTGAGGTCGGGTGTGCCCTGCGAAATCGAGCCCTGCGCCAGCGACGCTTCCAGAAACAGGCCGGAGCTTTGGAACGCCTGCTGGATATCGGTGCCGGTCAGGCCTTGATCGAGGATGGTTTGCTGCGCCAGCACCTGCATGGCGGCCTGCTGCACGATCGTCGGCAGGCTGCCCGATGTGGCGGCGACGCCGAGGTTGGCGAATAACGGCGCCAGGCTGGTCTGCTCGGTCGCCGCGATCTGCGCCGCGACCGACACCGCAAGCGACTGCAGCGCCGTGAGTTGAGGCTGGGGCGCCGCGTTGGCAGGCGTAGCCGTCGCGGCGACGGCGGATGTCAGGGTGACCGCGTCCGAGGTGGCATTCGTGGCGGCTGGATTGGCGGCCGCCTGACTCGCCGCCCCGCTCGCCGGCTGATTGACCACCGCGAGGTTGACATTGCCGTCGGCGGTTTGCGAGACCGACAGCTGCAGCGTCTGGCCAGCCTGCAGCGGCACTTGCGAGACGACATCCAGCGACTGGCCACCGACCGCAATCCGCACCTGATCGTCGCCGAGCAGCTGCAGCACCTGGGCATTGACCACCGTCCCCGGCTGCAGCACGACATCGGCCGTGACGCCCTGGGCAGCGACCAACGGGACGGTCGAATTGATGGCAATCGACATGGGCAGGATTCGGGCTCGGTTTCACCGGGTCAGGCCCGACGGAGGCTACCCTGCTGTCGTAAACCTCTCGTTAACCCGGCCGCTCACGCCCGAGCGGATGCAACGTTTAGGGATTTGAGAACGGTTGCGGCCGCGTTGAAATCGACCAGCCGGGCCGCGCGACGCGCCGCAACCTCCTCGTCGATGCCCCATTTTTCGCTGTTCCAGTCCTCATCGACATGGGCGGCGGCCCAGACCTGAGCGGCGTCGAGCTCGCCGTGCTGAAGCGCCAGCGCGAGCAGCGCCGAGCCGGTCAAGGTGGTGACCACATGCAGCGCCGCGATCGACCAGGGGTCTGTCGGCAACGCCGCGCGCGCCGCCGCGATCGCAGGCTCCGGCTGCCGGACATGCACGATGCCTTCGGCCAGGATGAAATGCGCGCCCAGTGCATTCGCGGCCCAGAACACCACGGGATCCCACAACGCCGCTTCGCGCGCGACCAGCGCCTCCGGATGCGCGGCGCGGTAAAACAGGAGATCAGAGCCGAAATATTTTGAGAGATCCTCGGCGACGGCGTCGACCCGGTCGACCACGGCCTCGCCGACGGTGTTGGCGAATCGTGTCAGCGGCATCGTCAGGGGATCGATGATCTCGCCTTGCGCATTCCATTCGGCGACGATGCCGTCGGCGATATCGCGGGTCGGCGCCACCAGCGGCCGCCCGGATGGCGTCCGCACCTGCTTGCCGTCGAGCGTAATGGCAAAGCCGTCGGGCGTCTCGGCGAGATCCGCCTGCTTGTAGAAACGCTTCCGCTGCGGCCCGCGCGTGGTGCGCCTGACCGCTTCCTCCGGATCGAGCGGAGATTGCCCGGCCACTTCGTCGAATAATTCACGCATACGGGTTTCGTCGGTCCATCGCCTGATGTCTGGCCTTAGAATAGGATAAGGTCGCATCAGAATAAAGCGAGACGGCAAGGTTGAGAATTATCGCGGCAATGCTGGGTTTGCTGGCCGGTTTCGGTCTCGCGCCGCTGTATGCCGGGTTTCGTTCGCCGGAATCGCTGGTCCGCAACGTCTATGCCTATTACGGCGACCGCTCGTCCGAACTCTCCAGCGGATTACCGCGCGATGCCGATACCGCGCGCCAGTTCTTCGATCCGAGCCTGCAGGGAAACTGGCTCGCGTCGACCGCGCAGCCCTATGATTTCTTCGTGCAGAGCCCGACCTGGAAGCTCGGCGGCATCTCGATTGCGATCCTGCGCCGGCAATTCGACAAGACCTATGTCGCGGCCGCCTTCGACAATAACGGCCGCCGGGTGACGCTGAATTTCATTGTGGTCGATGGCCCCGATGGCTGGGTCATCACCGACGTCGAAAGCCCGCATGATTCCCTGCGGATGTTCCTGGCGCAGTACCGGCACTAGGGCGGATTTGCCGGAGGCTCGCTCGAACCGCAGCGCGGCTCAGGCGACCAATGGTCCATGGATCGACAAACCAAAATTACGCTTCTGATCGCGGCCGTTGTGATCTGTTCCTATGTGGCATGGTTCTTTGCCGATTGCGCCATGGACGACACCTGCCAAATCGTTCTCTGCGGCCACAGCGTTTGCGGCATCACGAGACATACGGATGGTAGCCCGAGAAAAAGCCTTTGGCTTTATACGACCCGCCAACGCGACGTGATCCAGAACAGCCATTAAGCGTCGCCCGCAGAAAACGTAGCCCAGTTCGAACGTTCTTGCTTGATCCGGCGACACACACAACTGCCCCTAGCTGACCTTAATGGGACTGAAAACCCTGGCCGACGTTCAGCGCCCTGCCCGGCCGCCTGTTGTATAGGACGACCGGGCCAGCGGCTGGATCATCATCCCTTCGCTTCGATTACTTCCAGCACTTTTGGCGGCGACATCGGCAGGCTGTAGAAGCGCTTGCCGAGCGCGTTGTGCACGGCGCTGCTGATCGCGGCCATCACCGGGATCAGCGGCACTTCGCCGACGCCCTTGACGCCTTGCGGATGCTTCGGGTTCGGCACCTCGACCATGATGGTGTCGATCATCGGCAGGTCCGAACACACCGGCATGCGATAATCGAGGAAGCCCGGATTATCGACCTTGCCGTCTTTGTTGTAGATGTACTCTTCGTTGAGCGCCCAGCCGATGCCTTGCGAAACGCCGCCTTGCAGCTGGCCTTCCACGTAGCTCGGATGCACCGCGCGACCGACGTCCTGGATCGCGGTGTAGCGGATCACGCGCACAATCCCGAGATCGATATCGACCTCGACGTCCGCGATATGCGTGCCAAAGCCGCCTTCCGCGCCAACGGTATTGAGTTGCACGCCGGCACCGATGGGCCCACCCATGGATGGAGCTTTTTCAGCAAGCTCCGCCAAGGTCAGCGGTTCGAACTGGCCGGCGTTCGGACTGACCGGGTGCGCCGCGCCGTTTTCCCACTTCACCGCGTCGGGATCGATGTCCCAGATCTTCGCCGCGCGTTCGCGCAGCGTCTTGATGATCTGTTCGGTCGATTGCGTCACCACGATCGAGGACGCGAACAGCACGCGGCTGCCGCCGGTCAAATTCGAAAATCCGACCGTCGCGGTATCGCCGATCAGCACCGACACGCGCCGGTAATCGATCCCGAGCAGTTCCGCGCAGACATTGGCGATCGCGGCGCGCGAACCGCCGATATCCGGATGACCCGTGGTAACGACGACGTTGCCGTCTTCGGTGATGTTGACCTGGGCGCTGGATTCACCGCCGGCATTGAACCAGAAGCCGGAAGCCACGCCCCGGCCCTGCAGCTTACCGAGCGGCGCGTTGTAGTGCGGTGAAGCCTTGGCGGCCTCCAGCGTCTCGACGTAGCCGATCCGCGGATAGACCGGACCGTGCGCCGCCTTGGTGCCTTCTTTGGCGGCATTCTTCAGGCGAAGCTCCAGCGGATCCATGTTCAGCGCCTGCGCCAATTCATCGAGCACGCATTCGACAGCATAGGCGCCGATCGGCGCGCCGGGCGCGCGATAGGCCGCAACCTTGGAGCGGTTGGAGACGACGTCGAACCCCACCGACAGCACGTGCGGGATATCGTAGGGCGCAAAGCTGCAGCCGACCGCGCCGCGGATCGGCGAGCCCGGGAACGCACCCGCCTGCAGATAGAACGTGCCCTGCGCGGCAACGATCTTGCCGTCCCTGGTCGCGCCGATCTTGACCGTGCTCTTGGAGCCGGATGTCGGTCCTGTCGCCCGCATCACCTCTTCGCGGGTCATCACCATCTTCACCGGACGGCCGGATTTCTTCGCCAGCAAAGTCGCGAGCGGTTCGAGATAGACGATGGTCTTGCCACCAAAACCGCCGCCGATCTCCGCCGGGATGGCGCGGATGTCGCTTTGGGGAATGCCGCTCAGATACGCCGTCATGGCGCGCACCATGAACTGGCCCTGGCTCGAACTCCAGATCGTCGTCTTGTTGTCGGCGGCGACGCTGATCAGGCAGGCGTGCGGTTCGATATAGCCCTGATGCACCGGGCGGGTGGTGAAGCTGCGCTCGATCACGACCTCGGCTTCGGTAAAGCCCTGTGCGATATCGCCCTTCTTGACCTCGAGCCGGCCCGCGATGTTGGAGGGCTTGCCCTCGAACTTCATGAAATCGTGCAGGATCGGCGCGTCGGGCTTGAGCGCATCGTCGATCTCGATCGACCACGGCAGCACCTCGTAGTCGACCTCGATCAGTTCACAGGCCTTGGCGGCAATCGCTTCCGTGGTTGCCGCCACGGCGGCCACGGGATGGCCGGGGAACAGCGCCTTCTCGCGCGCCATCACGTTGCGGCACATCCAGCGCATGTCCTGGATGCCGAGCATCACCGACTTGTCGAGCGGGAAATCGACGATATCTCGCGAGGTGACCACCGCCTTCACACCCGGCAGCGCTTCCGCCTTCGAGGTATCGATCGATTTGATGTGCGCGTGCGCGTGCGGGCTGCGCAGCACCTTGCCCCAGATCATGCCGGGCATCGTGGTGTCGGCAGCAAACGCCGCGCGCCCCGTGACCTTGTCGACGCCGTCAGGCCTGATGGTACGCTGGCCGATCCACTTGTTGTTGCTGACGACGTTCATTGCGCTGCCTCCTTAATTCCTTGCTCCCGCATGTCCGCAGCGGTCTCCAGGACCGCGCGCACGATCTTGTCGTAGCCGGTGCACCGGCAGAGATTGCCGGCGAGCCAGAAGCGGACCTCTTCCTCGCTCGGCTGCGAATTCCTCTGCAGCAGCGCAGCGGATGATATCAGCATCCCCGAAGTGCAGATGCCACATTGTAACGCGGCCGATTCAAGAAACTTCTGCTGCAACGGATGCAGCTTCTCTCCCTGCGCCATGCCTTCGATGGTTCCGAGTTCATGACCCTCGGCTTCGACGGCGAGCATCAGGCAGGAACAGACCAGCCGGTCGTCCAGCGTGATGCTGCAGGCGCCGCAATCGCCGGAGGCGCAGCCCTCCTTCGAGCCGGTCAGCCCGAGCGGCCCGCGCAAGGCATCGAGCATGGTGTCGTTTGGCTCGCACAGGAATTCCGAGGGCTCGCCATTGATGGTCGTGGTGACGTGGACTTTTGCCATGAAATCAATTCCCTCCCGCGCGTCGTGCGGCGATCGCGGCGGTGCGCTTCAACAGCACGGCGGCGACTTTGGTGCGGTAGACGATGGTGCCGCGCTTGTCGTCGATCGGACGACAGGCGGCGCTGCAGGCCGCCGCCGCCTTTTCCAGCGCGGCGTCTTCGAGGCGCGAACCGATCAGCGCATGCGCCGCAGGCTCAACCAGCAGTACGGTCGGCGCCACCGCGCCGAGCCCGACCCTGGCGGCGGTGCAGACACCGCCCTGCAAGGTAAGGCTGACGCCAACGCCGACGACCGCGATATCCATTTCGGTGCGCGGGATCATGCGCAAATAAGCATCGCTCGAACCCGGCGGCCGCGGCGGTAACGTGAAGCCGACGAGGATTTCGCCTGGTTTCAGGTTGGTACGTCCAGGACCTGCCGGCACTTGCTCCACCGGCAATTCGCGACGGCCGCCCGGCCCCTGCAACGTCACCATGGCGCCGGCGGCGACCATGGCGGGCACGCTGTCCCCGGCCGGCGAGCCGTTGCACAGATTGCCGCCCGCGGAAGCCCGCCCCTGCACCTGCTTGGAGCCGATCAGATTGATGGCTTCGAGCACGCCCGGCCAGACCTTGCCGAAGCGCGGATGTTCGGCCAGCACCATGCCCGAGACGGCCGCACCCACGCGGAAGCCGCCATCGGGGGTTTCCTCGATGCCGGTCATCTCGGGAATTTTCTTGATATCGACAATCAGGCCCGGCCGGACAACGCCGGCGCGCATTTGCACCAAAAGATCGGTCCCGCCAGCCAGGATGCGCGCGGCACTGCCTGCCGCGGCAAATGCACCGATCGCTTCATCAAGCGTCTGTGGTGCCAGGTATCGGATTTCGGTCATGGTTTTCCCGACGTCTCCCTTTGTGTTCTTGTTCCGCTTTATGCGTGCTTTTGGCTCACCTGTCCCAGGCTCCGGACCTCAAGCTTACACGGGCGAAAACGATCCGAACAGCGTCGCGGTGCGGCGTAAGCGCTACAGCCCCATGCGTGCAGCGGTTTGCATTGCGGAATGACAGTCCGAGGCTGCCACGAAGTCAATCACGGTTGGCGCAGGCGCGCGAATAGGCCGCCCGTGCGCTCGGGCCGAGCCCGGAAGCGGCGCCGTCCTGGAGGCATTGGGTGATGCGCTCATCAAACGAGCGACGCCGCTCGGACCGGACACGCGGCTGCGATGGCGCATCCATCCTGGGCACGACGGGTGCCTCGATCCTGGGCTGCGGAAGCGGTGCCGGCAGCGGCGGATTGAATTGCGACCAGCCCGGCGGAACCATCTGCTGACCGAATACCGTGCCGGCCATCAGCATCGACATCGCCACGGCCAGGACAATCGTGAGAGGCTTCATCCGGTTGATGTCGTGATGCCCTGCGGCAATCGCAAGACGATCACTCTTCGGGCGCGTTCTCGATCGGGTCGAAACGGTCGGCTTCGAGACCGAGCAGGTTCCATGATTGCAGCATATGCGGCGGCAACGGCGCGGTAGCATCGATCACCCCACCACGGGGATGCGGGATCACGATCCGGCGGGCCAGCAAATGCAGCCGCTTCTGCAGGCCGCCCGGCAGTTGCCAGTTTTCCTTGTTGAAATATTTGGGATCGCCCACGATGGCGTGATCGATATGCGCCATATGCGCGCGCAATTGATGGGTTCGGCCGGTGACCGGCTTCAGCGACACCCAGGCAAGCTTCTGCGCCGAGGTTTCGACGACCGCGTAATAGGTCACGGCGTGGCTGGCGCCCTCGTCGCCATGGGCCGCGATCCGCATGATGGTGTCGTCCTCGCCTTCTTCCTTGGCGAGATAGGTCGAGATGCGGCCCTGCTTCGGCTTCGGCACGCCGGCAACCAGCGCCCAGTAGATTTTGCGCGCGGAACGATGGCGGAACGAGCCGGTCAATGCGGTGGCCGCGAACCGCGTTTTCGCGATCAACAGACACCCCGCGGTCTCCTTGTCGAGCCGGTGCACCAGCCGCGGCTTCTGTCCCTTGGCGTCGCGCATTACTTCCAGCATGTCGTCGACGTTGCGGGTGACGCCGGAACCGCCTTGCACCGCCAGGCCGGCCGGCTTGTTCAGCACCATGACGTCGGCATCCTCGAACAGGATCATGTCCTTGAGCGTCTGCAGCGTCTTGTTTTCGGCCTCCGAAAGATGGCCCGCGACCTTGGGTGTATCCAGCTTCAGCGGCGGGATGCGGATGCTCTGGCCCTCTTCGATCCGATCCTTGCTGTCGGCGCGCTTGCCGTTGACGCGCAGCTCGCCTTTGCGAACGATGCGCTGGATATGAGAGAAGGACAGGCCCGGAAAGCGCGCTTCCAGGAAGCGATCGACGCGCATGTTGTTCTCGTCCGCGGTCACCACCACGGTCTGCACCTTGGTCGGCAACGGGGGCAACTCGGCAACGATCTTTTCAGGCTCGGGAACGAAAGGCGCCGGCTTTGGCGCGCGCGATGCCGAGGCGGCAAAACGCGGCGCGGGCTTGCCACCCGGACGGTGCGACTTTGACTGTAACTGCGGACGCTCCGCCTGCGAGCCCCGGTACGGGCGCGCGCCCTTCGGGCGGTCGCCTGCTGGGCGCAAAGGTCTCTTGACGCGGCGGCTCATGGTGTTGTGGGCTCCAAATCAGGCTGTTGGGTAGCGTAAAAGCAGCGAATCGTCACGGTGAAATCGGTGCAAATCCGCCCGAAGACCGGCCATGTTGGGTCATAAAGCCGGGAAATGGCGCAGAGTCCGGATGACGCTATCAAAATCGGCATTTGACCGTGCTGCCCGCGTCATCGGGACGCCCTGCACGCCGCTGTCGCAAAAGGTGAC
>Ga0193716_1000680_pt1 | contig 20446 bp, 8 predicted proteins | sample U2c1metaG_FD_145901 | JGI IMG/M metagenome (GOLD analysis project Ga0193716, IMG submission 145901) | Soil microbial communities from a riparian zone of the East river system, Colorado, United States - U2c1 | ecosystem: Environmental > Terrestrial > Soil > Riparian zone | place: USA: East River...
GCGTGTGCGGTATCTGATCGTTCTGATGCTCTTTGTCGCCAGCTCCTTCAGCTATGGCGATAGAGTCGCACTCTCCATCACCGGCATCGCCTTCTCAAAAGATCTCCACATGGATCCGGTCAAGCTGGGATACCTCTTCTCCGGCTTCAGCTGGGCCTATGTGGTGGGGCAACTTCCGGCGGGCGGGCTACTGGACCGCTTCGGATCGAAGCGCATCTACGGCATTAGCATCATCTGTTGGTCCATCTGCGGTGTGCTGGTCGGGTTCGCCGGATACCTCCCGGCTACAGCTGCGTTTGTCGTCATCTTCGGCTTGAGGCTCTTATCTGGTCTAGCTCAGTCCCCGGTATTTCCCGGAAATGGCCGCATCGTTGCAGCCTGGTTCCCCACCGCCGAACGTGGACGCGCATCTGCGATCTTCAACTCGTCTCAATATTTCGCGCTCGTTCTCTTTGCTCCTATCCTGGGATGGATCACACATACCCGGGGTTGGAGAGAGTGCTTCTGGTTCCTCGGAACCCTCGGGTTCATACTCAGTCTTGTCTGGTTCAAGGTCATCCACGGAGTCAAGAGTCATCCTCGTATCGGCCAGCGCGAGATCGACCACATCGAACAGGGCGGCGGGCTGACGAACATCGATCCGGAAGGATCGACACAGAAGAAGCCGGCAAACAGGCTGACCTGGGCTGCGATCAAGATGCTTCTCAGCAATCGAATGCTCGTCGGCATCTATATCGGGCAGTACTGCATTACGACACTCACCTGGTTCTTCCTTACCTGGTTTCCCGTCTATCTCAGTCAGGCGAGGCATATGTCCATCATGAAGGTTGGACTGATGGCCGCTCTGCCGGCGCTATGCGGCTCCATCGGCGGGATCCTTGGTGGCGTCGTCTCCGATAAGCTGCTGCGCACAGGCCATACGCTCACCTTTTCTCGTAAGGCACCCATCGTGGCCGGCATGTTGCTCTCCATCACTATGATCGGCTGCAACTACACCAACACCCAGTGGGTTGTGATGGTCCTGATGTCGCTGGCCTTCTTCGGGAAGGGCTTTGGAGCGCTGGGCTGGACGGTTATCGCCGATACATCGCCCAAGCCGCTGATCGGCGTGAATGGGGGACTGTTCAACCTCATCGGCAATCTCGCAGGCATCACCACGCCCATCATCATCGGATACATCGTGAAGAGCACCGGCTCCTTCGACGATGCCCTCATCTTCGTCGTCGCTACTGCTCTGCTCGCCATCGTCGCCTATCTGCCGCTGGTGGGAGAGATCAAGCGAGTGGATCTCAAACTTCCCGAACCCGCAGGCGGTGCAGCGTGATAGACGAACTCGCAACGCAGGGTTCTCCTCGGATAAAAGCCATGCGAGTTATCCCGGTGGCCGGGCATGACAGCATGTTGTTGAACCTCAGTGGAGCCCATGCACCCTTCTTCACGCGTAACATCGTCGTCCTCACCGACAACCTCGGCCACACCGGTGTAGGTGAGGTTCCCGGTGGCGAGAGCATCCGGCAGGTTCTCGAGGAGTGCCAACCTTTTGTCATAGGCGAGAAGATCGCCTCGTACCAGAACGTGCTGAACATTATCAGGCAGCGTTTCGCTGACCGCGACGCAGGCGGGCGCGGGCTGCAGACCTTCGACCTCAGGACCACCGTCCACGCTGTCACCGCAATCGAGTCTGCCTTGCTTGACCTGCTTGGGCAGTTTCTCGATGTATCCGTCGCTGCCCTTCTGGGGGAAGGCCAGCAGCGCAGTGCCGTCGAAGTTCTCGGCTATCTCTTCTTCGTCGGGGACAGGAGGAAGACCGATCTGCTCTATGAGTGCGGAGAGCGCGCCGGAGACGAATGGCTCCGATTGCGGCATGAGGAGGCGCTCACGACGGAGTCGATCCTGCGTCTGGCTGATGCGGCACACGCTCGATATGGCTTCAACGACTTCAAACTCAAGGGCGGAGTTCTCCCCGGAGCCCAGGAGATGGAGGTCGTTACGGCGCTTGCCGAACGCTTTCCGCAGGCACGCATCACGCTCGATCCCAATGGAGCCTGGTCACTGGCTGAGGCAATCCAACTCTGCAGCAACAAACGCGACGTGCTGGCGTATGCGGAGGATCCCTGCGGCGCGGAGCAAGGCTTCTCCGGCAGGGAGATCATGGCGGAGTTTCGTCGCGCTACGGGCCTACCCACCGCCACCAACATGGTCGCGACCGACTGGCGCCAGCTACGGCACGCAGCCGAGTTGAACGCGGTCGACATTCCGCTCGCCGATCCGCACTTCTGGACGATGCAGGGCTCGGTGCGGGTCGCTCAGTTCTGCCGTGAGTGGGGCCTTACCTGGGGCTCGCACTCCAACAATCACTTCGACATCTCGCTTGCTATGTTTACCCACGTCGCCGCGGCGGCACCCGGCAGGGTCACTGCGATCGATACCCACTGGATCTGGCAGGATGGGCAGCGTCTGACGAAGGACCCGCTCAAGATCGTGGACGGCAAGCTGACGGTGCCGGAGCGTCCTGGCCTTGGCATCGAGTTGGACATGCAGCGAGTGGAAGAGTCGCATCGTCTCTACCAGCAGGCCGGGCTCGGTGGCCGCGATGACGCTGGCGCGATGCAGTACCTTCGACCCAACTGGAAGTTCAATCCGAAGCGACCCTGCCTCGCCTGAGGCTTGCATCTTAGGGGGGGTACCCCCCTCCCCCCACGCCCATACGTAAGTCATGCGATTTCAATTGGATAGTCAATGCTAGGCCGGTAAAGTCGTGCAAATAAATGGGTTACGGCTAAAGTCGTGCTAACAAATGGGTTATCCGATTTTGAACTCTCCTTCTCGAAGTTAAAGGCGAAAGAGCCCCTTTGCCGGGGCTCTTTTTTGATTCTGTTTTAAGTGTAGTCGTTTGAGGGAAACTAATCGGCACGTGGATGTCATTGATGGACTTTGGGTTAGGTGGTCTTGACGTTTGACAAGTGGCTTTGCTGGTTTTTTCGCGGATTTTTGTGGAGGTTTTTTGTGGAGGTTTTTTGTGGAGGGAAGATGCAACACCTGGATTTTTGCGACTGGTTCGGACAAGACTCACGAAAGTTGGTTGATAGAAAGGTCCAGACGGTTATGGCCGGTCAAAGACCTTCGGGGATCCTTCGCTGCGCTCAGGATGACGGCTAAAACAAACAACAACAGCAACAGAACAGCAGCGGCAATAGCAACGGCAATGGCAATGGCAATGGCAACGGCAACGGCAACAGAACAGCAACGGCAATGGCAACGGCAACGGCAAGAGCAACGGCAAGAGCAACGGCAAGAGCAAGCGTGGATATCTCTGGTATTGTCAGGAATCCGGAAGCAGGCTAGCGAACACTTTGGGAAGAAGCGTTATGCGATCGCGGCGGCCAGTTGATATAGATGGGGTTTCCCAGGAGCCAGAGTTTGCCGTCGGGGCCGTGTACGTCGAGGCGGAGCCAGTGTTGTCTTCCATCGCTGTTCCAGGGAAGCCGGATCGTCTGATCTGCGCCGTGGATCGCGGGATCGAGAGGCTCGGCCTGCGGTTTGCCGTCTTCGAGGAAGACGAGCTTTGCGCCGTCTACTCCCGTGGTGTGTACAGAGAGTTCGACTTCGGCACCCGATGCCGCAGCCAAGGTGTCTCCCATGATCGCTGTCGCGCGGCCGCTCTTCGCGCTGACCTCGAGCAGACGATCTTTGCTGGCGGTAAGGTCTACGAAGACATGGCCCGCGCGAAGGCCGGCGAGGATCGCAGGCGTCGATAGCTCGGTTGCGTAGACGACCGTCGTCGGACTGCCGATAGAGCCTATCTGGTCGAGCGGCTGTTGCGCCGTATGGTTGTCGCTGCCGCCTATCCCGGTGAGCCGGAAGCCCTGATTGAGCTGCTTCTCCCAAAAGGAGATCCCGGCGTGGGGACCTTCTTCGGCACCGCTGTTCACTGCCTCGATAGCCTGTACCAGGTTGAGGTCGGCCGCGGGCGAGGGGTCCCATCCGCAGCCCATGCAGGCTTCGCCGGTGGGGGCGTTGGGATGGTTGATGGAGATGATGCCGCCGAGCTTATCGGCGCGACGAAGCAAGGTGTCGATGTCCGGGACCTCGCGTGAGCCGAGGCGGAAGTTAAGCGGGTCCGCAGTACCGATGAGATTGGCGTGGCCATGGAATGTCGTGATCTCCCTTCCAGGGATCATGAGGAGGCTGTCGAAGTAAGGTTGCAGCTCGCGCATGGGCTGGTTGTGCGAGGTGGTGTTGTGATCGGTGATCGCGATGAAGTCCAGCCCCTTGCGCGCTGCCGCATCGGCTATCACGAAGACGGGGCAGGGCACTTTGACGCCGAGGAGGCTCTTGCAGGAGCCGTCGCTGTGCGCGGTGTGCATGTGCAGATCGCCGCGATACCATGCAGGGCCGGTACGGATCGGCTTGCGCAGGACGAGGGGCTGATCTGCTATGAGGCCAGTTCTGGTAAAGAACAGGGTAGCCGTGTAGCTCGCGGTTACCTTGGCGCGAATGTTCGGGACACCGATCAGCACCTTCCATGTTCCCGGAGCGATCGGACCGGCGAGACAGGAGGGTGTTGCATCCGTGGCGCTGACGGTGAGGGTGGACTTGTTGCCGCCGCTCCAGCATCGAATCCCTCGAGGATCGATCATGCCGAGGTCCAATGTGGTGCGCTGTTCTCTTTCGGTGTAGGCAAAGGTGAGGGTGACGCGTTCTGTGCCGGGGGGGACCTGGAAGGGCGCCTCGATATAGGTGTTGTTTTGAGCGCCTGTAACGGTGCCGTGCAGGACCAGGCTGGGAGCGGGGCCGGAGTCCTGCTGTGCACTGCTGTTCTGGGCGTGGAGGTTCTGTATGCCGAAGTTGAAGGATGCCAGGAGCAGAGCTCCGCCAAGGAGATATGTGCCATGCAGCTTCGCTTTTCCAGCCATGGAGTCGAGTGTATGCCAGACGCATCGACTGGTGACTGACATCCCACTTTGGGATGATGGTCAGCCGGAGATCCCTGGACGTAGAATGCGTTTGTTCGAGTACTTCTTTTGCTACCCCGTTTTTCAATCACTTACGACATAGTTTTCCTATTTCGAAGCTTTAGCTGGAACTGACGGAGTGCTTTACGGCATCAGATATAGAGCGATGTATTGGAGTACCGTCGAAGAACGAGGTGCGATTGAAGGGCTTCAGGGTTGGAACTCTGGTATTGGGGATGGCGTTAGCGCCGTTTCTGCGGGCGCAGGTGACAGAGAGTGCCTCGGGTGCGGCGGCAGCCCAGAGCACCACCATCCGCGTGGATGCAAAGGCGCAGGGTACGCCGTTTCCCCATTTCTGGGAGCAGATCTTCGGCTCCGGCCGCGCCATCCTGTCGCTGCGCGAGAGCTATCGCAACGACCTCCACACAGTGAAGAAGGCCACAGGGTTTCAGGCCATCAGATTCCACGGCATCTTTCTGGACGAGGTTGGCCTCTTTGATCTCGACGCCAATGGACACCCCGTCTATAACTTCTCCTACATCGACCAGATCTACGATGGTCTGCTGGCCAATGGAGTGCGCCCCTTTGTGGAGCTGAGCTTTATGCCGAAGAAGCTGGCTTCCGATCCTGCGGCGCTGCACGCGTTCTGGTACAAGCAGAATGTCTCTCCGCCAAAGGACTATGCGCTGTGGGATGGGATGATTACCGCCTTTACACAACATCTGGTCGAGCGCTACGGCATCGACGAGGTCTCGCAGTGGTACTTCGAGGTATGGAATGAGCCGAACATCGATTTCTGGACCGGCAGGCCTGCGATGGCTACGTACTTCGAGCTCTACGATCACACTGCCCGTGCGGTGAAGAAGGTGAGCGAGCGCATTCGGATCGGTGGGCCATCGACTGCGCAAGCAGCATGGGCGGGGAGCTTTCTCGAGCACTGTAAACAGAGCGGTGTACCAGTCGACTTCGTAAGCAGCCACGTCTACGCGAATGACACCGCAAAGGACGTCATGCACACCGATGAGGTGATTCCACGCGACCGCATGGTCTGCCGGTCCGTCCGCAAGGTGCATGACGAGATCGCAGCGTCTCCGTTCCCCAAGACACCCTTGATCTTCAGCGAATACAACGCCACCTATGCGAATGAGCCAAACGTGACCGATACGGTCTACATGGGTCCCTGGCTCGCAGGCACCATCAGCCAGTGCGACGGGTTGACAGAGGCCATGAGCTACTGGTCGTTCTCCGATGTCTTTGAAGAGCAGGGCGTCGTGAAGACACCGTTCTATGGAGGCTACGGCCTGATGGCGGCGGATAGCATTCCGAAGCCCGCGTTGAACGCCTTTGCCATGCTGCACGAGCTTGGCGACCGGCGCATCCAAATCGATTCGGACGCCGCGCTGGCGACCCGGCGAAGCGACAGCTCCATCGTGGTTGCGCTGTGGAACTACGCGCCGCCCTTCGGGACCGGCGGGACATATACACCGCCGCCTGCCAATATAGGTCCGCAAAAGAGCTTCACGTTGAAGCTGGACGGCGTGGCTCCGAATGCCGCGGCGCAGTTATGGCGGCTCGACGCCGACCATGGCAACGTCGTGAAGACGTATGACGCAATGGGGCGTCCTGCTTTTCCGTCGCGCGACCAGATCGTACAGCTGCGCAAAGCGGGCGAGCCCTCGCCGCCGGAGCAGGCTTCCCTGAAGGACGGCAGCGTGACGGTTCAGATTCCTCCGCAGGGCTTAGTCCTCATCAAAATCAATAACGCACGGGTGACACGCTAACTTTGGGAGTCCGATCAAGTCTCAATTCGGGTATGCTGCGCGATGAGCCTGGCAGGGTGCAATTGGCATGAGGGGTTCCAGACCGAACGGCATAACGCGGCGCAGCGCGACAAAACTGCTGGGCGGGGCTCTTCTCTCCGGGCTCGGAGGCTCGTCCTTCGCGCATACCCTGACCCTCGCACAGCAGGTTGCAGCTCCTGCAACCTCACCAACCGAGCAGGATATTGCGTACCTCGAAGACATGGAGCGCCGCGCCTGTCTCTACTTCACCGAACAGATTGACCCATCGAGCGGACAGGTGCTCGATCGCGCTCTCAATAAGGTTACGACCGGCATCCGAGACAGCCGCTTCGTCTCCAGTGTTGCCGCAACGGGCTTCGGTCTTGCCGCGCTGTGCATCGCGGAGAGACGACGTTTCATCTCGACAGCCCAGGCCAAAAAACAGGTTCTGGCAACGTTACGATTTCACCTGCAGAATATGCCGCATCAGAACGGCTTCTTCTATCACTTCAGCGATGTCGAGACGGGCCAACCACTGGTGAACAGCGAAGTGTCCCCCGTGGATACGTCCATCCTGCTATGCGGAGTCCTCACCTGTCGCGCCTACTTCAGCGATCCAGAGATCACCCGACATGCTACACAGCTCTACGAGCGCGTGGAGTGGCCCTGGATGCTGAACACCGGCAGGACCTTCTCGAAAGCCTGGAAGCCGAATATCGGCTTCCTCTACTCTCGCTGGGAGCACTACTGCGAGGCGATGATGCTGTACCTGCTTGCGATTGGATCGCCAACGTATCCGATCGCGCCAAGCCACTGGAACAGCTTCACCCGGCCGCGTATGGAGTTCGGACCCTATACGTATATCAGCGGACCTGACCCGCTGTTCGTACACCAATACTCCCACGCGTTCTTCGACTTCGCGCACAAACGCGATGTCTACGCCGACTACTTCACCAACTCCGTTATCGCCACCCGCGCGCACAAGGCATTCTGCCTGAGCTTGAATCGCGGCTACACCGACGACTACTGGGGCGTCACCGCCTCGGACTGGCAGCACGGCTATACGGCATGGGGAGGACCGCCGTTGCAGGGACCGGTCGACGGATCGGTTGTCCCGTCCGCTGTGGCCGGATCGCTTCCCTTCCTGCCTGCGGAGTGCCTGCGTGTGCTCCGCTCTTTGAAAGACACCTATAGCGAGGATGCCGAGGGGCGCTATGGTTTCTGTGACGCCTTTCATCCGCAACTTGCCTGGTACGATCCCGACGTGCTGGGCATCGATCTCGGCATTGGCCTGCTGATGGCGGAGAATCTTCGCTCGGGTCTCATTTGGAATACCTTCATGAAAAACCCCGAGCCCGTTGCCGCCATGAAGTTATGCGGCTTCCGAAACATCTAGATCATGGGTGATAGTTCCTGCGTGAGTTTCACTGGGCGACAGCGTGGACTTCTGCGGCTTCCGTCCTGGTCGATTCGGCAGTTGTCTGCAGCCTGGAGCGCTTCGCCAATTCGTTGAGCGTGACTTTGCTCAATGGCTTCTCGTGCAACAGAAGCTCGGCTGCCCGGACGATCGGATTGGCATGAAACCAGTGCTGGACGATGTTTTCGTGTAGCAGATTGGTGATGGCGAGCAAGGACATTCCCTGGTGGTGCGCCATCCAGGAGCGCACGAGTCTTGGTTGTTTGCCTTCTGTGTAGTCGGCAGCCTCGTAGAGGCCGTAGGCGCCCATCCAATCCAGCGAGACCATGCGACGCAGATTGGCTAGAGCCTCGTTTCTCATGAGTGGCAGGGTGAGGAAGGTGGAGTAGGGCGAGATGACGGGCCCATCTTCTGCACCGTATTTAAGAGCGAGCGATGGGATGCCCCATGCCTGGTAGCCATACCGTCCGTGGTCATCCGTCCTGGCGCAACCCGACTCGGAGATGCCCCAGGGGATATCGCGCAGATAGTGGCGCTGAATCTGCACGACGGACTCAAGCGACCGCGTGATGAGCGTATTGGGAAAGGGGCGCATCCAGAGGGCGGGCATCATGTACTCGAACATGGTCCCCGTCCAGGACATCAACGCAGCGCGGCCCCTGACGATCACATGAGAACGATCCAGTTGGAACCAGGCCTGCTGGGGTATGTCACCCTTTGCGACGGCGAGGAAGGACGCGATTCGTGCCTCGGAGGCGAGAAGGTCATAGCAGGCAGCGTTTAGCTCTCCCGTGACACCGTCGTAGCCGATGGAGAGCAGCTGCCGCGATTTTTGCAGCAGGAAGCCATATTCCATCGCATTCGCATGACGTTCGGACTGAAGGGCGATGGTGGCCATATCCGACTGGAGTCGTGACAGATTCTGCTGGGCGACCGAAACCAGAGAGCGCAGTTGCGTTGCAAGCACGACGAGGGACGTCGACGCAGGCTGCGCGAGCGCGGTCGCGGCCAGGCGCTCGTCCAGGCTAGTTGCATACGTGGCTGCGGCCTCTAGCGTGGGGATCTTCGCATCCTCGGGCAGAGAGAGTTGTGGCAACTCGAACAGGGAGGCAAACTGAGGCAATAGCCAGGGAGTGTATTGCTGAACGAAGTGGACGAGTGCAGCATGACGGCGTGAGGCCTCATGGACCAGCCAGTCTTCTCCTTGCCGTGGCCCGCTGAAGTCGACGCTCTCGTTACGCGGGAGAGGCGGTGTCGTCTCCAACAGGAGTCTGACGTGCGCGCGCATGACCGCTCTATCGCTGCCGTCGTTGGTTGGCTGCGTGGCCTCGACGCGGAGCATCTGGTTGAAGGCTGTGAAGTTCTGCGCACGGAGCATTGGGCGCTTCAGTAGATCCAAGGCTCCAGTATGCAGGGTGTAGAGCGAGGCGGCGAGGTTACCGCTGTCGACGGCGGAGACCAGCAATGGCGCAATAGGCTGCAGGGTCTCGATGTCGTACCAGTTGTAGATGTGGCCGCGCTGCTTTTCCAGACGCTCGTAGGTCTCCAGCGTTCCAAGCGTGGCCTGGGCAAACTCGGAGAGCGTAAGGAACCCGAACTCGTATGCAGCCTGTCTCGTGTTGAAGAGCATGCCAAGGTTCGTCGGCGAGAGCTTGCGTATCTGGAGGGTACCCTTCTCCTCGACATTATCTGGAATGAACCAGTGGTTCCGGCTGTCTCCGAACTCCGCGAAGTAGCGCCATATATGTAACGCCTGCTGTTGCAGAAATATTCTGTCGGCTGGCGAAAGCGGACCTTCCACACGCAGCGGAGGGGAGTTGAGCCAGGCGGCGGCTACCGGCGCGAAGGCCCAGAGAGCGAGTATAGGCGCGGCCGGGAGAAGCGCATGAGCATGATGCGGCACCAGAGCGGCAGCCACTATGAGAGCGATGACGGGCGAGAGCTTGAGATAAAGATCGAGAGAGGTGGTGGATTTGCCGGACTCCGACTGCGCGGCGGTCTCCCAGTCCAGTAGATTCCTGCCTGAGATCAACGTACGGCTGAGCGAACGCACGATAGCGTCCAGCGAGAGCAGCATATGGTGCGGAAGGAAGATGAGGTTGAGAAGTGTAATTCCAAGGGAAGCGGCGAATGTAATCAAGCCGTCCCGTGCCGCGGTGATATTGAGCTTCAGAAGAGCGCGGCCAAGGTTGAAGCCAAGCTGGACAAATCCCGGGAGAAGAAGGAGGACGAGGGTCGCAAGCGTCCAGTAGAGCGCGCCACCGGGAAGGAAGAACCAGCCGAAGACGAAGAGCAGAAAGGTGATGGGCTCTATCAGACTGCGGCGCAGATTATCCAGGATCTTCCATTGCGAGATTGTGCTGATTGGATTCGGAACCAGTTTTCCGGACTCATCCGGAACGGAGTTGAGGAGCCATCGCGTGATCTGCCAGTCACCGCGCATCCAGCGATGCTTGCGGCGGGTATGGGCCGAGTAGTGGGAGGGATAGTCGTCGATCACTTCGATATCCGTGACCAGACCTGCACGGACGTAGGCGCCTTCGATCAAGTCATGCGAAAGGAGGGCGTTGCGAGGGAAACGATGATTGAGCACCTCGTGAAGGACGCCGACCTCGTAGATTCCCTTTCCGGTGAAGATGCCTTCGCCGAAGAGATCCTGATAGACGTCCGAGACAGCTCGGGTGTAGATGTCGAAGCCGGTCTCTCCCGAGTAAAGATGCGCGAGGCGCGAGCGCGAAGCCGATGAGACACTGACGCCCACGCGGGGCTGCAGGATGCCATATCCCGCCGTAACGATACGCAGCCTCGGGTTGATGATAGCCCGGTTGAGGGGGTGCATGAGGGTTCCGACCATTCGCGCCGCAGTGCCGCGGGGCAGTTGCGTGTCGGAGTCGAGCGTGATGACGTAGCGAACCTGCTCCAGGAGGTGTAGAGGACCGGCTTTGACGGGGAAGCCGTCGAAGTCATGCAGCAGCAGCTTGTTGAGATCGAGGAGCTTTCCGCGCTTGCGCTCCCAACCCATCCAGACGCCCTGACGCGAGTTGTAGGTACGGTAGCGATGCAGGAGAAAGAACGATCCGCCATGGTGATCGGCGTACTTCGCATTCAGCTCGTTGATCGACTGTACGGCTAGCTGGACCAGTGGATTGCTGTCCTCAGACAGGGGGCGAGTTGTGGTATCGGGCAGGTCGGTGAGCAGGCAGAAGTGGAGGTTCGGGTCCTGATTCGACAGAAAGCGGGCTTCAAGCTCGCCAAGCAGATCCCGGACCTGCTGCTCGTTGAGGAGAAGCGTGGGCACAACGACGAAGGTGGTCGACTCCTGGGGGATGCCCTTCGATAGATCGAGCTTAGGCAGGGCCTCCGCTTTAAATAGAGCGGAGACCGTGGCATTCACGAGATCCACCGCGCCCTGCGTGGCCGGCAGAAGGGCAAACAGCAGGGCTCCCATGACCCCCCAGAACTCGTGACGCGGGACCAACGGCAGAATGAGCGCGGTGATCAGCAGGACGCCAAGAATGAAGATGCCGAGGATATAGAACTCCTCATTGCGGTGCCGGACGAAGCTGCGAAGGCGGTCGGCCAGCGGCGGGTGATAACCAATGCGGTGCTGCAGCTGTTCGAGACCTTCCGCGAAGAGGTAGTAGCCGATATGCGTCTTGCGCAGCACCAGGCGAGGATCGTGAAGCTCGGTGCTGCGAGCCTCCCGTGCGAGATCGAGCGCTATCTGCGCGGTCTGCACCTCACCGGCGTCCGCATATCGGGCCAGGTCGGCGACACGCTGGTGGTATGTGCTGCGCGACTCCTCTTCCATGCGGGCGAAGACGTTGCCTGGGTCCTGTCGTAGGATCGCATCGAAGGGGATAAGCTTCTCGAGGATGGCGGTCCATTTCACCTGATTCAATCGCCTGAGGCTGTGGATGGGCGCGGAGAAGGGGGATTGCTCTATGGGCGGCAGCTCGCCGGCGGCGAAGGCTTCGTCTGCGCGATCGAGGATGAATTGAAGCTGCGCCACCCTCAGAGCATCGGGCAGGACCATTATCTCGTGCAACAGAAGAGGATGGAGCCGCTCGACCTGCTGGACGTAGATCAGGAGCGACTCCGGAGACCATATCCCCTTAACGGCGAGGAGGTAGCCCATGGCAAGATGAATCACCTGGGGCAGGTCGTCGTTGGATGAGACGCGAACATGGGGCAGCCCGCGAAGGATGGCTTTCACATCCTCGCCCGGGGGAATTGCAAATTCGAACATCCTCCCGCTCTCCAGCAGTTCGAGTTGCGGGGTGAGCTCGTGGGAGGAGGCAACTTTGCGGCAGACGTTCAAACGCTCGTTGAGCCGAACACTCAGCTGCGTCAGACGCTTCGTGAGATTGTCCTGCGCCGTGGCGGAGGGCACAGGTTGCCAGCGGGCGATCATCGCGTCGGCATGGAGGCGTAGTTCGGCTTCGGTCACATTCGGCTTTTCCGGCAGGCCGGACGTGGGGACGTCGGACACTGGAGCCGTGAGAGAGGAGGCGTGCTCGGATGTCAGATCTTCTGGAAACGTCGCCATGAACAACTTCCTTCTTATAACTAATAGCGTTGATTAACCTGCAAATCTACCGCAGGTGTAGCTGGAGTTTGGCAGCAGATCAAAGCAAGCAGCGTCTATCGATAGCTTGCTGCTTGCATCTCAAACATGCCAGCGTATACACCACCGCTGGACATCAGTTGTTCGTGATTGCCCTCCTCGATGAGACGTCCACCGGAGAGAACCACGATGCGATCTGCCATGCGGACGGTGGAGAAGCGGTGCGAGATGAGCAGCGCCATCTTCCCCTCGGTCAGTTCGGCAAAGCGTTCAAAGACCTCTAGCTCGCTGCGCGCGTCAAGCGCCGCAGTCGGCTCATCCAGTATGAGCAACTGTGCGTCGCGAAGATAGGCCCGGGCAAGAGCTATCTTCTGCCACTCGCCGCCCGATAGCTCGACGCCCCCTTCAAAACGGCGGCCAAGCATCTGGTCGTAGCCGCCGGCGAGCTTATCCACAACCGTATCGGCGAGGCTCTTGTGCGCGGCCAGCTCGATGCCGGCTTGATTCTGCATCTGATCGACCTGCCCAATCCCGATATTTTCGCGAGCCGTCATCTCGAAGCGCACAAAGTCCTGGAAGATGACGCCGATGTTCCGGTGAAGGTCTTCGAGAGAATATTCGCGGAGATCGACGCCATCCAGCAGAATCTGACCCTCCGTTGGATCGTAGAGCCGCGTGATGAGCTTCACCACCGTCGTCTTTCCCTGGCCGTTTTCGCCGATCAGGGCTATGCGCTCTCCGGGCGAAAGCGTAAGGCTGAAGTTCTTCAAAACCGCACGGTTCGTCCCGGGATACGCAAACGATACATTGCGGAACTCAAAGCCACGCTGGATGCGAGGAGGTACGCGCAGGCCATTGGGGTTCGAGTGGACCGTCGGCTCCATGTCGAAGAAGGCGATGAGATCAGTAAGAAAGAGCGCTTGATCGGCGATACCGGACGCAGTAGAGAATACCTGCTGCAGATTGGAGCTGGCCTGTTGAATCGCCGTCGTAAGAAAGGTGAATTGACCGATGTCGTATGCGCCACCCAGAGTTCGCCAGATGACGTAGACATAGGCGCCGTAGTATCCCAGGGTTCCGATGATACCTAGAAGGCCGCCGACGATCAGCTTCGAGCGAGAGAGTGCGACATCCTCAACGTAGATCTGGTGGGCGAGCGACTGAAACCTGCTGGTAAAGAACTTGTGCAGCCCAAAGAGCTTTACCTCTTTGGCCCCCTCGCGGCTGCCGGCCACCTGGCGGAGATAGTCCATCTGGCGTTTAGCCGGTGTCTGACGAAAGTTCTTGGCATAGCCCAGAAACGCGTAGTGGGTCTCGCCCAGAAAAGACGGAAGCACTCCAAGAGCAAGAAGAAGCACAAGCCACGGCGACGCCCACGCGAGTGCCACCGAGAAGACAAGGGTGGTGACGACCTGCTGCAGTAGCCGGCCCATCTGCTGGATCATCGCAAGACGATCCGTCGCCTGCACGCGCGCCCGTTCGAGCCGATCGTAGAAGACAGGATCCTCGTAGGTGGTCAGGTCCAGGCGTGCGGCCTGCTCCATTACGCGGACGCTGACATATTGCGTATAGCGATTGGCGAGCAGAGCGTCGGTGTAGTCGATGGCCCTCGTCAAAAGGCCCAATAGGACATTCAGTCCTACTTCAGCGGCAACCAGGGTCCAGAAGCCCTGCGCGAGATGCCGTCCTCGTAAGACATCCGCAATGTCCGTGATGATGTACTGCGCGACCTTCGCTATGCCAAATGGCAGCACAGCGACAAAGGTGCGAAGGATGAGACCCCACGTAACAACCGATGCCCCCGAATCCCAGAGGATGCGAAGGACAGGCGGAACGTTGCGTAGTGACCGCAGACGCTCGAGCCACGGACTTTCCCTCTTTACGTGGTTGCTGGAATCGTTCATGAGTCTTTAACAATAAAGGACCAACAACCAGGGCTTTCCCAGCAGGTCTTCCTCTATTGATGCACCAAACCTAAAATGCGTTGGATGAACGAGATTCCAGGACTACTCGAAACCATTTCAAATCAAGGGATTGACTGATTCAACTCCACCATCGCTGTCGCGCTGGGCGGAAGTGTGACATGCAGCATACTTCCGTTAGCCTGAAATGAGGCCTTCGCTCCGAATAAGAACCTGGTGTCGCGGCAGTCTTCGAGCGCCGTGTGCTCCATCGGCAGATCCATCGTTTCGGCTCGATCGCCCTTGTTGATCAGCACAAGGATTCTATCGCCGCCGGTCTGCGTGGAGCAGCCTGACTTCAACCCCTGTCCGCGAACGTATGCGAGTACATTCGGTCCTGCCTGGAGCACCTGCTCTTCTCCGTTCGACAAGGCCGGGTGCGAACGGCGCAGGTCGAGCAGGCCCTTGACCCAATCATGCATCTCACTCTGCGCGGGTGTTCTCGAAGCAGCGATAAAGGCATTCTGCTCGCGTGAAGAAACGCTGCCGGAAGCCTCGGAGCTGAAGCCCCCAGGAAAGTCTTGCCGGTTATCCGGATCCACTCCCCCCATCATGGCAATCTCGTCGCCGGCGTAGAGCTGTGGCATCCCGCGCATCGTCGTAAGAATCGCGAATGCCAGCTTGAGCTTCGCGGGCGTCGCTCCATGCTCACCCAGAAAGCGCATGGTATCGTGATTTCCCAGAAATGGGACCAGCCTCTCGGGATGCGGGTACAGCGCGTCCAGTCGCAGTACCTCCGCTAGCTTCGACATGGGCGCGTCATGCATAAATACATCGCGCAAGGCAGAGTAACTGGGAAAGTCGAATGGCGTATCCAGCCCAGTGTCCACACCGTTGCGTGTCACCCCTCCAGCGAACGCGGACGTGATCGTCGCATCAGGGTTGAAGACCTCGCCCACTGCCGTCACGTGCGGATATAGCGAGTGAACCTCGCCGAGATACCCCTTCCAGAACTCTCTGCCGACGTACGGAAATGTGTCGAGGCGCAGACCGTCCAACCCCGCCTGCTCGATCCACCACACGGCGTTCTGCGTCAGGTACTTTGCCATGGCGGGGTTCTCCTGATTCAGGTCCGGCAGGGTGTTCGCGAACCAGCCCTCCGTCACATCGCGCTGGGTAAGCCAGGGTGCGTGCGGATCGGTCAGCGGCTTGAAGTCACTCTGCGCCGTCCGATGCTGCGCCTTCGTCCCGTGAAACCAGTCAGGCTCGGGTGAATCGTTTACCCAGACGTGCGCAGGCCCAACGTGGTTCGGCACCGTATCCAGCACCAGCTTCATTCCGCGCTGATGCAGCGCAGCCGCGAGTGCCTTCAGGTCTGCCAGCGAGCCGAAGTGCTCATCGACGGCATACATATCGGTCGCGCCATATCCGTGATAGCTTCCGTCTTCGTGATTCTGATAGACCGGCGTGATCCATACGGTCGTCACACCCAACTCCTGCAGATAGTCGAGATGTTGCGTGATTCCGCGCAGGTCGCCGCCATGCCATCCACGAGGTTTTGTCCGGTCATAGCCCGAGCCGTTGTTCGCAGGATCACCATCGGCAAAACGGTCGGTCATGATCAGGTACATCACATCCTTCGAAGAGAATCCGGCAAAGCCATCGCGCGTCTCGCGGCGCGCGGCAAAGGTGTACGGCAAGCTTGCCCTTCCACCAGGTCCCTGAGCTGTGACGGTGATCGTCTCCGGCTTGACTGGCGCGGCGCTCAGCCACAACTCCGCCCAATGCCCATTCTCGGAGATGTGTGTTCGCCGTACCTGCAGCGCTCTATCGCTCAAATGAAACTGCGCTCCGTCCAGATGTTCTCCCTGGATCAGCAGCATCGGAGCGGGCATCGCGACCCACCAGTTCGGCGGGTCCACCTTCACCATGCGAGGAGAGGCACCCTGCGCGTTCGCAATCAGCGGCAACACCAGCAAAGTCGCCGCCATCGCGAAGTTTCCACAACTCCATCGCAGAGCACCTGCAAGACATTTCATGAGCACAGCAATCCCTTCCTGGAACTTCGATTGCAACTTGTTTATAAAACGAAGCGCCGTACGGAGACTAACCATACGGCGCTCGTCCTTGCAGATCAGGTTAGAAGAGGAGACGAATCGCCATCTGCATCTGGCGTTCGCTGTACTGCCGGGTCGCAGTGATGTGGCCAAAGTTGCCGTCCGTCGTGTAGGCGTCCGGGTTCTGGAACTGTGGCGTATTGGTGACGTTGAAGCTCTCAGCACGCAGCTCCGTCGAGAACCGGTCCGTGAAGTGCAGGGTCTTGAACAGGGAGACGTCTCCCTGCGCAAAGCCCGGACCGAACACTGAGTTGCGGCCGATGTTGCCCTCAGAGCCCAGCGGCGTTGCCGTAATGTTCGACGTGTCGAACCAAAGTCCAGAGATGCTGTGCGTCAGCTGGATAGGGCCACTTGCCGTAGCCCGCGGGCTGTAGCTTCCGCCATACTGCGGAGTCACGATCGACACCGGGGTTCCCGTCTCTGCCTGCACGATGGCGTTCAACTGCCATCCTCCGGCAAGGAGTTCCAGCGGCCGGCTCCAGTGACTGCCGAACATCTGCCCATGCCCGAAGGGTAGGTTGTAGAGCGCGCTCGCGACAAATACGTTGCGCTGATCCAACGACGAATTCCCCTTATTGATGCTGGTATTGAAGGCATACAGCGGACTTACCGCAAAGTAGCCAAGATACCCGTCGGAGTTATCGATGTTGTGCGACCAGGTATACGAGGTCGTCAACGTCAGGTTGTTGCTCATGCGATGGTTCAACTGCGCCTGCAACGAGTTGTAGTGCGACGTTCCATTGTTGAACTGCGCGATCACCTGCCCCAGATTCGGGAACATCGATGGCGCACCTCCGAGATGGACGGTGTTGTAGTTATAGCCGGTCGCCAGATGATCGCTCTTGTTGCCGACGAACGCAACCGTGAAGACCGTCGCCGTTCCAAGCTGCTGCTGGAGCTGCAGGTTGAACTGCTGCACCGTGGGAATCTGGTTGTTGCGGTTCGTAGTGAAGATGTTGACGCCTGCCGGCGGCGAGTTGGGGTTGAAGTTCGGATATCCCGGCAATGGAAGGGGGCTGGTCGCCAGGCTATTGTCATTCGTGTTCGGCGGAGCCTGCCCCGTAAAGGTAATGCGGTAGCCCTGCGCAGCCGTGTAGGCGACGCTGCCGCCAAACGGTGCCTGCTGGCCGAACTGGTTGTCGATACCGCCGCGGTCCAGGAAGTAGAACATGCCGTAGCCACCGCGGAGCACTGTCTTGCCCTGTCCATAGAGGTCATAGGCAAAGCCCACGCGCGGAGCGAAGTTGTTGTAGTCCGTGTTGACCAGCGATCGCGGCACACCGTTGACGCCCGCCAGATCGATGGTTCCCGTATTCGCGTTGAGCGCCGACTGGCGATTATGCTCCTCTGTCGGATACGTGACGATGTCGTAGCGAATGCCGAGATTCAACGTCAGCCGCTGCGTAACCTTCCAGTCATCCTGGGCGAACGTGCCAATTTCGTAGTTGCGGGTTCCGAAGAATCCGCTCTGCGCTCCGATGCTGTAGTTGTCGATAAAGCCCACCATCAGCTCCGCCGGCACATAACCGGTGAAGTCGCCCGCTCCGATATTGAAGTATCCCTTACCGGCGATAGGACGGAAGAACGCAACATCGCGCCGGATAGCATTCGCTCCGAACTTGAAGGAATGGCGACCGTGGGTGTAGGTGACTGAATCGAGCAACTGATAAGAGTTCTCGGGAACCGCATACAAGCCGTAGTCTCCGGTGTACTCCAGGAGATTGCCGTTTCCGCCGATCAGGGCACCTCCGCCCAGGTTGGCGTTACGGTTTGCATTCACGATCCCGAGGTTCGCGGAGATGGGAGTGCCCGAATCTACCGGAGCATTGGTAAACGTGTAACGGTTGTACCCTGCACGGAACTCGTTCAACACATTCGGGGTGAAGGTGTGCGTTTCGCCGACCGCAATGCCACGAGCGTGGACGGTATTGGCACCCGACGCGAAGCCGGCAGGCAGCAGCGGAAACTCCGACGTGCGGTTGAATTCGCTCTGATCATAAGCGAAGCGCGCAAACGCCGTATCGCGCGAGCTCACGTTCCAGTCCGACCGCACATCGAACGTGTCATAGTGAGTAATCTGCCGCCGGATGGTGCGATAGTTGTTCTGCGTGCCGTTGAACGTGCCCACAACATTGGGCAGCGGATAAGCGTTGAAGTAGTTCACCGATGCCGGGTTCAGGCGATTGGAGGGGATGATGTTGCCCGCAAAAGGCGCGCAGGTCAGCGGATCGTAGATAGCCCCGTTAACCACCGTCGCCGGCTTGCAGAATGCAGGCGTGGTGGTGGTGCCCTGGCCGAACAGCTCGGAATAGTTGCCGGTACGCATCAGAGCCGTCGGAACCGTCAGAAGCTGTGAATTCAGAGGCGTGTCCTCGCGGTAGCCCTGATAATCGCCAAACAGAAACAGCTTGTTGCGAATCACCGGTCCGCCGATCGAACCGCCGAACTCGTTGCGCTTGAAGGGCTGCGGAGCTGCCGGAGAAGCCCCAAAGAAACTATAGTTAGGATTGGCATCGAACAGGCTCGAGCGTGCGAACCAGAAGGCCGACCCATGGATATCGTTGGTGCCGGACTTGATCGACGTCTGCACAATAGCGCCGCCTGCCCGCCCGAACTCCGCAGGCGCAACCGACGTGTTCACCCGGAACTCCTGCGTGCCTTCGATGTTCGGGAAGAAAACCAGCGTGTTCACCAGCGCCTCGTTATTGTCGAGACCGTCGAGGATGTAGTTGTTCGCCTGCTGGCGAAGTCCATTGGCGGAGATCGCACCGCCGCCGCTCTCCTGGTTGCGGAAGGTCTCGGCATCGCCGTTGACGCCCGAGGCCGAGCTGCCATACTGGCCGCGCGTTACGCCCGGTGTCAGCAGAGCAAGTTGCGTAAAGTTGCGTCCGTTCAGCGGTAGCTCCGTAATCTGGCGGCCCGCAATCACCGCACCAGTCGACGAAGTCGACAGATCCACAATCGGCGCCGCATCCGTCACCTCGACTACCGTGTTGGCCGAGCCCACCTCCAGGTGAAACGCGATGGTCTGCACCTGCGACACCTGCAACACAAAGTTCTGTGCCGCTGTCACGAAGCCTGTATTGCCCGCCTCCACCCTATAGGGGCCCCGCACCACTCCGGAAAAACCGAAGTTTCCATCAGCGCCTGCGGTAACCGTCTGCTTCGCTCCCGTATCGGTATTCGTCAGGGTCACACTCGCTCCCGGGATCACGGCTCCACTACTGTCGGCCACTGTGCCGATCACACGACCGGTATCCGTCTGCGCCTTCATTACTCCGGTCAGCCCGAGCGCCAGGCCGATCAAAAGAAGTGTCCTGCAAAGGTGGTCGGCCGTAAGGCCAAAGCGGGGATGTCTTTTCATGCTACTCATGCTGCCTCCAAATCATTCATTCCTACCGTTCTGTTCAGTGAGATCAGACTGCAATCTCAGTCGCATAGAGAACCATTTCGTCTTCGGACAGATCATCGCAATCCTCGCCCGTCCCTTTTTCGCTCAATTCTTCATCATCAAACAAATCATTTCATTTCAATAGCTTGACCCAAGGACATCAACTCGTATCCTGCCCCGAGGTGTAATGTTAAAACATGGTGAAGTCTTCGCGGCGAGGTGAAAACTGAATGTCTACGCTTACCGAGAGTCCGTCCCGGGTTACCTTCGGGCTCTTCGAAGCAGATCTGCAAAGTGGCGAACTCTGGAAGGCAGGC
>Ga0193716_1000681_pt1 | contig 20411 bp, 16 predicted proteins | sample U2c1metaG_FD_145901 | JGI IMG/M metagenome (GOLD analysis project Ga0193716, IMG submission 145901) | Soil microbial communities from a riparian zone of the East river system, Colorado, United States - U2c1 | ecosystem: Environmental > Terrestrial > Soil > Riparian zone | place: USA: East River...
ATCCTCAGTGGCGTGAAGCCCGGCGATCGCGTGGTCGCGGTCGGCCAGCTCAAGCTGCAATCGGGCGCGGCGGTCTCTATCTCGCCCGACCCCGCGCCGCCGATCCCGGCAGATGTGCCGCGCTACTGATTTTCGGAGCTGAGCGATGGTCTGGACCGACATCTTTATCAAGCGGCCGGTGTTGGCGCTGGTTGTGAGCCTTCTGATCCTGTTGATCGGATTCAAGGCCGCGACCAGCCTGCCGATCCGGCAATATCCGAAACTGTCGAACACGGTGGTCAACGTCACGACGGTCTATCCGGGCGCGTCGGCCGACCTGATCCAGGGCTTCATCACGACGCCGATCGAGCAGGCCGTCGCCTCTGCCGAAGGCGTCGACTACATGACGTCGTCGTCGGTGCTCGGCACCAGCACGATCCAGGTCTACATCAAGCTGAACTTCGATCCCAACCAGGCGCTGACCGAAGTGCTCGCCAAGGTGAATTCGGTCAAATATCTGATCCCGAAGGAATCCAACGATCCGATCGTGACCAAGACCACCGGCCAGACCACGGCCGTGATGTATCTCGGTTTCTCCAGTGAAACACTGTCGGGATCGGCGATCTCGGATTACCTGACGCGCGTGGTTCAGCCGGTGCTGTCCACCGTCGATGGCGTCGCCTCCGCCGATATTCTCGGCGGCCAGACCTTTGCGATGCGCTTGTGGCTCGATCCCGTCCGCATGGCCGGCCGCGCCGTTTCGCCGCTCGATGTTTCCGCTGCGATCGCCGCCAACAACTTCCAGGCGGCCGCGGGCCAGTCCAAGGGCTATTTCATCGTCTCCAACGTCTCGACCAATACCGATCTGCAGAATATCGATCAGTTCAAGCGCATGATCGTCAAAGCCAAGGACGGCGGTTTCGTGCGGATGGAGGACATCGCCGCTGTTGAGCTCGCGGCGCAAAGCACCGACGCCAGCGTCGCCTTCAACGGCGAACATGCGATCTTCATCGGCGTACAGGCGACGCCGCAGGGCAACCCGCTGACCCTGGTCAAGGGTGTCCGCGCATTGTTTCCTGAACTCGAGCGCAATCTGCCGCCTTCCATGAAGATGAAGGTGGCCTACGATTCGACCAAGTTCATTCAGTCGTCGATCGACGAGGTGGAAAAAACCCTCGGCGAGGCGATCCTGATCGTGGTCGTGGTGATCTTCCTGTTCCTTGCTTCGCTTCGATCGGTGATCATCCCTGTGGTGACGATTCCGCTATCGCTGATCGGCGTCTGCAGCCTGATGCTGGTGATGGGCTTCAGCATCAATCTATTGACCTTGCTGGCGATGGTGCTCGCGATCGGTCTCGTGGTCGACGACGCCATCGTGGTGGTGGAGAACATCCATCGGCATCTGGAGGAAGGCAAACCTCCGGTGCAGGCCGCCATGCAAGGCGCGCGCGAGATCGTCGGCCCCGTCATTTCGATGACGATCACGCTGGCGGCGGTGTATGCGCCGATCGGCTTCCTCGGCGGCCTCACCGGCGCGCTGTTTCGGGAGTTCGCATTCACGCTGGCCGGTTCGGTCATCGTATCCGGCGTCATCGCGCTGACGCTGTCGCCGATGATGTGCTCGGTGTTCCTCAAGAGCGCTGAGGAAGGGCGATTTGCCAAGCTCGTCAACCGTGTGTTCGGTTCGATGACGCGCTGGTACGGGCGGCAGCTCGATCGCTCGCTCGACTATCGCCCGATCACCGCACTGTTTGCGTTGACGATCTTGGGCCTGGTCGGCTTCCTTTATATGCACACGTCAAAGGAACTCGCGCCCGAGGAAGACCAGGGCATCGTGTTCGCGGTGACCAAGGCGCCGAAATACGCCAACATCGATTATGCGGATTTCTACGGCGAGAAGCTCGACAAGGCCTTTGCCACCTTCCCTGAAACCGATCTCCGCTTCATCCTCAACGGCATCAATGGCCCGCAAGGCGGTATCGCCGGCATGCTGCTCAAGCCGTGGGACGAGCGGGAGCGCTCGGCGATCAAGCTGAAGCCGCTGGTGCAGGCGCAACTCAGCAAGATCGAGGGCGTCAATGCGTTCGCCTTCAACCTGCCGCCATTGCCCGGTGGTCCCGGCGGTTTGCCGGTGCAGATGGTGATCAGCTCCACCAACGGCTTCCAGTCGGTCTATGAGCAGATGGTGAAGCTGAAGGACGCCGCGCGCAAGAGCGGCATGTTTATCGTCTCCGACAGTGACCTCGACTTCAACCAGCCGGTGGTGCGGATCAAGATCGACCGCTCCAAGGCTAGCGATCTCGGCATCACTATGCTGAGCATCGGCAATACGCTGGCGACGCTGCTTGGCGGCAATTACGTCAACCGCTTCAACCTCGAGGGGCGGTCGTATCAGGTGATTCCGCAGGTGCCGCGCGACAAGCGGCTGTCGCCAGAATCCCTCGGCGAATATTATGTGTCGAGTGCAACCGGTCAACAGGTGCCGCTGTCGACATTGGTTTCGATCGAGACCGGCACCGATCCCAACGCGCTGACGCATTACAACCAGCTGAACTCCGCGACCTTCTCGGCCGTGCCGATGCCCGGCGTGACTGTCGGACAGGCCGTGGATTTCCTTGAGGCCCAGGCCAAGAACCTGCCGGCCGGCTTCAGCCACGATTATCTGGCGGATTCCCGGCAATATGTGCAGGAAGGCAATCAGCTCGCGGTCACCTTCGGCTTTGCGCTGATCATCATCTTCCTGGTGCTGGCCGCACAATTCGAGAGCCTGCGCGATCCGCTGGTCATCATGGTCAGCGTTCCCATGGCGATCGTGGGCGCCATGCTGCCGCTGTTCTTTGGCGCTGCCACCATGAACATCTACACCCAGGTCGGCCTGCTGACCTTGGTCGGGCTGATCAGCAAGCACGGCATCCTGATGGTCGAGTTCGCCAACGAGCTGCAGCTCAATGAGGGGCTCGACCGGCGCTCGGCGATCGAGATGGCGGCGCGGGTCCGGCTGCGCCCGATCCTGATGACGACGGCGGCGATGGTGACCGGCCTGATTCCGCTGCTGACGGCGTCAGGCGCGGGCGCGGCAAGCCGGTTCTCGATCGGCCTCGTCGTGGTCTCCGGCATGTCGATCGGCACGTTGTTCACGCTGTTCGTGCTGCCCGCGGTCTATGTGGTGCTCGCCACCGATCACCGCGCCAGTGCCGAGTCCGAGCGGGCCAAGGAAATCGCCGATTTCGACCTCGATCAGAAGGGGCTCAAGCCGACCTGAGGCACGGCCGTACAAGGGGATTACGTGACGGCGGCTTCGGCCGCCGTTTGCGTTCGGTGGGCTCTCCGATCTGCTGCTCCGGCAGGCGCCTCTGCGATGCGTCCGATGGCGCTCACCTCCTCTGCATGCCATGATGACGGCGTAACCAGAGGGCACCAACATGACGATACAGGATTTCTCGGCCGGCAATTACCGGTTCATCCCGGCGGTGTTCCAGTATTCGAGCGGCGCCGCGGCCGATCCGGGCTTCGAGATCGAGCGCGTGCGGTTTGATCGCATGCTGCCGCTGGCCGAAGGCTTCGAGCAGATCGCGAAATATCTCGGCGCGGCGGGACGGCCGCTGACCTCGTTCTGCGCCTGTGAGTTGCGCTCGCCCGCAACCTTCACCGAGGACGGCTTTCGCGCCTTCAACCAGCACTACGTCAAGACATTAGCCGAATGGTGCCTGTTCGACGGCACGACCAATCCGGTGGCGCGCAGCAATGTCTGTCCGGAAATCGACCCGCCATCCGAGCCGTCATTTTATGCGTTTTCGTTTACGCGGCCGAGCAAGGGCAAGACGCCGACCTTCGTGATCGCCGGCGGCGCCGAAACCCGTGGCGGCAGCGGCAGCTATCCCGAACGCATCGTGCGATACCGTGATGCCAGCCCGGAAGGCCTGAAGGAGAAGGTGCAGCGCACCGTCAACGAGATGGAAAATCGTCTCGAAACCTTCGGGTTCGGCTGGAAGGACACCACCGCCGCGCAAGCCTATTCGATCCGCGATTTTCATCACGTGCTCGCCGACGAACTGGTTCGCCACGGCGCGCTGCGTTCGGGCCTGACCTGGCATTTCGCCCGGCCGCCGGTGGTCGATCTGGAATACGAAATGGATTGCCGGAGGGTAATGCGGGAAGTGGTGATTTAGCGACTGCTATTGAGGCCTCATCCTGAGGAGCGGCCGTTTGGCCGCGTCTCGAAGGATGTGCCACATATCTCATGGTTCGAGACGCACGCTTCGCGTGCTCCTCACCATGAGGGCGTGCGATCACCGCGTCCTTGGATCAAGCGCGTCGCGCAGGCCGTCGCCGACCAGGTTGAAGCTGAGCACCACCAGGAAAATCCCCAAGCCCGGCCACAGTGCCATCCATGGCGCGTTGCTCAGGAAGCGCTGAGCGGCATTGAGCATGCTGCCCCAGGACGGCGCGGGCGGCTGCTGGCCGAGGCCGAGGAACGACAGCGCCGCCTCGGCGATGATGGCGGCGGCGATCGACAGCGTCGCCTGCACCAGCAGCGCCGGCATGATGTTCGGCAGGATATGAAACAGCGCGATCCGCCAGCGTGGATTGCCCATGGCGCGTGCGGCCTCGACATAATCCTCGACCTTGACGCTCATGGTCTGGCCGCGCGTCAGTCGCACGAAAATCGGCGTCGTGGTAATCCCGATCGCGATCATGGCGTTGCCGAGGCTTGGGCCGAGAAACGCCGCGAGCGCGATCGCCAGGATCAGGAACGGACAGGCCAGCATGGCATCGGTGATGCGGCTGATCAGGGCGTCGATGAAACCGCCGCGATACCCCGACAGCAGCCCGAACGGCACGCCAATGCCGAGCGCAATCCCGACCGAGATCGCGCCTGCCATCAGCGAGGCGCGGGCGCCATAGATCACCCGGCTCAGGATGTCGCGACCGAGATCGTCGGTGCCGAACCAGTGCAGCGCCGACGGCGGCTTGCGCACCAGCGACCAACTCGTCGCCACCGGATCATAGGGCGCGATGACTGGCGCAAACAGCGCGAGCAAAATGAACACCGCGATGATCACTAATCCAACCACGGCCCCCTTGCGCCGGAACAGCCGGCGCAAGGCGCGCCGGGCCGGGCTTTCCAACTCGTCGTCGGTAGCGATTTGGATGGCGCCAAGCGTCGCGTCGGTCATGCGCTCACGCCCTCAGCCGCGGGTTGACGAGGATGTAGGCGATATCGGCGATCAGGTTCAGCATGATGTAGACGGTCGCCGTCACCAGCACGACGCCCTGTACGACGGCGTAATCGCGGTTGAACACGGCATCGACGATCAGCTTGCCGAAACCCGGGATGGAAAAGATCTGTTCGGTCAGCACCGCGCCCGACAGCAGCGTGCCGAGTTCGAGCGCGCCGAGCGTGATCACCGGCGTCAACGCATTGCGCATCGCGTGCTTGAGGATAACCACGCGCTCGGATAGTCCCTTGGCGCGCGCGGTGCGGACATAATCGCTTTCGAGCACCTGCAGCATCGCACTGCGGGTATGCCGCATCAGGATCGCGGCGATGGCATTGCCGAGCACAAAGGCCGGCATGATGGTGGCAGCGAGACTGGCGCGCCAGTTTTCGGACAACGGCACGTAGCCAGACGCCGGTAGCCATCCGAGTTTGATCGAGAACAGGAAGATCAGCAGGATCCCGAGCCAGAAGTTTGGCGTCGAGATACCCCACAGCGCAAACAAATTGGCGCCATAGTCCCAGGCGGTGCCTTTCTTGACCGCCGAAACGATGCCGGCGGGAATGCCGATCAGAAACGCGATCACGATCGCCATCGACCCGAGCTGGATGGTGACCGGCAGTTTTTGCTCGATCAGTTCGAGCACCGGCACCTTGATGCGGAGTGACTCGCCGAAGTCGCCGGAGACGACACCCTTGACCCAATAGTAATATTGCACCGGGATCGGCCGATCGAGCCGGTATTGCTGGCGGATTTTTTCGATCACCGCCGGGTCGCGTTCCTCGCCGGCCATCACCAGCGCGGGATCGCCAGGCAGCAGATGCTGCAGCGAAAAGATCAGGATCGACACGAAGAACAGCGTCGGAACCAGCTGGGCGAGGCGCTTGGTGAGAAAACTCAGCATGAACAGGCCTCGCCCGCAGCCATCATCATTTCAATTTCAGCCCGATTACGCGCACCAGCCCGTCCGGCATCGGCTTGAATCCCTCCAGCTTGGTGGTATGCGCGAACAACAGCTGGCGGTGATAGAGGTAGATGATCGGCTCTTCCTCGAGCAGGATCTTGGTCAGCTTTTCATAGATCGCCTTGCGCTGCGCCGGATCGGAGGCGAGGCGGCCGTCGTCCATCAGCTTGTCGGCCTCCGGATTGGAATAGCCGCCGTCGTTCTGCGGCGCCTTGCTATGCATGAACACATAGGAATTGCCGTCGGGGTCGATGCGGCCGCTCCAGTTGATCTGGAACACCTGGAACTCGCCCGCCTGGGCCTGCTTGAACGACGTCGCGAACTCAATGACGCGGATCTTCAGATCGAAGCCGGCCTCCGCCGCCATCGACTGGACGACCTGGGCTACGGCTTCGTTCTCGGCGCCTTTGGTGACCATGTAATCGACGGTGACGGGCAGGGCGACGCCGGCCTCCTTCAGCAGCGCCTTGGCCTTTTCGATATTGCGCGGCTGAATCGGAAACGCCTTCTGATAAAAGGGATGGGTGGGGCTGACCCACTGATTGCCCGGCGTGAACTCGCCATTGAACACGACCTGGTTGATCGCCTCGCGGTCGATCGACAGATCGAGCGCCTGCCGCACCTTCACTGACTGACTCAGGGCCCCCTTGGTCTTGTCATTGGCGATGTTGATGGTGAGGCCGAGATAGCCCAGCTCGGGCACGGTCGACAGCACAAGCCTGGAATCGGCACGGATGTCCTTCAGGTCGGTCGCGAGCACGCGTTCGGCCAAGTCCAGTCCGCCGGATTTCAGATTGGCGAGCCGGACGGTGGCATCGACGATGGGCAGGAACACGATCTTGTCGATGAAGACATTATCCTTGTTCCAGTAATCGGCGAATTTCTCGAACACCATGCGGTCCTGCGGCACGCGTTCGACGAACTTATACGGGCCGGCGCAAATTGGATGCTGCCCGAATTTGTCGCCTTCCTCCTTCGCCGCCTTGGGCGAGACCATCATGCCGGCACGATCGGTGAGCTGCGCGATCAAAGGCGAATATGGTGTCTTGAGGACCAGCTTGATGGTCAAGGGATCGACCACCTCGACATGATCCACGCTCGACAATTCGGATTTGCGGAACGAGGCCTGCATCGTCATGTGGCGCTCGATCGAGAATTTTGCAGCTTCTGCATCGAGCGGTTCGCCGTCCTGAAACTTGACGCCGGGCCGCAGCTTGATCGTCATCGCCTTGCCGTCGGCCGAGGTTTCGTAGGACAGCGCCAGCTGCGGCACGATGTTGAGCTTGTCGTCGATATCGAACAGCTTGTCGCAGACGGCGGAGAACACGATGCGGCCGACATAGGTGCGCGCCAGCGTCGGATCGAGAATATCGGGGTCCTCGGCCAGCCCGATGCGCAGGGTGGTCTGGGCATTGGCGCCCGCGCCCAGAGAAAGCAACAATGCTGCCGCGGCCACCGCCAAACGCAAGATTTTCATCGCCCTGTTCCTGTATCCACGATTACACCGCCGTTGGTGTCGTCCCGACTATATCAACCCCGGAGGACGCCGGTACTTCCGCGCGCGCACTGAAGGCCGCAACCAATCGTTCCAGCGCTGGGGAAAATTGCGTATCGGACCGGTTCGCGTCCGCGGGCGGCAGTTCGCCGGCGCGATGACATGCGGTGGCATGACCTGCCGCGTCGTTAAGCAGCTTCGGCCGCTCGATGCGGCAGCGATCGATCACATAAGGGCAGCGCGTGTGAAAGCGGCAGCCGGACGGAGGATTCAGTGCGCTCGGCATCTCGCCCCGCAACAGCAGCGGGCTGCGTTTTGCACGCGGATTGGGCATCGGGATCGCCGACAGCAGCGCGCGGCTATAGGGATGGCGTGGCGTCGCGAACAAGGCCTGGGTATCGGCGGTTTCGACGATCTCGCCGAGATTCATCACGGCGACACGGTCGGCGATATGCTTCACGACCGCGAGGTCATGCGAGACGAAGATGTAGGCGAGGCCGAGCCGGTCCTGCAGATCGCGCAGCAGGTTCAGGATCTGCGAGCGGATCGAGACATCGAGCGCCGACACCGGTTCATCGCAGACGATCAGTTTCGGCTCGACCGCCAGCGCCCGCGCGATCGCGATCCGCTGGCGCTGGCCGCCGGAAAATTCATGGGGATAGCGGCGCGCGAAGCGCGGCTCCAGTCCGACCAGCCGCAGCAGTTCCTGCACGCGCGGCTGACGGCGCGACGGCGGCACCAGATCATGCAGCGCCAGCGGCTCGGTCAGGATCTGGCTGACGGTCATGCGCGGATTGAGCGACGCATAGGGGTCCTGAAAGATGATCTGCGCTTCGCGCCGGAAGCTGCGCAGTTCGTTCGCCCCCAGTGCGAGCAGGTCGCGGCCCTCGAAGCTGATGCGACCCGAATCCGCTTCGATCAGCCGCAATACCAGCCGGCTCACGGTCGATTTTCCGCAGCCGGACTCGCCGACCAGCCCCAGCGTCTTGCCGCGCTCGACCTTGAAGGAGACGCCGTCGACCGCCTTGACATGCGCGGTCGGCCGGCCGAACACCGAACGCTCCGCGACGAAGTATTTTTGCAGGTCTTCGACCTCTAGCAATGCGGTCACGACACCAGCCTCTCGAGCGGCGCCTTGATGCAGCGCGACAGGTGCGCAGCGCTCACCGCAACCAACGGCGGCGGCGCCTCGATGCAGGCCTGGCCAACAAACGGACAGCGCGCGGCGAAACGACAGCCGCGCGGCGGGTTCGCCATATTGGGCACCATGCCCTCGATGGTGGCCAGATGCTCGGCCTGACGATCAAGCCGCGGGATCGAGCCGAGCAGGCCGACCGTGTAGGGATGCTGCGGACTTGCAAACAATTCATTGACCGGCGCGCGTTCGACGATCTCGCCGGCATACATCACCGCGACCTCGTCGCAGACCTCGGCCACCACGCCGAGATCGTGGGTGATCAGAATGATCGCGGCGTTGCTCGCGGCCTTCAGCTCGCGCATCAGCTCGAGGATTTGCGCCTGCAGGGTGACGTCGAGCGCCGTGGTCGGTTCGTCCGCGATCAGCAGTTTCGGATCGCACGCCAGCGCGATCGCGATCATGACGCGCTGGCGCATGCCGCCCGACAGCTTGTGGGGATAATCGTCGATACGCCGCTCCGGCGAGGGGATGTGAACGCGGCGCAAAAGTTCGATGGCGCGCTGCCGCGCCGCCCGCCGCGAACCGCCGCGGTGGCGCAGGATGGTCTCGATGATCTGGTCGCCGATCGTAAAACTCGGATTGAGCGAGGTCATCGGCTCCTGGAAGATCATTGCGAGCCGGTTGCCGCGCAGATCGCGCAGGGTCTGGTCCGGCACCGCGAGCAGATCGAAGCCGTCGAACCGGATCGAGCCCGCGACTTCAGCGGATTGTTTCGACAGCAGGCCCATAATCGCCAGCGACGTCACGCTTTTTCCGCAGCCGGATTCGCCGACAAGGCCGAGCGTCGCACCGTGGGCCACACTGAGGTCGACCTGATCGACCGCATGGATGGTGCGGCCGGCGTCGCCATGGAAGGTGACCCGCAAGCCCTCGATTTCGATCAGCGGGGTTGCGGTCATCGCTTGCCCGCAATCGCGGCTTCGAGGCTCGCTTGAATTCCTGCATCGATGGTGCCGCGGTCGGTAATTCCGGCTGGATTCCGGTGGCTGGGCAGGAACTGCCGGAAATGCGTCCAGCGCTCCCGGCTCACAGATTCGAGGCGCGCCAACTCAGCGAGCGGATCGCTATGGTCATCGACGCGCAGATCTAGATCGGCCCATTCTTCCTCGCCGTAAATCAAAAGTGCCGCCGATTGCTTGCCGCGCTTGTCGCCGCCTGCGGCTTCGCCGGCAACCATCGCGGCGATCAGGCGTTGCGCAAACGGCAGAGTCTTGTGTTCTGCGTAAGCGCTCGCGGTGTCGTCCAGCACTCGCGCGCCCGCCAGCATGTTGCCGGCGATCGAGAAGCCGTCACCCTCGATATGCCCGCACCAGTCGACGCATTCGCTGCCGGTATAGGCAGCGACGCGGCCGCTGGCATCCATCAGGTGCAGTTGCCGGCTGGCGTGGCCGCTATCGGCTGCGATCAATGCGTCGATGACGCCGCGCGGGCTGTGGCCGTCGCGCAGCAGTTTTAGGCCGTCGATGCCGTAATACTGGTTGGTCAGGGCTTGCGTTGCGATTGCGCCGATGCCGGCGGCGATATAGGGGACGCGAGCGCCCACGGCGAAGAACCGTGTCGCGACTGCGATGCCGAACTGGCCAGTCGTGGTGTCGCGGGCGATGATCGACCAGGTCATCTTAGCCTTTATATCCCATCTTGTTCCTTGCCCCTATCGGCCAGCCGCGTAGCCCTGCATGCCGCGCGGATTGGCGGCGGCGCGGCGGCGCCGGCCGACTTTCGAGGCCGCGGTGAGGCGGCCTTCCGACCAGTCCGGGCCAATCTCGACGATATGGCCGCGGCCTTTCAATGTATCGACGGTGGCCTTCGGTACGCGGTTTTCGAGCACGAGCACGCCGGGGCGCGCGGTGCGCGGCCAGAACGAAATCGGGAAATGCTCGGAATGCCATGCCGGCGCGTCGATCGCTTCCTGCAGGTTCATGTTGGCGTGCACGTGCCGCAGGAAAAATTGCGTGGTCCATTGATCCTGCTGGTCGCCGCCGGGCGAACCCCAGGCCATGTACGGCTCGCCGTCGCGCAGCGCCATGGTGGGAGAGAGCGTGGTGCGCGGGCGCTTGCCGGGCGCGAGCGCCGCGGGATGATTTTCCTCAAGCCAGAACATCTGCGCGCGGCTGCCGAGGCAGAAGCCGATGTCCGGAATGACCGGCGAGGATTGCAGCCAGCCGCCGGATGGCGTCGCCGAGATCATGTTGCCGGCCTGGTCGATGATGTCGAAATGCACGGTGTCGCCGCGCACTTCGCCGAAGCGGCCCACGGTGGGCTCGCCGGCGCCCATCGCGCCGACGGCTTCGCGATGGCCTTCCGCGCGGCGCAGTTTTACCACTGACCCGAAGCCTTCGACCGAACCGGGCAGAAAATCGAGCGACGCCCTGTCTTTCGAGATCAGTTTGCGGCGTTCGTCATTATACGCGTCCGACAACAGCGTCGCGATCGGGATCTCCGTGAATTTGGGATCGCCGTAGAATTTTTCGCGATCGGCGAAGGCCAGTTTGGCGCATTCGATCTGCAGATGGATGAATTCCGGCCCCGCGGGATCGAGCCCGTCGAGCTCAAATCCCTTCAACAGCGCGAGCTGCTGCAGCATCACCGGGCCCTGGCTCCAGACGCCGGGCTTGCAGACCGTGTAGCGCCCATAATCGTAGGTCAGCGGCGCTTCGATAGTGGGCTGCCAGCGCGCCATGTCGTCGGCCGAGAGCACGCCGCGATGCGGCGAGCCGGTGACATCCATGATCTCCTGGGTGCGGCAGAATTTGTCGATCGCTTCCGCAACGAAGCCATGCGACCAGGCCTTGCGCGCACTCTCGATCTGCGCGACGCGGTCGCTGCCGGCGCTTTCGGCCTCTTTCAGGATGCGGGCATAGGTGTCGGACATTTTGGGGTTGGTGAAGAGCGTGCCGGGTTTCGGCACCTCATTGTTCGGCAGATAGACCGCGGCCGAGGTGGTCCAGTGGTTCCGGAACAATTGCTCGACGGTCCGGATCGTCGCAGAGGCGCGCTCGACCAGCGGATAGCCGTCACGGGCATAGGCGATCGCGGGTTCCAGCACATCGCGGAGTTTCATGGTGCCGTAATCGCGCAGCAACAACATCCAGGATTCGAACGTGCCGGGGACGCAGGCCGCCAATAATCCCGTGCCCGGCACCATCTCGAGGCCCTCGCTGCGGTAGTGGGCGATGGTGGCGCCCGCGGGCGCCGGACCCTGGCCGCAAATCACCTCGGTGCGGCCCCGTTTGGTGTCGTGCACGATGATCGGCACGTCGCCGCCCGGGCCGTTCAAATGCGGCTCGACCACCTGCAGCGTGAAGGCGGTGGCGACGCCGGCGTCGAAGGCGTTGCCGCCTTTTTCGAGAATGCCCATCCCGACCGCGGTGGCGATCCAGTGCGTCGAGGTGACGACGCCGAAAGTGCCTTCGATTTCAGGCCGCGTGGTGAACGGATCGGGATTGATCTTGCTCATTGGGATATCTCTCGCTGGTAACGTGGTGCTGATGCACTTGACCACAGCCGGGGCTGACTGCCAACCGGCGCCTGGTGCCGATTTGCTATCATGCGCGTGATCATGCTGGAACAGCCGCAGAAGCCGGATGATTGACGGCGTGGCAGGCGACGCCGTCGATCAATGAGGGCGCTTGCTGGCGGCAGAGGTCGAACACCAGCGGGCAGCGCGGATTGAAGGCACAGCCGGGCGGCGGGTTAATCGGATTGGGGATTTCGCCCTTGACCGGAATCCGCTGGCGGCCGGACATCGCCAGATCCGGCACGGCGCCCAGCAGCATCTTGGTGTAGGGCATCCGCGGGTGATCGAACAAATCGCGCGCCGGCGCAATTTCGACGATGCGGCCGAGATACATCACGCCGATGCGGGTCGCCATATGCCGGACCACCGCCAGATTGTGACTGATGAAGAGGTAGGTCAGGCCAAATTTGTCCTGCAGATCGCGCATCAGGTTCAGGATCTGCGCCTGCACGGAGACGTCGAGCGCCGAGGTCGGCTCGTCGCAGACGATGAACTCGGATTCCGATGCCAGCGCCCGCGCGATCGCGATGCGCTGCCGCTGGCCGCCGGAGAATTCGTGCGGAAATTTCAGCCCGTCGTCGGGGTGCAAGCCGACCAGACCGAGCAATTCACCGACCCGCGCCTTGATATCGCGCTCGCCCTGGATCAGGTCGAAGGCGCGGATCGGTTCGGCGATAATGGCATCGACCCGGAAGCGCGGATTGAGGCTCGCATAGGGATCCTGGAAGATCATCTGAATGCGGCGGCGCAGTTGCCGGCGCGCCTGCATCTGCTTCGGATCGCTCATCGAGACGCCGTCGATGACGACTTCGCCCGAGGTTGGCGGCAACAACCCGACCACCATGCGTGCCACGGTGGTCTTGCCGGAACCGGATTCGCCGACCAGCGCGAACGTCTCGCCCTTGGCGATATCAAACGTAACGCCGTCGACCGCTTTCAAATATTCCAGCTTGCCGCCTTCCAGCACCCGGTTGAGCCAGGGTTTCGAAACATCGAACTGGCAGCGCAGGTTCTTGACGTCGATGAAGGGAGCTGAACTCATGCCGCATTGTCCCTGGCGGCAGCGTCATAGAGATGGCAGGCCACGGCTTGCGCGCCGTATCTTTGCGGTTCCGGCCGTTCGATCCGGCAGCGGTCGAAGGCAAACGTACAGCGCGGATTGAAGGAGCAGCCGGGCGGGATCGCAGATAGCCGTGGCATCGAGCCCGGGATTTGCACGAGCCGCTCGGCGTCGCCCGCCAGCGTCGGGATTGCCCCCATCAGGCCCTTGGCATAGGGATGCAGTGGGCTCTGCACCACGTCCTGCACCGGGCCGATCTCGGCGATGCGGCCGGCATACATCACGGCGACGCGATCGCAGGTCTCGGCGATCACGCCCATGTCGTGCGTCACCAGCATCACCGCGGTGCCGTGGTCGCGCCCGAGGCGCTTGATCAAGGCGATGATCTGCGCCTGTACCGAGACGTCGAGCGCGGTGGTCGGCTCATCCGCGATGATCAGTTCCGGCTCGGCGCAGATCGCCAGCGCAATGACGACGCGCTGGCGCATGCCGCCGGAGAATTCATGCGGATAGGCGTCGATCCGTTTGTCGGGCGCGGGAATGCCCACTTCGGCGAGCAGATCGATCGCACGCTTGCGCGCCGCACTTTCCGACAGGTTGAGATGGGTGGTGATGGTCTCGACCAGTTGATCACCGACACGATAGAGCGGATTGAGGCTGGTGAGCGGATCCTGGAAGATCATCCCGATGCGCTTGCCACGGATACGGCGCAGTTCCTCCGGCGAGAGATTGTCGATTCGGAGGCCGGACAGCGAAATCTCCCCGCCGGCGATGCGGCCGGGCGGATCGATCAGGCCGATCACGGCGAGGCCAGTAACGGATTTGCCGGCGCCGGATTCGCCGACCACGCCCAGCACTTCGCCGCGCGCGATCTCAAAGGAAATATCATCGATCGCGCGCAGCACGCTGCGGCGAGTGGCGAATTCCACCTTGAGGTTACGCACGGAGAGCACGGGTTCAGTCATGCGAAAAGGCTACCGGAGCATTGTTCATCGAAGTTTCGGATTGAGCGCGTCGCGCAGCCAATCGCCGAGCAGATTGATGGAGAGGATCAGCGCCGCCAGCGCAAAGCCGGGGAAGGCCACGATCCACCACTCGCCGGCAAACAGATAATTGTTGCCGATCCGTATCAACGTGCCGAGCGACGGCATGGTATCGGGCATGCCGGCGCCGAGAAACGACAGCGTGGCCTCGGTGATGATCGCGAGCGCGAGATTGATGGTGGCGATCACGAGAATGGGACCCATCGTGTTCGGCAGGACGTGCCGCAGCATGATCACGGGGGCGGGAAGGCCGATCAATTGCGCGGCGGCGACGTAGTCGCGGTTCTTTTCCACCATCACCGAGCCGCGCACCGTGCGGGCATATTGCACCCAGAAACTCAAGCCGATCGCGAACACCAGCACCGCCAGCGTACTCATGGCATCGAGCCGATTGCCGAACACCGACTTGACGACGCCGTTGACCAACAGCGCGATCAGGATCGCCGGGAAGGTCAGCTGCACATCGGCGATCCGCATGATCAGGCTGTCGACATAGCCGCCGACATAGCCGGCGATCAGTCCGAGCAGCACACCCAGCGTTCCCGAAAACACGACGCCGAGCACGCCCACGGTGAGCGAAATGCGCAGGCCATAAAGGATGGCGGACAAGACGTCGCGGCCCTGTTCGTCGGTGCCGAGCAAAAACGGGCTTTGCCCATCCGCGGTCCACAGCGGCGCGATCCGCGAATTCATCAGTTGAAGCTGCGCCGGATCGAACGGGTTCTGCACCGCGAGGGCAGGGGCCAGGATCGCGACCAGAAAAAACAGCACGGTCACGGCCGCCGCGACCATGGTCAGGCGTGACCGCCGGAACGAATAAAACACGTCGCTATCCAGCGCACGGGCGAACCAGCTTCCGGGTGTGGAAGGCGCTGGTGGCGCGCTTGGCTCGGCTTGGTGCGGGACGACGGTTTCGGACATGAAATCTCTCGTGCTCACGCCGGACGGCTGATGGTCGAGCGCAGGCGCGGATCGACCACGGTATAGAGAATATCCACCACGAGATTGATGGTGACGAAGATCAGCGACACCATCAGCAAATAGGCTGCCATAATCGGAATATCGACGTTTTGCACGGCTTGCAGGAACAAGAGCCCCATGCCGGGCCACTGGAACACGGTTTCGGTGATGATCGCGAATGCAATAACCGAGCCAAATTGCAGCCCGGCCACGGTGATGACGGGAACCAGGGTGTTTTTCAGCGCGTGGCCGAAATGGATCGCGCGCGTCGTCAATCCGCGCGCGCGGGCAAAGCGGATGTAATCGGTGCGCAGCACTTCAAGCATTTCGGCCCGCACCAGCCGCATGATCAACGTCATCTGGAACAGGCCGAGCGTGATCGATGGCATGATCAGGGCCTTGAGGCCCGAGATCGTCAGCAGGCCCGTGGTCCACCAGCCGATCCGCACGACGTCGCCGCGCCCGAACGACGGCAGCCAGCCCAGCGTCACCGCGAACAGATAGATCAGCAGAATGCCGATCAGGAAGGTTGGCAGCGAGATGCCGATCAGCGATACCGCCTGAAACAGCTTCGCCAGGAAACTATCGCGGCGTAGCGCCGAATAGACCCCCATCAGGATGCCGAACACCATCGCCAGCACGGTGGCGCAGGCCGCGAGTTCCAGCGTCGCCGGCATCCGCTCCATCAACAGGTTCGCGACCGGCTGGCGGAACTGGTAGGACACGCCGAATTTGAACTGGGCCGCGTCGGCCAAATAATGCGCGAATTGTACGGGAATTGGATCGTCGAGGCCGAGTGAGTGGCGGATGGCGGCGCGCTCCGCGGCCGAGGTGTCGATGGCGACAATCTGATTGACGGGATCGCCGGCGAAGCGGAACATCGAAAACGAAATAATGCCGACAGCGATCATGACGCCAACGGCCTGGATCGCGCGGCGAAGAGTGAAAGCGAGCATGTGGTCCTTTCACTTCCTCTAATGAAACTTTCCAGGGAAACGCAACATGATCCCGTCTTCTTGCTTGCGCATGATCCGCTCGGAAAGCAAGTTTCCATTTGCAGATCGTGCTCTCAACGAAAGGCCCCGGAAACGGTTGCCGCCGGGACCTTCGAGGTCGAGATTGATTACTCCTTGGTCGCCCAGTAGAGCAGCACCTGATTGTCTGCGCGCTGAGTCAGCTTCACTTTATTCGAAACGCCCCATGCCAGTGCCTGCTGGTGCAGCGGAATGTAGGCGTAATCCTTGATGGCGATCTCGAAGGCCTGCTTGATCAGCTGATCGCGCTTTGCGTTGTCGGTCTCGACCAGCACCTTGTCGGTGAGCGCGTCGAAATCCTTGTTGCAGTAGCCGCTCAGATTGGTTTCGCCGCGCGCGGCATCCTTCGGATCGTCCCGGCAGCCCATGATATCGTGCATCACGTTGTGCGAATCTTGCGATGCGGGCTGCCAGCCGAGCATGTAGAACGAGGTGTTGAAGCCGCCGGGCTTCAGCACCTTGGCGAAGTACTGCGCCTTCGGTTGCGCCAGCAGGTTCACCTTCACTCCGATGCGCGCCAGCATGCCGACGACCGCCTGGCAGATATCGGCGTCGTTGACATAGCGGTCGTTGGGGCAGTCCATCGTGACCTCGAAGCCATCGGGATAACCGGCCGCGACCATGAGCTTCTTGGCGGCCTCGGGATCGGCTTTCGGACGGACGAAGTCCTTGGACAGCGGGTACAACTCGGGCGCGATCATCAGCGCCGACGGGGTCGACAGCCCGCGCATAACACGGGTCTTGATCAGATCGACATCGATCGCCTTGTAGAAGGCCTCGCGGACGCGGATGTCCTTGAATGGGTTCTTGCCCTTGATGTTCGAATACAGAAGTTCGTCCCGAAGCTGGTCCATGCCGATGAACAGGGTACGCAGCTCTGGTCCGGTCAGAACCTTCGCAATGCCGCTTGCATTGACCCGCTGGATGTCCTGGATCGGCACCGGCTCGATGATGTCGACGTCGCCCGACAGCAGCGCCGCGACACGAGTGGCGGAGGACGCAATCGGGGTGAAGACGATCTCCTTCAGATTATGCTCGGGTTTGCGCCACCAACCGGCGAAGGGTTTGAAGACGGTCTTCACGCCGGGCTGATGGCTCTCGATAACGAATGGCCCGGTACCGTTCTCGTGCAACGAAGCGTAACTCGGTGTGGTCGCGGACGCCGGTGTCGGCGCGACCGCGTTGTTCTCCTCGCACCACTTCTTGTCCACGATGTACCAGCCATCCCACTGCGTGATCAGGATGGGGTTGGGCGTGGAAAGCATGACATCGACGGTATAGTCGTCGACCTTGACGAACTTGGCGCCGGCTGGAATGACGCTGGCGAAATTCGAGCCGTCGGCCCGCACGCGGTCGGCGGAAAACAGCACATCGTCGGCGGTGAAGAGATCGCCGTTGTGGAACTTGACGTTGTGTCTCAGGTGAAAGCGCCACCGGGTCGGCTCCGGCGTTTCCCAGCTTTCAGCGAGGGCGGGAATGATCTTCAGCTCCTTGTCGCGGGCGACCAGGCCTTCATAGACATGCCCGTGATGGGCGATGGTCGTCGTCTCCCTCAGCGTGTAGGGATCAAGCGATTTGAGGTCGCCCTGGTTGGCGTAACGCAGGGTTTGCGCCGATGCCGGTGCTATCGCAAAAGCGACGATCGAAGCGGTGGTCGCTGCAAGCAAGATTTGACGTACCGACATATGCACTCATTCTCCGTGACCTGCTATTGCCCGTAATATCTGGAGCTATCGCCGTTCCATGTTGCCAGAGTTTGGCCGCCGCGCAAGCGTGATTCCACGGGGGCGAACCGGTTTGCGCGGTGATGCGGCAATGATTAGCTTCATCATAAGCAACGATACCAAGCGCGTTACATTCAACTTTCGGAGTGCCGGATGGCGGAATTGAAGGCCGATGTTGTGGTCCTGGGTGCGGGTATGGTCGGCGTTGGCGCCGCCCTGCATCTGCAGCAACGGGGGCGAGACGTGATCCTGGTCGACCGGCACGAGCGTGCCGGCGAAGAGACCAGTTATGGCAATGCCGGGCTGATCGAATGCGCGTCGGTTTTCCCGCTGATGTTTCCGCGGGATTTCGGACAATTGCTGCAATATGCGCTGAACCGTACGCCACAGTCGCATTATCGGCTGTCCGATGTGCCGGATTTTCTGCCCTGGCTGGTCCGCTACTTCCTGGCATCGTCGCCGGAGCGGGCCTTGCAGAGTGCGATGGCCGAACTGCCGTTGATCCGGCGCAGCCTGATCGAGCACGAGGCGCTGATCGCCGAGGCCGGCGTGCCGGAGCTGTTGCGGCGGACCGGATGGATCAAGCTGTTTCGCTCAGATGCGACGCTTTCCAAGGCGGTCGGCGATCTCGACCGTGCCAGGCAATATGGTGTTGACGGCGAGGTTCTCGATGCCAAGGCGATTGCGGAGCGAGAACCCAATCTGACCGGGGAATTCGCCGGCGCGGTTTATCTTCCCGCGCCCGGATTCATTCCAGATCCCGGTGGATTGGCCAAGGCCTACGCCGCGCTATTCCAGCGCAAGGGCGGCCGGTTTGTCGCCGGCGACGCACGCACCCTCGAACAGTCCGGCGGCAAATGGCGGATCAGCGGCGCAACGGGCGCCGTCGTCGCGCGCGAAATCGTGGTGGCGCTGGGGCCGTGGTCGGACCTGGTGTTTCGTCCGCTTGGCTATTCCATCCCGCTTGGCATCAAGCGCGGCTATCATCTGCATCTGGCGCCCGGCGGCAACGCCGTGCTGCGCCATCCCGTGCTTGATACCGACAATGGTTATCTGCTGGCGCCGATGAACAAGGGTATTCGTCTCACCACCGGGGTTGAATTCGCCCGCCGCGACGCGCCGTCGACGCCGGTCCAGGTCGAGCGAACGCTGCCGCACGCGCGTGCGCTGTTTCCGCTTGATGGGGCGATCGATGCCAAGCCCTGGAAAGGCGCGCGTCCCTGTCTGCCGGACATGGTTCCGGTGGTCGGCAAGGCGCCCCGCCATGCCGGGTTATGGTTCGATTTCGGCCACCAGCACCACGGCCTGACGCTCGGCCCGACCACCGGCCGCCTGCTGGCGGAAATGATGACCGGCGAGACGCCGTTTACCGATCCCAAGCCCTATGCGGTCGAGCGCTTTGGTTGACCATCTCTACGGATTGGAGTTTTGGGCGGGCCGCGCCGCTTGCGTCGGATGGCCTGTCGCGGCGATACTGAAACGGGCTTTCGAAACGGCATCAAGGAGCGGCGGACATGAAGGTTAACATCGAGATCGACTGCACGCCGCTGGAAGCCCGACAGTTTTTTGGACTTCCGGACGTGCAGCCGATGCAGACGGCGGTGATGGAAAAGCTCCAGCAGCAGATGATGACCAACATCGACAGTGTTTCGCCGGAAGCGCTGATGCAGAGCTGGTTCACCTTCGACCCCAAACTCGCCGAGCGCTTCCAAGACATGTTCGCGACCATGGCGGGCCTCGGTAGCCCGCGTTCCAGCGACAAGAAAAAATAATGCCGCCCGGGGCAGGCGAACCGCGCACGACCCCTGAGCTTCGTCCGCCCAGCCTCGCCTTGATGCTGGCCGAGGTCAGGGGGATCTTTGAATTCAACGCCAGCCTGTTGCTGTCGCCGCTGTTGATGCGGGCGCCGCGCGGCGACGGGCATCCGGTGCTGGCATTGCCGGGCTTTCTCGCCAGCGACCTGTCGATGGCGCCGATGCGGCGATATCTGCGGGAACTCGGATACGACGCGCAGGCCTGGCGGATGGGCCGCAACATCGGCGGCGTGGCAAAGATGCGGGCCGCGCTACTGGATCGGCTGCGCGCGATCCACACTGCTACTGGCCGCAAGGTCAGTATCGTCGGATGGAGCCTCGGCGGCGTCTATGCGCGCGATCTGGCGCTGCAGGCGCCCGATATGGTGCGCTGCGTCGTGACCTTGGGAAGCCCATTCGCAGGC
>Ga0193716_1000684_pt1 | contig 20390 bp, 12 predicted proteins | sample U2c1metaG_FD_145901 | JGI IMG/M metagenome (GOLD analysis project Ga0193716, IMG submission 145901) | Soil microbial communities from a riparian zone of the East river system, Colorado, United States - U2c1 | ecosystem: Environmental > Terrestrial > Soil > Riparian zone | place: USA: East River...
CTGTTCTTCGGCAACTCTATGGAATGGGAAGGACAGACCGAAGAACAGAAGTATTTGAATTTCCACAATGTCAATATCACCCCGGAATTCGGGCCCACCGTGGGCTGGACCGTCCTGCAGGGCCGCGATCTCTCCCGGGATTTCGCCACCGACAGCAGCTCCATGCTGATCAATGTTGCCGCCCTCAAAGCCGCCGGGTTCAAAAACCCTATCGGTCAACGCATCAAATTCTATGGCAAGCCCTACACCATCGTCGGTGTCGTCAACGATATGCTGGCCAACTCACCCTATGCGCCCATCGAACCCGCTATTTTCCTCGGCGACGGCTGGTTGGGTAATTTCACCATCCGCATCAAACCCGGCAAGCCCATGCACGCCGCGCTGGCCGCCATCGAAGCGGTCTTCAAAAAGTTCAACCCCGCCAGCCCCTTTATCCGTCAATTTAACGATGACGAGTATGCGCAAAAGTTTGCCACGGAGACCCGCATCGGCGACCTTGCCGCCGTCTTCGCCGGGCTCGCCATCTTCATCTCCTGTCTTGGTCTCTTCGGTCTCGCATCATTCGTGGCCGAACAGCGCACAAAAGAGATCGGCGTGCGCAAGGTCCTCGGCGCCGGCGTGTTCAACCTTTGGGCCCTTTTGTCAAAGGATTTCCTGCGCCTCGTCCTCCTTTCCATGTTCATCTCGATGCCCCTCGTCTTCATCGGCATGCACCGCTGGCTGGAACACTATGCCTATCGCACGCCCCTCTCCTGGTGGATCTTCGCCTCCGCCGGCGCCGGCGTCCTGCTGATCACGCTCGCGACCGTCAGCTTCCAATCCCTGAAAGCCGCCCTGATGAACCCCGTCCACAGCCTCCGAACCGAATGATCTTATAATTCACTCCCTAAAGCATACCTATGTTTTCAAACTATTTCAAGATCGCGTGGCGTAATCTTTTTGCAAACAAGCTCCATTCCCTGATCAATGTCTCGGGATTGGCCCTCGGCATGGCCGCAGCGGTCTTACTCCTGCTGAACATTCAATACGGGCTCAGCGTCGATCAGTTTCATGAAAAGAAAACACAGCTCTATGAAGTCTATGGCAAGGGGATGGCCAACGCCCCGCTAAACGCATGGGTATTGCTGATCTCCGGGGCCGCGGCGCTTCTGCTGTCGCTGGCTACCATCGGCTTTCAGACTATCCGCGCGGCGATGGCCAATCCGGTGAAGAGCTTGAGATCGGAATAGATTTAGACCTTTTTTGTACCGACCACCAAAAACATTTGCCAATGTTCAGGAACTATCTCATAATCACCTGGCGCAACCTAACCAGGCACAAGTTGTATTCCGCGATCAATATCATCGGGCTTGCCACCGGCATGGCTGCCTGCATCGTGATCCTGCTGTTCGTATTTTACGAAAAGAGTTTCGATAGCATGCATCACAAAAACATCTACCGGCTCAATACAGTGCAGAAATTTACCAGCACGGCGACCTCTCAGAAGATAGCAGTAACCATGTTCCCCATGGGGCCGACGCTGAAAGACGAATTCCCCGAAGTCCTCAACTACAGCCGCGTGGACGGGAACAAACAATATGAGATGATGTATGAGGGGAAAAGAGTATTCTTCCCACAAACCTACTTCGTAGATACCACCTTTCTCCAAATGTTCGACTTCCCGCTACTGAAAGGAGACCGGCAAACCGCCCTGCAAAAACCAAACAGCATCGTGCTGATGGAATCGGCGGCCCGGACATTATTCGGCACTGCGGATCCCATCGGCAAGACCCTTTCGCATTTCGGGGATGACACTGTTCTTTTTACGGTAACGGGCATCCTGAAAGATGTGCCCGCTAACTCCCAATTTCAATTCGACGCCTTGCAATCTTTTAATACCATCTACAAACCGAGATGGATGAATGGATGGGGGAACAATTGGGTAAACACCTACCTGGAGCTCGCGCCTAATACGGATGTGGCTGCACTGGAAAAGAAATTCCCTGCCTACCTGAAAAAAAATCACGCCGAGGGCAAAGACATACTTTACGACCTGTTCCTCCTGCCATTAAAGGACGTACATGCTAATGCCGCTGATATCAGCGAGGACGATATCAATTTCCAGAAATTCGATAAGCGCTATATCAATATTTTCATCGCGCTCGCGCTCCTGGTACTGCTCATCGCCTGCATCAATTTCATGAACCTGTCCACCGCCCGGTCGGCGGAACGAGGCAAAGAGGTGGGTATCCGTAAATCGATCGGCGCCTTGCGCTCGCAACTGGGTGTCCAGTTCCTGGGCGAGACCGTCCTGTTGTCCCTGATCGCGTTGCTCATAGCCCTGGGGTTGGTGAGTTTGGTGCTGCCGTATATCGATAAACTAAGTGGGCGAAACCTTAGCCCCATTTTCTTCATGCATCCGGGACTGCTGGTGGCGGTGTTTATCGGAACGATCCTGCTTGGACTATTATCAGGGTTGTACCCGGCCATTTACCTATCTTCTTTTCAGCCAGTAAAAGTCTTGAAAGGCGGGGGTGATACAGGCAAGAGCAAAGGCCATTTTAGGAATATCCTGGTGGTAGGGCAATTCGCCAGCGCTATCTTCCTGATGATAGCCACCATTATCGTCTTTCGTCAACTAAATTATATGCAGCATCAGGACCCGGGGTTTCAGCGGGACCAGGTTGTCACCATACACCTGTATGGAAGCAACGCCAATAAATATACTTTGCTGAAGGAAGAATTGTCAGCCGGTCTGCTGGTGGCAGGAGTGACCGGGGCGCACGACCAGTTGGGGAGTCATTGGGAGCAATTAGGCTACGGATTCTGGCCGGGCAACGGCCCGATGCGGGTACTGTTCACCCCCGGGTTGTTCGTGGATCCCGATTATCTGAGCCTTTATAAAATCCAATTGATTGCGGGTCGGAACTTTTCCAGCGAGAAGTACGCACTCGCGAGAGAATACATCATCAACGAAACCCTGGGCAGGGAGCTGCTCAAAGATCAGCATGGAAAACCGTTGTCCTGGCTGATCGGTAAACACTTCGGGGGTGATACGACAGGGAGCATCGTGGGCGTTGCCAAAGACTTCAATTTCAATTCCCTCCACTATAAGATCGAACCCCTGTTCCTGGGTAATCAATCGATGTGGGGATTCAACACGGTGTCGGTGAAGATCAACGGCCGCCAGTCCAGCCAGGCTATCGCGTTTATCCAGTCCACCTGGAAAAAGGTTTTCCCGGAGTATCCCTTCAACTACCAGTTCCTCGACGATCATTTTAAGGAGATCTACAAGACCGATGCCCAGATCTCCCAAATGGTAGCTATCATGGCCGGCCTGGCGATCCTCATCTCCTGTCTGGGTCTGTTCGGGCTAGCCTCCTTTTCCACGGAGAAGCGAACAAAGGAGATCGGGATCCGCAAGATCCTGGGGGCCTCTGTAAAAGACGTCGTATACCTGCTGTCCAAACATTTTATCGGGCCGGTGCTCATCGCCAATTTCATCGCCGGGCCGCTGGCATGGCTGGCACTCCATCGATGGATCCAGGATTATGCGTATCGGGTTGCTATCAGCTGGTGGGTATTCGTGCTCGCCGGCATAGCCGCACTGCTGATCGCACTGGTGACCGTGAGCTTCCTGACGATAAAGGCGGCGACGAATAACCCTGTCGAGAGCCTTAGAACAGATTAAATAACCTTTATCACTACAGGCCCCAGCAACCCCGATGACTCCAGCGCGCCTCTCGGATCCGGCCCAAACAGTACAGATGTTTTCCGTTGATCAGCCGGCACCTTACTATCACCGATCAACCGGTTCACCCAGGTGTTCACTACTTTTATGTCCAGCTTATTTACCCCTGGTTTGATCGCCCTGGTAATATCCACCCGGTAAGGCGGCGTCCACGCGCCACCCATTTCAATCCCATTAACCGTCACCTTTGCGATCGCCCTGGCGTCCCCCAGGTCGATCACGTAGCTGGCATCTTTCGCCGGATCACTAACGGTAAAACTATTGTGATACCAGGCCGTGCCGGAATAATATTTAATGCTGTCATTTGCGCTTCTGCTCCAGTCCGTAAGTGTGCTGAACATAACCGATCCTGCCGGCCCCCGCATCTTACTGTCAAAATCAACAGTCCATGGTTTCTCAACAGCAATAGTCATTCGGGGAGCCGGAAAATTTGAGCGCGTTGTATCACCCTTGCCTTCGCTTTTCCTGAATACAATAAACGCGCTTTCATACGGCGAAAGCTCAAGCGGGACCGAGGTTACTTTACCATTATCCCGGTAATTCGGCAGACCGCGTATGCTGCCGTTGGTTGCGTTCCAGAGCTCAGGACTTTTACCCGTTATACGAAACGCAGCATCAAAGCTGACCGCAACGCCTTTTTGGTTAGACACAAAGTAAACCGACTGGTCATCCATTCTTCTATGTATAAACAATATAGAATCGATTTTGGTGATCTTAAGGTCGGGACTGACCTTTATCAATTCAAATGCTTCTTCCATGGACATGCCATAAATGATCATCCCCTTCCCATAATGATGCACTTTTGTAGTCGTTCCATCCACATCGCCCCAAAGTTCAGCGGCCATGCCTTTCACGAGTTTGTCGGCTGCCGGATGATCAGCCAAACTTGGTGACCGATCAGGCTTTGGGCCCAATACGACTGCTCCTTGCTTCACCAGTTCCTTTATTTTTGCCAATAATTCAGGACGCATCGTCTCCAGTTTAGGCAGAACCAGGATGCTGTAGCTGATCCCATTGGGAAGCACCAGCTTACCATTGCTGACGGAAAGCCTTTGCTTAATGACATCTCCATTGATATAATCAAACGAATATCCCTTCGGAAGCGCAGGATCCGTTATGCCTGTCATTTTGGGGGCATCTTCGCCGATAAAATAAGCCGCGTCGGCAACATATTGCCCCTGCTGCAGCATCATATTGCAACGTTTTATGTATTGCAGGAAAATATCCATATCATAGAACCAGGTATTCAGCCGGTTGAACTCGACCCCAAACCAGGAGGTCGCGCCCGGAAGCACCGAATCCTGCGGCTGTTCGATGTAGACATGCAGCAATGTATTATTGATACCTTCCGTAAAGAAGCGATCCCCCCGTTTTTTAAACAGTGCGGGATAACGTGCAAAAGCGCTTCCGGCAGCCGTGTACGATTCGGCCGAGACCTTTATCTTCCCATATATGTGCGCGGATGAGGAAGCCGCACGGTTCTCAATATCACCCAGGTCTCCTTCACTCCAGAATTCGCCGCCTACCTCGTCCGACTGACCCCCATATTGCAGAAACTCTCCCGGATAACCCCAGTGCCCGTAATTTTCAAGCCAGGTGGTCAGACCATGCCGATGACTGATCTCCCGTAAGCCTCCAACATATTTAAAAGATACATCATCGGCGATCAAACGCCTCAGATCCCACAAGAAACGATCCGACATATCCTCGCTGCCAACAACCTTCCCCTGGAGTACCGGCAAATAAGGCGTTGGGTCATAATGGTACGCCTGTTTGAACTCAGGGATTAAATTGTCTGTCCAGTTTTGCCCCCCGGTTTCATAACTGTCTTCCACAGCGACGGTAAAAGTCCGGCGGTCTTCGGCAGGTATGCGTTTTAAGATCTCGCCTAAAAAGCCATCGAAATGTGCGGCAACATGCGCTGTGCTCATTTTGTCAACTTCCAGCCCGCGACCCTCGGGCGGAGCCGGTGAATTAGTAACACCAGTCGGCGTCATGCCAGTACGTTCAATGATCCATTTTCCGGAGGGCACGTTCCAGTTCAAGGTGCCATCAGCAAGCATATACCTGGATATGTCGAGAACTTTTGAAGGATCAATGATATAGTTTGATGTATCCGCCGGTTGGGGCGCCCACTGATAAGCCTCCCAGAAAGGATGTGGCGTCGGCCACATCTTGGCCAGCGTTTTTTCTATATAATTTTCGACCGCCGGCGTTGATGATATTTTCACCTCGGCTATGCCCGAATTGGACGACACACTGCTAAATATTATTCTGAAACTGTCTGACACCGTTACAGGAATGGAGATCGCCGCGGGACCCCACGGTATAAAGCCCACATTCAAAGCAGAATTACTCCGGTCGATAACAAAATGCCTGATAGTAGTATAGGCATTATTGACCCTGGCTTGTATATCTCCTTCCAGACGGACGCTTTGATTAATGGTTAGGATGGTTAAACTTCGGGCAACATGGGGGCTTTTCGTAGCAATAGGCAACAAAAAAGACTTTCCTTCAACTAAACCGATATTCTTTACCGATCCGATCTCATCATCATAATCATTTGCAACCGGATAAGCCAGTACTTTTACGTCCTGGAAATTCTCCTGCGGCCGGACCAGGATCTTATGAAAAAAAGAGGGCCCCTTCACCGTAGTACGGGACGAAGTAAGGTAGCGCATAGACTGTGCCGGCTTTATCCAGGGTCCTCCCGATTGGCTCCATCCCGGACCATTGAAAATACCGATCTGAATATTCAGGCGGGTAGCTGTTTTTAATGCCGTATGCAATATATCCCACCATTCATCAGAAAATAGCTTCACCTTACCGGATGTCTTTTCATCCAAACCTATATTGCCGATAAAGGCCCGGTTTATCCCTATCTTTTTCATGGCTTCCAGGTCTTTTATGACGCCCTCCCTGGAGATCTTGCCATCTATCCAATACCAATAAATACTGGTTTGAATGGTATCGGGAATATGGACAAAGGTCTCTTCGATCTTGCCTGGATCAGCCGAACGACCTGGCTGACTATAGGCCTTAAAGCTTACTGTCGCAATTATTAAAATAAGACAAACCCGTTGTTTCATGACCAAATATAATCTCTTGTCTATTTATACCTGTCATGCACTGTCCTTTCCCGGCTTCTTAAGTTGCCATCGTTTTCGTGGATACCCCTACCCTGTTCAAAAAATTAATATGGCAGATGCAGATAATGATATTGGCTATTTCACGGCTATTAAAATAAGCTTTGACCTTTTCATAGGTTTCGTCGGCAACGCCACCAACAGAAATATGTGTTATTTCTTCAGTCAGTTGAAGAACGCTTCTTTCACTATCGGTAAACAGCGGGCTTTCCTGCCAGGCAGAGAGGGCAAATATCCTGCGTGACGATTCCCCATGTTGCAAGGCTTCCCGGCTATGGTAATCAATACAAAAAGCGCATTTGTTGATCTGTGAAGCGCGGATCTTGATGATCTCTATCAGGCTCCTGGGCACTGAAGAAGCATACAAACGTTTATCTATTGCTGTAATAGTCTCCCAATACGGTGGTTCTTCTTCCCAGATGTCTAAGCGATGTTTAATAATATTAAGCATGATCGAAACAATTTTGTTTTCAGCATCAAAATTGCAAAACATAAATGTCCCGTTACTTAAACTGGTTTAAGAAAGATACTTTTTCCTTATTTCGCTAAGATATTCTGGGGTAAAACCCAGGAAAGACGCGAGCAGATATTGTGGAACACGCTGTACAAAGGCGGGGAACTGGTGACTGAAGTGGCGATATAACTCTTCTTTGGAATACTCATTCAGGAATCTGAATCTCATTTGCGAGGCGGCATAGGCTTTCTGAAACACAAAATGAAAGTACTCGTTCAATTCCGGGACTTTGTCCAGCAGCTCGCGCTGTCCGTCAGCGCTAATACCCAGCACATCTGTGGCTTCTATAGCACGAATGGAAAACCGAGCTGCCGAACCGTCCTGGAAAGCCATAAAATCCGATGCCCACCAGTTTTCTATGGCGAAGTCGACTGTTTGTTCTATCCCATCTTGTCTTAAGTAATATAGGTGTATACAACCTTTGACAATAAAGAATTTTTCATAGCACCGGTCCCCCTCACTCAGCAATAGCTCTTTTTTTCTATATGTCCTGAGCTCAAAGAAAGGTTCAATTAAACTTAATTTTTCCGGGTCAATGGAGCAAAACTTCCTGATATGGGTTGTGAGATGTGATATCACCTGCTTTATATTTTTGAACTACAGGCAAAATTATCACAATCTTCCACATTTATTGTTTTTCCACGCGAAGCGTAACAACATCCTGCGGAGCCACAGTGACCGGCCCATTCACCGCGTCCCCGGCGACCTCGGTCGTGTTGCTGTAATGAGTGCTGCCAACAGAACCGCCCCATGTCAAACTGGTCGATTCGTCCTGCTCACCAGGATTGAAGAGCGTGACCACCCAGGCTTTCCCATCCATACTGGGCCGCAGCGCGAGCGTAACCAGCTTTTCATTGCCGATCCGTAACCTGGGCGCCGTCGACACCTCGCCCGTAGCAGCTACAACAACCAGTGGCTGACTCAGGTCCGTCGCCAGTTTTGTCGAGGCAACAGGGTCATAGCTCTTGTGCGGCTGCAACGCATAGCGGAAGGTGATGATCCCATCCTGGTAAGCGCGGTAGTTGGTCTCCCAATGGTTATTGATAGCCCAGGAATAAAGCTTCTGCGTCGGCTCGATATGCTTGCGCCAGACTTCCGGATGTGACTGGCCTCCCAGAAGGGTTGCCGTAATGCCACCAACCTCTACCAGCGGTGCATCCAGCGTCACCCACGTGATGCCATGGTCTTTATTGCTGACATCGGCCCAACTGCCGACCTCCAGCCAGTTCTTGCAGCTTCCGGCGATCTGATCCTTCTCAGGCTGCATTATCGCCATCGGGATATCGAGACGCATCGTACCATCCGTCACATGGAACGGGAAGCCGAAGTTCAGGCTTTCCTTCCCATGCAGGTTGGCCCAGGGATAGTCTCCCGGATGCGGGTTCAGCTCGGCGGGCAGCTTGTCAAGCACATTGGTCATTTCGACATAATCGAAACCGTTGACAAGCCGCACATCGCGGACCAGTTTCTCCACCCCCGGCGCCTTGGATTCGATGCGCAACTCAGCAAGGACAGGCCCCTGTTCTTTTATAGTGATCTTTACCGGACCATTCCGCTGCACATCGCTCAGCTTATTACCCAATAAAAAAAGATAATCGTTCAGACCGCCGCTGGAATCCCTGTTGACGAACTCGTTCTCGATCGCGTGATTTTTCAGGCTGGAAATGGAGCCGGTGGTTCCATCGATCTCGACATGAACGATCCCATTGTCCAGAGAGTGGGTATCCGCTTTAACGGCGCTGCTGTTTCCGGCAGATCCCGCACTGACAAAGTACCGTTTTGCTGCAAACGGCGGAACATCCTTAGCAACAAAAGCCAGTTCTCCATTGGAAAGCCGCTGCGACGGCAGGACGTTGCCTGCCGCATCTTTTACTACATCTCCCGCCCCCGACTGCTCACGCGAAAGGAGCACAAGACTCGTGCGGGACCAGGAATTCGTATTATAAACATCGATACCAGCGCCACCAGGCGCACCAAGCGCCCCATGCAAGATCTCCAGCGACAAACTATCCGCCATCGTTGCATAAGACTTCTTAATGATCCACTGCTCCATCGTCTTCTGACTCAGCGGCCGCGTCACGCTGACATCAGCCCCCCACGTATGCTCCGAGTAAAGTATAACGTTCTTCCAGGCTTCACGAACCTTGTCCACGGGGAAGTCATTGCCCCCCTTGATCGCCCACAGCGCCTCAGCCTGGCTGAGACGATAGCTCGTCGCCCGGTTTTCAGCCGTTTCAAGAGCAGAAGAAGCTGCCCCGTCCTCCCAATAGCCCGTCCAGTCACCCTTTTCCTGCGGCAACTGGCTTCCATATTTATCTTCAAAAGCTTTGAAAGCCGTACTAGTCGACGAGATAACAAACTTCGGCCACGCATACTTCGCGCTCCAGTCCTTTACAAAATCACTGATCGTCATATCAGGCACAGCATTGTCTCCATGCCCGCTCCATCGGATGTAACTGATGTCGTAGTTGAAATTCTTCCGTTTGAGTTCAGCGATATAGTCTCCCACAAATTTTTTGTCAAGGCCGTGGGGCATGCCATGGGACAGCGCATATCCTTTGTACGGGATCCAGACCAGGACCTTCTCCTTTCCGCTGGGGCTTACCCAGTAGAACGGCTTGTCCTCCCATTGCACGAGAATATCGCCGATCCGGTCAAAATAGTTGGGCGCAGCTGAGAAATATTTGATCCCCGCCTGAGCCATGGCGGTGACAGTACCCCAGGTATAACCGGGAACATCGCTGATCATCGCCGCATCGATCTTAGTCCCGGCAAGGTCCGCGACCTCGCTGCTGCGGTGGAACAGCTGCAGCAATTCTTCAGGCCGGCAAAGCCCCGTCAGTGTATTGACGTACATTCCGTTCAATGCGACACCGCCGTCTTTCACCGCAGCAATGAAATCCTGCTGTTGCTGCTTGTTCATCCGGTGCAGGAACAGATCCGCGGCATAGATCCCTTCCAGGTTCCATACGAAACGGGCGCCCGCAGGATAGTCCTTCGTCCGCCGCGCATAGTCGATCCCTGTTAGCAGATTATTTATCTGCTTCCGCTCAACATTGGTCTGGATCTCCGTGTAGCCAATATCATTGTGGCTATGCGGCAGGACATAAATGGTCATTTTCCGGACGGGCGCCAGATCGACCTTGCCGCGGCCAATGGTCTTGCCTCCGCTCTCCAGCATGAACGCAACAGTTGCCGGTTTTTTCACTTCAGGCACAAAGATCTCCACCGAGCCGGCGCCCTTTCCCACCCCAACGGGGAGATCGGGTGCGCCTTTTACACGAACGGTTACCGTTGTGGAGTCGCCGCCGTTGGAAAAGAATACGGCAGCCGACTGATAGCTGCGGCCATCACGGACGGAAATGAATGGCAGCCCCCTGGCGCTGTCTACGCCCAACCGCGGCCCTTGTGCCTGGGCCGCGGTAAAGAGGAGGGATGAAAAAAGACATGGAATTAGCTTTTTCATAACCGAATTTGTGAATTAAGTTACAACTAGTAACCGGGATTTTGTGGTTTCAGGTTTGGATTACGCTGCATCTCGGAAGTTGGCAAGGGCAGTAGCAGGTCCGTATTGCTGTATTGCTGACCACGCCCATTGGAATGTCCCACCAGAGCGGAAAAACTCACATGATGCAACACGTCGACATCGGGATACAGTCGCGTCCGGAGCATGTCAAACCAGAAATGACCTTCCATGGCCAGCTCCCGGTAGCGTTCCCCCAGGATCAGGTTGCGCCGATCGCCCTGTCCTGCCGGGATGACGGGCGGGACGACATAGGCCCGCTTCAAAATCGGCGTCAGATAAGGCGTCGGGTCCTGCCCCGATTCATTTGCCGCTTCCGCAGCGATAAGGTAGACATCAGCCAGCCGGTACACCGAAGCATATTTGCCGGAAGCAGAGGTGCTGAATATTGCCGTGCTGTCGAACCAGCGGTAAGGCATAGTGGAATACGCGATGGAAGCAGGTGTACCGCCGGTCGTAAGATAATTGAAGCTGCTGCTGTAGAACTGCTTTTCATGACGACGGATATCATTCACGCTGTCATACATGTTCAACAAGGTAGCAGACGGCGTCCACACCTGGGTGACAAGCGTATACGCGACATGCAGATTGCTGTTGGGTACCGCCTGCGGAAAGGTGTTCGGAAGTGAATACTCGGGATACGCCGATTGCTGGATCGCCGAATTGTACTCCACGAAATACAGGTATTCACTCCCCTGGTCATTGGAACTCAGGCGCAGCTTGTCAAAGGGTGTAGTGCCGCCCGAATTATCAAACAACGCATACCCGCCCCCGCTGTTGATCACAGCCTGAGCCTGTTGCAGGGCCTGCGTATAATTTGCCTGGCCTTTCTGCAGCGGATAGCCCGCCATGGTTAAATAGACTTCGGACAGTATCCCGCCGACCGTACCTTTCGATACCTGGTTACCGTTGGCGCCCATCGGCTTATCGGCCAGGTTTCCGTTGCTATAGGCCCATTGAAGATCAGCAACGATCGCACCATATACGCTGTCTACACTCGATCGCGCTGCGTACAGGTTGTTGAGATTTTCATAGGGCTGCAGGATCAGCGGAACTGCGCCAAAGATCCGGACCAGGTAATAATAGTCCATCGCACGGAAAAAACGGGCCGTAGCGACAAGCGGTGCAGCAGCCGTTTGATCGATCGTCGTGCTTGCGCCAACCTTCGAGATAATAGTATTTGCATCAGCAATATTGCTGTAAAAAGACGACCAGATGCCGCCCACATAGTTGTCCTGGTTGTCGCCGGTTATCGTCAGTGAAGCATAGTAACGCACGCTCGGATTCTGCGCCACCACGTTATTGGCCATCCCCGAGAGATTGTCGAGGGCCATGGCATTCGTTCCATCATACAAACCGCCGATATTGTAAAAGCTGTTCGGTCCGGTAGCGGTATTATACAAATAATTGACCGCGCTTTGAACCTGGTCAATCGTCTGGTAGTACGCATCGACCGGTTGCTGGCTCTTGGGATGCTCTTCAAGGAATTTATTACAGGAAGATAGAGCGGCCGTCCCTGCCAGTAATGCTATATATAGTATCTTTTTCATGTAGTTCACATTGAAAGTTTACATTCGGTTAAAAGCTCATATTTACGCCCGCAGTAAGGGTCCTTGCCTTCGGATACTGATAGAACTCGATGTTCTGACCAAAAGGCGGAGCGCCAGGCGTATTCCAGCTCACACTCTGCGGATCATATCCCTTGTAGGAGCTGGATGTGATCAGGAACAAATTCTGACCGCTGACATAAAAACGCAGGCGTTTCAGATGCATACGACTCAGGGCGCCGGGGCTCATATTGTAGCCCAGCACGATATTACGGCCGCGGATGAACGAACCGTTGGCCACCCAATGGTTGTCAAATACAGCGCTCTGACCTGCATCCGGAGCAAAACGCAATTGCTGGATTGGTGTATTCTGGTTCGTCGGCGTCCACGCATTCAGCACGGTGGTGAGCGAGTTGCTGTAACCCGTCCGGTCCTCACTGGAGAACAGGAAGGCCTGGGCAATGCTCGCACCCTGCGAATACTGCAGGTCGACCATCAGATCAAACGCCTTGTAGTGGAAAGTATTGACGAGGCTTCCGTTCCAGTTGGGTGAACCATGACCAAGGATATACTTGTCGGTAGACTCCTTCTCCTCCCCTGCCTTATACGGGAAACTCGGATCGGCCGCCAGACCTTTCTGAACGTCTGCAGTACTATACGTCCCAAGGCGCTTGTAACCCCAGAACGAACCGGCGGGCGCACCCACACGAAGGATCGTAAAGCCATCGCTGACAGGCCCCCAGTATGGCCCGGGGAAGATGTCTTCGTTATTGTTACCCAGTGCCAGCACTTTGTTTTTGTTGTAATTGGCGGTGAATGTCGTACTCCAGGTGAAATCCTTCCCTTCGATGTTCCGCGTGGTCAGCATGATGTCCACCCCCTGGTTCGACAGGCTGCCGACATTCGAAAGCACACCCGTAAAACCGGTGCTGTTTGGAATGGGTTTGTTCAGCAGCAGATTGGTTGTCTTCTTATAGTAGTAGTCGCCTTCCAGTGAGATCCGGCTGTTAAACAGCTGCATTTCGAAACCTACATCGGTTTGCGTCGTCTTTTCCCATTTCAGATCGGGATTGGCCAGTCCCCGGATCGAAGAAGATCCCGCCCGGCTGCCATTGATCAGCGTTGTACCGCTGCCGATAGTAGACAGCGAATTGTAGCTCCCGATCTCGGTATTCCCTGTCTGGCCATAAGAAGCGCGGATCTTCAGATAGTTGATCGCGTGGATCGCATCCATAAAATTCTCCTTGGTCAGCACCCAGCCGGCGCCGACGGAAGGGAAAGAACCGTATTTATTGTCTGCACCAAAGCGGGATGAACCGTCGATACGCTCCGTAAGGGTCAGCAGGTATCTGTCTGCAAAATTGTATCCCACCCTTGCGAAGTACGAATTGATACCCCAACGGTCATAACCGCTGACGGGAGCACCGGGCTGGCCGCCGGCGCCCAGGTTGTACTGGCGATAGTAGTCATCAGCAAAGTACTGCGTGCGGGATGTATCACCCTTGTCGATGCGTTCCTGCCAGCTGGCGCCCAGCAGGGCATTGATATGATGATCGCCAAAGGACTTCTTGTACGTAAGATAATTTTCCTGCTGCCAGTAGCTGTACTGGTCGCTGTAAAGCGATGCTACCCCTTTTTGATTGGCCGAAATATTCAGCAGCGTTGAAGGCGAATAGTATTCATTCTGGTTATTCTGAAGATCGACGCCGAACTGCGTCTTGAAGTCCAGACCAGGCAGAATATGAAAATTAAAGAAGGCATTGCCGAAGATCTGCGTCCGGGTATTCAGATTCGTCTGCTGCAGCAGCACCTTTTGCGGATTCTCCGCGGCGTCGAGGAAAGAGAATCCCGACGATACCTGGTTATTGGCCCAGGAGCCATCCGGGAATTTCACGGGGAAGATCGACGGCATTTCGATCATCGTACGTGTCGGCGTGTTGCCGCCGGTACCCGGATCCACCTCGTTCTCTTTCGAATAGTTGATCAGGACATTCGACCCAAAATCTACCCAATCCGTCAGTTTGGCGTCGTGGGTAAAGCGGATGTTGTAGCGACGGATATCCGAGTTGAGCATGATCCCCTGGTTGTAGGAATAGTTCATGAAGACGCCGGTCGAGGAAGACTCGCCGCGGCTCTGGATGGATAGCTCGTGATTGTTGCTGATCGCCGAGCGGGTCACAGCCTTTTGCCAGTCCGTGTTATACTTGGGCGAACCATCGGAGTTGAAAAGCCGCGCATCGGACAGATCAAGCGTTCGCGGCGGTGCTCCCCAGATGGAATTGTTTGCCATACCGGCGGCAAGCACACCCAGCCATTGTTTGGAGTTGAGCACCTTCATTTCGTGCTCGAGATTTCCATCGCTGATGGACATATCATAGCTGATAACCGTTCCACTGTGGCTTGCTCCGCGTTTGGTCGTGATGAGGATCACACCGTTTGATCCCCTTGCTCCGTAAATAGAGGTCGAAGAGGCATCTTTGAGCACTTCCACGTTCTGGATATCATAAGGATTGAGGAATTGGACATTGGTCATGGCCACCCCGTCTACCACATAGAGCGGATCCGTGGACGAGTTGATCGACCCGATCCCCCGTATGATCACGGACGGCAGACCACCCGGTGCGCCGGAGTTCAGCGCGATGTCCACCCCCGCTACGCGTCCCTGCAACCCCTCAAGGGCGTTGGTGATCGGCTGGGCGAGGATATCGCCGGCTTTGACAGAGGTGACGGCGCCCGTGACATCGACTTTACGTGCCGTACCATAACCGACCACGACAACGGAATCGATATTGGCGCGGGCAGGCGCAAGAGCGACCAGTCCCACCCGGTCAGCGCCTAATTCCTGCGTCACGTATCCTACGAAACTGAAAACAAGCTTTGAATTCCCTTCCACTGCGATCTGGTAGTTGCCCTGATCGTCGGTAGAAGTACCATTTTTCTGGCCTTTAACCGTAACAGATACACCACCAAGCGGCTTGCCATTCTCGTCGGTGACGTGGCCGGTGCGGGTATGGGGTTGCGCATTGGCGAACCCGATACTGAGAAGGAACAGGAGAAGGACTCCGGAGACCCTCCTGCCCATGTTCGATGAATGCAGTCTAGCATTTCCCATAATGCAAACAATTGAGATGATTAAAAAAATGTACAGTTTACTTTACAAAGGCTTAATGGTTTGTACCAACAACGACGAACGTTTCAGCGATTAGCTCCTATTCGCCGGCGACAGCAGCAACGACTAGCGTTTCATAGTAGTGAAAAACATAGGTTTTGGTTTACGTTCTTTTTAATATGTTTAGACATATGTTCAGTCGGTCCTGTTTTGATGTCTTCCTTTGCGGTCGTGGATCTTAGCGATTAATACTTGGTTAATGATTCGTTAATATGTACGTATGTTTGAACATACTACTGTTGAACAAAAAAATATAGAACTCCTAAAGACTCCCTTTTTTGATATCGATGCTGTAAGTGAACTTGTCACTCCTGTAATACCCTACATTGTACTCGACCGGTCGGTCCCCTATATCGTAAACAAAGCGCTCCCTGAACAGGACAGGAAAATTCCCGTCCACTTTCAACTTGCGGCTCAAGGTCCCGGCAGCCCGCGCACTGATGTTCTCGCTGCTGCGATGGACCACAACACCGTATTGCTCTTCCAGCATCGAATACAGGGGTTGATCGAAATTTGCTTTTTCAGTGACGCCGATCCTCGGATGGAACCAGCTTTCGAAATAAACCATGGGCTCGCCCGACTCCTCGCCTTTCAGCTTCGATAATTTCAGGATCTTCCTGTCTGCTTCGACGTGAAAGAAATTCCGGATCGTCTCACTGACTGGCACCCATTCAATACGAAGTTGTAAATTGGTAACCACGATGCCTTTCTCCTGCATCTCCTGGGTGAAGCTGTACCAATGGTCAAGGCCGGTCATCAGACCTTTCTTCTCGGCCACACGGGTACCGACGCCTTTTTTGCGGACGATTAGCCCTTCATTCTCCAGCTTGTTGGTTGCCTGGCGGATGGTATTGCGCGAAACCCCAAGCCGGTTGGCCAGTTCCACTTCCTTGGGGAGGAAGGCTCCCTTCAGATATTTATCCATGCAGATCAATTTGCGAAGATGCTCTTCGACCTGTACATGAAGGGGCAGTTTGCTTTTATGGTCAATCAATTTTCGTTTGTTGAAATGTTCAGACATATAAAGTTTAAACGAAAAATCGGAACCACAAAATTTTTTTGTTTGTATCATCGGAAGTTTACGACTCAAAACTTGCCTCTCGCCCCGAAACTTGCAAAAAAGAGCAATAACCCTCCTAACACCGCAAAGCAAAGAACGATAATAAGGCAAATGCCAAGGATCTTAAAATACCTGCGCAGGTTGTTGAAGCCCTGATTGGTACTGACGCTATCCATGGAGTCGATGCCCCTGATCGAGGACACCGCAAATCGATACAGGAAATAGTTAATGAAGACACCAGCCGCCACCGCTATCAGGGTGCCGAAGACGCTGGCACTGGTGGCCATCGTAGTAACCCCCGCGCCTTCAGACTGTAGCATATACGGGCTAATAAAAGCAACGATCAGCATGACGCCATAGCCGATAAAGGCACACAAAGTAGCGACCTTCGCCCATACCGCCGCCTGCCTTAGCTGTGCTCGCGTGACGACATCGAATGTAATATTGAAAAAATTTTCGAGATCCTGGGGGACCGGGGGTATTTGTTGTTCTTCCATATGGCTTAAGGATGAATTCGGTTTATAAGAAATAAGTTGATTACTGAAGCAAAATTCCCCAGTAGTCCGAGGATGGCAGATATGCCGCTGATGATAAAATAGATCTTAAGACATTTTATGCCCTCAGTGAACGCAGCCTGATCCTGCTGGTCGATCCCCCTGCGGGTCAATACCGAAAAACGGTAAAGCATAAAAACACTAAAGCCAAGGATCGCAAAGACGACCAATATTACTGACATGACGATGGCAGTCCCCAGACCTGCAAGACCTGCGATGCTGGGTGCCAATGTCGGCAATAACGCTAACAATGCAGTACCCGCCAGCGCAAAGACCAGCACCATCAACGATATAGCGACAATGCCTACAATAGAAAGGAAACGGGACCAGCGGACGGTCTCATGAAGGATATGGCCGCCGTCATAGTCAAGGTTCATCTGGAGCAGGGATTGCTCTTGAGTGTTATCCATTATTCTGGGGTTTATCCCACAATAAAGTAAAAAAACTTGAAAACTGGAAATTTTGCAGCGAGAGCTTTACATCCACTAGTTAGCGTTTGAGCGCCGGCAGTCGTCCTGATAAACGACGCTGCCAGAACAAATAAAAGCAGGATGGTTTGATGGCGGGGCTGCACATCTTAAAGATAATCTGGAAAAGGCGGGGTAAAAACATAATAATCTGTGAAAATTCAGGCGGCCGGGCATATAATTTGCCGGCTTGGAAAGCCGCTGAAAAATAAAGTTGAGGATCCGAGTAGTTCGAAATGCCTGTTGAGGAGACAGTAAACAAGTTTGATTAAGATTCAAATTATGAAAATGTAAATCGAATGATAAGTAAATATTAATTCCCTGCAAAAGTGGTTAATCCATTGTTAATACCTGCACTTTTGTGCCTGTTAACCACTACACATGAAAATTATTCTCCTGGCTCTAAGGATCTCGCTGATCACCACGTTTGCAATTCCCGCAATTTGCTTCGGACAGGGGAACCACCCCGATGCACGCTATAAGTTGCTAAAAGGCAGCAACTATGTTCAGTCCAAAAACTATTACCTGCTCACACTCTTCCAGGAATTACCGGAACTAAGGAAAATGCTCGCCGCCGATCCGGCGCTTTCGGCCATAGGCACGGGCAAAATGGATTCGCTGCGTTCCGCTCTCGTCAATTGTCAGCGGGATGGCGGCTGCTACATCGGAGCAATGCTTTTTACGACGGCTGAGATCCAACAGGTGGGAGAAAGGCTGAAAGCGTTGTACCGACCCGACAATGCCCTCGGGCAGATGGTGAAAAAGCATCTCATTCCTTCCGGCACCTATGTCCTCTTCCAGGATCAGCCCGAACCGGAGATGCTGGCCAAAGCCTGGACGCAGGACGCGGAAGGCGTCAATTTTGCCATTGGCGTTTATGCCGAAGGGAAAAAGCCCAACTATCCCAATATCGATTCCATCTCTTACAACGTTCACGACCCAAAGGACACTAACAAATATCGCTACAACTATGTAGGCCTGCTGTACAATACAGCTTCGCTGCTGTCAGTAGAGAACACGCCTAAAAGCGACTTTTTCCAGGTACCCCTGTCGGCCGCCCTACGGTTCATAGAAATGAACGAAAGAGACCAGGCTGCGGACTTCGAACCGATGCAGCAGGGAGAGAACAAGGCCGCCTTCGACCGCATGGCGCAAATCAAATGGAATACCTATAAATATTCTCTTATCATGATACCGGGTGCCGGACCGGATGAGCCCGCTGTGGCCCTTAGCGCTGAAGGCATGATCCGTTGCAGGCTCGCCGCCATCCAATACCAAAAAGGACTGGCGCCATTTATCGTCACCTCGGGCGGCAAAGTGCATCCTTATAAGACCAAATATTGTGAGGCTATCGAAATGAAGAAATTCCTCGTAGAGCAGCTGCATATTCCCGCCAGTGCCGTATTGATCGATCCGCATGCCAGGCATACCACCACCAATATGCGGAATACCGTTCGCCTCATCTACCGCTATGGCATGCCATTCGATAAGCCGGCCATCACCTGTACCACCCGCGGACAGAGCACCAGTATTGAGAAGACATTGATCGACAGGTGCAAACGCGAACTGAATGAAGCCCCCTATGTAAATGGCAAACGGCTAAGCGAGACAGAAATGGAATTCTATCCGGGAATTGAAGGACTGCAGATCAACCCGCGCGAGCCCATGGATCCCTAAGGGCAGGAAGCATTGTAATACTATTTAACCAAACCCGTGCTGTCAGTGATCGGCCGGACGCATGGCTATTCCCATGCCCGGACGGTACGCCATTTTATTTTTTGTCCCATAATTTCTAACTGAACAAAGAAAAATCAAATCAAATGCAAGTAAACACATTCAGCATGGGCCGCTGTAAAAGCATAGCTTTTTCAGCGCGCTGGGCTGTACTACTGGTCATGGCCCTGCTATGTCATTCCATTTCGACGCACGCGGCGGGTAAAGACCATGCCGGCCCCGGGGTTTTCTTCGATCGGGTATCCGGTACCGTTACCGATAGCACGGGCCGGCCGATCGAAGGCGTTACCGTAATGGTAAAGGGCGGAAAAAAAGCGGTCTCGACCAACGCCAAAGGACAGTTCGCGATCGAGGCGAATGCAGGCAGCGTCCTGGTAGTTTCCAGTGCCGGCTACCTGGAGCAGCAATTGAAGGTTACAGGCGAAACCATAACCATCAGCCTGAAAGAGAATGGCAGAATGCTGGAAGAAGTTTATGTCGGTTACCAGCGAGTGCGCAAGACCGACGTCACCGGCGCCATGTCCAGCGTCAAGGCCAGTGAAATGAACCTGAGCACACCGACTATCGGTCAGGCACTGGTGGGTAAGGTAGCCGGAGTACAGGTCTCGCAGGTCAGCGGCGCTCCTTATTCCGGCACCAAGATCCGCGTGCGCGGCACCGGCTCTATCAATGCCAGCTCCGAGCCGCTGTATGTCATCGACGGCTATCCCGTAGGCGGTAATATTATGTCAGGACCGGGGAACAGTACCAACGGCACTGGTGGATATAATCCCGCCCAGTCGGGAAATGACTTGTTCATCAACCCCGAGGACATCGAGTCCATCGAGATACTAAAGGATGCCGCTTCTGCCGCGATCTATGGTTCAAGGGCTTCCGGCGGCGTAGTGCTTATCACCACCAAGAAGGGAAAAACCGGGAAAGGCACGCTTACCTATGATCTCCAGTT
>Ga0193716_1000685_pt1 | contig 20380 bp, 37 predicted proteins | sample U2c1metaG_FD_145901 | JGI IMG/M metagenome (GOLD analysis project Ga0193716, IMG submission 145901) | Soil microbial communities from a riparian zone of the East river system, Colorado, United States - U2c1 | ecosystem: Environmental > Terrestrial > Soil > Riparian zone | place: USA: East River...
CCGGCGCGTTGATGTAGAAGATGATGTCTTTCTCGGGGTCTTCCGCGGCGAGCAGCAGCAGCTGCGCCGTGATCCGGTTCGCGATCTCGTCATCGACCTCGGAACCGAGGAACACGATGCGCTCACGGAGCAGCCGCTCGTACACCGAGTCGTTCAGGGTGAGCCCTGCCGTGCCCGACCGCATGTCGGGCCCCTGCCGTGGATGCGTCACGTCTGCCTGCCTTCTCCGCTCTGTCCACCACCGCAGAGGCGCTGGATGCGACGTTGATCTGGTCTCATGTTCGACACTAACGAAGGCGGGCGGCATCGAATGCCCGACACCGCCCGAGTTCGCTCAGAGCGTCACTGAGCTGCCTTCTCCTCGGCCTCTACCGGCGCTTCCTCGACCGGCGCGTCAGCCACGGGGGCGCCGAAGAGTTCCTCGAGGTCGACGGCGTTGCCGGAGGCGTCGGTCACGGTGGCGAGCCGCACCACCGAGGCGAGCGCCTTGCCGCGGCGCACGTCGGCGAAGATCGCGCCGAGCTGGCCGGACTGCTGCGCGCGCTGCACGTACTCGTCCGGGCTGATGCCGAAACGCTGCGCCTGGTAGATGATCCGCTCGGTCAGCTCGTTGTCGTCGACGCCGACCTTCTCGGCGTCCGCGATCGAGTCGAGGATCAGCTGGGTCTTGACCGCCTTCTCCGCTTCCTCGCGGACGTCGGTGTCGAACTCCTCGCGGGTCTTGCCCTGCGAGGTCAGGAACTCCTCGAAGCGGTCGTCGTCGTGGTCGAAGGTGTGGACCGCGTCGTGCCTGCGGACCTCGATCTCCGACTCGACCACCGTGTCCGGCAGCGGGACCTCGGTGACCTCGAGGAGCGCCTCGAGGACCTTGTCGCGGGCCTGGACACCCTGCTGCATGCGCTTGACCCGGGTCAGGCGCGCGCGCAGGTCGGTCTTCAGCTCGTCGATCGTGTCGAACTCGGAGGCGAGCTGAGCGAAGTCGTCGTCCGGCTCCGGCAGCTCACGGACCTTGACCGAACGGACCGTGACGGCCACCTCGGCGTCGCGCCCGGCGTGCTCGCCGGCGACCAGCTTGGTCGTGAAGGTCTTCTCCTCGTCGACGTTCGCGCCGATGATCGCCTCGTCGATGCCCTCGATCATCTCGTCGGAGCCGACCTCGTAGGACAGGCCCGTGGTCTTGGCCTCCTCGACCTCTTCGCCGTCGACCGTCGCGGACAGGTCGATGGAGACGAAGTCGCCGTTCTCGGCGGCGCGCTCCACACCCGTCAGCGTGCCGAAGCGGGCGCGCAGCTCGTCGAGCTGCTCGGCCACCTCCTCGTCGGTCAGCTCAAGGTCCTCGACCGTCACCGCGAGCTCCCCGAAAGAGGGGATCGTGATGTCCGGCCGGATGTCGACCTCCGCCGTGAACGCGATGAGGTCGCCGTCCTCCAGCTTCGTGACCTCGATGTTCGGCTGGCCCAGCGTGCGGACCTCGCCCTCGGTGATCGCTTCCATGTACTTGGCCGGGATCGCCTCGTTGACGACCTCGTCAAGGATCGGCGCGCGGCCGATGCGGGACTCGATCACGCGGGCCGGCGCCTTGCCCGGACGGAAGCCGGGGATCCGAACCTGCGACGCGAGCTTGCGGTACGCGCGGTCGAAGTTCGGCTTGAGCTCGTCGAACGGCACCTCGACGTTGATCCGGACCCGCGTCGGGCTCAGGTGCTCGACGGTGCTCTTCAACGTGATCTCCTGGATGGCTGGTTGACCGGTTTGGGCTCTCGCGAGTGTATGGACCTCGCGAGGTAGCAGGGCGGGCGGGGCCGACCTGCGTTGTTTCACCGCAGGCCGGCCAACCAGAGTCGGGATGACAGGATTTGAACCTGCGACCCTTCGCTCCCAAAGCGTGTAGCGGCAAGCGCTGTGCTTACCTGCAACATTAGCAGCGTGGCCATAAACGAAAGTCGCCGAATCGAAGAGTCCAGAAACGATCATTCCAGCATGATCACGCAGGCGTCGTCCAACCGCCCGTTCTGAGCACCTGGACACTCGCCGCCGGCCGACCACCCGCATTCTCGGCGGCGACCATACTCAGGTGCCGAACTCTCGGCTTCGGCACGAGGTTGCCCGGGTCTCCCCCGCCGACTGCTAGCGGCACGACGGCCGCGACCGGTGGCGGCGCGAGGATCTGAACCGCGTCGGCGAGCACGTGCAACATCTCCGGCAAGGTGAGCCCCGGCGAGATGTGGACGGTGTTGGAGTAGCGGTCGACGCAGCCGGTCATGCCTTCGACGTCAGTGACCGTGAGGTGGATCTCGCCGCACTCAGTCACCGCTCTGTGTATCCCTGACAGGAGCCCCAGTAGGTCGGTCATGCCTTACGTATACGCCCAGTTAGTTTCATCGTTAACAAGGTTCTGAAACTACTTGACGACAATGCGCCAACCAGGTATTTCCGGAAGTTTCTTCGGCTACTCAACGTAATGGAGTCCAACGTCGACGGTCGTCTACGTCGCGCGCACCCCCGGCGCACGACCAGGCGCAGCCGGCGACTGACTCGGCGACCCGGCCGGCCCGAACCGATTCGGCTCGGCGGCCATCTCCTGCGCGCTGAGCGTCCGCTTCGAGGTGCGCAACTGCATGCGGCGCCGCACCTCGTCGAGCAGTTGCTCGTCCGACACGCCGGCCAGGTCGAGGACTTCGAACTCGGCGGGGTCGACGGTCGGCAGGCCGGCGAGCGCGAGCGCCGTTTTCGGGTCGATGTCGGCGATCCGGGCGGCCTTGACGACCGTCTCGGGCCGGGGGCTCGCTGGGAACCTTGTGCCCTTCTTCAGTTCGAAACCGCGTTCGAGGGTGCGCCAGAGGGTGTCGCTGATGCCGGCGCGGCGAGCTGCCTCCTTGGTGGAGAGTCCACGGTCGATGCGGGCGGTTTCGAGTAGTCGGCCTAGTGGCCAAGGGGAGTTGTCCACGGGGCAATCATCGGCGCAAAGCTCCGCAAAGTAAAGCTTTTAGCGGCATGTCACGCCTTTGTCATCACCCGTACGGACTAGTTACAAGCTTGTGACTATCCATGCGAGACCGCTTGCGCTTTGCGCAGCTTTGCGGCACACTTTGCACATGGCCAACACCCCGACCCCCACCACCTGGCAGAAACTCCAGGAACTCCGCACCGACCAGGGCCACACCCTCACCACCCTCGCCAAGGCCGCCCACGTCTCGCTGCCCTACCTGTCGCAACTGGAGTCGGGCCAGCGCCGCGACCCGAGACCTCCGGTCGTCAAGGCGCTCGCCGACGTCCTCGGAGTCACCGTCCGAGACCTCTGCATGGGCCGCCCCCAGGCATGAGAGAAGCCCCGCCTACGGCTGGCCAGCCAAGGCGGGGCTCCAGAAACCCATCCACTCCCCACCACAGGAGAAGCAGATGACCACATCATACCGCGACACCACAGTCCCGCTATCCGGCGCGCTGCTCGTGCTGTCGCTCGAGCTGGCGTACGGCCGGGGCGTCTCGCCTCGGATCGCCGACGTGCCGCCGCGCCAGTGCGAGTACTGCGCCGAGGTGGACGCGCTCACGATCTTGCGTGTCTACGGACAGCCCCGCGCCGACGTCCTGCACCCGGTCGAGGTCGAGGAGGTGTGCGGGCTGTGCGGGCCGACCGTGATCGCTCGCGCCCGCGACGAGGCCCGCGACGACGCCGGCGACATCGTGATCGAGGTGGCCGCGTGATCACCCCGGAGATGATCGACGCTGGCGCCCGCGGCCTGGCGAACCTGCTCGACCACGTCGGCGCCGAGTACGACCAGCTTCCAGACCGCATCCGCGGCGGACTTCGCGTCCGCGCCGAGGCCGTCCTCCGCGCCGCCGCGCCGGATCGTGCCGAGCCGTCCGACCGGTCCACCTCGTACCGCCTGTCGCCCGCCGGGGTCTTGGTGTGGCGGGACTTGCGCCGCGAGCCCGGCTGGGCCGCCCCGCATTGGTCGGTTCAGCACGTGCCGGCCGGCGACCGCTCCCACCACATCGGGCAACGCCTCACCGACCAAGCGGTCGCCGGCTGGTCGCCCCTCATCCGCCGCAACGCGTCCTGAAAGGACAGACCGTGAGCAACCCCAACCAGGCCGCCAGCACCGAGCTGGCAATCACCGAGCAGCAGGCGCGCGGAGTGCCCGTCGCGCTGACCGGCCGGCAGAGCGACTTCGACGCCACCTACCGGCTCGCGAAGAACCTCGCGATGTCCGGCCTGCTGCCGAAGGACGTCCGCGGCAAGCCCGCCGACGTGCTCGTCACGATCCTCTACGGGCAGGAACTCGGCATCGCGCCGATGCAGGCCTTGCAGTCGATCTACGTCGTGAACAGCCGCCCGACGATCTCCGCGCAGCTCTGGGTGGCGCTGGCCCGCCGCGCCGGGCACAAGGTGCGCGTCACCAACGAGACCCCGGAGACGTGCACCGTCGAGGTCGAGCGCTCCGACGACCCCGGCCACCCGACCCGGGTCACCTACACGCTGGACCAGGCGAAGAAGGCCGGTCTCGCGGGCAAGGACATCTGGAAGGGCCACACGCACGCGATGTTGTACGCGCGGGCGGTCAGCACGGCGTGCCGGCGCGCGTGCCCGGAGATCGCGCTCGGGTTCGGCGACGACGTCGACCAGGCCGCGCCGGAGCCGGTGCGGCCGACACTGGCGCAGGTCGCCGCCGAGCGCACCGACCAGTCCGCCGGCCCGGCGGTCGTCAGCGTGCCGGAGGCCGTCCCGGTCGCGCCGGTGCCGGACGCCGAGCCGACCGCCGACGACTACGCGGCGATCGAGGCCGCGTACGCCGAGACCGTCGAGCCGGCCGGCGACTTCGGCGGTGGATCGTGACGGGCACGGCGCTCGTCGGGCCGCTCCGACGTCACTACTTCGGCGACCGGTCGGACGTGGTGTTCGCGGCCAGCCTGCCGCGCAACACGCTCGACATCAGGTCCCGCGCGTGCGCGGCGCACCGGTTCGCCTGCGACTGCCGCGAGGCGCTGCTCGCCGAGAACACGGCCGAGCTGCGCGCCGAGTTGCACACCTGGACACGCGCACTCCGGACCGTCCTTGCGGGACACCGCGCATTTGACTGGGGGGCGAGCGCGGACAGCCCGCAAGACCTGTACGGCGACGGGCCGCTCGCGTGCAAGTGCCACGGCTGCCAGGTCGTGCGTGCCGCTCGCGCCAGCGTGTACAGCCTCGGCGGCGACTACAACACGGGGATCATCCAGCCACCGGACGGCACGTCATGACCGCGGTCGACGACCGGCCGGTCGAGAAGACGACCGCCGACCTCCTGCTCGACTGGGACCGGACCCGCCCCCGCTCTCGCCAGCGCGAGCTGGGCTGGTCCGAGGTCGGCGGCTGCATGCGCCGCGCCGGCTACCGCATGGCCGGCACCGAACCCTCGAACGCGGGCGGGTCACTGCAGGCCGTCATGGGCACCGCGATCCACGACGCCGTACAGCAACGCCTCAACGAAACCGCGGCGCCCGACGACCTCGTCGAGTACGAGGTCGTGTTCGCCAACGTTCTCGGACACCTCGACCGGTACGAGGCCGACACCTTCACCCTGGTCGACGTCAAGACCACCTCGTCACGGTGGCTGGAGCACATCAAGGTCCACGGCCCGGAGCGGTCACACCTATGGCAGTGCAACGGGTATGCCGCCGCGCTGATCCGGGCCGGCATCCGCGTCAAGCGGATCGTGATCGACTACATCGCCCGCGACACCGGCGAGTTGTACAGGTGGGAAGGTGTCCCGGACCCGCACCAGGTGAAGGAAGCGCTTGCCTGGCTGGCCGAGGTTCGCGACGCCGACCTGGACATGCTGCCCCGCCAGTACGAGCCCGACGGTCCTTTCTGCCAACACTGCCCGTTCCTGGACGTGTGCTGGGAAGGCGCGGTGACCGACCGCGACCGCCGGTCGGTGCTGTTCGTCGAGGACCCCGACGCGCGCGCATGGGCCGAGCGGCTGTTCGAGCTGCGGAAGCAGATCAAGGCGCTGAAGTCCGAAGAGGAAACAGCCAAGGGCGCGCTCGACGCGTTGCGCCCCAACGTGACCGGCAAGTCCGACGTGCTCGACGTCGGACTCGACGACATCGGACTCGTATGGACGGTCAGCGACGTCACGAAGGTCGACCCGGCCGCGGTTCGCGCCGAGTACGCGCTCGCCGGAGCGAAGCCGCCAACCAAGACGAGCACCAGCACCAAGTTGGCGTTCGTCCGGCTGCCAGAGCCGGAGCCGGGTCGGTGACCGCCCGTACCCGGCGCGGGGCGTGCCCGCGCAGCGGCAAAACCCGCTACCGCAACAGGTCCGCTGTCCGCGCCGGGATCGACACCACCCGCTACCGGCACTGGCAGAACTACCGGCAGGCCGCGCCCCGCCTCTACGAGTACAGGTGCCCGTTTTGCGCCGGCTGGCACATGACCAGCCGAACCCCGATGGAGGAAGGGATCGCATCGTGACCGACTCGACGACCGTCGTCACCGAAGCCGACGTGGAGCGGCTGGCCCCCGGCCAGTGGGTGTGGGACGCGAACGGCACCCCGCGGTGCCTCGTCGACACCTACGTCGCCTGGCCGCAGCGCATGTTCATGTCCGAGAGCGGCGCCGGGTTCACCGGCATCCCGCACGTCACCTACCCGCTGACGCTCGCCGAGCTCGCCGAGTCGCCCGAGGTGTGCCAGCACCGGCGCACGCAGGAGATGGGGCACTGCCTCCGCTGTGGCCGCGTCGTCGCCGAGGCCCGACCGCAGCCCGCCGACCCGCGCGAACTCGCGCAGCTCCGCGCCGTGCTCGCCGCAACGTCCAGAAAGGACCCCACCTGATGTCCACTGCCCACGACCACTACCGCGAAGCCGAACGGCTGACCCAAGCCGTGGTCTTCGACGATCTGCCGTTCGATCACCTGCGGCCCGTCGAGACGCTCCGCCTCGCGCAGGTGCACGCGACGCTCGCGTTGGCCGCCACCCACGGCGCCGACAAACCCGCCACGAACCTCGACACCCGCACGGTCGCCGACCCGCACGACAGCAACCTCATCGTCGAGCAGATGGGCGACGAGCCCAATGTCGTCGAGGCCGTCATCTACTGCGGCGGCTGGACCACCCGCGAGGACAGCACCTACGACTGCATGCTCCCCGACGGGCACGACGGCGACCACCTCGACGGCGAAGGGCGGTTCTTCCAGTGACCGAGCAGACCGCCGTCATCGGCGAGTACTACCGCAGCTCCCAGGGCGACGTCATCCACCTCGCGCCGTGCTCACGCATGGGCGGCGCGGTCCGCTGGACCTACGCCGACGGCCGGTCACTTCACGCCGTCACGGCGGAAGTCAACGCGGCCGGCTGGATGCGGCTGTGCCGGCACTGCTGGCCGGCCGGCGCACTGGAGGTGCGCCGTGGCTGACACCAAGACCCGCCCCCCGCGCGCGAAGCACGCCGTGCACTTCTTCAGTGGCGGCGAAGGGTTCGTCGTGCGCGGCACCCTCGACCCACACCAGGCGTTCGCGCTCGCCGTCGCCGACGAGATGTTCGACGAGCGGTACGGCGCGGCCCTCTGCGGCGTCGCCCCGGAATGCCCCGACGGCGAAGCCGACTGCGACACCGACCCGGACGCCGTGGCGGACATGGCCAGCCGCTGCAACCGGCTGATCAGAACGGCCAAATCCGGTCTCTACCGCACAGTTCCGGCCAGCGCAGCCGACCGCGACGACGAAGGCGTCACCTGGTGGCTCCGAAGAGTCGATGCGCCGGGCCGAGGCGTGTGGCAGGGGGTCGAGTTCTATGAGTGACCAGCTCGCGTTGGCGTACGGCGACCGGCACGCCGGCCAGAACGCCAACCTCGCCGCCGCAACCACCGGCCACCGCGACGACCGCACCCGCATCGAGGACGCTGTCGCCGAACTCGCCGGCAAGGGCAAGGCATTCACCGCCGACACCGTGCACGCGCTACTCGGCGCCGACCAGCCCTACGACCGCAACATCGTCTCGTCCGTCCTCGGCATCTGGTCCCAGCGCGGCTGGATCGTCGAGGACCGCGACCAGCCCGCCGTGCCATCCGGCAACCGCGCCCGCAAAGGCAGCCGCAACCGCTGGTGGACCGGCGGCAACAACGTCCCGGAGGCCCGCAATGGCTGAGACCGCGCACACCGTCGTGGCCCGGAAGGCGTTCGCCTGCGAGGGCTACCGCTGCCACAACCGCGTCCAGACCGGCGAGCACTACGCCCGGCACGTCGCGTTCCCCGGCTCGGACCACTGCAACGGGCCACGCCCCATCGTCGCGCGACTCTGCTCCGACTGCCAGGCGCCCGTCGAGATGCCTCCCCCGATGCGCCGCCGGACGCCGGCCGGCTGACACCGCCGCCTGATCATCACCCCCAGCACGGGCCGGGGCAGCAACCCCTCGCGGAGCTGCCCCGGCCCGAACCACAACAAGGACATCCATGAACCCCGAGCAGTACGCCGAAGCCCTCACCGCCGCCCCCGCCATGCGACTCATCGCCGCCATCCGCGACGAAGGCCCCAACAACGTCACCGCCGCCGTTGCTGCCGCCCTCGCCATCCCCGCACCCGACGGCATCAACCCCACCGTCGCGTTCGCATCTGTCCTCGCCGCCGCCATCCCCGCCGACCGCACCCGAACCCAGTTGTGGGGCTGGACGCTCGGCATCCCCGGCCACCCCGCACTCCCCACCGGCGACGCCGCCCACCAATTCGCCGTCGACATGGCACTCGCCGGCCGGCTCCCGCTCCACGCACTCACCGCCGACGAGCGCGCCACCGTCGAAGCCCGGAAGGCAGCCGCGGCATGACCCTCAAGCACCTCCTCGGCGGCACCCCCGACTGGCAACAGGACGCGCTCTGCGCCCAAACCGACCCCGCCGCGTTCTACCCCAGCAAGGGCGAATCCCTCCGGCCCGCTAAGGCCGTCTGCCGAGGCTGCGACGTCCGCGCCGAATGCCTCACCTACGCACTCGACCGCGGCGAACGACACGGCATCTGGGGCGGACTGTCCGGACCAGAACGCCGCCGCATCCTCACCCACCGCGCACCACGCGAGGCCGCCGCATGAACAAGCTCATCCTCGGCGGGTTCGAAGGCCCCGGCGGGTGGTCAACCGGCGCCCGGATCGCCGGATGGACCGGCGACAACCTCGGCGTCGAGATCAACGCCGCCGCGTGCGCCACCGCCGTCACCGCCGGACACCGGCGCATCCTCGGCGACGTCGCCAAGTTCCCCGTCGAACAGTTCGCCGGCATCGTCGACGGCGTCACCCTGTCCCCGCCCTGCACCACCTTCAGCAGCGCCGGCCACGGCGCCGGCCGCGAACTACTCGCCGTCCTCGCCACCGCCATGACCCGCACCATCCGCGGACACAAGGTGCTCGCCGCCACCCGCCGCCAGTGCGCCGCGATCCTGCGCCGCGTCGCCGCCGAGAAGTGGCCGAAGTGGACCCGCCGGCAGCGCGGCGAGTGGGCATGGCGGCAAGCCGTGCTCTCGGTACTCGTCGTCCAACCCGCCCGCTGGGTACTCGCCATCCGCCCCCGCTGGATCGCCCTCGAACAGGTGCCCGCCGTCCTCCCACTGTGGCGCCACCTCGCTGCCCTACTTCGGGAACTCGGCTACAGCGCATGGGCCGGGGTGCTGTCGGCCGAGGAGTACAGCGTCCCCCAAACCCGCAAACGCGCCATCCTGATCGCCCGCTGCGACGGCGTGCCGGTCGGGCCGCCGACACCGACGCACCAGGCGTACCGCGCCGGACGCGAACTCGCCGTCGAGCCGGACCTGTTCGGCGACCCGCTCCCGCCGCCCGTCTCGATGGCCGACGCGCTCGGCTGGGGAGGCGTCGATCGCCCTGCCCGCACGATCTGCGGGGACCGGTCGCCGAGATGGGCGTACGGCCAGGGCAACAGCTACGCCACCGGCTGGACGCTGCCCGACGTGGTGCTCCGCAACGGCAACCAGGCCAACGCCTGCGAACGGTCGATCGACGAGCCAGCCGGCACCCCGTTCTTCGGCCAACGCACCAACGCCGTCGACTGGGTCATGCGCTCGAACTACACCGACCGCAACAGCCCCTCCGAACGAGGCGAACGGGCCCTCGACGAGCCGGCCGCGACCGTCACCAGCAAGGCGAAGGGCGCGAAGTGGGTCCGCCAGACCGAGCGGCAGGCCAACGGCGGCAACCGGTCCGTCGACGACCCGTCGCTGACGATCACCGCCAGCCTCGACAACGGCAACCTTCGCTGGTCCGCCGACGCGGTTCGCATGTGGCCCGCCGGCGTGCACGGCAGCTACGGCTACTCGCGCACCGCCGACGCACCCTCACCGACCATCAAGGGCGCCGGCTCGGGCGGCCAGTACTGGACCGCCAGCCGCCCGGCCACCACCGTGTGCGGCGACCCACGGATCGCGCCACCCGGCCACCGCGACCGCGAAGGCGGCGAACCGCAGTTCGGCAAAGACACAGTGCGCGTCACCGTCCAGGAAGCTGCCGTGCTCCAGTCCTTCCCCGCCGACTACCCGTGGCAGGGCAACAAGAGCGAGCAGTACCGGCAGGTCGGCGACGCCGTGCCGCCACTGCTCGCCGCCGCGATCCTGAAAGACCTCCTCCCCGACGACACCCGCGAGGCTGCCGCATGACCTGGTTCAAGACCGACGACGGCTTCTGGCGGCACCGCAAGGTCCGCCGCCTCGGCCGCGCGAAGGTGTCCGTGCCCGCCCAAGTCGCATGCGCCGGCCTCTGGCAGCTCGCCGGCAGTTGGGCTGCCGACGACACGTCCGACGGGTTCGTCCCCCGCGAACAAGTCGAACAATGGGACCCCAAACTGCAACTCGCCGCCCGCCTCGTCGACGTCGACCTGTGGCACGAAACCGAGGTCGACGGCGAGCCCGGCTACCGATTCCACGACTGGGCCGACTACAACCCCACCGCCGACGAGGTCGCCGACAAACGCGCCAAACGCGCCGCCGCCGGACGCCGCGGAGGCGTCAAATCAGGCGAGACCCGACGAACCAAACCCGAAGCAAATGCTTCACCCGATGCTTCAAGCAAAACCGAAGCAAAAACGAACCCCGTCCCGTCCCCTACAGGTACTTACGTACCTACCGGGGCAGCAACTACCGAACGCGAGCGCGAAAACGAGCCGATCCAGCACGCCGAACAGCCACACACCGGCCCCGGCATCACCGGACCCCGAGCCGTCGACGCCAAAACCCTCGTCGCCCGCCACATCGGCCCCGAGTTCCCCGCCACCATCCGCACCGCCCTCGCCATCGAAGTCGGCCAGCTCATCCAGCACTACCCCGCACACGTCCTCGCCGAAGCACTCGACACCTGGAAGACCCGCACCGGCATCGGGCCCCGCATCCTCCCCAACCTCGTCGCCGACATCGTCAAGAACCAGAACCCCAATGCGTACGACGTACGCGTACGTTCGTCGGTTTCGGGCGCGCGGTCTGCGCGGGGCGAGAAGGTGCAGGACTGGGTTGCGATGGGTGCCCAGTTGCAGGCCGAGCTCGACGGGGCCGCGCCATTCGCGCCGCGGCTGATCGAGGGCGGGCGGTCCGCGTGAACGACCTCGAGGTGCAGGAGCCGATGTCGGCGCAGGAGTGCGCCCAGCTACTCGGGATGGCGGCCGCGGTCGACCCGAAGGTCGCGGGTGCCGATCCGATCGTGTTGCGGGTGTGGTTCGCCGAGCTGCGCAGGGTTCCGTTTCGGGTGGCGCAGGAGGCGGTGCTCGACTGGTACAGGTCGGAGCGCTATCGGGAGACGCGGGACAGCGTGAGTCCGGCGGACATCGTGGGGTGGTGGCGGGATCGGCGCCGGCACGCCGAGGAGTCCCGCGAGCTGCTGCCGGTGGTGCCGGAGCGGATCCGGTCCGGCATCGACCGCGTGTTCGCGGCGCTCGCCGAGCGGAAGGCGCTCGCCGCCGGCCTCGACCCGGAGACCGCGGTCGACGTCGCCGACTCCGAAGCGCAGTCGCGGCGGTTGATGCAGTCGGTGCGGTGTCCGTGGGAGCCGTGTGCGGCGCAACCGGGCCGGCCGTGCACCGGCTCGAAGGGGTTGCCGTTGTCGCGTGGCGCGGTTCATGACTCGCGGAAGCTGGTTGCGCTCGATGAGGCCGGGTTTTCGTCGGCCCCCGCTTGACGCTTTGCGCAGCTTTGCGCTACGCTTTGCGGTGTCACCAACCGAGGAGAAACCCGATGACCACCACGAACACCAGCCGCCCGGCCAGCGGCGACGAGCGTTTCTACGCCGCTCCCTGGGAGCGGCACGTCGCCGAAGGCGGCGGGACCAGCTTCGCGGTCTTCGACCACGAGACCGGCACGTTCGCCACCGCTGAGGCCGGCGGCTTCTACTCCGCGTTCAAGTCGCTGGAGAGCGCGCAGGAGCAGGCCGCCCAGATGAACAGCCGCCCGGCCAGCGGCACCACGACCAGCCCCCGCTGGTACGTCGAGGACACCGGTAGCGCAGGCCCCCGCCGCGGCCGCTACCTCGTTCGTGACGCCGAGGGTTTCACCCCCGGCGGCTTGCCCAGCACCTACGACCACCGCCAGCTCGCCGACGCGCTTGCCGCCGACCTGAACGCCGCCGCCGCGCCGATGCGTCAGCAGCCGGAGCAGCAGCACCAGGCCGCCGACGTCGCGACCGACCAGCGGGTCTGCGTGACCTGCGAGGAGCCGATCCAGCTCACCCCCGGCCTGAGCACCGTCTACGAACACGTCGCCGGGCGCTCGAACCACCGCGCGCAGCCGAAGCTGTGGCACCCGATGGACGCTGACCCGTTCGCCGGACTCGACGACGAGGACGACGGCTTCGTGTCCGAGCTGACCGCCGCTGACCCGCTCCTGCCGGCGTTCGAGGAGGACCAGAACGCCAGCGACCGCGAGGCCGCCGCCGCCGAGTGCGACGGCTCGAATGCCTGCCCGGTCAGCACCCACGTCGAGGGCTGCTTCGTCGAGCCGGTGTTCCCGCCCGCCGAGCCCGAGCCGTCCATCTCGATCGAACAGTTCCAACAGCGCGTCGCCGCCGGCGAGTGGCAGACCAAGGCCGTTGTCGGCGCGGTCTTCCCGTCCGCCGTCAAGGCCGCCGTCGCCGCCGAGGAGAAGGCCCGCGCGAAGGCCCGCGACCTCACCCAGCCCAGCCCCGACGCCGAGCGCTCGGTCGTCTCCTCGCAGGTGCTCGCCGCGCTCTCCAGCTCGGACCGCCCGGTCTACGGCGGCACCGCCAACCCCCGCAAGGTCGCCCGCCGCCGCGCCACCAACCGCGTCGCCCGCGCCACCCGCCGCACCAACCGGGGGCACTGACCATGACCACCTACGACCCCCGCGCCCACCTGGCCGCCCTGCTCGGCCACCTGAACGCGCACCCCCACCTGAACGACGTCTACTCCACCCAGACCAACGAAGACGGCATCCGCGTTCACGCCTGCTCGAGCGGCCCTGCCTGGTCGAGCCCTCAGCTTCCCGCGCTGGCTGCCTGGGCGCGCACGCTCAGCGACGCCACCACCGTCCTAGTGGCCGCCGTCAGCGACGAGCCCGACTACACCCACCTGCACCTGGACGGCCACATCGCCGACAGCATCCCGGCCAAGGTGGTCGTGGTTCTCGAACGCGACGAGTCCGACCTGCTCGCCGCCAACACGGTCGTCGAGGTCGACGCGCGCATCCCGGTCGAACTGCTGCTACGGCTCACCAACCACCACACCGCCGAGCAGGCCGAACGCGACACCGCCCGGGTCTGCCCGCGCTGCGACCACGACGTCGAGGCGCTCGCCGCCGGACAGGTGTGCGACGAATGCTCGACCGCCGCCGCCCAGAACCCCGCCCCCATCGAACGGCACAACCCGATCCGCTACTTCCACGACCAGTACGGCGCCCGCTGGCGCGTCCACCCCGACGGCCTGATCCAAACCCACGACGGCGACGCGTGGACCTGGTCCGCGTACACGCTCGACGACCTACTCGCCGAACCGGACATCACCGAGAACCCCGACACGTCCGAACTGCCCGACGAGCCGCCCCCCGCGATCGCCGAGCAGACCCGAAAGCTCGCCACCGACGGCCTGAAGATCCTCGCCATCAAGCTCGTCCGCGAGCCATCAAGCTCGTCCGCGAGCACTCCCGCCTCGGACTGCGCGCGGCCCGCGACTACGTCGAGAGCCTGGTGACGTCGTGAACGAGATCCAGTTCGCCGGCCTCGTGATCCTCATCGCCTCGATCCTCGTCCTCGCCGCCGACATCGCACGCACCCTCGGAGGTGGCCGCCGTGGCTGAGGAGAAGCGCCTGCCGTGCGGGCACCTGCCCGACAGCAACGACAACTGCCCGATCTGTGACCCGCCCGGCTACCCGCCCAACCACGACGACAACGGGGACCTGTGATGGCCGGACTGTTCCGCATGTGGTCGGCGTTCCTGGCGTGGCGTCAAGCCCGCCAGGGCGCCCGCCCCACCCCCGACGTACTCGGCTGGCTGCCCGGCCTCCACACCGCCGACGTCGCCCCGCTCGACCGCGCCGAAGCCGAAATCGTGCGCCTTCGCGCCGGGTGGCGGGAAGCCGACCAGAAGCACGCCGAGCTGGTGCGGCTGCTGCTGTGGCTCCACGCCGAAGCCAAGCACGAGAACGACGTGCGGGACGAGTTCATCGGCGAGATGTGCGAACTGCTGGCCGCGATCTGGCTGTACGTCGACTGGCGCTACGTCACCCGCCAGCTCACCACCGACCAGAAGACCATCTGGGCCGACGCCATCGACACCACCGGCGATCTGCACGAGCTCGGCCCGCGCGCCGAGCGGTGGTGGACGACGTGAGGCTCGGTAAGCGGACCGCCCGGCTGGTCCGCGAAGCCGCGGTGCTCGGGTTCGTCGAGGGCGCTTGGTGGCGCGGTGGCCACACCACCGCCGCCGACGCCCGCGCCGACTACCCGAAGGACGCCGACGTCCTGGCGTGGGTCATGCGGTCCGCGCGATCCAACCGTGACCTGTACCCGCTGCTGTCCAACGTGGACGACGACAACCCCGGAGGCGACCGTGCCTGACACCCTGACCGACAAGCTCCGCGCGATCGGCAAGTCGTTCCGTGCCGCCGAGCAGCACCAGCACGCCGACGCGATCGACGAAGCCGTCGCCCGGATGGAAACGCAAGCCATCGCCGACAACCTGACCGACCTCAACGCCGACGCTTCGGACAACGGCATCGAGTGGGGCGAGTACACCGAGCGCAACGACGGCGACGACTGGACCCCGCTGATCTACTCGGCCGACGACGACCGCGAACTCGCCGAGGCGTGGGTCAAACCGTCCGGGTCCGGCTTCCGCAACCAGCGCCTCGTGTGCCGCACGGTCGGCGAGTGGAAGGTCGTGGCCGACCGAGCGTGACCAGATCCCCGTGCCGAACGGCTTCACGTGGCCCGACAACAACTGCCGCGACTGCGGCAAAAGCCTCTCCGACTGCAACTGCGAGGGCACCCGATGACCGACGGCCCGCTGTACGGCGTGTTCGGCACCGGCACGCAGCTCGCCGGCACGCCCGGGTTCGCGCCGGACGACCCCGAGGTGTTCGAGCTCGACGTGCCGATGCTGCCGCCGCCGCGCAGTCACGGCCCCGTCGCCAAGCCGTGCGAGCCACTCAACGCCAACTGGCGGCTGCACTTCCGGGGCAGCGCCCCCCGCGTCCGCCTGGTCCGCTTCGGCGTGATGGTCGCCGCGAAGGCCGCGAAGATCCCCGCCTGCCGGCACCTGACCGTCACCCTCAACTACCGGCCCGGCGACAACCGGCGCCGAGACGCCGACAACCTCGTGCCGACGCTCAAGGCCGCGTGCGACGCGCTCGCCCGCGGCCCCCGCCGCGACTGGGTCGGCCTCGAACTGGTACCCGACGACACCCCCGCCCACATGACCAAGCACATGCCGGTCATCCACTCGGGACCCGGCCCGCGCCGGCTCTGGCTCACTGTGGAGGTGCAGCGATGACCGAACGCCTCAAGCATCTGATCCGCCACGGCGAACTGCTGGCATCCCCGGACCGGCTCGTCGTCCACCTCGCCGAACTCCACTCCCCAGACCGGGAGCACGAACGCCAGTCCTTCGCCTGCACCGGATGCGACCACTCAGGCAACCCGATGGCCGCCGCCTCGTGGCCGTGCCGAACCTGGTCCCTGCTCGCCGAAGAAGTAGACCGATGACCGCCCGCGCCCGGGTGGTGGCCAGCCTCCTCCTGGCCGACCTCACCCCGTCCTGGGTCGACCAGGTCGCCGTCGACCGCTGCCTCGCCGGCCGCGACACCGGCCGCCCGCTACACCGCGCCGAGCGGCTCGCCGTCACCCGCGCCCTGCTCGCCGCCGGGCACAGCACCGCCGAGATCGCCCGCCGCATCCCCTGCTGCGACAGGGACGCCACCCAACTCGTCAAGGAGGCCCGCGCGTGCTGAACGCCGACCGCTACCGCGAATTCCGTCGCTCGGCCATCGTCGCCCTGATACTGCTGCTCGGCATCGCCGTCCGCGACGACACCATCGTGCCCGGGATCTTCATCGCGGTGTGGCTCGGCGGCGCGCTCCGGGACGCCTACCGTGACCGCCGTGCCCGGCTCGCCGAGGTGCAGCGCGTGATCCGGGCTGCGATCGCCGACGGGCGGCGCAACCCGTGACCGCCCCCGACGTCGACCGCTACCGGGCCGCGATCCGGGCCGCCGCCGCGCTCGCGGTGTCCGCGAACCTCGTGGTGCTGCCCGTCCTGTTCACGACGTGGGTCGAGGCCATCGGCGCCACCGCGATCACCGCGTGGCGGATCCCCAACGGCTACACCGTGATCGCGGTCGCCGAAGTCGCCGGCCGCCACGTCCGCATCAGCGCCACATTCCCCAAACTTCCCTCGTTCCTGACAAGCGCGCAGGCGTCCGCGCTGCCCACGTTCGCTGGCCCGCTGCCCGGCATGGAGTTCCGCTACGCGAACGGGGAGGCCGCGTGACCCTCGCTCTCACCCGCGTCCCGCGCGAGGTACCCGTCTGGCACGAGGTTGGCGCGTGCAAGGACTGGCCCGAACTGGACTTCATCGACCCCGGCGGCGACGGAGCCAAGCCGGCCGAGCGGAAGGCCGCCGAGTTGGCGTGCCGCGTCATCTGCTCGAGCTGCCCGGTCCGGCTCGCCTGCGCGATCGGCGGACTCGAGCGGCAAGAGCGGTGGGGCGTGTGGGGTGGGCTCGACTACGCCGACCGAAAGCGGATCGCGGCCCGCTACGGCTACCTGCCGCCAGGTGACCCGCCCGCGCACGGCACCGACTCCCGCTACAAGAAGTGGCACTGCCGGTGCCCGGAGTGCCGTGCCGGGCACGCCCTGTACGAGTCGATGCGCCGCGAGGCCCGGCGCGCCGAGGCGCGCGCCCGCGCACTGTGGGGCACGCCGCTGATCCTCGCCGCGCCGTACCGCGCCGGCCGCCGGCTCGTCCTCCCCGGCCAGTTCCTACTGCCGCTGCCGGTCTCCGCTCCAGTCGCGATGCCTGCCGCAGCCTGAGGGGATCACCACGCTTGACAGCGTGCCGAACAGGCGTTCGAATGTAGGTCGACCACCGACTACAGGAGACCGCCATGGCGCCACCCACCCCGCCCCTGTCCGTCACCGACGTCCTCGGCGGCGCGATCGACGTCCTCACCCAATGCCGCAACCGGGTGATCGCGATGCGAGCGCCCGTCGTGCAGCCGGACCTTCAGGAGGCGGTTGCCCTGGCGCGGCAGATCATCCAGATCTACAACCCGCACGCCCGGTAGCATGGCGCGGTGGATCGACGGCGCCTGTTCCCGCTCGCAGTGGGCGGCGCTCTCGGCATGTCCGTCATCGCCAGCATCGCTGCTGGTTATCAGTCGGACCCCCAGGCGCACCAGTGGGTTTTCCTCACGGTCGCAGGCCTGCTGGCTGCCGTAGCAGGAGCAATTACCGCTCCTCAGCTTGAAAAAAAAACCTTTTCCACGGTCGATTTGCAACCCAAATAGCCCAATGTGGACGCAATCCTCTCGTACAGAAATGACTAAACGCCGCTGTCAGAGTGGATCAAGTGCGTGGCCTACGGCGCTCGATCACCTGAACGTGACACCGTGACCTGATCATGCGCGGGTGGCCAACCGCACGCGCCAGATCCCCGACGCCAAACGCGCCGAGATCGCCGACGACATCCGCGCGACCGCCGGCACCCCCGAAGGCAGCTACCGCAAAATCGCTGCCCGCCACGACGTGTCCAACGCCACCGTCCAAAAGATCGCCGACGAGCACAACCTCCGCGACCGCTGGCAGGCCGGCCAACAGCAAACCGCCGCCGCCACCTCGGTCAAGCAGACCAACGCCGCAGCCCTGCGCGCCGCACTGCAGGTCGACCTCCTCGACGACGCCCAATGGCTCCGGTCCAAACTGCGCGGCCAAGTCGTGCACCTCAACGTCGTCAAGGCCGAAGGCGAACAGGCCGGCGAGTACGTCGAGCAGACCGTGCTCCCGGCTGGCCCGCGCGACTGGCGCGACACCATGGGCGCGATCGGTGTCGCCTCATCCAAGTCCGTCGAGCTCTCGCGTCTCGAAGCCGAACAGGCCGGCGAAGGTGCCGCGTCCGGGCTGCTCGAGCAGTTCGAGAAGTCGCTGCGCGAAGCCCGCGTTCGGCGCGAACAGGCAGCCGCCGACGAGGCCACGTGACCGCGTCCGGCGCCCTGTCGGTCAAGCAGCAGGACAGCATCCTCGACGCCGACTGCCGCATCTGCGTGTGGGAAGGCGCAATCCGGTCCGGGAAGACCATCGCCAGCGTCACCCGCTGGCTGATGTACGTGCGCACCGCGCCCGCCGGACCGCTCGCCGTCATCGGCAAGACCCGCGACACCATCGCCCGCAACGTGCTGGACGTCATCGCCGACATCGCGCCCGGCGCGATCAGCTTCAACCGCGGTGCACCCACCTGCCGCATCCTCGGCCGGCTCGTCCACTGCATCGGCGCGAACGACGCCAAGGCCGAGAAGGTGCTGCGTGGGCTCACCCTCGCGGGCGCCTACGTCGACGAGGCGACCGTTGTGCCGGAAGGGTTCTGGCGCCAACTGCTCGGCCGGCTCAGCGTGCCGGGTGCTCGCCTGTTCGCGACCACCAACCCCGACAACCCGTCGCACTGGCTGAAGCGCGACTTCCTCGACAAGGAGAAGCTCCCAGCCGGCGACCCGGACCGCCCCGACATCGTCAGCTTCCACTTCATCCTCGACGACAACCCCAGCCTTGACCCCGCCTACGTGGCCGGGTTGAAGGCCGAGTTCACCGGCCTCTGGTACAAACGGTTCATCCTCGGCCTGTGGGTCGCCGCCGAGGGCGCCATCTACGACATGCTCGACGAAGACGTCCACTGCCAGTCAGCGCCGCCGAAAGCCGAGTGGGTCGCAGCGTGGGTCGGCATCGACTACGGCACGTCGAACCCCACGCACGCCGTGCTCATGGTCCTCGCCCGAGACCGGCTGTGGTGCGTCGCCGAATGGGAACACAACGGCCGCACCAAAGGCCAGCTCACCGACGCACAGATCAGCGCCCGCCTCATCACCTGGTTGGCCGGCGAGATAGCAGACGTCGCGCTCGTTCCCACCGTGGTGCTCGACCCGTCCGCCGCGTCGCTGCGCACGCAGATGCGACAGGACGGCTGGTCGGGTCTCCGGTCGGCCGACAACCGCGTCGACGTCGGGATCCGCACCACCGCCTCACTGATCGCCGGCGGCAAGCTCGTGTTCGACAAGGACCGCTGCCCCATCCTGTGGGACCAGATGTGCGGCTACGTCTGGGACGACAAGGCGCTCGCCCGCGGCGAGGAGCAGCCCGTCAAGGACAACGACCACGGCCCCGACGGTGTCCGATACGAGGTGATGGCGGCCCGCCCGGTGTGGCGTCACTGGCTACCCGCGCTGGCCGCTGAGGACCAGGCAGCCTAGGACGCCAAGGGCCCGCAGCCGCCGGCCTGCGCCGACGAGCGGACGATCCGTTCCCGCGTCGACACCGAGTAGTGCTCGGGCCACGTCCGCCACGCGTCCGTGGACACCAGCGAAGCCGTGTCGGCGCCGGTGCGGAGCAACGCGCACACCTGTTCCTCCGACGTTGACGGAGGCTCGGGCTCGGCGGTGAGCGACTGGATGACGAAGAAGCCAGCGACGAACAGGACGACGGCGACCAGGACGTAGGCCGGCTTGAGCGTTAACTGTCTCTTCGGTTTGGTGGCGGGCTGGTCGGTGTCGCTCACGGCGGTCCCCTCAGTGCGGTGGTCTGCCTAGGTGTCGAGACGCGCGACCGTCCCGTTACGTTGCGGTGTCCACGAACTGTCCGGAACGGCGAGTGACACTCGCGCGGGAGCGTCCCTAGTGTGGACATCAGACCCGGCACGCAGTG
>Ga0193716_1000686_pt1 | contig 20377 bp, 13 predicted proteins | sample U2c1metaG_FD_145901 | JGI IMG/M metagenome (GOLD analysis project Ga0193716, IMG submission 145901) | Soil microbial communities from a riparian zone of the East river system, Colorado, United States - U2c1 | ecosystem: Environmental > Terrestrial > Soil > Riparian zone | place: USA: East River...
GACGAATAAGTCCTGTCATGACCATCCTCATTCACATCCCCCACCGCCACACAGGACTTATTCGTCAACATCGCCGGCAAAGTCCCCTCCGCTTCAAAAAAGTGCCCCTTCCCATCATTGAGATAAAGATGATCCGCAAGACTCACATCCCCATCGGCTTTCTCATTACCACCACTGACGACATAGAGGTCCGGATACCCATCCCCATTCGCATCAAAAAACACCGCGTCCACCCCTTCACTCCACCGGTTCCGGCCAAACACAGCCGTGTCCGTCGAAACAAATTTACCATCCGCCGTCTGCATCAGCAGACAACCCGGCTGCCCCCTCGCGCCGCAAACAAAAAGATCATCCAGCCCATCCTTATTGACATCCGCCACCGCCATCTTCGGCCCCCGACTCGATTCAAGATGGGGAATAAGATACTGTTCCTTAAAATCCAGATAGGCGTTCTCATGGTGCCGCCAACCCACCCCGATCGTAAAACTCACGTCCTCTAGCACCGGCTTCTTCGGCGGAAACAACTCCGCATACCGAAAAGACCCACTAGCCTCTTCCTGCTTAAAGACCATATTCCGATCAGCCTTCACATGCCTTACCACCTGCCAGCGCTGATCCGGCCAAACAACCAACACGCTGTCCACAAATCCTGTCCCACCGCCAATTCCCAAACTGTCGCCGGAACCCGCACTCCCCAATCCAAAATGTAACCTCGCCTCTACCGATGACATAAACCCCCGACTAAGCATCAACTGCTGATACTGCATCCCACGACCCGTAAAAACATATGCCTTCGCCCCAATCCCAAACCTATTTCCCCCAACCCCTTCAAAAGACACCGAAAGCCAATTCCGCCCCGGCGCCTCATTGCGCAAAATCAACGCCGGCGCATTGATACAATTGACCACCAGATCCAGCCTCCCATCATTATCAAGATCCGCATAAGCGGCGCCATTATAATATCCTTTCATACCCGCCATTCCCCACCCGGCGCTCACATCCCTGAACCCAAGCCCGCCATCACCCTTAAACAAGTAAGGATGCGAGGCGCCATCAGGCATCTTCCCCAGCATCGCCCGCTGCACGGCATCCGGACTTCCATAACTGCCCGGATCCTTCAGATTCGAAAAGAACAACACAAAATCCAGATCCAGCGGCCGTTTGACGATACCACTGGTAATAAACAGATCTTTGACTCCATCATTATCCAGATCCGCAAACAAAGGACTCCAGCTCCAATCCGTCGCCGACACACCACTGATCAGTCCCACATCGCTAAAACTGACCCCGTCGCCATTATTCCGTTGCAAACAATTCCTGGAATATTGATCCTGGTATCCATTATGCGTTATCTTCTGCTCATAGATATCAAGGTGTTCGCCATTGCCATAAGTCTTTAGGGTTTTCTCATCCCCCGGTAACATATCCGCCGTGACAACATCCAGCTGCCCGTCGTTGTTGAAATCAGCAATATCATTCCCCATGCTGTACCGGCTGTAATGCCGGAAATGACCGGCCCCGCTTTCCGTAAATGTCCCGTTGCCATTATTGATATAGTAGAAGTCGTTCTCATGAAAATCATTCCCCACATAAATATCCTCCCAACCGTCATTATTAAGATCGCCCACTGAAACCCCAAGCCCGTAACACAACGCGCTGCGATAAAGCCCCGCAGCTTCGCTGACATCGACAAAATGCCGCCGCACACCCACTAACCGGCCGCCCACCATGCTGCCACCCACCCCATCGTTCCTGTAAAGCCGCTCGCCGGCATTGGCATCAAAACCCCGCCGCTTACTCGTGTCCGTAATATTCTGATTGGGATGCTGCGACTGGTTGAGAATAAAACAGTCCAGGTCGCCGTCATGATCGTAGTCAAAAAATACCGCCTGCGTCGCAAACCCCGAAAAATCCAGCCCATAGGCCGCGGCGCTTTCCGTAAAAGTCCCATTCCCATTATTAATGTACAACTCATTACGACCTTGAAATCCCTGCATATGCGCAACAGCACAAACATAGATATCCAGCAAGCCATCCCCGTTCACATCCGCCATCGTCACACCGGTACACCAGTCGGCCCCGCCCGCAACACCGGCTTTGGCAGTAATATCCTCAAACACAAAATTCCCTTTGTTAAGATACAACCGGTTCCCTCCCTTCCCATTAGCGGCAAAATAGAGGTCGGGCAACCCGTCATTGTTGATGTCGCCAATAGCCACACCCGCCCCATTATAATAGTAGATATAACTTAGTATCCCAAGCCCCGGCCGCTCCGGCAGCTGGTTGACAAATCCCACGTTCGTTTCCGCAGCATCCAGACTCCTCATCATAGGCTTTTCCCGGTGACAGGACAAACCCAACACCACCAGTAGAAGGAACCTAATTCGTTTTAATACTCCGCACAATCCTGAATATCGTCTCCTCATTATCTTCATAATCCAGCAGCTTTTTATCCGTTGAATAAAGAAACAACGCAGGATACCGCACAGGCCGGAACTGAACCATATACCGATACTCCACATCCCGCAACCACATCCCCTTCAACCGCGGACCATACTTTTTCGCAAACGCAACGATCTTCGCCGGATCAGCCGCCGAAACAAAATACATCGCCACCTTCTCAAACGACCGGTACTCCGCATCCATCCTTGCCACCGCCCGCTGACAATGATCGCAATCCGGATCTACAAATACAAACAACAACAGCTTCCCCTTCGGCAAGTCCGCATTCGTCAATACCCCATGCCCCACCACTTCAAACCGAAAGGAAGGCAACACCCCCGCAGGCGGCGGCATCCCGCCCTGCGCCAAAACACCCAGTTGCCCAAATACCATCAATAACAAAAACAACCTCATATCACAATTTTGAGAGATCCCATATTTTCATATCACGGACAACTGCATTCCCACCCTCTGCAAAAACAGCACACCCGAAAGCCCCTTCATCCGGATAAATATAATCCGTTAAGACCTGCTCCCCATCGTTCACAAACACCTCCAAAGAAGATTTATCAAAAAGAATCCGCAGCCTTACCTTCCCGGCCGCTGCAACCCCAGCCCCACCACCGGCACCACTGACCTCGCCCCCGCTCAAAGCAATCGTCTGCCTCGTCCTCTCCGGCTTCACCCCATCCTTGCTGCTGCGACTCCTGTCCACAAAAACCTCCTGTTTAACTTTATCATATCCTATCACAGTCTCCGACACAACCATCCCAGTCGCATCCTTCCCCTGCGCGATCTTAAAACCTGCCGTCGTCGCCGTCCCCAAATCTATCTCCGCATCCAGCCAATACGCATTCCCCGACACATTAACCGCCACATCTCCGGACAGGGCAGCATCTTTCTTCTCTACAGGACCAGACGGCAGCCCCTTCCGCACAATAGCCGCCGGCTCCTGCAACAATCGATACCCATTAGCCGTTTTCTTCAGACTCATGTCCCGCGAGATCGACATCTGCCCCGTCCACGGCGCCGTCTTCTGCTTCCCCGGGACCATCCAGCCGATCAACACCTTGCCTTCATCCGGCATATTATTCCAGGGAATAGCCGCATAAAAACAATCCCCATAATCGACCGTCAACACCTTATCCGAAGCATTGTCATTCACAAAGGTCTTTCCGTCAAACGTCCCCACATAATACTGCATGAACACCCCTCTCTGTCCACCCGCCGCCGAATTCATCAGCACCCATCGCGTACCACCACCCTTCACCGGTAGCTCTATCAGCGAAGGACATTCCCAGTGAGCACCGACAAACCCCTGCGGACCAAACTCACTCAGCAATGTCCAGTTCTTCAGATTAGGCGATCCGTAAAAATGCACCTTATGCTCCGCCGGTATCGCCACCGCCATCACCCATTGTTTCGATGCCTTATGCCAAAAGACATTCGGATCACGAAAATCCCGTTTATGAAGATCGATCACCGGATTCCCGGCATAATTGGTATAGCTCTTTCCCCCATCATTACTATAGGCGATATACTGCGATTCCTTCTTCAGATTCGGCTGATGCGCCGTATAAATAGCTACAAGGCAACCCCCGCCGCGACAAAATCCACTCGTATTATTCCTGTCCCAAACGGCCGATCCGGAAAAGATCCACACCGTATCTCCCTTTTCCCGGTCTATCTTCTCCGGTATCGCCACCGGCAGATGCTCCCATCGCAGCAGATCCTTCGACCGCGCATGCCCCCAGCTCATATGCCCCCACTTGTTCTCAAACGGATTCTGCTGGTTGTACAAAAGATATTCCCCATTCAGATAGATAGGCCCGTTGGGATCATTCGTCCAGTTCTTCTCTGGCGTAAAATGATACACCGGCCGCCATTGCGGGGTCGCCGTCTCTCCTGACTGCGCAAAAACAAAACCGCAAAGACCCAAAAACATCACTGCAAACATTAGATGCTTCATAATTAATATCCTTTATTTTGTGTATACAATCCATTGGTAAAGACGATCTGCTCCTGTGGCACAGGAAAGTATTCGTGCTTGCTCTTCGTAAATTGCGCGTTCAGCAGGAAAGGATGCCGCACCTTCTCAATGGAAAAATAGTTATTCATCGTCACATCGGCAAGACCCCACCGCACCAGGTCAAAGAAACGATAGCCTTCCATCGCAAATTCCAGCCTCCGCTCCCATTGCAACGCCTTGAAAGCCGTCGCCTGATCCCATGCCGGAATATTCACACCCGGCTTGTAAGTCTGAATGCGATAGTTGGAAGGATAAGTACCATCACCCTTCTTTACAAGAGGACTCACATTCGCCGCCCTCGCCCTGACCTGGTTGATCAGAGGCAACGCCGCCAACGGATTCCCCAGCTGGATCTGTGCCTCCGCCTGCATCAGCAACACATCATCATAACGGATCACATCCATATTCACCGAAGTTCCATAAAAGGGCCCCAGCTTTTTGAAACAGGGACAGGTAGCCAGCTGCAATTCCTTCATCGTTCCAAACACGCCATAAAGCCCCGACAGACGCTCCCAGCTATGGTCATAAGGTATCGCCGCATTATACTTAAAAGGATGTCCCTGGATACCCACCGTATGATCGATCCGCGGGTCCACCCCATTGGTCAGGAAGTCAAGACTGTCCTTCATCTCAGTCCCCACATCGTTGAAATGATCAAATTCCGGAACCCCGTTCGCATCGGTCTTGAAGGCGTTGACAAGATTCTGCGAGGGGATATGAAACGCGCAGCAGCCATATTGGGGCGCCCCCGCAAAATAATTCAGACTCGTTGACATGCTGAGCCTCCCACCTATCGCCGTTCCGTCATTAATGGAATATTGAATGGCAAAGATAGATTCCGGTCCGTTGTCATGACCATCCAGGAAATTGTACGCGTAGTCGGTATTCAGACTGTAAATGCCCGAGTTGATGACATCATTCGTCAGACTCACCACCTGCGCCAGCTTATTGGCATCTACCCCCGTGACATTGTAATTCGCGTCCTGGGTATAGGCATGATACAACAACGCCTTGGCTAAATAAGCTTTCGCCGACAGCTGATTGGCCCTGCCCGGCTCACCCGGCTGAGTTGGCGGCAGATCATTTATAGCCTCCTGGAAGTCACCCTCTATATGCAGCCATAGCGAATCATTGCTCATCGTATTGGACACTTTCAAAATATCATCATTGCTAACCGTTTCGTCAAACCACGGGATATTCCGAAACAATACCTTCAGCAGAAAGTACATATGCCCCCGAAGAAATCGCATCTCCCCGATCCTTATCTTCCGCTTGGGGAACTGCGCATCCGTTAAGGCATCAAGTGACCTCAATGCTACATTACAGCGCGAGATAGCGGCATAAGCCCTTATCCATGCCCCCGGAAATCCAAAGTCCCCAAACCCATTGTTCGCCGGTTCCACAAGATAGAATTGCTCGTACCGGTCCAGCTGTCCCTGGTCTCCAATATCGCCGCCCCCTTTGTAAGCATCATCAGATCGAATGCTGCCCCACTCCCAGTTGCTGGTGATAGGTGCATCCCACCAATCATTGGCAATGCCGGCATAGGCGGCCGTCGCCAAACCATCCACAGCCGTGGGCGTCGTCAGATCGCTCACCGACAAAGCCCCCTGCGGCTTGTAATCCAGGTATTTTTTGCAGCCAAAAGAAGATAGTATCGCTATCATCAATAGGCCATAACTCCATTTATTTTTCATATAATCATTTTAATAAAAAATTAAAAATTCGCATTCAACCCAACCGTATAGCTTGTCGGGACAGGCCAGCTATTATAAGAGGTCCTCTCAGGATCTTTGGACGTCATCTTGCCGGACTTGATCGCGAATAGATTCTGACCGGAAACATAGATCCTCAATCCCTGCATGGCCGCCTTATTCGCTATCCCTTTTGGCAGGTTATAGCCGATCATCGCGTTGCGCAGCTTGAAAAAAGATCCGTTCACAAAATAATAGTTGGATGTCCGGCCTTCATTGTTCAAATTCAGAATGGTCAGCGCCGGTATGCTCGAATGCGTATTTTGCGGTGTCCAGGCATTGAACACGCCAGGCCCGGAGTTGGTATTGGCCGCAACAGTTGTATTAAATCCCTTTGTAGGATCATACACCGTCACACCGCCCACACCCGATCCGAACAGCGACACGTCAAAGTTTTTATAATCCGCAGACAGCCTTAACCCAAAGATCACTTTCGGCAGGGTCGTACCTAAGAATGTCTGATCGAGTACATCCACCTTCCCATCGCCATTCAGGTCTACGTAACGGATCCGCCCCGGACCAGCCCCGGGCTGAGCTGCATGATTGGCAACCTCCTGCTGATTCTGATAGATCCCATCGGCCTTATAGCCAAAGATCGAATACTGCGAATGACCGATGATCGAATGATTCGGATCACCGGGGTAAGCCGACCGTACATCTTCAGGCAATTGCGTGATGACATTAGCGAAATGACTCACATTACCCGTTATCGTATAATGCAGTCTGCCGCCCGTCGTATTCTGATAGCTAAGCACAAATTCCCAGCCCTGATTTCTGATGCTCGCACCATTCAGCCACTGCTGCTGGCCTTCACCCACCGCCCCGGCAATCGGCGGCTGGATCAGGATATCGCTGGTATTCCGGTGGAACCAGTCAAAACTTCCCGTCAGCGATTCATCCATAAACCCGAAGTCAAGACCAATATTCGTTTCCTTCGTGGTCTCCCATTTCAGATTGGGATTTCCCAGCTGTACCTGCACAAAACCGGAGGGCAGCGAACCCGTGTTGATGCCCGTAAGATCATAGGCGGTACCGGTATTCAGCCACTGCGGATACGCCGGGTTCGACGTACCATAGTTCGCCTGGAATAGACTATAGGCAGATAGGTTGCCTATCGCCTGGTTACCCACGACACCATAACCGGCCCTGAGCTTTAAATTGGAGACTGCATGTACATTTCTGAAAAACTCTTCATTATTGATACGCCAGCCAACCGTACCGGCCGGGAAGACTCCATAAGGATTATTGGTACCGAACCGCGATGAGCCGTCCCTCCTTATCGTAAAAGAGGCAAGATACTTGTCGCCATAGCCATAAAAAGCCTTTCCGAATTGTGACAGCAGCCGGTAACCCGTGGCGCCGCCGCTCGTGGTCTGCGAACCAGAACCTGCGCCAAGCTGGAAATATGTCAGCTGTTGCAACGCAAAATTGGTAGTCGAAGCTCCGACGACAGAATAGTCGTCATGTACTGATTCGATACCACCCAGCAAATTCAGGCGATGCTTCCCAAGTTCGAGATTATAATTTATCGTATTGGTCCACGTAAACGTAAACTCCTTCGCCTCCTGCTGCGTAAGACTATTGAAAGAATTGACAGGCCCCTCATCCCCTATCTGCGTGATGAACTTGCCGGAGGAATCTGCATAGTCGAAACCAAAGCTGGTACGTACAACCAACCGTTTGATGACTTCCAGTTCCGCAAAGATATTGCCATAAGCCTGCAGACGAGTAGTAGTATTCCATCGGTTGAGATACTGGATATCCACCGGGTTGTTCCGGTCCGTATATCCCGGCCCGATAGGACCGCCAAACGTACCGTCGGTCTTCCGAAGCGGTATCGTCGGCGCCAGGATCAGAGCCAGCGTGGGAGTCAGCGCCCCGCCCGGGTCTTTCGCAGCACCTACCTGCGAAGTCCTTGACAGCTGCAGATTCTCGCCAATCTTCAACCTTCCGTTAAAGCCGCTCGTATGCGAGTTGATCCGTGCATTGTATCGCTGGAAATCGGTATACTGCAACAGCCCGTTGTTGTCCAGGTATCCAAAATCCATAAACATCCCGCTTTTCGCGTTCCCGGAAGCAATGCCAACATCATTGGATGTGACCAGCGCCGTTTTGTATAGTTCATCCTGCCAATTGGTATTTCCCACAGGCTCCAGCTGGTTCCCGCCGACGAAAGGCGCAATATTCACCTTGTTCAGTACGGGATTGGCGAAGCTGTTGTTCCAGTCATATGTATAGATCTGGTTTACGAGGTTGTTGGGATCAGTGCTGTCATTCACAGCCGCACGCCACAATGCCCTCCCCCTGTCCTCCGAGCTCAACGCCTTTTCCTGCCAGGGCCGCTCAGTCTGCCAGGTAAGACTCGAGTTCAGCGTGATCCGGAGCTTTTCCCCCGCTCCGCTGCCATCCTTGGTCGTGACGATGATGACGCCATTGGACGCACGAGATCCATAGATGGATGAAGCGGAGGCGTCTTTCAATACCTGTATCGAAGCTATCGCCCCAACGCTCAGATTAGAGAAGTCCTCATAACGCGTCGTCGGAACTCCATCGATGATATACAGCGGATTCGTATTCCCCAGCGTATTGACACCCCGGACAAGGATCGTGGGTGGAGCGCCATTACTGCCCGTGGGCGAACCATCTGCCGAAATATAGAGCCCGGGCACCTGTCCCTGCAGGGCCAGCATCGGGCTCGTAGTAGGGACGTCCTTTATCGCGGCCAGGTTGACAACAGACACCGCACCCGTCAGGTCTATCTTCTTCTCCGACTTATATCCAGTCACAACCACCTGGTTGAGATCGTTGATCCCCTCCAGCATCGCCAGGTTGAGATTGGTCGTGGAAGCCTCGACCTTTATACTAAGATTATTCATCCCGACGAAACTCAATATCAGCATTTCCCCGGGTGAGACGGCAATCGAAAATCTCCCTGCGGAGTCGGTGGTCACCGACCTTGTTTTGGAAACTACCGTGACGCCCTGTAAAGGCTCCCTGGTGGAGTTCCTCACCACTTGTCCGGTAATGATTTTTTGCTGCGCATAGCTGAACCCAGCCAGCAATAGCATAGGCAACAAAATCCATACTTTTCTCATAATTGTTGTTTGTTTATGGTTGGTTACTTTTTAAGATCAATCTCCTCACCTCTTCCTTCTCATAATCCGGACAAGATCCGGCATAGCTCGCGATCAACGCTCCCATAGCGCTCGCGAACTCTATCGCGTCAGGCGGACTGATGCCCTGCGCAACAGAATAAAGCAGCCCCGCCAAAAAAGCATCCCCGCTCCCCACAGTATCGGCTACATCCACCGCAAACCCAGGATGCGCATAGACTATACCGTTCATATTCATAAGCGAACCCTGGCTGCCCTTCGTCAACACAATGGTGGGGATCTGGAACTGGTCCTGTAAAGCCTCGATCCGATCTCTCTCCGATCGATAATCCGAAAACCAGCCGGTCAGCAATTCCAGCTCTCCGAGATTCAGCTTTAAAATGTCCACCCCCTTCATTAATTTTTCCAGTATCGGACGAGTATAATGCGGAGGACGCAGGTTTATGTCCAGCACCTTGAAAGGCGCAGCTTCCAGCAGCTGGTACAGGACTCCGCGGCTCGCTTCACAACGCGTGCTCAAACTGCCGAAAATAAAATAGGAGGAATTTGATAGAAGCGGAATGAACTGCTCATCCCATTGAATATTGTCCCAGGCCACAGGTCGGACAATATCATAATGGACATCGTCGCCTTCTCCGGGTATCATCGTCACCCTCCCCGTATCCAGCTCAAAATCCATCTGGAAGAATTCGGTAGAGATACCCTCCTTTTCCATCAGCTGGATCAGCCTTTTCCCGTAGTTATCAAGACCGACCCTCGTGATCAGACCGGGTTCCATCCCCAGTTTCTTCAGGTGATAGGCGACATTCATCGGTGCCCCTCCCGGCGCGACCTTAGTAGGGAGAATATCCCAAAGGATCTCACCAAAACACACGACGGGATGTTTCTTTTCAGATGATGACATAGCAATCGATATTTATGTTGACTCACGCTAATGCGCGGCCAGCGTATATTCTATATGTTCCAGCGATTTTCCCTTGGTCTCCGGCATCAGCTTCCAGACAAACAGCAATTGCATACACATCATGACACAGAAGAAAAGGAAGGTATTACCGCCCCCGGCTTTCTCCGCGAGATAGGGAAAGGAAAAGGCAATGATAGCCGCCATCACCCAATGCGTCGTGCTTCCCAGCGTCTGACCTTTCGCCCTTACCTGGTTCGGAAAAATTTCCGAAATAAACACCCAGATCACCGCCCCCTGCGAAAAGGCAAAAAAACCGATATAGATGAAAAGGAAAACCGGCACCGCCCAGCCATTGAATTGCGAAGCATAAAACGACCAGGCTACCATTGCCAGGGTGAAGATCAGCCCAAATGACCCTATCAGCATCAGGGTTCGCCTGCCAATGCGGTCAATAAAATTCATGGCCACCAGCGTAAAGACAAAATTCACCAGCCCCAACCCCGCAGTCGACAGCAAAGACGAGTTTTTTCCAAGACCCGTCATTTCAAAAATGCGCGGAGAATAATATATAATGGCGTTGATCCCCGATACCTGGTTAAAAACGGCAAACAATGTCGCCAGCATCACAGGCGTCCGATACCGGCGCGAAAACAGCGCCTCCGATTCCGCCCCATGCCCTTTCCGGCCCGACGCCCCCTCATCAGCACGCTGAATATCCCCCACCACAGCATCCGCCGTCTTCGGGTCGATCACCTCGAAAACCTTGCGAGCCTCCTCTACCCTCCCCTTGTGCAGTATCAGCCAGCGCGGACTCTCCGGCACCCAGCGAAGCAATAAAAGGAACACCACCGAAGGCACAGCCTGGATGCCAAGCATCAACCGCCACGAGTTCTCACCCGTCAGACCAATAAGGTAATTGGATAAATAAGAAATGACAATGCCAAACACGACATTGAACTGGAAAAGACCTACCAGCTTTCCCCGCCGCCCCGCCGGCGAGATCTCGGATATATATATCGGAGCAGTAACCGAAGAGGCCCCCACCCCAAATCCGCCGATAAAACGAAAGAAAAGGAATCCATACCAATTAAAAGACAAGGCCGTTCCTAACGAGGATAATAAATAGAGTACGGCAATCCCATACAACGTCTTCTTCCTGCCCCAGCGATCCGTCGGAATGGCCCCCGTCAGAGCGCCAATGACCGTTCCAATCAGGGCAATGGACACCGTAAGACCATGCTGAAGTGAATTCAGACCCCAGTACTTCTGAATGGATTGCTCCGCTCCGGAGATCACCGCCGTATCGAAGCCAAACAGGAATCCACCCAATGCAATGACAAGCGACCAGACAAATACGTTTTTACTTCCCATATGGCAATTAGTTTCAGGGAGCAATATATACCCCGACACCACCTGTGCCTTTTTGAAATCATATCCATTTTTTGGAGAATTGGAATTCGGGCAAAAAATTAAACAAATAACTGGATTTGAATTGTTTACCTTCGTAGTCGGAGAAGCCCTTATCGCCTTGATTTATAGTTTTGACGCATTCTTTTCTGATATTGTTCCACTGCACCCCCACGACCCTTCCATCCTTATCTGACAAAATTTGTTGATCGAAAAAAAATGATACGGGTTTATAACCCCATTTTCTGAAAATCACCCAAATTTATCTGTATGATTGCTTTGCCAAATGCTACTGCCCTTATTATAGGTCTGTCACTTCTCTTCTATTCCTGCTCCAACCCCGGCGCGGAAAAAAAATACCGCATCGGTTTTGCCCAGTGTACCGGTACCGAAAACTGGAAAAGAGCCACCCGCGAAGGAATGGCCAGGGAACTTTCCCTCCATCCCGCTTCCGAGCTGATCTATCGCAGCGCCAATGACAACAGCGAATTACAGGTCAAACAAATAAAAGAGCTCCTCAACCAGAATATCGACATCCTCCTGGTCTCGCCCAACGAAGCCAAACCCCTCACCTCCGTCGTGGAAGAAGCTTATAACCGGGGGATCCCCGTCGTCGTCATCGACCGAAAGACCGCCTCCGACCTCTATACCAGCTTTATCGGTATAAATAATTATGAGCTGGGAAAAATGGCCGGAGATTATGTCGCTCACCAACTCCACGACTCCGCAAACATCATTGAGGTCATCGGACTCCAGGGGTCGACACCCTCCGCCGACCGCCAAAGAGGTTTTGAGGACCAGATCCGCCTGAACCCGCACATCCGCATAAAGACCCGCATTCATGGCGACTGGCTGGAGGATAAGTCCACCGCTGCCTTCCTGAAGATAAAGGACCAGCTCTCGCCCAACGACGTGGTGTTCTCACAAAATGACCCGATGGCCGTCGGCGCCTACGAAGTTTATAAAAGCCTGGGAATGGAAAAGACTGCCCGCTTCTACGGCATCGATGGACTTTCCGGCCCCGGCGGAGGCATCCAGCTTGTCTCCGATAGGATCCTCCAGGCGACGTTCCTGACCCCCACCGGCGGCGAAGAAGCCATCAAAACGGCTTTCGACATCCTGGAGAAACGTCCCTATCATAAAGAAAATATCCTGCCTACAGTCGTCATCGATTCCACCAACGTCCGGATCATGAAGCTCCAGACCGACCGGCTCAACGACCAGACGAAAGACATCGAAAAACAATATGTCCTGCTACAGGAACAACGCCGGATCTATCACAACCAGTCTAATTTATTATACATTGCCATTACGGCGCTTGTCCTGGCCCTTATCCTCGGAAGCATCGTTTTCTTCGCCCTGAAAAACAACCGAAAGATCAATCGGCAGCTGGCCGGCCAGAACGAAGAGATCATCCTTCAGCGTAACCAGCTGATCGAAATGACGGCAAAGGCAAAGGAGGCCACCGACGCCAAATTCAACTTCTTTACAAATATCTCTCACGAATTCAGGACGCCTCTGACACTTATTCTCGGTCCCCTCGAAGACGCCTTGTCCTCGCCCAAGCTGCATTTTACTATCAAACAGAATCTTGAGCTCGTGCAAAAGAACGCCCTCCGGCTCCTGAGACTCATCAACCAGCTGATGGATTTCCGCAAGATCGAGGAAAATAAAATGAAGCTCGTGATCTCGGAAAATAACATCTCCGACTTCGTGATGGAGATAGCCAACGCCTTCCGGGAGGTCGCCCGCCGAAAGCTCATCTCATTCAACATCACCAGTACGACAAAAGACCTGAAGATCTGGTTCGACGTCAACATCATCGACAAGGTCCTGTTCAACCTCTTCTCCAATGCCTTCAAGTTCACCAACGAACACGGCTCTATAAATGTCACCATCGACCTCGACAATACACGCGAAATGGTCCTCATCACCGTCCAGGATTCCGGCGTGGGGATGACGGCCGACGAGGTCGAACACGCATTCGAACTATTTTATCAGGGACACAAAAGGACCTACAAAGGCACAGGCCTCGGCCTGTCTCTCACCAAGGAAATGATCCATCTCCATAACGGCGAACCAGATCTTCAGGGCGCCAAGTGGAAAGGCTCCACATTTACCGTTAGCCTGCCCGTCAGCAAATCCCGTCTTGGCGAAACCGAGACAGCTACCGAGCCCTCCCTGCTTGTGCCGACCTACGAAGACATCAAGATCTATACCTCCGATATACAACTGGCATCCTTCAACGAAGAAGTCCCCGTGAACCGCCAAAAGGAACACTCCGTTCTTGTCATCGAGGACAATGATGACTTACGCTGTTTTCTTAAAAGACGGCTGGGCAATGAATACGAGCTCCACGAGGCCGAAGACGCAGTATCGGGCATCGCCATGGCCTATGACATCATCCCCGATCTCATCATCTCCGACATCATTCTGCCCGGAGAGGACGGCCTGCAGATCACCGAGATCCTGAAACAGGATCTGCGCACTTCCCATATCCCCATTGTCCTCCTCACAGCGAAAGGCGCCATCGAAGACCAGATAAAAGGCATCAAGCTCAAAGCCGACGCCTTTATCGTAAAACCCTTCAACCTCGAATATCTCGAAGAGACCATTAAAAACCTCCTGAATAACCGATCAGTCCTTCGCGAACATTATACCAGCGAGCTGCCCACCGAATCGAGGTCCAACGCCTCCACCAAGGTGACACGCAAGTTCATCAACGAATTCATCGCCATTGTGGAGAACAACATCCCCAACGAAGACTTCTCCGTCGAAGACATCTGCCGTGAGATCGGCATATCGAGAGTGCAGCTCTATCGTAAAGTAAAAGCCCTGATGGGTTATAATGTCAACGATTATATCTCGACGGTCCGCCTTCAAAAAGCAAAATTCCTGCTGGCTGATCTCCAATATACCATCTCGGAAGTCGCATCCCGCGTAGGCTATTCATCACAGGCCTATTTCTCCACCGTCTTTAAATCAAAATTCTCGCTCACCCCTTCCGAATACCGCGAAAAGAAAAGAGGCGGTAAACCGACTTGAAAAAAAAATTGCCGCAATTTCAAAAATCTTTCTACCTTTGACTTGTCAGATGACCTGACAACAAAAATTTCCCAGACAATGGCCAAAATAATAGAGCGTACAAGTCTTTCGGAAGTTGTGGCGCAGCACCTGCAGAGCCAGATCCAATCCGGAGCCTACCAGTTGGAACAGCAGCTGCCCTCGGAGCACGAACTGACCCGCGAGTTCGGCGTAGGCCGCTCCAGCATCCGCGAAGCGATCCGCAAACTGGAGAACAATGGTATGGTTCGCGTCCAGCAAGGTCTCGGCACATTCGTCATCGCACTGAGCCCCGTGCGCGAATCCCTGTCAAAATTATTACACACATCCGAGGACAAAGACATCGCAGAAGTAAGAGAGGTCCTGGAAATAAAGATCGTCGAAAAAGCCGCACGGTTTCGCACCGAAGAAGACATCCGGAATATAAAAGCAAACCTCGAAAAACGAAACAAAGCCGCGGATCAGAACAAGCTCCAGCCCTGGCTCGAAGCCGACATAGCCTTCCACCTCAGCATCGCAGCCGCCTCCAAAAACCCCGTCCTCGCTAATATATATAAGACCTTCGTAGAACAACAGCTGAAAAAGTCGATCAAAAAGAACTATTCCGAAAAGGAGTCTATGCACCGCCTCACGGAACTGCACATCCAACTATTGGACACCATCATAAAAAAACAACCGGCAAAAGCCATCGAACTGGTAAAAGCAATGCGCGACAGCTGACCACATTTTTTTTGATCCAACTTGTCTGATGATCTGATAATAAGACAATAAACACAAAGACATGAAAACAGTATTCCTCTTCCCCGGCCAGGGTTCCCAAAAACCCGGCATGTTGGACGGCTTCCCATCATCCTCTTTTTACAAAGATGCAAAAGAGATACTGGGTCAAAACCTGCAGTCCCTTGACTCAGAAGAAAACCTCCGGTCTACCGTATATGCCCAGATCTGTTTACTCATCGCAGGCGTCATATCCGCGAGGAAGCTGCAGACAAAAGGCGTACACCCCGACTTCGTAGCGGGACATTCAGTCGGCGCCTTTGCAGCCGCAGTCATCTCTGAAGTGATCTCGTTTAAACAGGCCTTGTCAATCATCCGCACAAGGGCGACGCTGATGGAACAGGCTTACCCCCGGGGTTATGGAATGGCCGTCCTGGTCGGTATGACTGAAGCCGCTCTGCAAAAGACCCTTACTGTATTTAACAGGGATCACGATACGGTTTACCTGTCAAATATAAATTCACCCGACCAACTGGTTGTATCCGGGAAACTGTCCAGTCTTGAAGGGCTGATCCAACAGCTGCAACAGCGCGGAATAAGAAAAGCACAGGTGCTGGATGTTGCTGTACCCTCGCATTGTCCTTTACTAAACGGCGTTTCCGAAACGCTGAAGGCCCGGATAAATCAAATGGAATTACATGAACCCGTTATTCCTTATGCGTCCAACCATAACGGGCGCCTTTTGAGAACAAAGGACGCCATCGGGATGGATCTCTGCAAAAGCATAGCGGCCCCGGTAAGATGGTATGAGGCTACCACTCTTCTCTATGAGCTGGGGGCCAGATTATTTATAGAAATGGAGCCTTCCGGGGTTCTGTCAAAGATTGCCGGGTGCACCTTTCCGGAAGCGAAAGTGCTGTCTTTCGAAGCGAACGATACCGATACAATCACCTGGCTTTGGAAAATTTATCAGCAAGAAAATCAATTATCATAAAAAAAAGAGTATGAAAACAGTACACATCACAGCTATAGCTGTAGTTATCACAGCACTGCTAAATTTAAGCGCAAAAGCAAACGGTATCAGCAACGGGGCAGCCCCATCCTCAAAGGATAGTCTCGTGAAGATCAAAAACATTGTGCTGGTCCACGGGGCCTTCGTCGATGGTTCGGGATGGCAGCCGGTATATACCATCCTTACCAGAGCAGGGTATCACGTAAGTGTCGTTCAACAGCCGCTGACTTCGTTTGCTAATGACCTGGCCGCAGTAAAAGCCGTTGTGGATATACAAAACGGGCCATGCATTTTAGTGGGGCACAGCTATGGCGGCGCCATTATTACCGAAGCCGGTAATGATCCGCAGGTTGCAGGGCTGGTTTATATCGCGGCACATGCGCCCGATCAGGGAGAAACGGAGGCGGGCAACGGAAAGCTGTTTCCTTCAGCCTATAAATCGCTGATCAGAACGACAGCAGGTTACGATTATATCGACCCCGCGAGATTCTACCCTGATTTTGCAGCAGACCTGTCTCAAAAACTAGCCGAATTCTTAGCCCACTCCCAAATGCCCGCGGCAGATGAAGTATTTCATGCCGTTATTCAGCACCCCGCCTGGAAGGTCAAACCCAGCTGGTACATGGTAGCAAAATCCGATCGCATCATTAATCCGGATCTGGAGCGTAAGTATGCCAAACGGGCCGGCAGCTATACCGTCGAAATAACCGGGGCAAGCCACTCGGTATTCGAATCACACCCGAAGGAAGTAGCTGATCTCATCATCAAAGCTGCGAATCAAATTAATCACAACTAATAAAGAAGGAGGATATCATGTCTTCAAGATCATGGACCACGAAACGCGATGAAAAAGCGCGTCGGATCAGAAACATTTCGCATTTAACCACCAATGCCATATTGAAAAAAGAGAACCTTGTAGAAGCCCTTGAGTATTTGCTCCAGCCCGGTGACCGCGTCGTATTGGAAGGAGACAACCAAAAACAAGCTTCCTTCCTCTCCGAGTCGCTGGCCCGCGTAAACCCGGCCAAAGTCAATGCCCTTCATATGATCATGTCCAGCATCTCGCGGCCGGAACACCTGGACATCTTTGAAAAAGGCATCGCAAAAAAAATCGACTTTTCCTTCGCCGGACCGCAAAGCCTTCGCATCTCCCAGATGATCGAAGACGGTAGCATCGAAATAGGCGAAATACATACTTACCTGGAATTGTACGGCCGCCTCTTCATCGACCTGATCCCAAACGTCGCTCTGGTAGCAGCAGACAAAGCCGACAGACAGGGCAACCTGTATACCGGCCCGAATACGGAGGAGACACCCGCCATCATCGAAGCCACCGCCTTCAAAGATGGTATCGTGATCGTACAGGTCAACGAAATAGTGGATGAGCTCCAAAGAATAGACATTCCCGGCTCCTGGGTAGATCTCGTCGTGGAAGCCGACGAGCCTTATCAATTGGAACCCCTGTTTACAAGAGACCCCAAGCTCATCACAGAACTCCATATCCTCATCGGTATGCTGACCATCCGCGGCGTCTATGAAAAACATAAGGTGAGATCCCTCAACCACGGCATCGGATTCAACACCGCCGCCATAGAATTGTTATTGCCGACCTATGCCGAAAGCCTTGGCCTGAAAGGAAAGATCGCCACCAACTGGGTACTGAACCCTCACCCTACCCTGATCCCCGCAATTGAAAGCGGCTGGGTCGAAACCGTCCATAGCTTTGGCGGCGAAGTAGGCATGGAAGCTTATTGCGCAGCCAGACCGGATATCTTTTTCACTGGCCGGGACGGTTCGCTCCGATCAAACCGCGCCTTCGCCCAGGTCGCCGGTCAATACGCCATCGACATGTTTGTCGGATCAACCTTGCAAATGGACAGAGACGCCAACTCTTCGACTGTTGTCTCGGGCCGCCTGGCAGGTTTTGGCGGAGCCCCCAATATGGGACATGACCCGAAAGGCCGCAGACATTCCTCCCCCGCCTGGCTCGACCTCATCACCTCCGATGATCCTCTCGCCAAAGGCCGCAAGCTGGTAGTCCAGACAGTAGAAACATTTCAGAACGGCAATACACCGGTCTTCGTGGAAAGTCTCGATGCCATTGAGGTAGCCAGACAAGCTAAGCTGGCGACCGCTCCCGTAATGATCTATGGCGACGACGTGACACACGTGGTCACCGAAGAAGGAGTGGCCTATATCTACAAAGCAGAAGGAGAGACCCAACGCAGACAGGCCCTCAGCGCCGTAGCCGGAGTCACCGCCATCGGAAGGGACATCGATTCGGCAACCATCCATTCACTCAGGGAAAAAGGCATAGTGGCCTACCCGGAAGACCTGGGCATTCGCCGCACAGATGCCAAACGCTCCCTGCTGGCCGCAAAGAATGTAAAAGACCTGGTTGACTGGTCCGAAGGGCTGTACAACCCCCCGGCCAAATTCAAAAATTGGTAATTGCTCACCTTACAAGCTCAGGAAAATGTTATTTGTTTCAACAACATCCATAAAAGAAAAGGTTGCCGCTAAGCTGGCAACATTCGCAGTGGGATCCTTACTGGAAGAAGTACGGCTTACCCCAAAACCAGGTCTCGTAGACAGTCACGACAACGGCAGCCATCACGACCTGACCCTCCAGCTGATGGAAAGATCGGCCTTCTCGCTCGAAGAAACGTTTTTCGACATGGCCATGGCTTCGTTTGAAAAACAACCCACCCGCCATTTAAGAGAAAGACTGGCCGCCATCGGCCGCCATGGCGAACAGCAGATGCTGGCCCCAACAGGACAGGTCAACACACATAAGGGTGCCATCTGGGTTCTCGGCCTGCTCACAGGAGCAACAGCAATCCAGCTCACAAAAACGATAGACATCAGTTCCATCCTTACCACCGCCGGCGCCATAGCCCGTTTTGAAGACTCATATCAACCAAAAACCACCACCAACGGCGACCAGGTGCGGCGATTGTTCCGCGTCCGCAGTGCCAGGGAAGAGGCCGCCGCAGGTTTCCCTTCCCTGCAACAGATAGCCCTGCCGGCCTGGACAAGATTCGCAAACGAACCCGAACCCATCCGTCGGCTCAACGTCCTGCTCTCCCTCATGTCTGTCGTCGACGACACCTGCATCCTCCATCGCAGCAATATGGAAGTCTTGAAGCAGGTCCAGCGACAAGCAGAAACAATAATCAACAACGGCGGAATGGGTATCAAAGCCAACGGCGAAACCTACGAAAAGCTCGATCGGTTCACGACGCACCACTGGGTCTCCCCCGGCGGGAGCGCCGACCTGCTGGCCGCAACGATCTTCTTACATAAAATAATTAACCAGTATCAAATCAACTAAGATGGAAACACTCTCATTCAATTACCCGGCGGGTAAACAAATAGCACAAAGAGCCCATATAGGCGTAGTCGGCTCGGGCGATCTCGAAATACTGATCGAACCCACTACCAAAAAACAAACCGAGTTCATCATTCGCACAGCCTCGGATGGATTCCGGGAGACCTGGAAGGCAGTCCTCTCCCGCTTCACCGCCATCAATGACATCGACGCAAAGGTCATCATCAATGACTTTGGCGCCACTCCCGGAGTAGTAAGCCTTCGCCTCGCACAGGCCATAGAAATTGCAAACGAAAAAATTTAAGCATAATGAAAACAAGTTTTACAGAGCTCAGAGGACGCCAACGCGCCATCGCTCTTCTGGATACCAACAGCTTTACTGAATTATTAGGCCCATTCGATCAGCTGGAATCACCCTACCTCGCACCACAAGGCATCGTACCCGAAAGTGATGACGGAATGATCATAGCCAGAGGCACTTTCAATGGTCAGCCAACCGTCATCCTCTCCATCGAAGGCGCCTTCCAGGGCGGCGGCATAGGGGAGGTCTGCGGAACTAAAATAGCCGCCTCACTCGAACAGGTCCTCGCCGACAACAAGAACGG
>Ga0193716_1000687_pt1 | contig 20369 bp, 16 predicted proteins | sample U2c1metaG_FD_145901 | JGI IMG/M metagenome (GOLD analysis project Ga0193716, IMG submission 145901) | Soil microbial communities from a riparian zone of the East river system, Colorado, United States - U2c1 | ecosystem: Environmental > Terrestrial > Soil > Riparian zone | place: USA: East River...
CGGGGCGTGGAAGGCCATCTGGTGCGCATCATCGATCCGGCGGAAGAAGACTTCCCCTATTCGGGACGCACCCGGTTTGAATCGCCGCGCGGCGAAAGCGACGAAATCTTCGGCCGGGCCGAGCGGGTGCGCAGCGCCTATCGCGCCCGCTTTACCGCGCACGGCGAACGGGTGGCGCAGGCAGCAAGCCGGCTCGGCTGGACCTGCACCGTCCACCGCATCGATCACACACCGCAGGGTTCGCTGATCGCGCTCCATGCCGCCATCGGCGGCATCTGATGGGAAGCGCCGGCCAGGCCGCCAGCGGCAGCATGCCGGCGTGCAGCCATGAATAACCTGTTCGGATTTCCCCTGAGCTTCGGCACGCCCTTGATCCTGGCGGCGCTGATTGCCTTGCCGGTACTGTGGTGGCTGCTGAAGGTGACGCCGCCGCTGCCCCGCCGCACTTTGTTTCCGCCGCTGCGGCTGCTGCGCGGACTGGAAGATGAAGAACAGACACCCGCCGCCACGCCCTGGTGGCTGCTGCTGTTGCGGCTGCTGGCGGCGGCGCTGCTGATCGTGGCGCTGGCTGATCCCCTGCTGGGCCGCAGCCCCAAGCTGGCCGGCAATGGCCCGCTGGTGCTGGTGGTGGACAATGGCTGGACCGCGGCGAAGGATTGGGATGCGCGCCAGGAATTGATCACCGATCTGCTGCGCAGCGCCGCGGGCCGCCCGGTGGCGATCATCCCCACCGCCGGCGCGGTTCCCACCGGCCTGCTGAATGAAGGCGAAGCGGCCCGCATCGCCAAAGAACTCAAGCCTATGCCGTGGCCCGGCGACCGCGCCGCCGCCGCCGCCGCGCTCGGCCGCTTCAACTTCGCCGCCGCGCCCGCGCTCTATTGGCTGAGCGACGGTATCGAAGACGGCAAAAGCCAGGTGTTGCGCGAAGCCTTTCACCGTTACGGCGGCGCCAGCACTTTCGCACCCGCGCGCCTGCCCATGGGTCTTCTGCCGGTGGCGCGCGACGCCAGCGGCTTTGCCCTGACCGCGATCCGCACCGATGCATCCGCGCCGGCGGAAATCGAAGCCGGCGCCATCGGGGCGCGCGGCGAAACCCTGGCCGCCACCCGCCTGCACTTCAAGCGCGGCGAGATCAGCGCCCGCGGCCATGTCGCCTTGCCGATGGAAGTGCGCAACGCCACCACCCGCCTTGCCGTCACCGGCGAAGAAAGCGCGGGCGCGGTGCAGCTGCTGGACCGCGGCGCGGCGCAGCGCAGCGCCGGCATTGTCTCGGAAAGCGCCAGCGGCGAAGGCCAGCCGCTGCTCTCGGATGTCTTTTACCTGGAGCGCGCCTTGTCACCCTATGCCGAGATCGCCAAGGGCGGCGTGGCCGGGCTGCTCGACAAGCATGTGTCGGTGTTGCTGCTGGCCGACGTGGCGAAAATCTCCGGCGACGACATGGGCAAGGTGAAAGACTTTGTCAGCCACGGCGGCGTGCTGATCCGTTTTGCAGGCGAGCGCATGACGGGCGGCGCCGACGAACTGGTGCCGGTGCGCTTGCGCGCCGGCGGGCGTTACCTGGGGAGCGCCATGGCCTGGTCGGCGCCGCAGCATCTGGCGCCCTTCGGTTCGCTCAGTCCCTTCAACGGGCTGGAAATCCCTGCCGAAGTCACGGTGACGCGCCAGATCCTGGCCGAGCCGTCCGCCGAACTGCAGGCCCGCACCTGGGCCCAGCTGGCTGACGGCACGCCGCTGATTACCGCCCAGGGAATCGGCTCGGGCTGGATCGTGCTGTTTCACATTTCCGCCAGCCCCGGCTGGTCGTCGCTGCCGCTGTCGGGGCTCTATGTCGAAATGCTCAAGCGGCTGCTGGCGCTGTCGGCCGGAACGCCGGCGCGCGATCTGGCCGGGCTGACCAGCCTGCCGCCGGTGTCGCTGCTGGACGGCTTCGGTCATGCCGTGCCGCCGCCGTCCGATGCCGCCCCGATCCCGGCGCACGATTTCTCTCATACGCGCGTTTCGCCGCGCCATCCGCCCGGCCTGTATGGCGCCCATGAAGTGGAAAGCGCGCTAAACGTGCTGCACGCCGGCGACCGACTGACGCCGCTGGCGGGCGGCACGCAAAGCTATGGCAATACCCATGCCCGGGCTTTGGAGCCTTACCTGCTGGCCGCCGCCATGCTGCTGTTGCTGCTCGACGCGTTGTTGGCGCTGTGGCTGCGCGGCTTTACCCCGCGCAAACTGAAATGGCCCGCGGCGGCGACCGTTGCCCTGTTCGCCGTCACGCTTTTCGTGCCCCATGCCCGCGCCGACGAAGCCGCCAACATGAAAGCGGCGCTGGACACGCGGCTGGCCTATGTGAAAACCGGTCTCGATGATGTGGATGCCACCAGCCAGGCGGGCCTCACCGGCCTGGGCCTGGCGCTGAAGGCACGCACCTCATACGAGCCGCAAGAGCCGATGGGCGTGGACCCCGAGCGTGACGACCTGTCCTTTTATCCCATGCTCTACTGGCCGATGGATCCGCGCGAGAAAAACCTGTCGCCCAAGGCGCTGTCGCGGATCGGCGATTACATGCGCAACGGCGGCACCATTGTCTTCGACACCCGCGACCTGTCGCTGGGCGCGGTGCGCGGCGCCGCCTCGCCGGGCGAACAAACGTTGCGGCGGCTGACCGGCGGCCTCGACCTGCCGCCATTGGAGCAGGTGCCCGCCGATCACGTGCTGACCAAGACCTTCTATATCCTGCGCGACTTTCCAGGCCGCTGGACCGGCGGCAAGCTATGGGTGGAAGCAATCCCGCCCGCGCCCAAGAATGGCGCGCCGCCGGCGCGTGGCGGCGACGGCGTGTCGCCGGTGATCATCGGCGGCAATGACTGGGCCAGCGCCTGGGCGGTTGATGCCAACGGCCATTTTCTCACCACGCCCTCGCCCGGCGGCGAGATGCAGCGCGAGATGGCCTTCCGCTTCGGCATCAACCTGGTGATGTATGCCCTCACCGGCAACTACAAGACCGATGTGGTGCATGCGCCCGCGCTGTTGCAGCGGCTGGGGAACGAGCGATGACCCGGCTGGCCTTCGCCCCCGTCATCCCGCTTCCCATCCTGACGGCGCTGGTCGTTCTGGCGCTGCTGGTCACCGCTTACGCTTTCTATATGCGAGCCCGAGGGGCCTGGGCGCGCGGGCTTGCGTTTGCCGTGCTGCTGTTCGCGCTGGCCGGTCCTCTGCTGGTGAAAGAAAAACACGCGCCGCTGCCGGACGTGGCGGTGATCGTTACCGACCGTTCGCAGAGCATGGCGCTGGGCAAGCGCAGCCAGCAGGCCGAAGCGGCGCGGGCGCAGGTTGCGCGCCTGCTGGCCCAGCAGCCCGGCCTGATCGTGCGCCAGACCAGCGTCACCACCACCGCCACCGGCGAGAATAACGGCACGCAGGCTTTCGCCGCCCTGAACGCGGCGCTGGCCGATGTGCCGCAGGGCCGTGTGGCGGGCGCCATCCTGATCACCGACGGCCAGGTGCATGACGCGCCGCCGCCGGAAAGCACCTCGCTGCATGCACCGCTGCAGGTGCTGGTGGCGGGCGCGCGCGGCGAGCGTGACCGCAAGCTGACGGTGCTGAATGCGGCACGCTTCGCCATTGTCGGACAATGGGCGGTGATCCGTCTGCGCGTGGATGATCTGGGCGGCAGCGGCGAGACCAGCGCGGTGATGAACGTCCAGATCGACGGCAAGCCCTTCGGCACCCATATGGTGCCGGTCGGCAAGGATACCGATCTGCGCGTGCCGGTGGCGCATGAAGGCGAAAACCTGGTCGAACTTTCGGCAGCGCCCGGGCCGGCCGAACTCACCTTGCAGAACAATCGCGCCGTGGTCACGGTTTCGGGGGTGCGCGACCGCCTGCGCGTCCTTTTGGTATCGGGCGAGCCCCATGCCGGCGAGCGGGTGTGGCGCAACCTGCTCAAGGCCGATCCGTCGGTGGACCTGATTCACTTCACCATCCTGCGTCCGCCGGACAAGCAGGACTCCACCCCCATCAACGAATTGTCGCTGATCGCTTTTCCCTCGCGCGAACTGTTCCAGGAAAAACTGGGGTCCTTCGACCTGGTGGTGTTCGACCGCTACCGCGAGCGCGGCGTGCTGCCGCTGGCCTATTTCCAGAACCTGGCTTCCTATGTGCAGGAAGGCGGGGCGCTGCTGATCTCGTCCGGGCCGGAATTCGCCGGCCCCGAAAGCGTCTACCGCACGCCGCTGAGCCAGGTGCTGCCGGTGCAGCCCACCGGACAGCTTTTCACCACCCCCTTCAAGCCGCGGGTGACCGACGACGGCATGGCCCATCCGGTGACGCGCGAACTGCCAGGCCGCAATCAGGACAAGACGGCGCCAACCTGGGGACGCTGGTTCCGCATCATCGGCGCCAACAAGATTTCAGGCCAGACGGTGATGTCGGATGAGGCGGGCCGGCCGCTGCTGGTGCTGGACCGCGTCGGCAAGGGCCGTGTCGCCGAACTGATGAGCGACCAGACCTGGCTGTGGGCGCGCGGCTTTGAAGGCGGCGGACCGCAGGCGGAGCTGCTGCGCCGCCTCGCCCATTGGCTGATGAAAGAGCCGGAGCTGGAATCCGAAAACCTGTCGGCCGCCATTATCGGCGACACCATCCGCATCACCCGCCGCACCATGGCGGCGCAGACGCCGGCGGTGACCATGACCATGCCGTCGGGCAAGACAGTGAACATGCCGCTGACCCGCGCCGAGCCCGGCATCTGGCGCGCCGACGCCAAGGCGGGGGAACTGGGCCTCTATCGCGCCACCGACGGAATCCTTTCCACCGTGACGGCGTCGGGACCGCTGAACCCCAAGGAAGTGGCCGACATGCGCGCCACCGACGAAGTTCTCAAGCCCGATGCCGAGGCCAGCGGCGGCAGCGTGCATTGGCTGGAAGACGGCGTGCCCGAAATCCGGCGCGTCGGCGCAGGCGACACCGCCAGCGGCGACCACTGGATCGGCCTGCGCAGCAATGGCGCCTATCGCGTCGTCGCGCTGGAACAGGAAAAGCTGTTGCCGCAATGGCTGGCGCTGCTGCTGATCGTCGGCGCGCTGCTGCTGGCGTGGCGATTGGAGGGGCGTTAGTTGCCTTACCCTCTCCCCTTGAGGGAGAGGAAGAAAAATCATTGGGTTAGCGGAGCGGCAGCGACGCTCAACCCACTGATTTTTCAGGTGAGGTGAGTTGGGCCTATACGCACCCCTCACCAGCAAAATCTAAGCACTTGGCTGCGCCATGCTTCGCCAAGTGCAAGATTTTGCGTCCTCTCCCTCAAGGGGAGAGGGAAATAATTCAGCCGACAGCCGCGCCGTCGGCACACACCGCGTCGTCAATCTGCGCCCGCCGGATTTGGCCCGACAGGGTCAGCAATTCACCCGACTTCAGGGACAGGCCCAGGATGCGGTTCTGGTCCACCGGTCCGGGAAACTTCACCCGGCCGGGCGGCAGGCGCGAAAAGCCCACCTTGGTATAATAGGGCTCGTCACCCACCAGCAGGATGCCGCGCCACGGCCCCTGGCACGCCGCCTCGATCCCCGCCTGCATCAGGGCGATGCCGATGCCGCGGCCGCGCTGATCGCCCTGCACCGCCAGGGGACCCAGCAGCAATTCCTCATGACCGCCGACCTTGATCGGCCAGAAGCGCACCGAACCGCGCAAAGTGTCGTTTTCCACCGCGACGAAAGACAGCGCGGCGATGGGAGCCACGCCTTCGCGCAGCCGGTAGGCCGACTTGGCAAAGCGGCCGGGTCCGAAACTTTCCTGATTCAACGCCTCGACCCGCGCCGCATCCTGCGGCGTCTCCAGGCGGACCTGCCAGGCGGTCGCCAGTTCCCTGATCGAAGATGCGTTCATGCCCGTTTCGCTAATCGCCGGCCGCACAAAAGGCAAGCCTACCACCGGGCAGACACGTCGGCCGCGCCGGTCAGTTCCTTCAGCCGGCGCAACGTGGCGGGCGCGCAGCCGGCGGGCGGCGCATTCGGATCGGCGAAACAGATCTCGCGGATTTCCAGGTTGGGCCGGAAATTCACCGCGCCTCCGCCGACACGATAAAGGGCCACCACCTGGGTCGCCCATCCTGTGCTGCCGGTATAAAGGGCGAAGAACTGGGCCGCGCCGCCCGCCAGGCCCACTTCCTCGGCCAGCTCCCGCAGGATCGCGGCCTGGGCCGGTTCGCCGCGGTTCACCCCGCCGCCCGGCAGCCGCCAGCCGGGGTCAAAGCGGTGCCGGACCAGCAACACCCGGCCATCCGCGCCCTCAACCGCCGCCACCACCCCCATGACGGTGGGCGACAGCAGCGCCCGCAAGGTCATCAACAGCCGGAATCTCAAATGTCTTAACATCTGCAAAGCCAACGTATCCCGTAACGGTTCAATAACCCCCGCCTGTGTAACCTAGGGTAGAATATTTTGGCATGCCCCAAACGTTTATTGGCTGCAGGACCACCTGCCGCCGGTGAGGCGCACCAGCGAATGACCGCGAGCGGGTTCGAGAGTCTCAAGGCGCTCATTGTCGAGGACAATGGGCATATGCGCGCCCTGTTGCGAGCCCTGCTGAATACCATCAACATCAAGGACATTGTCGAGGCCACGCACGGCCAGGCAGCCATCGAGACCTTGCGCGAACGCAGGTCCGATCTTGTCCTCACCGACCTGGCGATGAAGCCGATGGACGGCCTGGAATTCACCCGCCATGTCCGCAACGATCCGCGCAGTCCCAATCCCTTTGTGCCGATCATCATGATCACCGGCCACACCGAGAAGCATCATGTGGAACAGGCGCGCGATGCCGGGGTCACCGAATTCCTCGCCAAACCGATCACCGCCAACCACCTGTTCAGCCGCATCAGCGAAATCGTGGACCGGCCGCGCGCCTTCGTGCGCTGCGACAGTTATTTCGGCCCCGATCGCCGCCGCCGCATGATGGACGGCTATGCCGGCCCGTGGCGTCGCAAGGAAGACTTACAGGACATGGACGTGCGCTGATGACCAAACCGAAAAACGCCCAGGTGATCGCGCCCGAGGCCTATCCCCAGCTGATGAGCCGGGCGGATGCCGCCCGCGCCATGCTGACCTTGCATTCTCCCCAGACCACGGCCCGGGCGGATGCCGTGATGCAAGCCGCCGTCAGGCCGCTGCGAGCCGCCATCCTGCATTATGTCGATGAGATGGAAGCCGCCGGCGCCGATATGGGCCTGGTGTTCGAGAAAGTTCATGAGATCCGGGGTTTCGCGGAAACCGCGGGCCTGGTCACCACGGGGCGGGTGGCCGAGATACTGGCCCGCTACATGGACGACATGGCCCGCATCGCCAAGCCGCTGGATACCGCGATCGTGGCGCTCCACGTTTCCGCCATCGCCCGCGCCGCTCGCGCCGAGGGCGAAGATGAGAAGATGGGCGAAGCGGTCGCGGCCGAACTGGCCACCTTGGTGGCCAGGCGCCTGGGTGATGCCGAAGGGCGCTAAGTCCTTGCCGGTCACCAAGCGTTAACGTTTCAAGGCCGCAATAATGCAGGCCAATTCACGCCTCTTTAAGCCCTGCCGTTAATACTGACCCGCGATATCTTGTGGGTCTCTCGATGCTTCAAATCGGCGGCGTTGTCATTCTTTTTGCCTGTGTGTTCGGCGGCTACCTGATGACCGGCGGTTCGCTGGGCGTGGTGATCGAGGCCGCGCCGCACGAACTGCTGACCATTTTCGGCGCCGCCATCGCCGCCATGCTGATCGCCGGCTCGATGTTCAACATGAAGAAGATCATGGGCTCGCTGGGCCAGGTGATTTCCGGCCCGCGCTGGAAGCCGAAGGATTACAACGACCTGCTCTGCCTGCTGTTCCTGCTGACCAAAACGATGAAGTCCAAGGGCCTGATCGCGCTGGAAGCCCATATCGAAAAGCCGGACGACTCCTCGATCTTCAAGCGCTATCCCAAGATCTGCAAAGACCATTTCGCGCTGGATTTCATCTGCGACACGCTGCGCATGATGACCATGAGCCTGGAAGACCCGCACCAGGTCGAAACCGCCATGGAAAAGCAGCTGGAAAAGCACCATCACGAAGCCCTGGTCGGCGCCAATGCGCTGCAATCCATGGCCGATGGCCTGCCCGCCCTGGGCATCGTCGCCGCCGTGCTGGGTGTCATCAAGACCATGGGCGCGATCAGCGAGCCGCCCGAAGTGCTGGGCGGCATGATCGGCTCGGCGCTGGTCGGCACCTTCCTGGGCGTGTTCCTGGCCTATGGCATCGTCGGCCCGATGGGCACCCGCCTGAAGGCGGTGATCGATGAGGACGCGCTGTTCTATCACGTGATCCGCGACATCCTGGTCGCGCATCTGCACGGCAATGCGGCGCAGGTTTCGGTGGAAATCGGCCGTGGCAGCGTGCCGAGCGAATATCAGCCCAGCTTCGCGCAACTGGAAAACGCCCTGAACACCATCCCGCCCGAAGGCGCCTGATAGTCCAGGCCTATTTCAGGGTTTGCCAGCGCGCCTTGTAGGCGTCCTGCGCCTCGGACAGCGACACAAAGAACATCGCCAGCGCGCCCGCGAAAACGCCCAGCGGCACCGCATAATAGACTTCCAGGTCGGTGCCGAAGGCCACGATGCCCGTCACCAGCACGCCTGTCAGCTGCGCCACACTTCTTGGAATTGGTAATCCGCCCCGCATGACATGAGTGTTAGGGAGCGACTGTGTCATTGTGAAACAGACCTTGGCGTAAGGGTTAATATCCACACACTAACCTTTACGGCGTGGCGCTCAAGCCTGCCGGAAACCCCTGGCCGCCAGCCGGTCGCGGATTTCCTGGGCATGTTCGGCGTCGCGCGCCTCCACCACCAGTTCCAGGGTGGCGGACTTGGCGGGGATGCCCGCCATCATCCGGTTGTGGGAAACCTCCAGCACATTGCCGCCGGCGTCGGCGATGATGCGGGAGATGTCGGCCAGCTGGCCCGGCCGGTCCTCGATCTGCAGCACCAGCAGGATGATGCGGCCCTCGCGCGTCAACTCGCGCAGGATGACGTTGGAAAGCAGCCGCATGTCGATATTGCCGCCCGACATTATGATGCCGACATGGCGGTCCTTGAATCGGGCACCCTGCGCCAGCAGGGCGGCGAAACCGGCGGCGGCCGCGCCTTCGATCACCGTTTTTTCGATTTCCAGGATCATGGCCAGGGCGTGTTCGATCGTATCTTCGCCGACCACGAAAATGTCTTCCACCAGCGCCTTGCAGATGGCGGTGGTCAGCGCGCCGGGGCGCTTGACAGCAATGCCTTCAGCGATTGTCTGCACCGGCGGAGCCGGCGGCGGCGTCACGCCTTTCATCGCGTCATGCATCGCCGGATAAAGCTCGCTCTGCGCTCCGAAGACTTCGATGCTGGGCTTCATCGCCCTGGCCGCGATGGCGCAGCCGGAAATCAGTCCCCCGCCGCCCACCGGCACGATCAGGGCACCCAGTTGCGGCACGTCTTCCAGCATCTCCATGGCGCAGGTGCCCTGGCCGGCGATCACCAACGGATCGTCATAGGGATGGATGAAGGTAAGGCCGAACTCCCCGGCAATGCGCCGCGCCTCGGCATCGGCTTCGACCAGGCTCTCGCCATGCAGGATCACGGTGGCGCCGAAATCGCGGGTATGCTTGACCTTGTTGAAGGGCGTGGTCACCGGCATCACGATGGTGGCGGGAATGCCGAGACGCCCGGCATGATAGGCGACGCCCTGGGCATGGTTGCCGGCGCTCATTGCCGCCACGCCGCGCTTCTTCTCATTCTCCGTCAGCGCCAGGATGCGGTTGAGCGCGCCGCGCTCCTTGAAGCTGGCGGTGAACTGGCGGTTTTCGAATTTCAGCCACACCTCGCAGCCGGCGATGCCCGACAAGGTGCGCGAATGGCGTGTGGGGGTGCGCACCAGCGCGGGCGCGATGGCGCGCTGGGCATTTTGAATATCGAGGAAGGTGGGCGGGGCGGCGGTCACTGGCATATCCTTGCAGCCTCGGCCAGGCTCAAGGCGCGCGACCTACGCTGTTGCTAGTCGCCGCGCCTGGCCTCGGCATTCATGTCCGTTTGCATCGCAAACGGACATGAATGGTAGCAGCGGCAGGATTTGAACCTGCGACCAAAGGATTATGATTCCCCTACTCTACCACTGAGCTACGCTGCCAAGCCGGGACGGACCGCCTGATGGTCCGGCGGCGGGGTGTAAGCGGGGCACCCAGCACTGTCAAGATTGGCCGCAAAACCGGCCAAAAATCAGGCAGACCGCGCCAGTTCCGCCTGCACGGCGGCCGGCGCGGTGATCCAGCCGCCGCCCAGAACCCGGCTGCCATCGGCTTCATAAAAGACGCAGGCCTGCCCCGGCGCGATGGCGTCTTCGGGCGCCGCCAGTTCGACCCGCGCCGCGCCGCCAGCGAGCGGCGTCACCGTGGCAGTCACCGGCGGACGCATGGAGCGAACCTTGACGCGGCATTCAAAGGGAGCGGCGTCCTGCGCTCCAAGCCAGTTCACCTCCCGCAAGGTCATGACGGAAGACCCCAGCGCCTCGCGCGGTCCCACCACCACCCGGGCGTTCACCGCATCCAGCTTCAGCACAAACAGCGGCGCTGCATTGCCCGAAAGATTGAGCCCCTTGCGCTGACCAACGGTAAAATTCGTGATGCCGTCATGGCGGCCCAATACCGTGCCCGATGCGTCCACGATGTCGCCGGGGCGCGCGGCATCGGGGCGGATGCGGTTCACCACCGCGGTATAGCGGCCCTCGGGCACAAAGCAGATGTCCTGGCTGTCGGGCTTGGCGGCATTGACCAGCCCCAGTTCGGCGGCGATCGCCCGGACCTCGACTTTGTCCATGTCCCCTAACGGAAAACGCAGATAGTCGAGCTGCGCCTGGGTGGTGGCAAACAGAAAATAGCTCTGGTCGCGGACGGCGTCGGCGGCGGCGTGAAGCTCGGCGCCGTTGGCGCCTTCCACCCGGCGGACATAATGGCCGGTGGCCATCGCCTCGGCGCCCAGCTCGCGCGCCGTGTCGAGCAGGTCGGCGAACTTCACCCGCTCATTACAGCGCACGCAGGGGATCGGCGTTTCGCCCTTGGCATAACTCTGGGCAAAATCCTCGATCACGTTCTTGCGAAAGCGGCTTTCGTAGTCCAGCACATAATGGGCGATGCCGAGGTCGGCCGCGACGCGCTTGGCGTCATAGATGTCGGCGCCGGCGCAGCAGGCGCCCTTGCGCGCGGGCGCCTTGTCGGATGGATAGAGCTGCAAGGTGATGCCGACCACGTCATAGCCCTGGCGCTTGAGCAGGGCTGCGGTGACGGAGGAATCCACGCCGCCGCTCATCGCGGCGACCACGCGGCTTCCAGGCTTGAGGACGGGGGCGGTCATGGCCGGTGCTATAGGACCGGCCATGGAAAACATCAAGAAAAAGAGGGCTTTTAGCCGCTCGAGCCGGAAACCGGCAGGTAATTCAGCAGCGAAAGCTGGTGCAGGCCGGCGGTGACCTGCAATGCCGCCTGCAGCTGGGTCTGGTTCAGCGACAGCTGGGTGGCCGCCTGGGCCATGTTGGTGTCCTGGATGTCGGACACGAAGCCCTTGTAGAGCGTGTCCATGGAAGTCTGCTGGGTCTGGGCGTCTGTCAGGCGGTTGGAGACGTAACCATTAGATGCCGTGGCCGCGTTCAGGTTGGTGCTGACGGTCGTGGCCTGGGAGATGGCGTTGGTCAGGAAGGTATTCTGCGCCGAGGACAGGCTGGTGGCGGCGTTGAAATTGCCGCTGCCGCCGGCGTCGAAATCGGCGATGTCCTTCAGCGCCTGCATCAGGCCGGTGCCGATGTCCGAGGCGGTAATGCCGTAGCTGACGGAAACGCCATCGGCCACCTGCACCGATTTGGTGAGATTGCCATTGGCAAAGGCGCCCGACGCCGACGGCAGCGCTTGCAGCGCCGCCAGCGTGCCCACCGTCACCGGCGCGACATCGGTCTTGCCGCCGCTATAGATGTAATCGCCATTGGCGTCCTTGGAATTCAGGATCGCGCTGGCCTGGTCGAAGATGCTCTGCGCCTGGGTCATCAAGGTGGAACCGTCGCTATTGGCGACGGCGTCGCTGACCGCCTTCTTCAGGGACGCGGCCAGGCTGGACAGGCTGGTGAGCTGGGTGTCCTGCAGGTCAGTCTGGGTGACGGCAAACTTGGCGGCATTGGTATAGGCGGTGTTGCGCGCCCGGGCGGCGATGGTCGCGGTCAGCACCTGGGTCTTGTCACCGAAGCCGGCATAGGTGTCGGCGTTCTTGCCCGACGCGATCTGTTCTTGGGTCTTGTCCAGCGCGGAGCCCGCATTCTGGATCGTGTTCAGGAAAAAGGCGCTCTGGGCGGAAGTTGCGACGCGATCAACGCTCATTTTGTTCGTCCTTACTGAATCTGCAGCAGGGTCTGGTACAGCGAGTCCACCACCGACAGGATGCGCGCCCCCGCGGCATAGGCCTGCTGATAGGAGGATAGCGACGTCAGTTCTTCGTCCAGGTTGACGCCGGAGTTGGAAGAGACGCGGCTGTTGGCCTCCGTCAACCGGTCGTCCTGGGTCTGCTGGTTGGCAGTGACCGTGTTCGATTGGGTGGAGAGGTTCTGATAAAATGTCGATGCATAATCCGACAGCGACGCGGTCTGGGCGGCGATGCCGCCGGCGGCGCGGAAACTCTGGCTCTTGGTGATGACGTTCTGCAGCGCGATGGCGCCGGCATTGTCACCTGCCGACACGATGGTGTCGCCGGCCACGCTGGTGGGGGTGATCGCCGGACTGGCGAAGCCAACCCGAGCGGGGTTGGTGCTGACGACGGAGGTCAGGCCAAAGCCGATGGCCTGCGACGCCTGGGCGTTGGCGCCCACCCCGAAGATCTGGGTGAAGCTCATGCCCGTGGTGCCGCGCTGGGTGGTGTCGCCCGTCACGTTCAGGGAGTAGCCGGGATAGAGCGCGCTGGTGGCGGTGGAGATCGAGCCGTCGCTGTTCAGGGTAAAGGTTGCCGCACCGCCCATCGCGGTGTTCAGCGCCGTCACGACATTGCCGATGGTCTGGCCGGCCGTGGTGGTGATGCTGACATTCTTGACGATGTCGCCGTCCGGGCCTTTCAGCGACAGGGCGATCACGCCGCCCGCCGCCAGGCCGCTGGAGTCGCCCGCCGAAAGACCGGTGGTGGTGACCGAAGGCACCTGCGACTTGAAGATGTCGTTCAGGCCGAAGAATTGCGAAAAGCCCGTATTGCCGCGCGACGAAGGCGTGGTGGCGTCATCCTGCACCAGCACGCCGTTGCCGCCGGTGGCGGAAATCGAAAGCTGGCCATTGGTGAAGCTGGCGCTGCCGTTGCCGCCCAGTGCGGCGTTCAGCGCAGTGGTGAAACTGGCAACGGTGGCCGGGCTGCCCAGGGAGGCGGCTGCGCCGCCGTTCACCGACAGCGTACCGGCGGTGAAATTTACATCGATGCGCGACACCAGCTTGCCGCTGGGATCGGTGACCGCCACGGTGGTCTTGCCGGTGAAATTCAGCGCGTCGGTGCCGAGCAGTCCGGTATCGCGTCCCGTAAGAGAGGTCGGCGGCGGATAGGCGGCATTGGCATTGGCCTGGGCGTTGAACGCCAGCGCGGTCTGCTGCGCGAGGTTGCCCAGGGTCTGCGACAGCCCGCCCAGCACCTGGTCGCGCATGTCGATCAGGCCTTTGAGCGAACCACCACCCGACAGATGCGGATCCAGCGGCGTCGCCGCGCCGATCATCTGGCCGTTGGCGGGGTTCACGTCCTGGATAGAGATATTGCCATAGGCGCCATTCTGGGCGCCGCCCGAATAGGCCAGCTTGGCATAGGTGTTGGAAACCAGGTTGACGCCATCGCTGGTGGAGACATTGACGCTGCCGTCGGCATTGGAGCTGGTCTTGATCCCCATCACCTGGGCGAGATTGTTCAGGGCCACGTCGCGCTGGTCGAGCAGGGCGCTGGCCTGGTCGCCGGCGGCGCTGGCGGTCTTGATCTGGGTGTTCAGGTCGTAAATCTGCTTGATCAGCGTGTTGGTCGAGCTGATCGCATTGGTCGCCTGCTGGTCGATCTGGGTCTGCAGCGCCGAGATGGTGCTGGAAACGCTGGAGAAGGTGTTCGCCACACTGTTGAGGGCGTTGAGCATCCCCGTCCGGCTGGCGCTGGAGGTCGGCGCCTGGGACGCGGTGGCGAAAGCGGCCGAAAGATTGGTCAGGCCGGTGGCGAGCGACTGGTTGTCGCCGGGACCGCCGAGCAGGCCATTCAACTGGGAGAACAGGCCCGCCATGGTGTCATATTGCGAGGCCATGCCGCCGGCCGACAGCTGTTCCTGGTTTAGAAACTGGTTGGTGACGCGCTGGATGGTGGCGATATCCACGCCCATCAGCTGGCCGCCGGCGCTCAGCGTCTGCTGATTGACGACGCGGCGCGCATAGCCCGCGGTGTTGAGGTTGGAGACGTTGTTCGCCACCACGCTGAGCGCGGCCTGGTTGGTCTTGAGTGCACTGATGGCACTGGCGGCGATTCCGTTCAGGCTCACGGGCGGTGATCCGAATACATTGTTCCGCACAGACAGTCGCAAGCACCATGCCATCTATTGAGGGAGGTTTTTCCGCGAGATTGCTGGGGTTTTACACTGTTCAGGGTCCCTGCGGCGGGCGGCAGAGTTTGCCGCACCGGCAGGTCCTGCCCGTCTTTTTGTGTAGTCCGGTCAGGCGGCTGCCTCAAAAAACGCAGCAAAATCACGGCGGCAACATTGGCCCGCCCCTTGCGATGGGTTCTTGCGGATTACTATCGGATTGCCATCAGTGCGAGCGTCAGCGACATCCCGGATTGCCTCTTCTGCGCCAGTTCATGCGGCGCAGGCCAAGGACAATGCCGGCAAGGCAGATGAAGCATCGCCTTTCGCGCTGCTGCTGGAATCCACCGCGCACACGGCCAAGCCGTCGCACAAGGACACGCGGGATTCCGACGATCACCATGGCGATGACAAGACGGCCGGCAAACAGGATGCCAAACGGAGCGGCCACACCCATCAGAGCGACCACCAGGACAACAAGACCGACGCCGTTCAGGCCGACGGCAAGACTGCCGCCAAGCGGGACGCCAAACGCGGCGACGATCGGCGCGACCAGCAGGACGCCCAGCAGGACAAGGCCGCCGCCGTCCGCACGGACAGCAAAGCTGCTGCCAAACAGGACGCCAGGCAAAGCGACGACGCCCAACAGGACGACAAGGCCGACGCCATCCAGGCGGCGCAGCCGATTTCCACCGCGGTCACCGGCAAGGCGGACAAGTCCGACAAGGAAGAAGACAAAAAGACCGCGAAAGCGGACAGTGACGCGACGGACGCCAGCCAGGCAGCCGAACTGGTGTCAGCGGACCTGCAGATCTTGCCGCCCGCGCCCCAGCCTGCACCGCCGGCGACAATCGCCGTCACCCCCGACCATGACGATGCCGGCTCCGTGCAGGCTGATACAGCCTCCCCGGCCAATAACGATGCCCGTGACACCCAGAACGATGCGGCCGCCGCGACGGCGCAAGCTTCGGCTGACGCGGCGATAGCACAAGCCTCGGCAGCCACCACGGCAGCACAGGCCTCTGCCACCACGGGGGCGACCCAGGCCACCGCCGCTGCCGCGGCGGTACAGCCTCCGGCCATCCCTGCAACGACACAAATTCCGGCCGTCTCCGCGACGGCGCAGGCTTCGACATCCCCCGCCCCGGCGCCGGCTTCGGCCGCCCCGTCTCAAACCCCTGCCGCATCGGCTCAGGCTTCGGACACGTCGCAAGCCGATGATGGTGAAGATTTCGATGCGCAGGCACTGACGTCTACCCAGGCCTTGGCCCAGGCGAAAACCGACGCCAAGCCCGCAGTGCCGGCAACGAAGACCGATGCCGCCAAACCCGTGAAGACCGCGGCGAACGCCAAACCGCCGTCCCCTGACCATGCCGGGACTGCCGACGCCCCCAAAAGCGACGCCGTCAAAACCGACGCCGACAAGACCGGCGACGTGAAATCCGCTCTGCCCCAGGCCGCGAGCGCTAACGAAACCGCCAAACCGGGGCCGCAACTGGTCCAGGCCGTGAACACCACCGGGACCGGCATCGCCGCGCCGCAGGCGCTTCAGCCGGCTTCCGCGCCCACCATCACCCAGCATGTGCAGGTGACAGAGCAACCCGTACCCAACATTCCCGCCTTGGCAGTGACCATCGCCGCCAAATCGCAGAGCGGCGCCCGCCAGTTCGACATCCGCCTGGATCCGCCGGAACTGGGCCGGGTGGATGTGCGCCTGTCCATCGACGCCACCGGCAAGGCCAGCGCCCATCTCTCCGCCGACCATCCCCAGACCCTGGACCTGCTGCAGAAGGATTCCTCCAGCCTGACGCGCGCCCTGCGCGATGCCGGCTTGAACGTCTCGCAGGACGGGCTGAACTTCTCGCTGCGCCAGCAGGCCAGTGGTCATGACGGCGGCAATGCCGGCGGTCATGGCGGCCGCCCGCGCACCTTCTCAGCCGCCGCAATCATCAGCACCGAAGCCACCGTCACCAGCGCCGCCTATCGCAGCGTGGCCGACGGACGGTTGGACATCAGGGTTTAAAGGACAACACCAATGACCGTCACCCCCACTTCCTCCGCAGCGGCCGGCGCAACAGCCACCACGCCGGACTCCATGAAGCAGCTGTCGGGAAATTTCTCGACCTTCCTCACCCTGCTGACGACGCAGCTGAAGAACCAGGACCCCACCAGTCCGATGGATTCCAATGCCTTTACCCAGCAGTTGGTGATGTACAGCCAGGTCGAACAGCAGATCGACTCCAACGACAACCTCAAGACCCTGATCGCCCAGGGCAACAGCAACGCCTCCGCGGTCACCGCCGGCTATCTGGGCAAGAAGGTCTCGATCATCAACGGCAATTCCTCGCTCACCAGCGGCGCCGCCAACTGGACCTACAATCTGGCGACGCCCGCCACCGCCAACCTGCTCACCGTCACCGACGCCAGCGGCAAGGCCGTCTTTACCGGCGCCGGCGAAACCACCGCGGGCAATCACAGCTTTGCCTGGAACGGCAAGGACAATAACGGCAACCCGCTGTCCGACGGCACCTACAAGCTGACGGTTACCGCCAACGACTCGTCCGGCGCCGCCGTCACCAGCACGGTCGCCAGCGCGGGCACGGTTGCCCAGATCGACCTGACCGGCGCGACGCCGATGCTGGTCGTCGGAAACATGGAAGTCGGCCTCGCAGACATCGCGGCGGTCGCCAACTGATTTTGAAGTCTTAACCCCAATCGGCGCCGAGAAGCGGCGCCAAACCTCAAGCGGACACGGTCGAATACCTCTCATCCGCCCTGAAGGAAACGTAAAATGAGTTTGTATGGAGCATTGAATATCGGCGTCGCCGGCCTCGCCGCCAACAGCGCGGCGCTGTCGGCCTCCTCGTCCAACATCGCCAACGTCAACACCGTTGGCTACAAGAACCAGACGGCCAACTTCCAGACCCTGCTCAACTCCTCCGGTCTGGCGGGCAATGCCGAGGCCGGCGTCGGCGCGGTGATCGGCCAGAACGTCACCGCCCAGGGCCTGCCGACCTCGACCTCTTCGCCCACCGACCTGGCCATCACCGGCGCTGGCTTCTTCGTGGTCACCACCAGCCCCACCTCTGGCGGGACCCAGGAATATACCCGCGCCGGCAGCTTCACCCCCGACGAGCTCGGCAATCTGAAGAATTCCGCCGGTCTCTATCTGGAGGGCTACAAGCTGGATTCGCAGGGCAATATTCCCACCAACTCCAGCGCGCTGAGCCTGATCAACGTGACCAGCCTGTCGGGCAAGGCCCAGGCCACCGCCAATCTGGGCATCCAGGCCAACCTGCAGGCCAGCGCCACCACGGTGGCAGGCTACACCACCGGCCAGATGACCTCGGGCGTGGTGACGCCGGACTTCCAACGCACCATCAATGTCTATGACAGCCAAGGCGGCAGCCAGCCGGTAACCTTCTCCTTCGTCAAGACCGGCGCCAATGCCTGGGCCTACGAAGCGGCCTATGCCGGTTCGGCGGCGAACCTGGCCAGCGCCAACCCGATCGGCACCGGCACGGTGAGTTTCAACTCCGACGGCACGCTGAAGAACGTCAACGGCGCGGCACCGGCCTCCGGCACCTTCAACCTGACAATTCCGTGGGCGGCCTCCACCGGCCTCGCCAGCCAGGCGATCGCCGTCAATCTCGGCTCCGTCGGCGGCACCTCGGGCCTCACCCAGTTCGATACCGCTTCGACCTTGAATGGCACGTCGCCCGACGGTTCGTCCTTCGGCAACGTCACCGGCGTGACGGTTTCCAAGGACGGCACGGTGACGGCGCTGTTCTCCAACGGTCTGTCGCAAGCGGTCTATAAAATTCCGATCGCGACTTTCACCAACCCGGACGGTTTGGGCCAGGTGAACGGCAATGCCTATGTCGCCACCCGCGGATCGGGCGCCGCCAGCGTCAATCTCGCCAACACCGGCGCCGCCGGCGGCATAGCCGCTCAGTCGCTGGAAGCCTCGACCGTCGATCTGGCGACCGAGTTCACCAACCTGATCACAACCCAGCGCGCTTATTCGGCGTCGGCGCGCATCATCACCACCGTGGACCAGATGCTGCAGCAGCTGGAACAGTTGCCGACAAGCTAAGATAATCGGGAAAGGCCCGTAAAACGGGCCTTTCCCGCTTATTTGGCGAAGAGTTGAATGAAGCTTTTATGGGTTCGTTTACCACGTGTCTTGGGCCTTTTTAAACGCCGGGGCGAGTAGTTTGGCCGTGGATAGTGTCGGGAGTTTTCAAATGGAAGAGCGCAAGGGACGCGTGAGCTATGTCATCGGGCCCGATGGGTCGCCGCTGACGCTCGCCGATCTGCCGCCGCCTTCGACGCGCCGTTGGGTCATTCGCCGCAAGGCCGAAGTGGTCGCCGCCGTGCGCGGTGGTTTGTTGAGCCTGGATGACGCCTGCAAGCGCTATACGTTGACAGTGGAGGAATTCCTCGCCTGGCAGCATGCGATTGACCGTTTCGGTCTGGCCGGGCTGCGGGCCACACGTGTCCAGCAGTACCGCAACTAAACGAGCGCGGCACGCGCTGGAAACGATTTGTTAGGGAAGTCGTAAACAGCAGGTTAAGCGAAAAAACGCGTGCGACAACCGCGCGCAGCTCTTTCCCTTAAGCCAAACTTTACCCTATGGGCGGCAATGTTTGCCTAGCAGAACGGACGGAGAATTTTCCGTCCGCCTTGCCAGGAGGACATCTTGCCCGAGTTTTTCAAAACGGTTGGCGCGGCGCGGTTCGGCGTGATGGCCGGCGTGGCGGCTGTCCTCACCGCCTTCTTCCTCTATATCGCCGGCGCCATCACCGAGCCGCCCAAGACCATCCTGTTCTCCGGCCTGGAATCGCGCGACGCCGCCGCGGTGACCGGCAAGCTGGACGGCATGGCCGTCAAGTATGACGTCAAGGAAGGCGGCACCATCCTGGTCCCCGCCGACCAGGTCACCAAGCTGCGCATGGCGCTGGCCCAGGACAATCTGCCGGCCGCGGGCGTGGGCTACGAGATCTTCGACAAGTCGGACGCCTTCGGCACCACCGCCTTCGTCCAGAACATCAATCACCAGCGCGCCCTGGAAGGCGAATTGTCGCGCTCGATGCAGACCATCGACGGCATCCAGGCCGCGCGCGTGCATCTGGTCATTCCCGAGCGCCAGGTTTTTTCGCGTGACGACCAGCAGCCCAGCGCCTCGGTGGTGCTGAAGACCGCCGGCCGCATGGACCGCGGCCAGGTCCAGGCCATCCAGCATCTGGTGGCGGCCGCTGTTTCCGGCCTTTCCGCCGACCGTGTCGCCATCGTGGACGATCGCGGCACGCTTCTGGCGGGCGGCGACGACAAGTCCGGTCCCAATGCGCTGGCCCGCAACCAGGACGAAGACACCACCAATTACGAAAATGCCTTGCGCCAGCGCATCGAAGCGATCGTCACCTCGGTGGTGGGCGCCGGCCATGTCCAGGTCCAGGTCGCCGCCGACATCAATTACAATCACACCCAGACCACCAGCGAATCCTACGATCCCGACAGCAAGGTGGTACGCTCGACCCAGACCGTGGAGCAGAACGCCACCAACACCACCGCCGGCGGCACCGCCGTGTCGGTGGCCAACGCCCTGCCCGGCGGCGGCTCCGCGGGCGGCGACCAGGCCAAGGATTCTTCGGGCCGCACCGAGGAAACCACCAATTACGAGATTTCCAAGAAGGTCACGACCTCCACGGTCGATGGCGGCGACATCAAGAAAGTGTCGGTCGCGGTGGTGGTGGACGGCACCGGCGAAACCTCCGC
>Ga0193716_1000688_pt1 | contig 20368 bp, 13 predicted proteins | sample U2c1metaG_FD_145901 | JGI IMG/M metagenome (GOLD analysis project Ga0193716, IMG submission 145901) | Soil microbial communities from a riparian zone of the East river system, Colorado, United States - U2c1 | ecosystem: Environmental > Terrestrial > Soil > Riparian zone | place: USA: East River...
CGGGCGGGGAATATCAAAGTGCCGTTCTGTCTGCAGCCGGTAAAATACTATGTCGGACCGGCCTGGTATCAGAAAACGGTGATGGTACCTGTAGGGTGGAAGGGGAAGCATATCTCGCTGTTCCTGGAAAGATGTCATTGGGAAACGAGCCTTTGGGTGGATGATCAGTTTGTCGGCATTCTCAATGCGCTGGGGACGCCGCAGGAGTTTTCCCTGGATTTTCTTTCTCCGGGCAAACATCGTATTACTTTGCGGATAGACAATCGTATAAAAGATATCAATCCCGGTATCGATGCGCATAGTATCAGCGACAATACACAAACAGACTGGAATGGTGTCGTCGGCGCGTTGCAGCTTCGGTGCCAGCCCGCACATTATATCTCTGACGTGCAGGTGTTTCCGGATGTGGAAGGGCACAGACTGCGTGTGCATGCGGTTATACATGGTGTTGAGAGAAGGCCATTTTCTGAGCAGGTGAGCTTTGGGATAAAGGGGTTGTCTGTTCTCAGGAATGAAATTCGTTCAGAGGGGGACTCTGCTATCGTAGAAGTGGAATATAAAATGGGGGATCATCCCTTGCTCTGGGATGAGTTCCATCCGAATCTGTATACCCTGAACGTCGGGCTTGGCAACGGCGACAGGCGTCAGGTGGTGTTCGGAATGCGTAGTTTTAAGGCTAATGGACAGGTCTTTGAAGTAAATGGGCGCCGGATATTCCTGCGGGGAACACTGGAATGCGCCATTTTTCCGCTGACGGGGTATCCTCCGACGGATTTGAGTTCGTGGGCACGGATATTCCGGATCGCCCGGTCGTATGGGCTGAATCACCTGCGTTTTCATTCCTGGTGTCCTCCGGAGGCGGCGTTTGAAGCTGCTGACGCGGCCGGTTTTTATCTTTCCATCGAATGTTCGGCATGGGCGAGGGTTGGCGATGGGGAGGGGATCGACAAATACCTGTATGATGAAAGCAACCGGATCGTAAAGGCGTTTGGCAATCATCCTTCATTTTGTATGATGCCCTATGGCAACGAACCGAGCGGCGACCATCAGACCGAATATCTTCGTGGTTTTGTCAATTATTGGAAGGAGAAAGACGGCCGCCGGGTATATACCACGGCATCGGGCTGGCCTTCCATCGCGGAGAATGATTATGACGTGACGCCCACTCCAAGGATACAGCGTTGGGGGGAAGGTCTGAAAAGTATTATCAACAGCCGCCCTCCTGCCAGCGATTATGACTGGGACAGCTTATTGCCTTCTCACAAGATCCCCACGGTCAGTCATGAGATAGGTCAGTGGTGTGTGTATCCCAATTTCAGGGAGAGGCGTAAGTATACCGGCGTGTTAAAGGCAAAGAACTTTGATATTTTTTATGACCGTTTGGCGGAGCATGGCATGAGGTCTCTTGCGGACAGTTTTTTGCTGGCATCGGGTAAACTGCAGGTGCTGTGTTACAAGGCGGACATCGAAGCAGCTTTGCGGACTCCGAAATTTGCCGGTTTTCAACTGCTGGACCTTCACGACTTTCCAGGTCAGGGTACGGCGCTGGTAGGTGTGTTGGATCCTTTCTGGGATGACAAGGGATATGTTACGGCAAAAGAGTATCGCCGTTTTTGTAGTCCAACCGTACCGTTAGTGCGGATGCCTAAGCTGATCTATTTGAACAATGAAAGCGTTGTGGCTGCAGTGGAGGTAGCGCATTTTGGCGCTGCGGCCTTAGCGTCGATAACTCCGCAGTGGGATATCAGGGATAAGGCGGGCCGGTTGCTTTATCAGGGAAAGCTGGATCGGACGACTGTCCCTGTCGGTAATAATATCTCATTGGGGACTATTCGCCAGGAACTATCGGGTATAAGTGCGCCGGCGGAGCTGACGCTAACGGTAAAAGTGGATTCATTTTCCAATGCGTGGAACTTTTTTGTCTATCCTGCGGTGCTGCCTGCGGCGCCGGCCGGCATCTGTGTCACTCAAAGGCTGGATGACCGGGCGCTGGAGGAATTGTCTGCGGGCGGCCGGGTATTGCTGACGATAAAAAAAGGATCTGTAAAGCCGGAAAAAGGAGGCGAGGTCGCGGTAGGGTTTTCAAGCATATTCTGGAATACAGCCTGGACGCACCACCAGGCGCCTTATACGCTGGGTATTTTATGTGATCCGGCTCATCCTGCGCTGAGGCAGTTTCCGACAAAGTATTACAGTGACTATCAGTGGTGGGATGCGATGAGTCATTGTAGCGCCATCCGGCTTGATGCTGTCGATGCCCGGATAAAACCTATTGTTCGGATCATTGACGATTGGAATACTGCGTGGCCGCTGGGGCTTATTTTTGAATGCAACGTAGGGAAGGGCAGGTTACTGGTATCAGGAGTAGATCTGGTGGAAGATAAAGAGAGAAGGCCTGAGGCGAGACAACTGTTATATAGTCTCGAAAAATATATGGATGGGAAGGCCTTTCATCCAGGGGTAAACGTGGAGGCCGCGAAATTGGTGGCTTTATTCAACGAATAATATGGCAAAAAATCAGTATTTTAATAAAAAATACGTCATAATGAAACAAGCCAGCTTCCTTCTCCTTTTAGCTTTGCTGACAGTGAGTTCACACGGGCAAAGTCTTGTAAATACCAACTGGAAAACTTATATAGGTGATCCTGTAAATGATTCTATCACCCTTCATATCAGGCCGGACAGCTCTTTAGTGACGCTGACCAATGGTACGGTGGTGGTTCGGACACACTGTAAGGTCTCCGGGGATACGCTGTCATTGGACGACTATGACGGGCAGTATATGTGTCCGAATGCAGTAGGCAGATATAAGATCAGCCGGACGGAAGATGTGCTCAGTCTTAAGTTGATAGATGACCCCTGTGATGGGCGGGCGCAATCGCTTGGCGGCGCGAAATGGAGAAAGGTTCCGGATTGATGATGGTGGATCAAAATATATGCAAATCTTTCAATATTCACTTACTCTTCCGCAGAAACGCAGAGGCTTTCACATCATTACAGCGGAGGTTGTCCGGGCAGCGCCTGGCATCGCGCAAATCAGCAAAGGGGTTTGCCAGGTTTTTATTCAGCATACTTCGGCTTCACTGACGATCAAAACCTGGCAAACCCCTACTGTGCGGCGGGATTTCGAGACTTTTTTTAGTAAGACTGTGCCCGAGGGGGATCTGGATTATGTTCACAATGATGAAGGTCCGGATGATATGCCGGCTCATCTGAAGGCTGCCATGCTTGGAAGCTCTGTTATGATCCCTGTTGCCAATGGGCGACTGGCGTTGGGCACCTGGCAGGGCATCTATCTTTGCGAGCATAGGAATTTCGGGGGGAATAGAGAACTGGTGATTACCTGTTGGGGGGAGTAACTGCTTACGTTTTTATGCAGGCACTTTTCCTTTGGCTTCTCTTTCCCAGAACCTGCCTTTAGCTGCGACCTGCACGAAGGTTTTTACGAATGAATTCCCTGTATCGGTGACGACTCCTATCGGATCCTTTACGGCTGCCACATAAGAGGCTGCGACCAGCCGGGTGCCTTCTTTCCATGCGCCGATGGGTTTGCAGTGCGTATAGGTCTCGTTGATAAAGTGGATAGCATCCGGCTCCTGTAACAAGGCTTCCAAGCTTTTGGCTCCGCCGGGGATATATACTCCATCGAATAAGACCGAGGCGGCTGTGAGCAGGCTGAAGTCAATGGGCAGTTTTTTGCCTGCGGATGTCGTCAGCTCGCCGAGATGGGGAGCGATGAGCTTGACCATGGCACCTTCTGCTTCCAGCGCTTTTTTCACGGGGTCAAGCGTTGTGCTGTCGACGCCATCGGATACGAGGAAGGCGAACTTGCGGGTCGCCAGCGGTATACCGGGAGAATTGACCATGCTGAGCGCAGGGGAATTGTCGATAGACTTTGCCTTGTTGTTGCCCTGGTATTTCTTCTGGTTGACATCGGGAGGAACGCCTTGATTGATGGGTTGCTCCGGTCCTTTTGGAACGGGTAGTCCCAGTCCTTCGGCTACCTGCTGAGCGAGGCCGGCATCCACCTGTGTGAGCAGGCCTAGCATCCGCTTGCGAATGGCAATGGTCTCCACTTTTCCCAACTCGAAGCGGAGGGCTTTTACCATGTGCGCCTTTTCGTGGGGCGCCTGGCTGTTATAAAATAAGGTGGCCTGGCTAAAGAAATCGAAAAAGCTTTCGCTGCGGTCACGAACCTTGGGTGCGTTGTTGGGCTGTGGAAAGGAGGCAAAGCCTCCATCTCTCATGGCTGCCTGGTAGGGGCATCCGCCACCCAGTGAATTGGGCTGGTAGCTGACGCGGCCCGGATCGATGTCCTGGCGCATAAAGCCATCCCGTTGATTGTTGTGAATCGGTGCGATCGGGCGGTTGATGGGAATCTCGTGGAAATTGGGACCACCCAGGCGGATCAGCTGTGTGTCGGTGTAGCTAAAGAGGCGTCCCTGTAATAAGGGATCGTTGGAAAAGTCGATGCCGGGTACGAGGTGTCCGGGGTGAAAGGCGACCTGTTCGGTTTCTGCAAAGAAATTGGCAGGGTTTCTATTGAGCGTCATTTTTCCGATGCGTTGCACCGGAACTAATTCTTCGGGGATGATCTTTGTCGGGTCGAGCAGGTCGAACGGAAATTTATGTTCGTCTTCTTCGGGCACCAGCTGCACACCGAATTCCCATTCGGGAAAGGCTCCGTTTTCGATGGCTTCCCAGAGGTCGCGCCGGTGGAAGTCGGCGTCCTTGCCGGAGATCTTCTGGGCTTCGTCCCAGGCTACGGAATGGATGCCCAATAAAGGTTTCCAGTGGAACTTGACGAAGGTGGACTGTCCTTTGGCGTTGACGAAGCGGAAGGTATGGATACCGAAACCTTCCATCATCCTGAAGCTGCGGGGGATGGCGCGGTCGGACATGGCCCACATGATCATGTGCATGGACTCGGGCATCAGCGAAATGAAATCCCAGAAAGTGTCGTGTGCTGTTGCGGCCTGTGGTATTTCGTTGTGGGGTTCGGGTTTTGCGGCATGGATAAGGTCGGGGAATTTCAGGGCGTCCTGGATGAAGAAGACGGGAATATTATTGCCGACGAGGTCATAATTGCCTTCTTCCGTATAGAACTTAACGGCAAAGCCTCGAACATCCCTTGCCAGGTCGGTACTGCCACGCGATCCGGCGACAGTAGAGAAGCGGACAAAAACGGGTGTTTTGATCGACGGGTCCTGGAGGAACTTTGCCTTTGTATATTTTGCCATCGACTTATACACCTGAAAGTGCCCGTGTGCTGCCGCTCCGCGGGCGTGGACGACTCTTTCGGGGATGCGTTCGTGATCGAAGTGGGTTATCTTCTCCCGGAAAATAAAGTCTTCCAGGAGGGAGGGGCCGCGTTCGCCGGCTTTCAGAGTATTCTGGTCGTCGTTGACAAGAAGGCCCTGATTGGTTGTCAGGGCCTGGTCGTCATTGGATGTGGTCTGCCGATCCAGTTGTTCCAGTTTTTTATCGATATCGTTGGCGGGAACAGCGGACTTTCGTTTTGTTGGCATGGCAATGAATTAGAATTTAAATGAGCAGGTGTGCTAATCTTCTGTTTCTTCGGAGGCCTGGTAGTTGATGCCGCCTTCTGCGATGCCGGTGAGGATCAGATCGGCGTTTTTTTCTTCCTGCAGAGTTTGCTGCAACAATTGGGCTACGTCATTATGTCCTAATGTCTTTGCGATCTGGATCAGGCCGCCGTAGGTAGCTATTTCATAATGCTCTGCTTTCTGGCCGGCCAGGACCAGGGCCACGTCACGGGTTGCGGTGCCTGCTTTAGTGTCTTCGATGACAGAGGCGCCTTCTTCGGTAATTCCTTCCATGGCGTCGCACTTTTTGGCCTGTGGCTTGTGGCCCAGCATTTCAAAAGCCTGCTCCAATCTTTCCACGTGGCTTTCTGTTTCGGTGAGGTGATTGCCGAATGCCTGTTTCAGTTCATCGGAGTTGGCGGCTTTTTGTAGTTTGGGGAGAGTCTTTACCAGCTTCTTTTCTGCCCAATAAATGTCTTTTAGCTCGTCTACGAAGAATTCTTCCAGGGCCGAGTCAGAGGCGGAGCCGTGTTTGGTGCGGGAAGGTGTCTTTGTGGAGGCTTGTTTGCTGTCGGCGGTTGTCGCCGTTTTTGATGTTTTTGCGGATGCGCTTTCGGTATGTGTCTTTTGCATGATAATTATTTTTCTGTTACCAGTAGCATTATCGTGCCATGGTAGTCTCAGGCTGTCGGATTTTTTCGCTGTAGAAATTGTTGCCCTGTTCTGCGGTGTATCTGGGACCAATTTTTGCAAATTTCCCAGTAAACACAAGTCTATGATACAACGTGATGGAGCCCTGACCAGTCTCTGGCAGGCGACGACAACCAAGAGCAGAGAAAGCTATATCAGCAACCGGATGCTGGCACAGGATGAGCCTTTTGACGTAGTCATCGTCGGGGGAGGGATCACCGGTGTCAGTGCGGGTTTGCTCCTGCAGGAAGCGGGGTTCCGGTGTATTATACTGGAGGCAAACACCCTTTGTTTCGGTACTACGGGTGGCACTACTGCCCATCTCAATACGATACTCGACACGCCCTATCCTACGATCGTAAAGAATTTTGGTCACGAAAAGGCGGCTCTTGTGGCAAGGGCTGTGGAGGAGGCGATCGGGCTGATCCGGTCGAACTGTGAAAAATATTCTATTGATGCGGAACTGGAGAAACAGACGGCTTATCTGTTTTCGCAGACGGATGAACAGACCGCGGAATTAGAGGAGATAAGGAAGGTTTCAGCTGAGCTGGGTCTGAAGCTGGAATATACGGATCAGATCCCGTTTGCCCTGAAAAAACAAAAGGCGCTGGCCATTTACGGTCAGGCCAAGTTTCACCCGACGCGTTATGTATTCGGGATGGCGCGGGCTTTTCAGGCATTGGGAGGCAGGATCATCGAGCAGTGCCGGGTGACGAATGCAGAGAACAATGAAACGATAACGGTGCATACCGACAACGGGGATATAAACTGTTCTTACCTTATCTATGCGACCCATATCCCTCCGGGTGTGAATATCCTCAATACGCGTTGTGCGCCTTATCGCACTTATGCAATTGCCCTTTCCCTGAACGGAGAATATCCGGATGGATTGATCTATGATATGTATGATCCCTATCGCTATTACCGGACGCAGGTGATAGATGGAAAACCTTACCTGATAGCTGGTGGTGAGGATCATAAGACGGGTCATGTGACCAATACCCAGATCTGTTTTTTGAAACTGGAAAGTTATCTCCGGGCAAATTTTGACGTAGATACGATAAAGTACAAATGGTCTTCGCAATATTTTGAGCCGGCGGACGGTCTGCCGTATATCGGTCACTTGCCGGGTGAGCCGGGGAATATCCTTGTCGCCACGGGGTTTGGCGGCAATGGGATGGTATACAGCGGTGTTGCGGCTTTGTTGTTCAGGGACTTGTTGCTTAAATCTTCGGAGAAGTACGTTAAGGTGTTTGATCCGAACCGGATGAAGCCGGTGGCTGGTTTTTCCAATTTTGTGCGGGAGAATGCAGATGTGGCAAAGAAGTGGGTAGGCAAGTTCCTTCCTGCGGAGAAACTGGAATCTTTTGCCGGTATGGCGCCGGGCGAGGGCAGGGTGGTAAAGGTGGAAGGGGAGACGGTAGCTTTGTATAAAACCGAAGAGGGTGAGTTGATGGCGCTGGCGCCGGGATGTACGCATATGGGCTGTCATGTCACCTGGAACAATATGGAAAAGTCATGGGATTGTCCCTGTCATGGGGCGAGATATAGTATTGATGGAACGGTGTTGACGGGGCCGGCGGATAGGGATCTGGAGAAGATCAACCTGGCTTTGCTGGTGGAGAAATGAGGGTTATGCTGAGGCAGCTTTTTTGGACGGACGGGTGAGCGGCCAGCGACCGGGCGGATTGGGGTGGTTGATAGGGGGCGATCGGACGGGTTGGATCAACGGTTTTGGGAATAGGGGCTTCAGGTGCTTCGGGAGGATAGGCGACAGTCCTCTTTAGAGGTGGCCTGGATATGGTCCTTAGCAACGGACGATAATCTGCCGCCGTTTTAAAGGTCCGGAATATCTCTGAGATTTGACTGCCCTGGGAGGGTTTATTTTTTGGTGATGCTGGTGTTGTGCAAAATCCTCCCCAGGTTTGATGCGGGTATTGAGATCCAATTAGCGTTTGAGGGGGGTGGCAGGCGATTTGAATAGTATTCAGGAGAACTGATTACATCACTTAAAAAATGTCAACTTATGGACAGCAACAAACCTAATACTTCGAGTACCAGTTTGAAAATGAAAGGAAACTGGAATGAAATGAAGGGGAAGATCAAACAACAGTACGCTAATCTCACCGATGACGACTTGTTGTATGAAGAAGGAAAAGAAGATGAGCTTTATGGCCGAATTCAGAAGAAGACGGGTCATACCAAGGAAGCCATAAAGAATTGGATCGATAAGCTCTAGGTAGGATACTATTGACCCTTCGGGTTCAACTGGCTACGGATGAGACTGTAAAAGGTTTTTCTCCGTGGCCTTTTTTTTCTACAAATTGTCCGGTTTTTCCTACGATTGACTGTGTAAAACGCCGGGTATTGTGGGTGGCATGGGCTTAGCGGTGAGTTACCGGTAAGTAAGCTGCTGTTAGGCTACTACAACGACATCAAAGTAGTATTTCCCTTCGCGTTCGGTACCGCTTACCTGGATACGCTGGTAATGACATCCTGCTTCATCCATTGAGGTGATGGTTTCGAGAAATTCGTCGGCTTGTTTTTCCGCGGTTTGCATGTCGCTGCAGTTTTCCACGATGATGATGCTGCGGTTGTCTGGTTGGAAGTAGGCTATTTGTGTAGGCATGGTTATTTGATCTTTTGGAATGAATAGTGGCCTTTTATTTTTGTGTTGAGGAATTCGCCCTTTGATCCGGCTGCTCTCATTTTTTCATAGACTTTTTCGGGCATCGTATTTTATGGTTTTTACGACGGAGGAAGGCATAATTAGGGCTATGCCAAAATTGGGCCCGGGGCGGGGCATGGGGCGGGTTGTGGAGAGTCGCTGAGGCGCCGGTGGGGGGCAAAAAAATAACCCCGGCGTAAACCGGGGTCGCACTAAATCAAATACCATTAACCATTTAACCTTATCCTGCTGCTAAATTATTTCCTTTCCTGTTCTCCACATAATTTTTGATTGGACTTCGGGGAAGTTTACAGGAATGGAGAGGTTGGGACTAAGTAAATTCTCTTATTTTTTGGAGTTCTGCGGGCAGGGGGGATCAGGCGTAAGGTTCGACGTGGATGAGGACGTCTTTTATTCGCAAATCGCTTTTCAGGAGCCTGTCTTTAACCTGATGGGCGATGGCATGTCCTTCTGCTACGCTCAGATTGGGGGCGACCTGGATATGGAGGTCTACGTAGTAATCGAAGCCCATTTTTCGGATGAAGCATTTTTCGACCTGGTCGACGCGGGGGATGTCTGCGGCCAGCTGGCGAACTTTTTTTACGATCTCGTTGGAAGGAGCGGCGTCCATGATCTCGTTGAGTGCGGGGCGCAGGAGGTGGATGCCATTGTAGACGATGATAAAGGAGGCGATGAGAGCGGCCCAGTCGTCGGCGGCTTCATAACCTTTTCCCAAAAGGATGGCTATCAGGATACCTATAAAGGCGGCGATGGAGGTGATGGCATCACTTCGATGATGGTAGGCGTCGGATTTGACGGCCTGGCTATTGATCTCCTTTCCCACTTTCAGCACATAACGGAACATACCCTCTTTTATGAGTATGACTATGACGAGGACGCCCAGCGTGAATTTTTGGGGCAGGTGATGTGGTGTACGGATAAATATGATGGCGTTCCAGGCTATCCAGACGGCTGTGCCAAGGAGGAAGAGAGAAATGATAACGGCGGCGAGGGGTTCGGCCTTGCCATGCCCATAGGGGTGTTCCTTGTCCGGTGGTTTTAGGGAGATGCGCAGGCCGATCCACAGGAGGGCGGAACTGAGCACATCGGCAGAGGTCTCGGAGGCGTCTGCGATGAGGGCGTAGGAATGGCCTATATAACCGGAGAAGAATTTGATAAAGACCAGGACGAGGCTGATGGCAATGCCAATGGCAGTGGTGCGCATTCCTTTGATAGAGGGATGAAGGTCATTGCTTTGCATGCGGCGAAAATAGGTAAAAAAGGGCGCCGCTCCTACGGAGCGGCGTTTTTTAGTTGAAGATAGCCTAGTCGAAGTTTTTCGAGACCGGCAGAGCGGGTAATGAACAGGCGATGGAGCTGTCCGTCATTGACTTCCCGCAGGGTGGTCTGAAGGACGGTCTTGCCCTCATCGAAGGTGAATTCGCCGAGCGTCTCACCACCCTCGCGATCGAGGTGGATGGTGAGGGTGCCTGAACCGATCTCTTTTGCAGGAGTGACCGTGAGGTCTGCCGCCTTTATTGTAGAGAGGTCGATGCTGTCGGTGCTGAGAACCTGTTCTGCGCCGCGGCGGCCAAACCTGATCTTGCTGTTACGCAGGGAAAGGGTTTGACCACTGGTGAGGGGCTTGATATTTTTCCCGCCTTTGTCTGTATAGGAAGCGGTGATCGTGAGCTGACCCTGATCTTTTTCGGGTTTATCGAGGGTCGGTTTGAGGCTTCCGGTGGCCGGCAGGGATTTGATCTTTACGCCGCCGGCGAGGGTCTGTATGTAGCCGATGATGAGCTTGATATCCTCGTCTTTTAGTGCCGGATGTGCGGGCATCATTACTTCACCCCATTTGCCGCTGCCGCCTTTTTTGACTTTCGCGACGAGGGTGGATACCATGTTCGGATCGTGCTGGTAACGGATGGCTACGGCGCGGAAAGAAGGTCCGATGGATTTTTCGGTAGGACTGTGACATGTCTTACAGTCGAGGGACATCATCAGGTTTTTTCCTGCTGCTGCTGCACTAAGGACCTGGTGTCCCTGGGGTGCTGCTGCCTTGTCGGTGCCTTCGAGGTAATCGGCCGAGACGATGAGGTTGGTTTTGTCGATGACTTTGTCCTCTTTGTCGTTGACACGTACGGAATAGGCTACCGGTGTCTCGGGGAAGTAAAAGGTTTTATTGCCTTTTACTGTTATGTTGACGATCGGGGCTTCGTTGCCGGCGTATACGCTGATGGTGTTGCTGACCGCTGGTTTACTCTTGCCATCCCTTACGTCTACCGAGATGGGGTAGTCGCCGGCGGCGTTGAGTGTATAACTGAGCTCCGGCGTGAGCGTTACTTTCCGGAGGGTCTTACCGATATGCCAGACATAACGCAGCTGATCGTCTTCGGGGTCTTTTGCTTCGATGCTGGCCTTCAGCTTTAAAGGCAGTCCGCCAGAGGTCTTGTTTACGACGATGTCGCTGATCTTCGGGCTGCGGTTGCCGGGGTTGAAGTCGATCCGGGAGATGCCGGCGTCGGCGTTCTTTTTGAACCAGCCGCTGCCATATTCGAGGACATAGAGTCTGCCATCGGGACCCATTTCTGCATCGATGGGGGAGTTCCATTTAGAATGTTCCATGAATGGTTCTATATGATCCAGATCACCATTTTCTTTTAGGGTTACGACCTTAAACCAGCAGCGGGTGAAATCATAAATGAAGACTTTTCTATCGTAATAATCCGGCAGGCGGGTCGTCTTTGGATAAAGGTCTGAATAGAAGGCGGGTCCGCCCATTGCGCAACGGCCGCCGCTGCCCAGTTCGGGGAAGTCAGGGGAAACAGCGTAGGGGTACCAGATGAAGGCGGGTTGTGCCGGAGGCAGGTCACGCAGACCGGTATTGTTGCGGGAATCGTTGACAGGATGCGACGGATCAAAGGCCTGTCCATTTACATCGGTTGCATAATCGTGTATATGATAAGGGTAGTTATTACCTACGAAATAAGGCCAACCATAAAAACCTGCTTTTCTTGCCTGGTTGAACTCGTCGTATCCGCGAGGGCCGCGGCTGTCGAGGCTATCGTTGTTGGCGTCGGGGCCGACTTCACCCCAGTATAAAAATCCGTTTTTCTTGTCGACGGAGATCCGATATGGATTGCGATCGCCCATGACGTAGATTTCGGGGCGGGTTTTTTCTTCGCCTTTGGGGAAGAGATTGCCTTCGGGGATCTCGTAAGTGCCGTCGGCCTTCACTCTTATACGCAGGATCTTACCCCGGAGGTCATTGGTATTACCTGCGCCGCGGCGGGAATCATACTGCATGTGGCCGGGCCGGTCGTCCAATGGCCCATAGCCATGACTGGGGTAGGGTGTATTTGGCTCGTCGAAGGGCGTCGAATTGTCTCCGGTCGACAGGAAGAGCAGGCCGTCCCCGCCAAAGGCGATGGAGCCACCGGTATGGCAGCAGATCTCGCGTTGGGAGTAGAGCTGAAGGATGATCTTTTCCGACTTATTGTCGATGCGGTTCTTCACGAAAGTAAACCGGGAGAGGCGATTGACAGAAGTATCGGCCGGGCTGTAATAGATATAGACATAATGATTTGTCGCGAAGTTCGGATCGGCCTGGATTCCCAGTACGCCTTCTTCTGCGTTGACGTTGGGGGTGTGCAGTGTTTTAAAGTAGACGTTCAGGAAGCCCGCCTGTTTTACCTTTTTTGTAAGGTGGTTGTACATCATGATCTCACCGCGGCGCTGCGCGACAAGGATGTCGAGGTTGGGCAGGACGGTCATCTCGGTGGGCTCGAAGAACTCACCCATGGCAAGGGGTGTCTTTGTAAAGCGGTCTTCTTCGGGTGTGCCGCCCGGGATGGGATTGTAACTGGCTGTTATAACCAGTATGACTACGAGTGAGAGCGAATAGATCTTTTTCATATGCAGAACTCTTGATTTTTTTAGAATTTGACTCCCAATGTGGCGCCGTATGTCTGCGGGTCGCCCAGGTGGGCTGCGCCGAAGTCATAGGCGTATGATATATATCTTTTATTGGTTAGGTTTCTTTCCCAGAAGGACAGGCTGTAATTTTTTGTTCTTATGGCCAGACTTGCATTGAATAGGCTATAGCCTTTTTGTTCGATGGTGTTGGCGAGGTCGAACCAGGTGTTGCCGAGGTAGCGCCATTCGCCGCGGGCCACTAGCAAGACTTCGCTTCCGCGCCGGTGAGAATGGGATGTAAAGAGGCCCAGCGGATAACTGTACTGTGCTGCGAGCATGGAGGTCACGTCCGGTGTAAAGACCTGGTGTTTTCCTGAGAGGTCGACGACGCTGCCGTTCTGTGACAATTTGAGATCATCGAAGCGGGCGTGTGTATAGCCGAAGTTGTAATTCAGTTCCAGTCCTTTTACGGGGGTTGTCGCTATTTCTGCTTCGAGGCCTTTGCTGTTCAGCTTACCGGCGTTGCGTGTGACTGTGATGGCGTCGGGCAGCACCAGCGTGGGCTCCTGGGCATCGCGGATGGTCGAATAAAAGGCGGTTAGATTTATTTTTAGCAGATTCCGGAACAGGCCCATCTTCCAGCCCAGTTCAAAGTTGTTGCTGTACTCGGGGCGATAGGCGTAGAGTGGCGGCTGGCTGGGATCGGAGGACAGCTGGGTCAGGCCGCCGGTGCGAAAGCCGCGACTGTAGCTGCCATATACAAGATGTTCTTTTGAGAGGGTGTAACTCAGGGATCCTTTTGGTGACCAGGCGTGAAAGGCAGTCTTGCCGCTGGTGTCGGGTGTGGTTGTGATCGGAGATGAACCGTCGGGTTGATACTCTCCGAGGACGTTTTCGGACTGCTTCTCGTAATCATAACGCAGACCTGCTGTCAGTTGGAGCCGCTGAGTTAATGCGTATCCAACCTGTCCGTAGAAAGCGATGCCTTTATTGATACTTTTTGTGGTATTGATCGTGGAGAAGTTGCTGTCGGGGGAGCCGAGCGCCGCTGCGTCTTTACCATAGTGGGTGGCTTGTTTTACGGGGGCGTCGTTGTGAAACAGATAGGAGCCTGCGGTCCAGTTCCAGGGCGAAGTGGTCCCTGCCGGGGAGCTGAATTTAAACTCCTGTGTCCAAATCTTTGTCTTGTTCCAGTCCGGGCCGTAGTTGTTGATGATGGTGATGGCGTCGAGCGGCGAGAAGTCTCCGTCGATGGGCTGGGTATAATAGCGATAATTCTGCTGCCAGGCTGTCTGGGATGTAAATATAAAACCGGGGCCTTTGTAATTGATGGAGAGGCCGGCGTTGATGGTATTGTCGATCATGGTCGTAACGGCGTTCTGGCTCAGTACGAAAGGATCTTTGAAGGGATCATCTGCTACGAGGGGGAAGGGGCCATGGTTGCGATTGTCGACGTGTTTTACGTTGAGGGTCAGGTCCCAATTTTTTGCCGGCAGGTATTTGATATAATAGTTGCCGGTGAAGCTATGCTGGTCTTCATAGGAGCTGTTGGTAAAATCATTGTGATAATAACCGTTGCGTCCGTCGTAGAGGCCTGCTGCTCCGATGAATAATTTGTCTTTTATCAGCGGTGCGCGGAAGCCGATGGAATAGCGCTGGCGGCCGTAGTTGCCGATGCTGACCTCTGCAAAGCCATTGAAAGCATTGCCGGGTTGTTTTGTGATGATGTTGATAACGCCGCCCATGGCATTGCGGCCGTAGAGGGTGCCCTGGGGGCCGCGAAGAATTTCGATGCGTTCAATGTCCAGCAGCTGGAAGATATAACTATCGAGGCTGAACTGGTTGACGCCGTCGATATACGTCGCTACAGCGGGGGTATAGGAGGTCGTGGTTATGCCGCGGATGCCGGTTGCGTTGCGGCCATCTCCGGGGTCGGCGGAGTAGAGGTCCGGGGCGATAGCAGTGATGTCTTTACTATTCCATAGGCGGTAGTCGCTGACCTGGCGTTCGGACAGGGCTGTCACGGAGAGGGGAACGTGCTGTGACAGCTCCTGTTTCTTTTGTGCTGTGACCACCACTTCATCGAGCTGTGAATTGGCGGCTGGGAGCTGAAAATTGACGTCTTCCGCATGGCTTTGGCCGATGGTGATGGTGCGGCTGGTCGTGGCGAAGCCGGCGGCGGCGACTACAAGCGTATAGGTGCCGGGACGCAAGACGGGCAGGTGGAATTGTCCCTGCCCGTCTGCTATAGCGGTGTAGTTGGTATTTAGAACGGTGATAGTAGCGCCGGGAACGGGTTTCGCGTTTGCGTCAGTTATTTTGCCGTTTTGAGCATTCGAAAAATAAAATATAAATAAAAAACAAAATGTGACAATCGTCCGATTCATGAAATGAAGATACGGCTTCCTTTTCTTACTGCGGCCAGAACCAGGAGATCCATGTCCTTGCATCTGTTGCTAAAACCATGTCGTAATTTGTCGGCCCGGTCTGGACGAAATAGAAACCGGCGGCATTGTATAATGTCGCATTGGAATTCGAAACTGCCCCACCTGCCGGAATGGTGCCCTGGTCTTGAAGTTTCTGGAAAACGGCCTTCCCATCCGAGGTGTAAACCGGGGGTTTGGAAACTGTCCCATAGGAATTAAAATGAAGCCCGTCGGGCTGCAGCATGATGGGGTAGAAGCGATCTGCGGGATCTGAATAATATGCAGGCCAGTAGGCATAGTAATAGTAGGTACCGGATGCATTGGACAACTGTCTCACGCCATAGGCGTCATCGACTCCATTGACGTGGAAGCCATAGCCGGAGGCCCAGAAATAACCGTTGGTCGCGCCATAGTTCCACCATCTGGCTGCGGCGCCGAGGTCAGCTTTTAGCGGCGCGCTGGCTCCGGTGACAGTTCCGGACTGGCCGCCGATGTTAACGGTCAGTGTCGAGGTGCCGGCATCCCAGGAGAGATTGTCGATGCCTGTTATTGTCTGGCTGCCATTGACGATCGGAGAGGTGAATTTGATACCGGTACCGAGGATATAGTAACTGACGGTGGCTGTCTGCACGGTACCGGAGCCGTCTACCCAGGTAAAGGTGACGGTGCGGTCGATGCCGTCGATGCGGATCTCATAGCTGACGCCGCCAAGTGAAAGGCGTTTGAAATACTCGAGGATATTATTCAGGTTGCCTACTCCGGCGTACAGGTTAAGGACATTTCCTCCGAGATAGGCGGTCTGCTGTGCCTGGGTTGCTTTTATCAGCATACCCTGGGCTCCATTGAGGTTGCCTATGAAATGAATGGTATCCCCGAGCGCTGTGGCGGCAACGGAGTCGGAGAATGAGAATTCGAAGTCTGTCCCCCAGCCATAACCAAAGCCAAAGGGGCTATGCGAGACATTTGGATCGGGGTCGCAGGGGACGTGCAGATAACTATAGGTATCGAAGATGAGGGCTGGTCTTGTCAGCTGCTTGACGTTGTAGCTGGAGATCTTTGGAGTGGCGGCCATGGATGGGTCGAAGTCCGAGATCATCGATACCCGGCCGCTGTCGGTGAACTGCATATAATAGGCCAGGACGATCTTTGGCCCGGTCTGGCTGACGCCCTGGTTATAGGCGATGCCAGTGGTGCTTTCGAGGAAGATCCAGCCATAGGGAGCAGCTGTGAGCTTCTTCTGATAGGCGGCGAGGGCAGCGGAGATCCGCTGATCCGGCGTCTGGCCCTGGATGGTATCGTTGTATGTTTTCCGGCAGCCGGCCCCTATCGTCATTACTGCGAGAATATATATCAATGTCTTTTTCATCGTACTTCGTTTTAGACGAGTTTATTGCAAATAGTTCACAAAGGAGCTGCGGCAGATGGCGCGCAGGGCATAGAAATCGATGTTCCATGAGCGTGCGAAATAGTCGACGACCACGGCTTCCTTTTGTTTGATGGTGTAGTACCCGGTGGAATCAGATTGATATGTAACAGGTGTTGTTGGAAGGGCAGTTATTTTGATGGACTCTGTCAATAGTTGTTCGTATTCATCATAACCACCTGATGGTCCATTGGGGCCGCCCGAGAGCATGCTGCTGATCATTTCTACAAAGTCTTCATCGGGAGCAGACTCGGCGTAGGCGGTGATAAATCCATCCTGTCTTGCGGTGGCATCGGGTACGTTGTACCAGTTGCCGGTATAGCCGGTGGAGATGGTTTTGTAGGCGACCGGATAATAGATATTCTGGTGGAGGATATGTCCGAACTCGTGGTGCATGGTATGCATGGTCTGCTTGAAGGTGTTGGAATCACCTTTAGCCCGGCTAAAACTATTTACCTGATAGAGCAGCATGGCTGTTCCTCCTTCTGCCTGACCGAGGAAGATAGCGCCGTTGGGGAGATATTCCGCGCTGCCTGCCAGCTCCAGCGCCTTGGGCAAGTATTTGCGCAGGAAGAGCGTGGAGCCCGTTATCTTGTTGTAAGGTGCGTAGGCTACATTGAGCAGCGCTTTACACATGGGGATGACCTTGGACTCATCGGGTGGGGTGATGGCACTCGGGAAGTCGAGCTCACCGGGCAGCCATTTGTAATAAACGGCTACGTTGTATGGGACCGTGAGGCTGTCATGGATGAAAGTATCCACGTCGGTGTTGGGAGTGTTGTCACCTCCCAGGCCTACCGGTGGGGTAGTGATGGGGGTGAACTTATCTTTTTTACAGGATGTCAGACCGGCCAGTGCGGCGAGGCATAAGAGCGGGAGTATCCTTGAAAATAGTTTCATGTTTTTCGTTTGTCAGATTATCGTGGATTAGGTTCAAGGCCAGCGGCTATGGCGTCTGCGGGTATCTGCAGGACTCTTCGTTTGTCGGTTGGTGGTATGGAATCGACTACGGTTGAGAAGTCGCTGCCATTGTACCGGTAGATGGTAAAGCCGAGGCGGATGTCATCGAACCATCTGAGTCCTTCCTGCATATAGGTCACGCGTTTGAAGTCGAGGGCTGCAAGGATCAGGGAGATATAATCCGGAGTGCCGTACCACAATTCGTCGGAACCTACTGAGATGTTCTGGGAGCCATCGTAGCCGGTGACATTCTTGCTTATCCAGGTATTGAGGTCATTTACGGAAGCAGTGAGGTTACCCGTCCAGGCGTAGGCTTCGGCTCTGTTCATCAGCACTTCTTCCATGCTGAAGAGGGGGAAGAGACCATAGCGGACATTGTTGCTGGCGGCACCGACATAATAAGGATTCCACTTGGGGAAGTTGAAGGCCTGGGGTGTTGCGCCGTAGGTGGTGACCGAATAGGTGTCTCCGGTCACATTGTTGGCGCCATTAATGACATTGTTGAAAAGGCCCAGGCCATAACCGTAACGATAGCTGGCATAGGAATCGAAATAATTGCTTTGCGCCTCCTGCAGGAGAATATTCCCATTCGATGTGGAGGAAGTATAAGCGAGGCCCAACTCTGCATACTGCAGGGTATTGTACAGGGTTTCCTGGTCACGGATCAGTGTTGCGGGGTCGGCTGAGCCAAAGACTGCGGAGGAATGTGCTATAACCTGGTTATAGTCTCCCTTGAACATATAAAAACGGGAGGCGAAGGCATGTGCGGCCTGTTGCGTGAAATGGAATTTTGGCGCTGTGCCGTAGATCCTGTCCTGGATAAGCGACAGCCCACGGACGAGGTCGCTTTCGATGTTTGCGTAGTCAGTGGCGACCGTACCCCTTGCATATTTTTGGAATACGGAAGTTTGGACCGAGGTGACATAGGGGATGCCGGGGTCGGTGCCTGCAGTCTTGGGGTCGTATGGTTTTGCGAACAGGCAGACCAGCATAAAGTGCGCATAGGCGCGGCAGAGCAGGGCCTCGCCTTTCTGGGCGGCGTATTGGGCGGAGTCGGGGCCGTTGCAATAACCAAGCGCGAGGTTAGCCGTGGCGATCGCTCTGTAACAGGAGTCCCAATAGGCGGTGGGTGAGTCAAATCGCAGAGTGGTGACATCCTGGTACTGGTAGGATTGCAGATTGATCTGGTATGACTCCGGATCGGTGCTGACGGGGCCGCCGCCTTTGTCCTCTGCGTTATCACTCATCGGCTCGGTAAACGGAGCGTAAATGGCGTGCGGATAGGCCGAGGTCAGGAGCTGTGTCACCTGGTCGACGTTGGTTATGACGGCTCTGTTATCGGGGAGCTTATCCAGCTGTTTGTTACAGCTGACCAGGTAAGCGGCCGGTGTTATGAGGAGGATATACTGAAATAACTTTTTCATGCTGAGAAATATTTTCAGATTAAAACCCGAGTCTTAATGCAAAGGTTACTTGTTTGTTTACCGGTAGGGCGGCTCCGCCAGTGGCGTAGAATTCAGGGTCCTGACCATGGAGTCGGCTATCGGAATAGATCAGCCAGAGGTTGTTGGCAACCAGGGAGACTGAGCCAGTCTTCATGCCCGCCCGGCTTATCAGCTTGTCGGGCAGCTGATAGGAGAAGGTTGCTGCTTTTAGCCGGACAAACCCTCCATCGGCCACGCGGTCGGATGAATAATTATAATTATTGTAGGGATAGGCGGATTGCTGTTGCAGCTGATAACCGGCCTGCGTATACATCTGTATGGAAGGTATATTGGTCAGCTTCTCGTCGCCGGGGAGTTCCCATCTTTTCTTGAACTCGTTGGGAAGGGCGTCGAGGTCGGAATAGATGCTGGTGTATACCGGGCGAAGCCTGATCTTATTGCCTGCCTGGAAAGTAAACAATACGTTTAACGAAAAGGCCTGGTAGCGGAGGGTGTTGGACCATCCGCCGGTGATAGTCGGATCGCTGGGACCTTCATATTTCAGGTAAGAGGTATTGAGGCTGGTGAGGTTGACTACCGGGCTTACGTGGCCGCTATCGTTGAGGAAGAGCGGGTAGCCAAGGTAGGGGTCTAGTCCCCTGTTGGCGATGGAGAACAGACCGCGAACGGGGAAGCCCTGTTGTGCACCACCGCCTTCGCCTACGAGCTGGAAGATATTGGGGTTGCTTTTCAGGTTGGTGATCTTGGTGATATTCCACCCTGCGTTGAGGGTACTGGTTATACTCCAGTCCCTTTCCTGGACGATCTTGCCCGTCAGTGAGACGTCGAGACCGTGGGACTGCATGTTGGCGTAGTTGGCAAACTGATTGACTTCTCCGCCGATGCCCGAGGTGCGGATCAGGCCGATCAGGTCAAAGCTGCGGCGGCGGTAGTAGTCTACTACGATGCCGATACGATCTTTCAGCAGGCCGATGTCGGTACCTACGTTGAGCTCGTATTTCTTTTCCCAGGTGAGGTCGAGGTTCTGAAGGTCCTGGATATTGATGGCCGTCTGCTGATCGTTCGGGAACTGACGGTTGGTGATAGCCGATTTTAAGATGGTGGTGCTGTTGATGGCGTTGCCGATGCTGGCGTTGAGGCCATAGCTGGATTTCAGCATCAGGTGGCTGATGATGTTCTGTGACGGGTACATGAAATTCTCCTGATCGACGTTCCATACTCCGGCGACTGTCCAGGTCGGCAGCCAGCGTGCGCTGGAGGTGTTGCCCATGCGGTTGGAGCCATCACAGAAC
>Ga0193716_1000689_pt1 | contig 20366 bp, 12 predicted proteins | sample U2c1metaG_FD_145901 | JGI IMG/M metagenome (GOLD analysis project Ga0193716, IMG submission 145901) | Soil microbial communities from a riparian zone of the East river system, Colorado, United States - U2c1 | ecosystem: Environmental > Terrestrial > Soil > Riparian zone | place: USA: East River...
GTGAGGTTCTTTTAGCCCGGGACCTGAATCGGAAAACAGAATTACGACATTTCCGCGGTCGCGCATGGTTTTGATCGACAGTGTGCCGCCTTTTGCGGCTTCCATCGCGTCGACGGCGTTACTAATAATATTGAAGAAAACCTGCATCAATTGGTTGCCGTCTCCGCGCACACCGGGAAGGACCGACTCGAATTGGGTTTCGATACAGGTGCTGCTCGAACGCAGGTCGAGGGCGCGAAGCTGGATGGCATTGGCGACCACGGTATTGATGTCGAGAAGGGTACGCTCAGCGGGGACTTGCCGCGCGAAGCTGAGCAGATTGCCAACCAGAGTTTTGGTGCGGCGGGCTTGATCACGAATCTTGCCAGCAGTGGCGCGGGTCTTCTCGGGCAGCGTGGCGTCATCGGCGAGCAGATCCGAGTAACCCAGAATGGCGGCCAGGGGATTGTTGATTTCATGAGCGGCTCCGGCGGCCAGCTGTCCGAGAGAAACGAGCTTTTCCGACTGCACCAGCTGCGCCTGAAGTCGCTGGAGATTTTCAATCGACTGCTCCGATTGGGCCAGCAAACGCGAGCGATCAGCATCAGCGAAATGGGTGCGCAGAAAAACCAGCAGGGCGAGCGGAACGGCGGCAACCAGCGTGGTCATCAGGCGGAAATCGCGCACCGCGATATTGTCGTGAGAGAAACGAAGCGTAAAAATGGCAAAAATCGGAAGAGACATGACCGCGGCCATGGCCAGGCGAGTGGCCCAGGCGTTTTCACCACGCGAATTCTCATAGTCAGATTCCTGGGCCGAACCCGTGGGCGCGTCCAGCTGAGCGCCACTTTGATACGCAATAATGCCCGCAAGCGCGAACCACAGGAACGAGGAAATGAGCGGTAGATCATAAAAACTGCCGGTGTAGTATTTTCCTTCGTCCGCCGCAACATCGATCGATACCGACGAGAGCATGTACAGTGTTGCTCCGCCAAAAAGATTTATATAAACAGTGCGCCAAGCGCCCGAAGTGCGCAGCCAGAGGATTCCCAGTCCGACGACCACGACCATGTTTTGAATATTGGTGACGAGATTGTAGTTGTAATTGTACTGACCGAGATTCGGGATGGCATACATCCACGGCAGAACGAAGAAAACGTAAAGATAGGTCCACCAGGTAAGGAGCAGGATGAAATCCAGATAGCCGAAGCGAAGCCGGATTTCACCACGTTTTCGGTGAGGCCGCAGGGCCAGGGCGGCCATCAAAGGAATACTGTGCAGGAAGAAAACGATGTCGCCTGGAAAGAGATCCGGTAAAGGCTTGTGGAGATAGACTTCATAGTACGTCCACTGAAAAATTCCCAGCATCCAGAGAGTGCAGCTTAAGGCGATGAGCATCCAGAAAAGATTGCGGCGCCAATGAGGAGTTCCCGCATTTGCCAGCAAACCGGCATTGGCCAGAAGAGGCACCAGGCACTGGACCACGTTGCCGAACGTTACCAGCGGCTGGGAGCCCCGGTGAAAGGCGAAGGACATGGCGGCGTAGATGGCGAGAATGACGAACCACACCGCCAGCAGCCAAGCGATTCTGCGTGAGGAAGACATTGGTTTTGATTCTTCCCATTTTAGGCGTATTGCTGCGCAGGAGCGGAAAGCGTTTCGCGCACAAATGGCCTAACGATAAACGAGTGACAAACGGGCGCGCAGACAGAGGAAGCAAGCGAAAATAAGGCGCTAATCTCGGGGGTGGCGACGGTTACTCCGAACGGGCGCGGGCGTCCGGAGGGGGTCGGTGCGAGCTCGTCTGTCTCTTGCGGGCGCCTTGCGGGACGGCGGTACCATAGGGGAGGAGGCCTTCCATGAATTGGTTTGTCTGGGCGTTACTGTCTGCCTTCTTTGCCGGCCTGACGGCAATTCTTGCCAAAATTGGAGTTCAAAACGTAAATTCCAACCTGGCGACTGCCATCCGGACGGTGGTTATCCTTGTTTTCGCATGGTCCGTCGCACTCTTCACCAAGCACGAGTCCCTTTCGAGTATTGGACGACGGACCTGGTTCTTCTTAATTCTTTCGGGGATTGCGACCGGGCTTTCCTGGTTGTGTTACTTTCGCGCCCTGCAACTCGGTGAGGCCTCCCGGGTGGCGCCGGTTGACAAGCTGAGCGTGGTTGTAGCGATTGCGCTTGCGGCGCTATTTCTCCACGAAACACTGACCTGGCATCACTGGGTCGGGGGTCTTTTGATATTTTCGGGCGCGGTTGTGCTGGCCTATGCCTAGCGGCCGCCTGTGTTCATTGCGTTTCCCGCGCTCCTTGCTGTAGAAAAGACCGCTGGCAGGTCGTCGACGGTCCCGGGACACCAGGAGCCCCGGTCGAACGATTGCCTACACGACCCCACCCCCATTAACTTTTTCGATTTGGCATAGCCGTAATCGCGGATTCGATCTAAGCTATTCGCCAAGCGACGACCCCCAACCTCGTCGTAGCGGGCCTCTGGACCAGCAATACTGAAATGATTTCGCCTGACGGAACACTACTGACCAGGCTCTTCGTGTCGACCTGCACCAGGATCGGGTGTGGCTCCGTCTGGCGGCGTAACCACGAGGGTGGTAAGGGACAATGGGCCCGCTTCGATGCTGTTCCCGGAGATCTCCGCGGTATTTTTTTTGCGCCTGTAGTTCGGCTGGCTGCCGAGTCGCCTGCCAGCGCAAGATCGTTTGGAGGGTTCGGCCGAGTGGAGAAGCTTCATCAAGATCTCGCGTACTTGTTTTGCGGCCCGCAGGTCCGCGGTACGGACCTGTCCGCGCCTCGTAAAAAGGACTAGATCAGTTTCGGAAGGTGGAGAACCATGACTGTCGGTCTCGACAAGTTGAAACACATTGTCGTGCTTATGATGGAAAACCGCTCTTTTGATCACATGCTTGGGGGACTGAGCCTGGTGACTGAAGGGGGGAAGAAGAAATACCCGAAAATCAACGGGCTGACGGGCAATGAATCGAACCCGGACAGCGACGGTACGCCGGTCGTGGTGCAACCGCAGGCGGACTATCAAGATCAACTCGTTCATGATCCGGACCATCACTTTCCCGGGACAGACATGCAAATTTTCGGGGATCAAAAGGGAACCGGCCGGGTCGCGAACATGCAGGGTTTTGTAAAGAGCTACTTTACGCAAACCAAAGACGTAAAGCTCTCGCACGAAATCATGAATTATTTCAAACCGGAAAAACTTCCGGTGCTGACGACGCTCGCTACCGAATTTGCTCTTTTCAACAGCTGGTTTTCCTCGATTCCCGGCCCCACGATCTGTAACCGCGCTTTCTCTCACTACGGAACGTCGTTTGGACAGGTGGGCATGAACATTTTCTACATCGGCCGGGATATTGGGAGCATCTACGGCCGGATGATCGATGCGGGGAAAACCGCCAAGATTTATTACTACGACCAGCAGAGTTCCACGATGGAGATCGTAAATCTCCTGCAACATCAGCCGCAACTATTTGGGACGTACAGTCAGTTTATTTCCGATTGTAAGACGGGAAAGCTGCCGGACTACAGCTTCATTGAACCTGCCTACAACGATCACCCGGGTCCAGGCGGCGGCCAGATTCTGGCTTCGGACCAGCATCCCACGCACAACGTACAGGAGGGGGAGCGCTTCATCGGGAACGTCTACAACGCGATTCGCGGCAATGACGCTCTCTGGGAGTCGACCGCCCTGCTGGTCGTGTACGACGAACATGGCGGCCTTTATGATCACGTCGTTCCGCCCGTGTGTACGCCCGACGGCTTTAAGGCGCAAGCCGGCGACACCGGAACCGGAATGCCATTCGCCTTCGACCGATTGGGGGTGCGAGTTCCGGCGATCCTGATTTCGCCGTTTATTCCCAAGGGAACCGTAGTGGATGGACGAATTTTTGAACACGCTTGCATTCCCAATGTGGTGACCAATCATTTCTTGAATGGCGACGCCGCTCGAACGGTGCGCGAAAAAGGATCGGAAACGTTCCTCGATTTGCTCTCCGATGACATGCGTGATGACAATGATATTCCCTGGTTCGAGTTTGGAGGATGAAGTGAGCAAACATGCCTACGTCGTAACCGTCCCGAAGCCGCATCACACGGCCTACAACCCCGACCGGCCGATTTCCGACTTGGTGAAGAATCAAATCCTGCACCTCAGCGTAGCGGAGCAGCACCTCGACACCCATCACCAGTCGGGGAAAGATGTGCATTCAATCAAGACCGAGCGGGAGGCGAGTGAATACATTGCCCATCTAACCCGCAAGCTTCACGCGAAAGAAACGAAGAAGCCGCAGACCGCGAAAAAAAACAAACCTGCTCGACCGAGGCCAGCACGACCGAGCAGCAAAACGAATCGCAGAAAGAAGAAATAACCGTGAGACGACTAAGTGCCCAATTGCTGCTCGCCGCCTGCGTACTGCTGTTGCCGCTCCGCGCCCACGCGCAAGACAGTCCGAGCCCCACGAACAATCAGATCGTGGACGATCCATCGGAGATCGCGAAGTTCAAAGAGTCCTGCGGCCACCTGCAACTGATGACCTTGATGGACTGCGGCCAGCTCGTGTTCTCCGGGCGCCCCTTGCACGTTGCGGTTGGAAGCCTTGCTCCCCAGAATGGTTTCGGCGCGGGCCTGGCCTACGTTGGTTTGATCAAACCTAGCGAAACCTGGCGTCCCAGCTGGAACGCGGACGCGGTCGCGACACCCAACGGTTCGTGGCGCGCCGGGGTTTATTTCAAATTTGTTCATACCCCTCCGTTTAAAACCATCGTTCATACGGGGAAGCCAACCTACAAAACGAATCTCAGTGAGCTTCCCGAGCACAGTGTCGTAAACGTGTACGCGCAGGCTACGTCGCTTAACACAGTGGGATTTTTTGGCCTCGGCCCTTCTACGACCGAAGCGGGCCGAGCGGTCTTCGGAATACGCGAAATCATTACGGGCGCAAACGTCGTGAAACCCTTGTCCGGCAGATGGAATATTTCACTACTCGCGGAAGCCAACGGGCGTTTTGTGGATATTCGCCCGAGCACGGGAAACGACAGTCCCACCATTGGAGCGTTGTACACGGAATTGACGGCCCCGGGGCTGACAACCCAACCCGGCTTCCTGCAACTCGGCGAATCCATTCGGATGCGTCCCATTTTCTGGAACGATCTCGTGCATCTCAATTACCAGGCTTCCTACCAGCAGTTTTTTGCGCCGGGCGACTCCCGGTACTCCTTTCAGCGATTCACCGTCGATCTCTCGCACGAATTCGCGCTCTACAGGTCCACGACCCGCTTCTATACGCCCAGAGACGGGAATGGGCCGGATGAGTGTTTGATCGACAATGGCGCGAAGGTTCCCAGTTGTTCCATCAACAAGAAACAGGTGCTGGCCAATTGCGAGGGTACCAACGGCAAAGACAGTCCAACCTGCCGCGCCATCTCGCGTGACTTGCAGGGCAGTGTTGGGATTCGGTTCTTTTATTCGACCTCGATAACCCAAGACAACCATACCGTTCCTTTTTATTTTCAACCGACACTTGGCGGGGGAGACATCAACGGAACCACAACGCTAAGCAGCTTTCAAGACTACAGATTCCGGGCGCCAAATGTGCTCTTCGTGCGCGAAAGTTTTGAGCACTCGATTTGGGGGCCGCTCGGACTGGCGCTCGCCGCCGATGAAGGGAAGGTTGCGCTCGAGCGTGGAGACTTCGGCAGCAGTCCGTGGCTGCATAGTTTTTCCGCCGGGCTGACGCTTCGCGCTGGCGGATTCCCGCAAATTTTCCTGATGTACGCCTGGGGCGGCGGCGAAGGAACCCATCTTATCGCCAATATGAACCCGTCGCTGCTCGGTGGTTCCGCGCGGCCCTCCATGTACTAGCGTGTGCCGGCCCGGCGCGAAGCACGTGGTCCCCTCTAGCCAGGGTAAGGCCCGCTCGTTGCCGTTACTTGCTAACGACGAGCACGACGAACGAGCCTGGTTTCATTTTCCCGCGACGTTCTCCAGCAGCGGGCGCAGCAAAGTCGGCTGCTGGCAGAAAAATATTGTGTGTTTTCAGGTCCAGGCCCATGGTGCGGGCGCTTTTCTTGGTCGAAACATTTTCGGCGACAGTGTATTTGTCCGGCGAATCTTCATGAATGACGGTAAGGGTCCCGTCGCCGTTGGACGAGAATACGAAGTTCGTTTCAGGATCGAAAGCGTTGGCGTCCACGCCATCGCCAATGGCCGGAGTGGCAACGACCTGTCCGGTGTCCGCGTTGACAACCGCTAGCATCTTGTTGCCGCACCCCGCAAAGAGCCGGCGCGTCTTACGGTCCATAGCCAGGCCGGAAGGTTCTTCACAATGCGCGAGCGGCCAGCGGTGAACGACGGTCAGCTTTTGTGGATCGAACTGGACCAGCTCCGATTTGTCCTCAATGTTCACAAAGACGCTGCCCTGGCCATCGGCGACAGCAAATTCAGGTTTGCCACCGAGTGCAATAGTGCCGGCGACGGTCCCGTCAGCAGCGTTGATCGCGGTCGCGTCCTGACTGCGGCCGTTCATGGTAAAAATACGTTTGCTGCCGGCGTCGTAAACGATGGCGTCGGGATTCATACCCGTCCTTACGATTCCCACGGTTTTCAGTGTTTTGAGGTCAAAAATCGTCACGCTGCCAGCGCGACCATTGCTCGTAAATCCACGGTCAAGGTCCGGAACAATCGCGATGCCATGCACTCCCGAAGTATCGGGGATTTCTCCGACGACGGCTCCGGAATCGGCATCGAGCACGACAACGCGGCTGCCATGCGAAACATAGACGCGTCGTGCCCCACTGTCGACGGTGATGTAGTCCCACCCTTCATCTCCGCCAACAGTAAGTGTTTTCGTGACGTGATATCCGGTGGGGCCCGGGACCGCCGGAGCGGAGTGCAGCTCGGATCGTCCAACCAGCAAAAGGCCTAGGGAACCGGCGAGCAACAGGAAGCGGCGGTGAGTGCGCAAAGTCATAGGTGAACTCCTTATCCCGACGAACGTATTCGCGACGATCAAGTTCTACTGCCTTGAAGATAAACAGAGGGTAAATTCCCACAAGGAACTGAAACTATGGAGGCCAGAGCGAATGGTTCGCTTGCCGTGAATAGGCTTATGATGCGTCTATGCGCCTGTTGCTTGTTGAGGACGATCCCGGGATCGCGAGGTTCATCGCCAAGGGTTTGCGGGAGCAGTCCTACGCCCTCGATGTCGCCAGCAATGGTGAGAACGCTCTCTATCAGGCTGCAATCAATACCTACGACCTCGTCATACTGGATGTGATGATTCCTGCGCCTGATGGTTTTGCAGTTTGCACTGGGCTGCGGAAATCGGGCCATCGAATGCCTATCCTGATGCTCACCGCCCGAGACGCGCTTGAGGATCGCGTGGCGGGACTCGATAGCGGCGCTGACGACTATCTGACCAAGCCGTTTGAATTTCGCGAATTGCTGGCGCGCCTTCGCGCCTTGCTCAGGAGAACTGGCGCTTTGCAGGCGGCCGAACTCGTGGTCGCTGACCTGGTGATTGATACCGCTGGACAGAATGTTGTCCGGGGAGGCCGGGCCATTTCCCTAACCGCCAAAGAATACGCGCTGCTGGAATTTCTGGCCAGGAATGCGGGCCGTGTCGTGGGGCGAGCCGAAATTGCAGAGCATGTGTGGGACGATGCCTTCGACCCGTTTTCCAATCTGATTGAAGTGTATGTGAACCGCGTGCGCCGAAAAGTCGATGGCGGTTCCGCAAAACCGCTTTTGCATACCCGCCGGGGCTCGGGTTACGTTTTGTCCGCTCGAAGTGAGACGAACGAAAACGCTTCGGCAAGTCCACGGCTGCGTGAAGATGTTTAACTCGGTTCGCGTCCGCTTGACGCTGTGGTATACCGCCGTGATGACCTGTGTGCTCGTGGTACTCGCACTGGTGGCCTACTTTATCCTTGAAAAGAATGCGATTCACCGGACCGACGCGGCAGCGGCGGAACAAGCCGAATCGTTCTTGAAAACGGTAAACGCGGAAGTTCGCGATCAATCGGGCCCGGGAAGCTTAGAGGAAGGCGTGGGAGTGGCGATCTCGGAACACCGTTTCCGGGACACGTTGTTTGTCGTGCTAGACGCGGCTGGAAACGTTGTAGCCTCGTCAGAAGATCACGTGCCGCAGGGCAAACCATCCGACGGTTCTCTGGAGTCACTCCCGGACACCATGCACAGAATTGCCCGAGACCTGCGGCAATTCCAGACCGTGCACGTCGGGAGGCGCGCCTACCGGAGCTATTTCGAGAATTTCTCCGTAGAGCGGAAAAACTGCACGCTGGTCGTCCTGCAATCGCTGCATCCGCAGGAAGAGTTCCTTGAAACACTCACAGGAACGTTCGCTCTGGTGATACCACTCGCGATTGTTCTGGCCAGCTGCGGTGGCTATTTTCTGGCGCGCCACAGTCTCGCCCCGGTCGCGCTAATGGGAGCCCAGGCGGGACGAATCAGCGCTGACAATCTTCACGAACGGCTGCCGGCCGGAAATGCCAGGGATGAACTCGGGCAGCTGGCCCTGTCTTTCAACGAATTGCTCGACAGGCTGGCCCAATCCTTCGACCAGCAGCGCCGTTTTGTGGCAGACGCTTCGCACGAACTGCGCACTCCGGTGGCAATTTTATGCGGAGAAGCCGACGTCACACTGTCGCAAGCGAACCGGTCGCCGGCGGAATATCGTGAGTCCCTGGCGATCCTTCGCGCCGAAGCCCTGCGTCTGAAGCATATTGTGGATGACTTGTTCACCCTGGCGCGAGCCGACGCCGGCCAGCATTCGCTCCTGCTTACGGATTTCTATTTGGACGAGCTCACAGCGGAATGCGCCAGGAACATGAGGACACTGGCTTCGGCGAAGCAGGTGGCGTTGCATTCGGTCGCGCCCGGGGAAATGCTCGTCCATGCCGACGAGTCGCTGGTGCGGCGGATGATCCTGAATCTCCTGGATAACGCGATTAAATACAATCGAGCGGGCGGAGAAGTGCAGCTTTCTGTGGGCGAGCTGAATGGCTATTACCAGGTGACCGTTCAGGATACCGGCGCGGGAATTCCCGAGGAAGTGCAGCCGCGCATTTTTGAACGCTTCTTTCGCGCAGATAAGGTACGTGCGCGTACAGAAAGCGATGGAGGCGGAGCGGGCCTGGGACTCGCTATCAGCTTGTGGATTGCAGAGGCCCATGGCGGCCGCTTGGAATTGATCCAGTCGAACTCCGCCGGAAGTATCTTCTCAATTTTTCTCCCAAAAGTGGCCAAACAGCGTTAATCCCGCGTTTATCTTTAAATCAGTAGCCTTGTTTTTCCGAGGATGCAGCCCCGGCGGAGCCTCCGGGAAACGAGACCTATGGCTATGACCACGACTATTTCCAAGTGCGGCTGGTTCGTGTGGCTCCTGGCCGCAGCGACGCTTGGTGTTCCAACACCCGGACAACAGAACCCGCCGCAAGCTGGCCCTCCGGTCCGCCTCACGTTACAAGATGCCCTCGATCGCGCGCGCCGCAACAGCGTGGCGTACCAGGCCGCGGTTACCGACGCGGGACTGGCTCATGAGGACGCGAAGCAGGCACTGGGTGCCCTGCTGCCCAGCGTGAACTACAACAACTCGGCCATCTACTCCGAGGGACCGGGGGCGAACGGCAGCCCTGTAAAATTTATTGCCAACAATGCGGTACACGAATACTTCAGCCAGGGCAACGTACACCAGACGCTCGACCTTGCAGCCGTCGCGGACCGTCGGCGCCTCGGCGCCGCCGCCGCTGTGGCCAGGGCTCGTGCCGAAATTGCTTCGCGCGGCCTGGTCGTTACGGTCGTGCAGAGCTACTACGACGTTGCGGCGGCACAGCTGAAACTGGAATCGTCCGAACGAGCGGCGGAAGAAGGCGAGCGGTTTTTCAAACTGACGCAAGACCTCGAACACGGCGGCGAAGTGGCGCATTCCGATGTAATCAAAGCCGAATTGCAGATGAACGATCGTCGCCGCCAGCTACAGGAAGCAAAATTAAGGGTCGTGAACACCCGGGCGGTTCTTGCGGTGCTGGTTTTTCCCACCTTTAGCGACAACTTCGAACTTGCCGAGGATCTTCACGCAACCGTACCGTTGCCGACGCTTCCAGAAGTTCAGCGCCGGGCCGCTCTCGAAAATCCCGAGATTCGCGCTGCCCTGGAAACCGTGAACGCAGCAGGCCATGAGGTTACCGCTTCCCGAGCCGGTTATTTGCCATCCCTAAGCGTGGATTATTTTTATGGCATCGATGCGACACATTTTGCAACAAGAACAGATGGGGTCTCGAATCTGGGCTCCTCGGTTGTGGCGACACTGAACATACCGATTTGGAATTGGGGAGCGACGCAGAGCCGGGTGAAGCAAGCCGAACTGCGGCGCGACCAGACGAAACGGGAGCTTTCCCTGGCCCAGAGAAAACTGCTAGCCGACTTGCAAACCCTGTACGCGGAAGCGGACACGGCGTCGAGCGAGCTGGCAAGTCTGGCCCGATCGGCAGAATTGTCCAAAGAGAGTTTGCGGCTGACCACGCTGCGCTACCAGGATGGGGAGTCCACGGTTCTGGAAGTGGTAGACGCGCAAACCACGGCGACTGTCGCTGACGCCGCGTATCAGGATGGCGCCGTGCGCTATCGCCTGGCGTTGGCGAGTCTGCAGACGCTCACAGGAGTGCTAACGACGCCATGAGCAAACGGATGGTTTTGCGAAGGGAATTCAGTCTGTTGGTGTGCGGGTTCTTATCGATTGGCGTTTTTACCGGGGGCTGCCGCCAGCCGGAAAAAGAAAAAGAGCCGGTGGTTGCGGTCCAGGTGACCCCGGTGCGCCGAGAAGCTATTGCGGAGAAGATTTCCGCTGAAGCAGTCGTTTTCCCCGTACAGCAGGCGGTGGTAATGCCCAAAATTACGTCGCCGATCCGACAGTTCTTGGTGCAGCGAGGCAGCCGCGTCAAGAAAGGGCAACTGCTCGCGGTGCTTGAAAATTCAGATTTATCTGCCGCTGCCGAACAGAGCAAGGGTGAATTCGAACAAGCGCAAGCCGGGTATTCGACGGCGACTGGCGCGAGCCTGCCGCAGCAGATTCAAAAAGCGGAGCTGGACGCGGCTGCCGCGCAGGCTGGCTTTGCCGCGCAGACGAAAGTCTACGACAGCAGAAAAGAACTATTCGAGCAGGGCGCGTTGCCGCGCCGCGATCTGGACTCCGCCGAGGTAGCGCTCGCCCAGGCGCGCACGCAGTCCGAAGTGGCGCAACGTCAGCTCGCGGATTTGCAGCGAATTGTGGAACGGGACACGCTGAAATCTGCTTCCGGCCAACTCACTGCGGCACAGGGGAAATACCACGGGGCCGCAGCGCAATTGAGCTATTCAGAGATCCGCAGCCCGATGGACGGCATCGTCACCGATCGTCCGCAGTATGCAGGAGAACTGGCCACCGCGAACCAGCCGCTATTGACCGTCATGGACATGTCGAAGCTGATCGCCAAGGCGCACATCGCGCAATCCGAAGCCGCGCTGCTGAAGTCGGGAAACGACGCAGAATTGCATTTGTCGGGGGTGGACGAACCCGTCCGAGGCCGCGTGAGTCTGGTAAGTCCCGCGCTCGATGCCGGCAGCACCACCATCGAAGTCTGGGTTGAGACGAGCAAACCAAATGCCGCTCTAAAGCCCGGAATGACCGTACAGATTTCAATCACCGGCCGCTCCGCAAAATCAGCTCTGGCGGTTCCGGTTTCGGCGCTGTTCAGGAACGATGAAGGCGCGGACTACGTGATGATTGCGGGGAAGGACAATCATGCACAGCTGAAGACTGTCGAGACCGGTATCCGCAATTCAGAGTTCGTCGAGATTACCAGCGGCGTCGAGGAAGGTGATCCCGTCATTACCACAGGCGGCTACGCGCTTCCGGACAAGACGCAGATAAAGATCGAAACCAGCTCGGACAAGAATTCGGACAAAAAATCTGGCGCGCCTCCAGATGAACGGGACAAGGAGTAGTCCAGAATGGATCTCCTTCCTGAATCGTCGCCACAGGGCGGCGAGACGACAGCAAAAGAAATGTGGTTTCAGCGGTTTTCGCGCCCAACACTCTTCCTCATCGTTTGCCTGGCGCTTGTTGGTGGCTATCTCGCGTTCACAATTCCGGTTTCTGTTTTTCCGAACACGGACTTTCCCCGCATCGTGATTGGCGTGGACAATGGCGTTGCGCCGATCGACCAGATGCTCGTGACGGTTACGCGACCGATCGAAGAAGCCGTAAACAGCGTTCCTGGTTTGCAAAACGTTCGCTCCACAACCAGCCGGGGTTCGGCCGAAGTCGATCTTTTCTTCGATTGGAACGCGGATATGGTCCTGACCCTGCAGCGCGTCGACGCGGTTGTGGCGCGGTTGCAGGCCGAGCTTCCTCCGACTGCCAAGCTCGATACGCATCGCCTCACTTTTGCCGCATTTCCCATCCTCGGCTACAGCCTAACGTCGGATCGCGTGCCTCTGAACAAGCTTTGGGAAATAGCCACGTACGACATAAAGCCACGTATGAATCGATTGGACGGCGTTGCGACCGTCATTGTGCAGGGCGGACGGGTTCCGGAATTTCAGATAGCGCCGGATCCGGCGCGGCTCCCGGCGTCCGGAGTTACCGTGGCGGATTTGCTCGATGCGGTGCGACGCACGAACCTGATTGACTCCCCGGGGTTGATCGAGAGCGACCACCATCTGGTGCTGGCCTTAGTCAGCGGACAGGTACGAAGCGCCGGCCAGATTGGCCAGATCGTTGTAAAAACAACCACTGCCGGCGTTCCCATCCGCATCGCGGATGTTGCTACGGTGTCGCCTTCGTTTGCACCCGTCTACACCATTGTGACGGCCAACGGACGGCCTGCCGTGCTTCTGAACGTGAACCGTCAACCAGACAGCAACACCCTGCAGGTCGCCAGCGAAGTTCACAACCTCGTCGGACAAATAGCGCCTTCACTGCCTCCTGGAGTGCGTCTCGAACCGTTTTACGATCAATCCACAATTGTTCACGATTCCATCTCGAGCGTGCGCGATGCGGTTCTCCTGGGAATCGTGCTTTCTTCCGTCGTTCTAATCTTGTTCCTAAGAGATTGGGGAACTTCGCTGATTGCTGGACTGGTGATCCCGGTTACTCTCTTGATCACGTTCATTGTGCTGCGCCTGACAGGTCAGACCTTCAATCTTATGACGCTTGGCGGGCTCGCGGCTGCGGTGGGCCTGGTGATTGATGACGCGATTGTGGTCCTTGAAAACATCGTGTTGCATCGTGACGCGGGACAAGATCGCTTCAAGGCCATTCAAAGCGCGCTGCATGAGCTGACGATTCCCCTCGTCGGATCCACGGTCACGCCCATCGTCGTTTTTCTTCCGCTCGTCTCGATTACCGGCGTAACCGGCAGTTTTTTCCGGGCTCTCGCGGTCACCATGACGGTTGCACTTTTCACTTCTCTGCTGCTGGCCCTGACGTGGACCCCGACGCTCAGCCAGTACCTTACGCGAAAAGGCACGGAGCCGGCCCGGGCCGGCGACAGCCCGGGCCGGGACAGGACCGGAAATTCGCAAAAGGATCCGGACGCCGCCTCGCTTTTGGCTGCCGGAGAATCCGGCGAGTCCGGCTACTTCAGAAGGCTCGTGAATTTTTATGGCTCGACGATGCAGTCGGCCCTCGCGCGTCCCTGGATTCTGGTCGTGAGTTTCATAGCGATTGTTGTGCTGTCGGTGGTGAGCTATCGATTGCTCGGAACGGAGCTCCTGCCGACGATGGATGAAGGAGGATTCATCGTCGACTATTTCACGCCACCGGGAAGTTCGTTGACAGAATCAAATCGCATCCTAACGCACATTGACGAGATCCTGCGAGCCACGCCGGAAGTTGAGAGCACGTCGCGGCGGACAGGAATGCAGTTGGGGCTCGCCGCGGTGACGGAAGCAAACAACGGGGATTTTACGGTGAAGCTGAAAGCCAACCGGAAACGCGCAATCGATGACATCATTGCAGAGCTGCGCTCACAGATTGAAGAGGAAGAACCCACGGCAAAAGTCGAGTTCATCCAGCTCTTGCAGGACATGATTGGCGACTTGACGAGCCAGCCGGAACCAGTGGTCATCAAGCTGTTTGCGCAGGACGGCAAGTTACTCGACAGTACTGCTCCCAAAGTTGCGGACGCCATTGCCAAAGTGCACGGCGTTGTGGACGTTCTCGACGGAGTGGAGAATGTCATAAGCGGACCGGCAGCGACATTTCAGGTAAACGCGGCCGCAGCCGCGCGCGCGGGCTTCACCCCGGAAGAGGTGGCCATTGACGCGGCTGCCATCCTCGAAGGCGAACCAGCCGCCACTCCGGTCATCCTGAACGACCGCTCGTACACCATTCGGGTGCGGTTTCCTGATGCCAACCGTTCCACCTTGGACCGCATGACCAATACGCTCCTCCTCAGCGCAACCGGACATACCGCTACGCTGGGATCTTTGGCAAGTCTTACGATGGTGTCCGGAGAAACTGAAATTCGCCGAGAAAACCTGCAGCGCATGGTCCAGGTGACTGCTCGCCTGGAAGGAGTCGATCTCGGTTCCGGGATAGGCGAAGTGCAAAAGGCCGTTCGGGCCATGCAGCTTCCCAAAACCATTCGTGTGGAGTACGGAGGATTGTACGAAGAGCAGCAGAAATCGTTTCACGATTTGCTGCTCGTTCTGTTTCTCGCCTTGCTGCTGTTGTTTGCCGTATTGCTTTTCGAGTTCCGGACATTTTCGGCGCCGACGGCGATTCTGGCATCTGCGTTGCTTTCAACAGTTGGTGGATTTCTGGCGTTGCTGGTGACCGGGACGACGTTCAACGTGGCGTCGTTCATGGGAATGATCATGGTCATTGGGATTGTGGCCAAAAACGGCATCCTGTTGCTCGACGCAGAGCACCGTTTTCGCGGCTTGGGTTTTTCCCTCGAAGAGGCCATGGTGCAGGCCGGCCGGCGGCGGTTGCGGCCCATTGCCATGACGGCACTGGCGACGATCGCAGGGATGTTGCCCCTGGCCTTGGCCATCGGGGCTGGTTCCCAGATGCTCGAACCCCTCGCCATTGCGGTCATTGGCGGCCTTCTCAGCTCGATGGTGTTATCACTGGTTTTTACTCCCGCCATTCATTACTACCTCGTGCGCGGCGGGATTCGCGCTGCATAAGCCGCATTGCGCGAGGCCGGAGGGGCGGGCCAGACATCGTAGAGTAATCTTGCATTCACGCAGCTTTCACAGTCAGAGGACTAAGCTTCCCGGCGGGGAATCCAGTGAACATTCTGGTTGTTGAAGACGACGCGGAAATGGCCCGCCTGCTCGTGCAGGGCCTCGAGGAAGAGTCCTACGAGGTGGATCTGGCCTGCGATGGCGTCAGTGCGCTCGCGCTTTCCAAATCCGGCACATTCGACGTCATTGTTCTCGACGTAATGCTTCCGGGCATCGATGGCACCGAAGTCGCGAAGCAATTGCGCTGCCGCAAAGAAGATGTCCCTGTTCTGATGTTGACAGCGCGGGACGCGCTGCCGGATATCGTAAAGGGACTGGACGCCGGCGCCGACGACTATTTGACGAAGCCCTTTTCCTTTCAGGAACTCCTCGCGCGAATCCGGGCGCTGGGGAGGCGAAGCGCACCTCGCGCGCGAAACGTTCTGGAATACTCCGACCTGATACTTGACACGGCCGCGTTTCGCACGTTCCGCAGTGGACGGGAAATTCGCTTGTCCTTTACAGAATTCCGTCTGCTGGAACTTCTGGTGCGAAACAGGGGCCGCGTGGTGCCGCGCAGCGCCATTGTGGAGACGCTGTGGGGCGACCGCCGCGAAGTCGAAGAGAATACGGTGGACGCCTTCGTGCGCTTGTTGCGGCGCAAAGTGGATGAAGCTCACGCTGCGACGCTAATCCAGACTCATCGCGGTATCGGTTATTCCATCGGTCTATGAAACTGTACCTGGCCCTTCCCATTCGTGCGCGACTGACCCTTCTCTATGTTGCCGTCCTCGGAGTGTCGTTCATCGCCTTCTTTTGGGTGAGCGACATTGGCTTTCGCCGGAGTATTGAAATCACGGTCGACGATGCGTCACGAGCGAATCTGGAAACTGTGCAGCGGGTCCTGGCGGGTTCGGCCGGACAGGGCGACCAGGTCATTGGCCGAGAATTAGACGACCTGGCCAACTTGTGGGCTAGCGGCGCGCTGCTCGAAGTTGCGAATCCAGAAGGAAACTGGTTATACCGATCGCCACGATTCCATCACGCAAGTCCGCCGCTGCCGGACGCCACAGGCGGCGGAGTACGCTATTTCACTACAAATCTCGATGCCCTTCAGTATCGAGTCGCCATGGAGCGCGTCACATTGGGCGAAAAGGTTTTTGCGATTCGCGCAGCGGTTCCGACCGAACCCTTTGATCAGGCCCTGGATCGGTTTCGAGCTCTGGAGAAGGAAATCTTGCCGCTGCTTGTCGCGCTGGCATCGCTGCTGGGCTACTGGCTCAGCGGAAAATCGCTGGCACCGGTAAATCGCATCATCCAGACGGCGGAACAAATCGGTGTGCAAAGTCTGTCGCGCCGGCTGGAGGTTCCTGAACCTCGAGACGAGTTGCGCCGATTGACGGAAACACTGAACGCCATGCTCGGCCGCATTGAAGCGTCGTTTCAGAAAATCACTCAATTTACGGCAGATGCCTCGCACGATCTCCGGACACCGGTTGCCGTCATGCGCACGACGGCCGAGATTGTCTTGCGACGCTCCAGGACCGAAGAGGACTACCGGGACGCGCTCCAGCGGATTCTCCAGACGTCGGTTGAGACTTCGAGCCTTATTGAGAACTTGCTGACACTGGCGCGCGCCGACGCCGGCGCAGCAGGACTCGAACTGCATGAGCTGGACCTAAACCCGCACCTGCGCAGGGCGCAAGAGCACGGAACGATCCTGGCAGCGGACAAGGCGCTCTCCTTTACCCTGCGGACTCCGGAAAGCCCGGTCTGGGTGCGTGCCGATGCCATAGCGATCGATCGTCTGCTGCTGATCCTGGTTGACAATGCGGTGAAATATACGCCGCCAGGCGGCCACTGTGAAATTGCGCTTACCCAACAACGAAACGAAGCCCACATCGCGGTGGCTGATACCGGCGTTGGCATCCCCGAAGACGAGTTGGAATCTATATTCGAACGGTTCCGTCGCGCGGACCGGGCACGCTCAAGGGAAACCCCCGGCGCGGGACTCGGATTGGCCATCGCGCGCTGGATCGCCCAAACGCATGGCGGAGCCATCTCCGCTGAAAGCGTTGTTGGACACGGTTCGGTGTTCCGTGTCCGTTTGCCGGCGGCGGAGCGGGTCTAGGGAATCCGGAACGTAGCGGGTCCCGCCGGATGCCCCCTTTCTGAAAGAAATTCAGGCTCTATTCAACGTGCCATCAATGTCTGTTCACGGGCGAGTCGCCCCTTTGCCTCTATATAGAAGGCCAGAAAGCAACGCGCTCCAACAAACCTGGCGATGCTTCTTTTCACTTTCTAGATACCTATGAGGAAATTCTTCATGATTTCGCAAAGATGGCGAACCGCGACGCTTACAGTGCTCGCGATACTTTTCACCATTGGCATAGCTGGCGCTGCGCAGGCGCAGAGCAACAAAGCAGCGATCTCGGGGAGAGTTTTGGATTCGTCCGGCAGCGTCCTGCAAGGCGCAGAAGTGGTGCTTGAACCGGGCGACGCGCATGCCGTTTCCAATACGCAGGGGCAGTTTTTCATTAACAATATTGAGCCAGGAAGCTACACCCTCACGGTTACCTATGTCGGGTTTTCGGCATTCACGCAAGAAATGGAACTAAGCGCCGGGAAGACATCGGCGATCAATGCCAAGATGTCGCTATCGGACGTAAACACGCAGGTTCTGGTGACCGCCGATCGCGCGGCAGGCGAAGCCGAAGCTGTCAATCGCGAACGCAGCGCCGACAACATAGTTCAGATATTGCCTGCTGACGTTATTCGCAGCCTGCCCAATGCCAACATGGCGGACGCCATTGGCCGTTTGCCGAGCGTTACGCTCGAGCGCGACGAAGGTGAAGGAAAGTATGTCCAGATCCGCGGCACGGAACCGCGTTTAACGAATGCCACGCTCGACGGGGTGAACGTCCCATCGCCGGAATCTGGCGTGCGCCAAGTTAAATTTGACACCATCCCAGCCGACCTTGTCGAATCAGTTGAATTGAACAAAACCTTACAGGCGAATATGGACGGAGATGGTATCGGAGGTACCGTCAATCTGGTCACAAAAACGGCCGGAGAACGTCCCACCGTTGCGCTTTACGGCTTAGGCGGGTATAGCCCGATTCTGGGTGGCCGTCCAAATTATGAATCGACAGCAACCGTAGGGCAGCGTTTTGGAAAGGAAAAGCGCCTCGGCGTCTTGATCGGTGGCTCCTACGACTGGAATGGCCGCGGGATTGACGACGTAGAACCGGTGCCGGATATTGCCACTTCGCTTCCCGGTTCGCCGCGTTATTTTGATTCGCAAGACCTGCGCGAATACCGTTACAACCGTAGCCGTTGGGGACTGGCTGGAAGTGCCGACTACAAGATCGGTGATAGTTCGAGTATTTACATTCGGGGTCTCTATTCGGATTTCAAGAACTATGGAGACCGCTGGGTTTATTCGCTCAACGACAACACGGAGGGAGCCGGACTGCTGAATGGCAATGGAGGCCCACCATCGTTCAACACTTCGATTCGCCGTCCGGACTATGCCATCGGGAGTGTCGTGATAGGCGGCCGAGTAGACCGCACCACCACCTGGTACACGTGGGATGTTTCGGTATCCCGTTCACGAATGTCCAACAATGGATACGGAACTGCGGACTTTTCCGTTCCGCGTCCATTCACATTCACCTCCGCCTGCCAATATGATCCCGGCGCGACCACGGCAATTTATAGGCCCCAGTGGAACGCCGCTTGTTTCAGTGAAGCCTACAATCCTGATAATTTGGCAATTTCTGACCTCAGCACGGACTACGGAAAAACGGCTCAACTCAACCTGCAATTTGCAGGAGCCGCGGCGAAGCGGTATCACCTCGGTTCTCGTCTGGCGACAATCGAAATTGGCGGAAAATTCCGCAATGCCCACAAGTTCGATAGCACGTTCAACCTCACCTACGATGCGAAGACCACGACGGATCCGGCCGACTCCAGCGGTGATTCTTCATTCATAACCAACCCGACCCTGCTTTCGGCTTTTCCCAATTCGTTTACGAATGGCAATTATTACGGAGGCTCCTATAAATTGGGGCCTAATGCCGATTTTTTTCAAGTACGGAACTTTGTTCTGGCAAACACCGGCAACTTTGACTTGACCGATACCTCCGGCGGAAACTCTGGAAACTTTAACTTCGTGGAGAAAGTGTCCGCTGGGTACGTGATGAACACCATCGATCTGAGCAGCAGATTTCGACTTATTGCTGGCGTGCGAATCGAAGGAACCGATCTCCGAACACTGAGCTGGGACGAAGGCTCATCCGATACCACTCCTCCCATACCTCCAGGGCTAACATTCAAAGCGGGTGGATCGTATATCAAGGTCCTGCCCAGCGCTTCGCTGCGTTACGCAGTCACCGACGATTCGAATTTTCGTTTGGTCTATAGCCGTGGATTTTCCCGCCCCGATCCGCAGGACATCGCTCAGTCCCTTTCGGTCTCCTTGAATGGGGCGAACACCAGTACGGTCTCGCTCGGAAATCCAAACCTTAAGGCCGAAACGGCTGATAACTTCGACCTGCTCTTTGAGCACTATTTGAAACCGTTCGGTCAAATTGAGGCGGGCGTTTTCTACAAGAATCTTTACGAACCGATCGTCAATAAGTCGTTCCGGGAGACATTTACGCCCGGACCTGGCTTTCCCAATCAAAATTATCTGGTTTCTCAGCCCGTCAATGCGGGAGGCGCACATCTGTACGGCTTTGAGATCTCCTACATTCAGCACTTCAGCTTTCTTCCCGGCATCTGGACCGGTTTAGGCTTGTCGGCCAACTACAGTTATACGGATTCCGGGACGACTGGTCTGTTTGATCGCATCGACCATCCGCATCTGCTTCGGCAGGCTCCCCATACTTGGAATTTGAGTCCTACCTACGACCGCGGCCGCATTTCGCTGCGTCTGGGTTTGACGTATAACGCTGCGAGCGTTTTTGGCTACCAATACGTTGCTGGGCTTGATCCGAACGGAGATCACGAGCCGACCCCCGGAGGCCTAAAGGGACCCAACAGCGACACGTATCTGTACGCGCACTTTCAAGTGGATGCCCAGGGAAGCCTGCGTTTGGCAAAAGGGTTCACTGCGGTTGTGTAC
>Ga0193716_1000691_pt1 | contig 20336 bp, 20 predicted proteins | sample U2c1metaG_FD_145901 | JGI IMG/M metagenome (GOLD analysis project Ga0193716, IMG submission 145901) | Soil microbial communities from a riparian zone of the East river system, Colorado, United States - U2c1 | ecosystem: Environmental > Terrestrial > Soil > Riparian zone | place: USA: East River...
GGTGGTGGCCTATACGGGCCGGCTCAAGGTCACGGTGGCCAATCAACCGGGCAGCCTGTCGAGCCTGTCGACCGTGATCGCGCGCCACGACGGCAATATCTCGAACCTGCGTATCGTCAATCGATCAATGGATTTTTTCGACATGGTGCTCGATATCGAGGTTGCCGACGTCAAGCATCTGGCCGACATCACCGCGGCCCTGCGCGCGACGCCCGCCATCAATGCCGTCGAGCGCGCCCGTAATTGATGCTTTTCGTCTTCCCGCCCCGTGAGCAGTGAATGTCCGCAGCGTTGCAGCCTTTGCGTCTTGGCGTGAACATCGATCACGTCGCCACGGTGCGCAACGCGCGCGGCGGCGCGATGCCCGATCCGCTGCGGGCCGCGCGCATCGCCGCGGCAGCCGGCGCCGACGGCATCACCGCGCATCTGCGCGAGGATCGCCGCCACATCGTCGACGCTGACATTGCCCGCCTGATGGCCGAGCTCACTCTGCCGCTCAATTTCGAGATGGCGGCGACGCCGGAAATGGTCGAGATCGCGCTCCGTCATCGGCCGCACGCCGCTTGCATCGTCCCGGAGAAGCGCGAGGAGCGCACCACCGAGGGCGGCCTCGATGCCGCCGGCCAGCACAACCATCTGAAGCCGATGGTGGAGAAACTGAACCAGGCCGGGATTCGCGTGTCGCTCTTCATCGAGGCCGATCCGAGACAGCTCGAAGCCGCCCGCTCGCTGGGCGCCCCGATTGTGGAACTGCATACGGGCCGTTATTGCGAACTGGAGGATCAGGCGCAGGCGGCGGAACTGGAGCGCCTGCGTCGCGGTGCCGCTTTGTGCGGCAAGCTCGGCCTGGAGTGCCATGCCGGCCACGGCTTGACCTACGACAATGTCGGCCCGGTCGCGGCGATCCCGGAGGTGCGTGAGTTGAATATCGGTCATTTTCTGATCGGCGAAGCGATCTTCATCGGCCTGGAGCCCGCCATCCGCGGGATGCGCCGGCTGATGGATGCGGCGCGCCAGCAGGGGGCGCCCAAGTGATCCTGGGCCTGGGCAACGATCTGGTGGATATCCGGCGCATCGAGAAGTCGCTGGTGCGTTTCGGCGAGCGCTTCATCAAGCGCGTGTACACCGAAACCGAACGCAAGCGCTCCGAAGGCCGCGCTACCCGCGTCGACAGCTACGCCAAGCGCTTTGCCGCCAAGGAGGCATGCTCCAAGGCCCTCGGCACCGGCTTCAGCCGGGGCGTCTTCATGCGTGACATGGGCGTCATCAACCTCCGAAGCGGCAAACCGACGCTGGCCCTCACCGGCGGTGCCCTGGCGCAGCTCCAGGCGATCACCCCGGCGGGAATGCGGCCGCAGATTGACCTTACGCTCACCGATGAATATCCCCTGGCTCAGGCGATTGTGATCATTTCAGCGCTGCCTATCGCCGCGGCAGAGACGCTGTCATGAAACCGGAGCAATGCGAGACAGGGCGGTGTTACCCTGCTATACGCGCGGCTCGTTAAACAGGTATGACGATGGTTGACGTGGTTGAACGTCGTAAGCGAAGTCAGGACAAATCGAGCGGGTGGGGCGAGACCATCCGCACGGTGGTGTATGCCGTCCTGATTGCACTCGTTGTGCGCACCTTTGTGGTCGAACCGTTCAATATCCCCAGCGGATCGATGATCCCCACGCTGCTGGTCGGCGACTATCTCTTCGTGTCGAAATTCTCCTATGGCTACAGCCGGCATTCCTTCCCTTTTTCGCTCGGCCTGTTTCCCGGAAGGATCCTCGGTCAGATGCCTGAGCGCGGCGATGTCGCGGTGTTCAAATACCCCGGTGACCAGGGCCAGGGCGCCAACCGGACTGACTATATCAAGCGCATCGTCGGTTTGCCGGGCGATCACATGCAGGTGACCAACGGCGTGCTGATCATCAACGGCAAGCCGACGGAGCGTTCGTTCATCGGCGAGTACACGGGCGGTGCCGGCTTCTATCAGAAGGGCAAGCTGTACAAGGAGACGCTGCCCAACGGCCGCAGCTACACGGTGCTCGAGTATTCCGACAACGGCATGTCCGACAACACGCCGGAATTCGTCGTCCCGCCCGAAAGCTTCTTCGTCATGGGCGATAATCGCGACGATTCGCTCGACAGCCGCACCCATCTCCTGAAGCGCGATGGTCTCGGCATGCCGGCCAACCGCGACGAACTCGGGTGGTATGTGCCGTTCGAGAACCTCGTCGGCCGCGCCGAGTTCATCTTCTTTTCGGCCGATCCGGCGGTGGCCGGCTGGACCGAGCCGTGGAAATGGCCGGGCGCAATCCGTTTCGGTCGCTTCTTCATGGCGATCCACTGAGCGCGGCCGCCTCGAGTTCCCTGAGCCCCGGCACCGCCGACGTCGATCTAGTGGCTTTGGCGAATGGCGTGGGGCATCGCTTCACCCAGCCACTGCTCGCCGCTGAAGCCCTCACCCACCGCAGCGCGCTCGACCGTCAGCCAGGGCTGAAAGCGGCCTTCCCGCAAGGCAACGAGCGGCTCGAATTCCTCGGCGACCGGGTGCTCTCGCTCGCCATGGCCGACCTGCTGTTGCGGCGCTTTCCGCTTGAGCGAGAGGGCGAGCTGGCGCGCCGGCTGAACGCCATGGTGCAGGCCGAGACCCTGGTCGAGATCGCCGAGACGATCGGCCTCCGCCTCCACATCCGCCTGGGCGACTCCGAGCGCGCGCGCGGCGCGGCAATCACGCCGACCATCCTTTCCGATGCGCTCGAGGCGATGATCGGTGCCATCTTCCTCGATGCCGGCTTCGCTGCAGCGGCGACCGTCATCGAGCGCCTGTGGAACGACCGGCTGCACGCCCAGCACACGGCGCCGCGCGATGCCAAGACGGGTCTGCAGGAATGGGCGCAGGCGCGGCGTCTGCCGTTGCCGGCCTATCGCGAGGTCGGGCGCGAAGGCCCGGCGCACGCGCCGGTCTTCGTCGTCGAGGTCGAGGTGAGGGGATATCCGGCGAGCCGCGGCCACGGCACCACCAAGCGCGAAGCCGAGCGTGCGGCGGCCACCGGCCTGCTTGAACGGGGGACCCGGGCATGAGTGACGTGAACACCCACCCGCCTGCCATGCGGGCTGGCTTCGTCGCCATCGTCGGCGCGCCGAATGCCGGCAAATCGACATTGGTTAACGCCATGGTCGGCTCGAAAGTCAGCATCGTCTCGCCCAAGGTGCAGACCACGCGCATGCGCGTCATCGGCATCGCCATGGCCGACCTGCCCGATGGAACGCGCTCGCAGGTGGTTCTCGTCGACACGCCCGGCATCTTCCGCATCGCCAAGCGCCGGCTCGAACGGGCCATGGTCGCTGCCGCCTGGCAGGGTGCCAAGGATGCCGACGTGGTGGCGCTGGTGGTCGATGCCGAGAGCGGCGTGGGTGCCGAGACGCGCGCCATCGCCGAGCGGCTGAAGGAGACGGCGTTGCCGCGCTACCTGATCCTCAACAAGATCGATCTGGTGCCGCGGCCCAAGCTCCTGGACCTGACGGCCGAGATGAACGCCATCGTGCCGTTCGAGAGCACCTTCATGGTGAGCGCGCTTCAGAAGGATGGCGTGGCCGACGTGCTGGCGCAATTTGCCGCCGCCGTGCCGCCCGGCCCGTTCCTGTACCCTGAGGACCAGGCGGCCGATCTGCCGCTGCGCCTGCTCGCCTCGGAGGTCACGCGCGAGCAGGTCTTCCTGCAATTGCATCAGGAGCTGCCTTACGAGGCGGCGGTCGAAACCGAGCAATGGACGGAGCGACCGGACGGCAGCGTCCGCATCGAGCAGATCATCCATGTTCAGCGCGACGGCCAGCGCGCCATCGTTCTGGGCAAAGGCGGAGCGCGCATCAAGTCCATCGGCGAACGCGCGCGCCGCGAGTTGAGCCAGATGCTCGAGCGCAAGGTGCACCTCTTCCTGCACGTCAAGGTGAGCGAGCGCTGGGCCGAGGACCGCGCCCATTACCAGACGATCGGGCTGGACTACGACGGCAAGGCGTAGAGCGAACATCAAGGAAAGGTCCCTCGCTGCGCTCGGGATGACACTATTTTTTAGTCGACGCTTCGAGTCCAACAAAGCTGTCATCCCGAGCGTAGCGAGGGACCTTTACGCGATGGGCGCCAGCTTCGTGGTGTGCAGAACTGCACCGCCGGCATCACGATGCGTCACGGTCATCTCGCCGGTCTTGCCGTCGATCCTGACATGGCCGAAATGGCAGCCGCCTTCCGATGGTGCGAGGTCGAAGCGGCCGGCCGGCGGGGTTTTCTGGAAGACGACTTGCGGCCCGAAAGTGCGGTCGAGCGCGTTGGGACCGAAGCCGCCGGCGCAGAGCGGGCCCGACACGAATTCATAGAAGGGCTCGAAGTCGGTGAATGCCGCCTTGTTCGGGTCGTAATAGTGTGTGGCCGCATAATGCACGTCGCCGGTGATCCAGTGCACGTTGCGGATCGCTTCGCGCTTGAGGAAAGACAGCAGATCGGCGATCTCGAGCTCGCGGCCGAGCGGTGCGCCGTCGTCGCCGTTGGCCACCGCCTCCGAGCCGGTCTTGCGCTCGAAGTCGTTCCAGACGACGAGGCCGAGCGGCATGTCGGCGGCGATGATCTTCCAGGTCGCCTGCGAGGATTTCAGCGCCTGCTTCAGCCAGGCGATTTGCGTCGCGCCGAGGAAGGCCGTGTCGGGGCCGGGCGCGGTTTGGCGATTGGGGCCGTTGGCTCCCCGGAAGCTGCGCATGTCGACGCGGAAGACGTCGAGCTGCGGGCCATAGGAGAAGCGGCGGTAGAGGCGCATCGGACCATCGAGGCCGCCGGCCAGCGGCATGTATTCGCGGAAGGCGCGTTGCGCGCGTGCGCCCAGCACCGCCACGCTCTTCTCGCCATAGCGCGCGTCGCCGTCGACGCGTTTCTCCCAATACCAGTTGTTCAACACCTCGTGGTCGTCCCATTGCGCCAGCATCGGGACCTCGGCGTTGAAGCGCCGCAAATTGTCGTCGAGCAGATTGTAGCGGTAGTTGCCGCGGTACTCGTCGAGCGTCTCGGCTACCTTGGCCTTTTCCGGTGTCACCAGATTGCGCCAGATCGAGCCGTCAGGAAGCTTGCGCTCGGCTTGGAGCGGACCGTCGGCATAGATCGTATCGCCGCCATGGACGAAGAAATCCGGCTCGAGTCGGCGCATCGCCTCATAGATCGTCATGCCGCCGAGATCGGGGTTGATGCCCCAGCCCTGGCCCACCGTGTCCGCCGACCAGACGAAGCTCACGTCGCCCGCGGCCGAAGGCGGCGTACGGAAGCGACCGTGCTGCGGCGTGCTGACGGTCTTGTAGTCGCCCAGGTCGAGATAGGAGACGCGGTAGAACACGGTCTGGCCGGGGGCGATGCCGCCGATGCGCAGGCGCGACGTGAAGTCGGTGGCCTCGATCGCCATCGGCCCCTCGATGCGCTTGTAGTCGGCGAAGCCCTCGGTCGTGGCGTAGTCGACGATCATGCGGGCAGGACGGTCGGCACGGCTCCAGACGATCGCGCCGTCGTGGGAAAAATCGCCCGACTGGACGCCGAACGCCTGACGCGGTCGCGACGCGGCCGAGGTCTGGGCAAATACTCGGGCCGGTAGGGCGACCGCGACGATGCTGGCGCCGGCGCCAAGCAGGCGTCGCCTTCCGATTTTGGTCATGGTCCAACCTATAGCCAATTTGTGACGCTACGTTGATGGCACTGTGGAAAGGCGTCATATGAGCCATGGACTGGAGCGACGAGGGTATCGTCCTGGCGGCACGGCCTCACGGCGAGACCGGACTGGTCGTATCGCTGCTGACGCGCGCGCATGGCCGGCATGCAGGTTTTGTCGCCGGCGGCATCTCGCGCCGGTCGCGTCCGACCTGGCAGGCGGGCAATGTCGTCGAAATCCTGTGGCGGGCCAAGACCGTCGAGCAGCTGGGTAATTATACCGGCGAGCTGCGCGAGGCCCATGCCGGGCGGGCGCTCGACGATGCGGCCGAACTGGCGGGGCTTTCCTCGGCCTGTGCGCTGGTCGATGCGGCCCTGCCGGAGCGTGAGCCCCATCCCGCCATGTTCGACGGCTTTCGCGCCTTTCTCGGCGTGCTCGGCCATCCCGGATGGCCGGCGATCTATGTCCGGCTGGAGCTGGGCCTTCTGCAGGAGCTGGGCTTCGGCCTCGATCTGGAGAAGTGTGCAGCCACCGGCACGGCAGAGGATCTGGCCTATGTCTCCCCCAAGACCGGCCGGGCGGTGTCGCGGGCGGCGGCGGGCCCGTACAAGGAGAAACTCCTGCCCCTGCCGGGCTTCCTGAGCGCGGGCGGGCTGCCGGCCGATTTCGACGAATTGCGACAGGGTCTCGATCTGACCGGCTATTTCCTGGAGCGGCATGTGTTTTGGCCACACAACAAGCCCTTGCCTCCCGCGCGGGTGAGACTTATGGAAACGCTCCAACGCTAGAAACAACAACGGCAGCGGCGCGCGAACCGCGGTCATTCCTCTTCCTTCGGTTTCCCCTCGCCAACCCCGTCTATGGCAAAACGCACCAACAACGTCGTCCCGCTGGCCTTGGTCAAGCCGGTGCAGTTCGGTCAGGCGCTCTCCGAGCGCTACCTGTCCTACGCGCTGTCGACCATCATGGCGCGGTCGCTGCCCGATGTACGCGACGGGTTGAAGCCCGTGCACCGGCGGCTGCTCTATGCCATGCGCCAACTGCGGCTGGACCCCAACAGCGCCTTCAAGAAGAGCGCGCGCGTGGTGGGCGATGTGATCGGCCAATATCACCCGCACGGCGATCAATCGATCTACGACGCGCTAGTGCGGCTCGCCCAGCAGTTTTCCGTCCGCTATCCGCTGATCGAGGGGCAGGGCAATTTCGGCAATATCGACGGCGATAACCCCGCCGCCATGCGTTACACCGAGGCGCGCCTCACCGAAGTGGCCGAGGCGCTGCTGTCGGGGATCGACGAGGACTCGGTCGATTTTCGCCCCAATTACGACGGCTCGACCGAAGAGCCGATCGTGCTGCCGGCCGCCTTTCCCAACCTGTTGGCCAATGGTGCTGCCGGCATCGCCGTCGGCATGGCGACCTCGGTGCCGCCGCACAATGCCGGCGAGCTGTGCGACGCCCTGCTGCACCTGATCAGGACGCCGAACGCCCGCATCGAGACGCTGGTCGACATGGTCAGGGGACCGGATTTTCCGACCGGCGGCATCCTGGTCGAGCCGCACGACTCGATCGTCGAGTCCTATCGCACCGGCCGCGGCTCGTTCCGCCTGCGCGCGCGCTGGAATGTCGAGCCGCTGCCGCGCGGTCTCTACCGCATCGTCGTCACCGAGATCCCCTACCAGGTCCTCAAGGGCAAGCTGATCGAGCGCATCGCCGAGATCATTAACAGCAAGAAACTGCCGATCCTCGAGGATGTGCGCGACGAATCGGCCGACGATGTCCGCATCGTGCTGGAGCCGCGCACCGGCAACGTGCCGGCCGAGCTCTTGATGGAGCAGCTCTTCAAGCAGACCGACCTCGAGATCCGCTTTCCGCTCAACCTGAACGTCCTCGACAAGGACAACACGCCACGCGTGATGGATCTGCGCGTGGCGTTGCAGTGCTTTCTCGATCATCGCCAAGTGGTGCTGGTGCGGCGCTCGACCTTCCGGCTGGCGGCGATCGAAAAGCGGCTGGAGATCCTCGACGGCTATCTCATCGCCTATCTCAACATCGACAAGGTGATCAAGCTCATCCGCGAGGAGGACGAGCCCAAGCCCAAGATGATGAAGGCTTTCGACCTCACCGACCTGCAGGCCGAGTCGATCCTCAACATGCGCCTGCGGGCTTTGCGCCGGCTGGAAGAATTCGAGATCAAGGGCGAGCACAAGAAGCTCTCGGCCGAGCGCAAGGAGCTGAAGGCGCTGCTCAAGGACGAGCCGCTGCAATGGCAGGCGATTGCAGCCGAGGTCCAGGAGACCAAGCGGAAGTTCGGCGGCAAGACGGAGCTGGGCAAACGCCGCACCGAACTCGCCGACGCGCCGGCCGAGATCGCGGCGACCGTCGAGGATTTCGTCGAGCGCGAGCCGGTGACGATCATCTGCTCGGAGAAAGGCTGGATCCGCGCCGCCAAGGGACATCTCGACGACAAGGCCGTGGCCGACCTCAAGTTCAAGGAAGGCGACGGCCCGCGCTTCGCCGTGCAGGCCCAGTCGATCGACAAGATACTGGTGTTCGGCACCAATGGTCGCTTCTACACGCTGGGCTGCGACCGGTTGCCCAGCGCGCGCGGCCATGGCGAGCCGATCCGTCTGATGATCGAGCTGGGCAACGATCACGACATCGTCCAGCTGCTGGTCCACAAGGGCGGGCGCAAATTCCTGGTGGCCTCCGATGCGGGGCGGGGCTTCATCCTCCCGGAGGACGAGGTCGTGGCGCAAACCAAGAACGGCAAGCAGGCGCTCAACCTCGCCGACAAGGAGAAGGCCGTGGCCTTTTCCATCGTGCCCGACAGTGCCGATTCGATCGCCGCTCTCAGCGAAGGCCGCAAGCTTCTGATCTTCCCGCTCGACCAGGTGCCCGAGATGGGCCGCGGCCGCGGCGTGCTGCTGCAGAAATCCAAGGGCGATCGCCTGTCCGATGCGCAGGCGTTCAAGCTGTCCGGTGGACTGCCCTGGGGCAATCGCACGCTCGAGGCGGGAGAGCTGAAATTCTGGCGCGGCGAGCGCGCCCAGGCGGGCCGCATGCCCGAAAAAGGTTGGCCGCGCGCATTGCGCTTCAAGGATTGATCGCCATGGATCTGACGATGATCTTCAAGGCCGTGCTGATCGGCCTTATCGAGGGGCTCACCGAGTTCCTGCCGGTGTCCTCGACCGGCCATATCATCCTGGCCGAGGATCTTCTCGGCTTCGAAGGGCCGCCGGGCAAGGTATTCGAGATCGTCATCCAACTCGGCGCGATCCTGGCCGTGTGCTGGCTCTACCGCGCGAAGATCCTGGCCACGGTAAACGGTGTGCTGGTCCGCGATTCCATTGCCGTGCGCTTTGCCATGGCGGTCTTGATCGCCTTCCTGCCCGCCGTCGTCATCGGCGTCATCGCGCATAATTTCATCAAGGACCATCTGTTCAACCCGATGGTGGTGGCGATCTCGCTGGTCGTGGGCGGAATTGCGATTCTGGTGATCGAGCGCTTCGCCCCACGTCCGCGCATGAAATCGGTCGACGAGATCGATCGCATGACCGCGCTCAAGATCGGCCTCAGCCAGTGCCTCGCCATGGTACCGGGCGTCTCACGGGCCGGCGCCACCATCATGGGCGCGCGGGTTTTTCGCGTGGACCGTGCAACGGCGACCGAATTCTCCTTCTTCCTGGCCATGCCCACGATGCTGGGGGCGACCGTCTACGACCTCTACAAGAACTGGTCGACGCTGAGCTGGAACGGCGCCGGCCTGATCGCCATCGGTTTTGTCGTGGCATTCATTTCGGCCCTGCTGGTGGTGACGGCTTTTGTGCGCTTCATCAGTCGCCACGGCTTTGCCGCTTTCGCTTGGTATCGCATCGTAATTGGCATGGCAGCCTTGGTTCTTTTGCTTGGTCGCTGAGCTTTTCAAGGCGTTCACCGACGTGTCATAAACCGCCACCTTGCACAGGACATGCAGTGTCCTGACGGTGCGAAATAACGAATATCCAGGAGTCTTGTCGATGCAACGTCGCAAATTCATCCGCACGGCCGGGGTCGGCGGCGTGGCGGTGGCTGCCGCCAGCACGCTGGCGGTGCCGGCAATCGCCCAGTCGATGCCTGACCTCAACTGGCGCATGACCTCGAGCTTTCCCAAGTCGCTCGACACGCTGTGGGGCGACGCCGAACTGTTCTCCAAGATCGTGTCCGAGATGACGGACGGCAAGTTCAAGATCCGCACCTTTGCCGCAGGCGAGATCGTCCCGGGCCTGCAGGTTCTTGACGCCGTGCAGAACGGCACGGTCGAGATGGGTCACACCGCCTCGTACTATTTCTACGGCAAGGATCCGACCTTCGCGCTCGGCACCGTCGTGCCGTTTGGCCTCAATACGCGCCAGATGGACGCGTGGCTGATCCAGGGCGGCGGCGAGGCATTGCTCAACGACTTCTATAAATCCTACAACGTCTACGCGGTCACCTGCGGCAACACCTGTGCCCAGATGGGCGGCTGGTTCCGCAAGGAGATCAAGACGGTCGACGATCTCAAGGGACTGAAGTTCCGAATCGCCGGCATGGCGGGCGAGATGCTCGCCAAGCTCGGCGTCGTGCCGCAGCAGCTTGCCGGTGGCGACATCTATCCGGCGTTGGAGAAGGGCACGATCGATGCCGCCGAGTGGGTCGGTCCCTATGACGACCAGAAGCTGGGCTTCAGCAAGATCGCGCCGAACTACTATTACCCCGGCTGGTGGGAAGGCAATGCTTCGATTCAGTGCATGACCAATCTTGAGAAGTGGAATTCACTGCCCAAGATGTACCAGGCGGTCATCCGCGCCGCGGGCGCCCAGGCCAACACCTGGATGCAGGCGAAGTACGACGCCGACAATCCCAAGGCGCTGCGCGAACTCGTGGGGGCCGGCACCAAGCTGCTGCCGTTCTCGCAACCGATTCTCGAGGCGTCGTTCGTCGCGGCCAACGACGTCTATGCCGAGATCAACGCCAAAAACGCCAACTTCAAGAAGGTCTACGATTCGCAGATGGCGTTCCGGAAGGACGAGGTTCTCTGGTTCCGTGTGGCGGAGAACACCTTCGACAATTTCATGGCACGCCAGTCGGCGGCCGGTAAGCTCTAGGGCCGCTCCCGCAGAACTGTGAAAAGCCCCGCTTCGGCGGGGCTTTTTTTTCATCGGCAAAACGATAAGGTTGCGGTGCAGCAAAAAACAATCCCAATCCGAGTGTTTTGCTAGACGATCTTTCCAAATTCGCGAATGCGTGTCAGTCTTTTTGCGCCAAGGAGGCAAACGTCCAAGGAGGCAAATAAAACATGAAGCGTAGAAAATTTCTAAGGAACGCCGGCGTCGGCGCGGCCAGTGCGGCTGCGGCGACGAGTATTGTCGCTGCGCCCGCCATAGCGCAGAGCATGCCGGAAGTTAAATGGCGACTGACGTCGAGCTTTCCCAAATCGCTCGATACACTTTATGGCGGCTCCGAACTCTTCTCCAAGATGATCGGCGAGATGTCGGACAACAAGTTCCAGGTCCGCGCCTTCGCCGCCGGCGAAATCGTGCCGGGTCTGCAAGTCGCCGACGCCGTCCAGAACGGCACCGTCGAGGCGGGCCAGACGGCGGCCTATTACTTCTTCGGCAAGCATCCGAACTTCGTGTTCGAGACCGGCCTGCCGTTCTCGATGAACCAGCGGCAATACTATGCGTGGCTCAGCGAAGGCGGCGGCTCCAAGCTGATCAACGAGTTCTACAAGGAATATAACTTCCAATCCTTCGTCTTTGGCGGCACCGGCGGCCAGATGGGCGGCTGGTTCCGCAAGGAAATCAAGTCGATGGACGACATGAAGGGGCTGAAGTTCCGGGTCGGCGGATTCGCCGGCCTGATCCTGTCGCGACTCGGTGTCGTGCCGCAGCAGATCGCCGGCGGCGACATCTATCCGGCGCTCGAGAAGGGCACGATCGACGCCTGCGAATGGGTCGGTCCCTACGACGACGAGAAGTTGGGCTTCAACAAGATTGCCAAATACTACTACTACCCGGGCTGGTGGGAGGGTGCGTCGGTCGGCTCGCTCTACATCAACAACAAGGCCTGGGCGGAACTTCCCAAGCCCTATCAGGCGATGGTCGAGACGGCGGCAGGCCTGGTTACTTCCTGGATGGTGCCCAAGTATGACGGCAGCAACCCGGCGGCGCTGCGTCGTCTGGTGGCGGGTGGCGCCGAGCTGCGGCCCTTCCCGCGTCCGGTCCTCGAGGCCTGCTTCAACGAGTGCTACAAATACTACGACGAGGTGGCTGCGGCGGATCCCAAGTTCAAGAAGATCTACGACAACTTGAGGACGTTCCGCAGCGACGAGAATCTGTGGTTCCGGGTCGCCGAGAATTCGTTCGACAACTTCAACTACGCCATGTCCGCGACGGGTCGCTAGACCGTCGTCGACCGGCCAAGAAAGAAAGCCCCGCCGGAAGGCGGGGCTTTTTTGTGCCTGCAGGCGGTGCAGCCGTTACTTGAATACGGGTGCCGTCTGCTCGTCGTTCGACGGTGCCTGGATGTCGATCTTGACCGTGCTCGGGTCGATGTTCGACGGGGCGTCGAGGAAGTAGGTCACCGACTGCGGCAGGGCGATCACGATGATCACCATGATGAGCTGCAGAAGCACCCACGGGATCGAGCCCCAGTAGATGTCGGAACTCTTGACCTCCTTGGGCGCGACGCTGCGCAGGTAGAACAGGGCGAAGCCGAATGGAGGATGCATGAACGAGGTCTGCACATTCACGCAGAGCATGACGCCGAACCAGATCAGGGCCGCGTCGGCGCCCACCACCGGGGTGAGAATGGTCTGCGCCACCGGCTTCAGCATCGGCACGATGATGAAGGCGATCTCGAAGAAATCGAGGAAGAACGCCAGGAAGAAGATGAACAGGTTGACGACGACGAGGAAGCCCCAAATGCCGCCCGGCAGGTTCGACATCAAATGCTCGACCCACCGGTTGCCGTCGACGCCCTGGAAGGTGATCGAGAAGCAGGTGGCGCCGACCAGGATGAACGCGACCATCGCGGTGATGCGCATCGTCGCCTGGAAGGCCTGCACGATGAGCTCGCGCAGCTCCTTGAACTCCCAGGCGCGCCAGCACAGCCAGATGATCGAGGCGAACATGACGGTGAAGGCGATGACGAAAGCTGTTGATTTGAAGGCGACGATGCCGATCAGGGCGCCGATGACCGCCGCCGCGCAGCCGCCGCCAAACGCCCAGCGGTCGAACCGGCTGAGCGGTGCGTTGCGGACCACCGCCAGTACGATGGCGCCGATGGTGCCCATGGCGCCGGCTTCGGTCGGCGTCGCCAGTCCCATCATGATGGTGCCGAGCACGAGGAAGATCAGCACCGCGGCCGGGATGATGCCCCAGGCGCATTTGATCAGCAGCGCCTTGCCGAACAGGGTGCGCGGCACCGGCGGGAGGGCTGCCGGCTTCGTGAGGGTGACGTAGAAGGTGTAGGCGGCGAACAGCGCGATCTGCAGCAGCGAAGGACCCCAGGCGCCGAGATACATGTCGCCGACCGATTTGCCGAGCTGGTCGGCCAGTACGATCAGCACCAGCGACGGCGGCACCAGCTGGGTGATGGTGCCGGAAGCCGCCAGAACGCCGGTGGCATAGCGCATGTCGTAGTTGTAACGCAGCATGATCGGCAGCGTGATCATCGCCATGGCGATCACCTGTGCCGCCACCGTGCCGGTGATTGCGCCCAGGACGAAGCCCACGATGATGGTCGAATAGCCAAGGCCGCCCTTGATCGGGCCGAACAGCTGCCCCATCGATTCGAGCATGTCCTCGGCCAGTCCGCATTTTTCCAGGATCGCGCCCATGAAGGTGAAGAACGGGATGGCGAGCAGCAACTCGTTCGACAGGATGCTGCCGAACACGCGACCTGGAATGGCCTGCATGAAGGGCATGGTGAAATAGCCGAAGTCGATCGACAGGAAGCCGAAGAAGAAGCCCACGGCGGCCAGCGAGAAGGCCACCGGGTAGCCGATCAGCATGAAGACGACCAGGCCGGCGAACATCGCCGGCGGCATCCACTCCAATGGAATGATCATTGGGTGGGCCTCTCGTAGTGGGTCTCGAGACTTTCGACGGGATAGTCGTTGAGGAATGCCACGCGCTTGATCAGCTCGGACAGGCCCTGCAAGGCAAGCAGCGCAAAGCCTACAGGCAGGACCAGCTTGATCGGCCAGCGCAGCAGGCCGCCGGCGTTGGACGAATGCTCGTTGGTGGCGAACGACTGCTCGAAGAACGGCCAGCTCAGCCAGGCCAGGATGATGCAGGTCGGCAGGAGGAAGACCAGCGTGCCCAGGATGTCGATCCAGAGCTGACCGCGGCGGCTCAGCGTCATGTAGACGATGTCGACGCGCACATGCTCGTTGCGCTTGAGCGTGTAGGCCGCGCCGAACATGACGATCACGGCGAACATGTACCACTGCACCTCGAGCCAGGCATTCGAGCTGTAGTCGTAGGCATATCGGATCATGGCGTTGCCGGCGCTCACCACACAGGCGAGCAGCACCAGCCAATTGCAGATCACTCCGATTTTTTCATTCATCGCATCGATGAGCGCACTGAACCGCAGAAGTAGGTTCATTCATCCCCCCGGTCGAGCTTATTACTTTTTTGCCCCCGCTTTCGTCCGCAGGGTGGTCCCTCATAACGCGACTGGCGGAATCGCGCTAGCGGCAGGCGCTTGTTGACAAGAGAAGGGGGTGCGGCAAGTCGCTCCACTCCCAGTGACAATTGCCTAAGGCGCGAGCAGTTCGGTCCAGCCTTCGGCCCCGAAGAACTCGAGCGGACGGAAGGCGCGCTTGTAACCCATCTTGCTGGAATCGGCGATCCAGTAGCCGAGATAGACATAGGGCAGGCCGCGCCGGGCGGCGGCCTCGGCCAGCCACAGGATCATATAGGTGCCCAGGCCGCGCCGCGGGTCCTGGGGGTCGAAGTAGCTGTAGACCGCCGAGACGCCGCTCGACAGCCAGTCGACCAGGCAGGCGCCGACCAGCTTGCCGTCGGCGGAGTCGTCGCGGAACTCGATGATGGCGGTTTCGACCGGGCTCTCTTCGACCATGGCGCGATAGTCGTCGAAATCCATGTCTGCCATATCGCCGTCGCGATGGCGCGCCAGCACGTAGCGCGCAAACAGGGAATACTGCTCGCCCGTGGCAAGCGCCTGCACTTCCACGGCATGGACATGCTCGTTGCGCCGCAGAATGCGGCGTTGCATCCGGCTGGGCTCGAAATCGCGAACGCGGATGCGCACCGGCACGCAGGCGCGGCAACCGTCGCATAATGGCTTGTAGACGAAATGGTGCGACCGCCTGAAACCCGCATCGGTCAGCGTGTCGTGCTGGGAGATCGCATCCGGCCCGCTCAATTCGGTGACGAGCTTGGTCTCCAGCCGATGCGGCAGGTAGGGGCAACGCATCGCCGGTGTGGTGCGGAAGAACCGGAGGGTCTGGATATTCTGGCGGATGAACATGACGGTACGGCTAAGAGTGTACCGCGTGCCGGCGCGAAGGAAAGTGGCCTGTGAGGCCTATTGCGTTTGTGCCTACCCTGAAAATCACGGATACTGCCGCTTTCCGGTCAGCCGACGGAAAGACGCCATCGCCAGACGGATAAAACGAGGCAGCAGCCACACCAGCAATGCAACGAAGGTCGCCAGCAAGCACAAAAAAGTGATCGGATGCGTCAGCGCCAACGCCAGGCCACCGAACACGGTGGCATCCTCGGTGAGGGAGGCGGCGATGTTGCTGAACGGTTCGGGTGAGGTGTTGATCAGCGCACGCGTGCCGGTCTTGGCGACGTGGCTTCCGGCCGCCAACGTGCCGCCCAGAAGCCCGGCGATGACGGCGACCTCGGGGCTGAGCTGGCCGGCCGCGCCATAGGCCAGCAAGGCGCCGGCCGGCACGCGCACCACCGTTTGCAGCATGTCGTTCACGCTATCGACCAGGGGAATCTTGTCGGCGAGGAAATTCAGCGCAAACAGTATGGCCGTGACACCCAACACCCAGGGCGAGGTCAGAACCTGGAGATCGTGCGGCAGGGTCACCAGCCCCAGTTGCTGGGCGCCACCCAGGATCAGGATGGCGGCATAGGTGTTGAAGCCGCTCGCCCAACCGGCGCCCAACGCGATGGCGATGGTCGCCAGGGTGTCCATCAGAAGGAGCGGCGCGCCTTCAGCGCCATCGCCAAGGTGCCGTCATCGAGCCAGTCGAGCTCGCCGCCCACTGGCACGCCATGCGCCAGCCGCGATACCGGCACGCCGAGATCGGCCAAACGATCGGAGAGATAGTGCGCCGTGGTCTGGCCATCGACCGTGGCGTTGGTGGCGACGATGACCTCGCGCACCTCGCCGGCGCCGACGCGCTGCACGAGGGCTGCGATGTTGAGCTCCTCCGGTCCCACGCCGTCCAGCGCCGACAGGGTGCCGCCCAGCACGTGGTAGCGGCCGGGAAAGATGCGGCCCCGCTCCAGCGCCCACAGATCGCCCACGTCCTCGACCACGCAGAGCAAGGTGGCGTCGCGCTTCGGATCGACGCAGATCGAGCAGGGATCCGTCGTGTCGAGGTTGCCGCAGATCGAGCACGGGCGAATGGCGCGCGCGGCGTCGGCCAGGGCCGTGCTCAAAGGCTGCATCAAGGCTTCGCGTTTCTTCAGGAGATGCAATGCCACCCGCCGTGCCGACCGAGGGCCGAGGCCGGGCAGCCGCCCCAGCAACTGGATCAGCCGCTCTATTTCGGGACCGTTCATCTATAGCTTGAAGCCCGGTGGCAGCGCCATTCCGCCGGTGAGGGAACGCATCTGCTCCGCCACGGTCTCTTCGACCTTGGTCCGCGCGTCGTTGGCAGCGGCCACGATCAGATCTTCGACCACGCCCTTGTCGGCCGGCACGAACAGCGAGGGATCGATTTCGACCCGGCGCGTCTCGTTCTTGCCATTGACGGTGATCTTAACCAGGCCGGCGCCCGAGGTGCCGGTGATCTCCAGCCCTTCGAGCACGCTCTGCAGCTCCTGCATCTTCTGCTGCATGGCCTGGGCCTGCTGCATCAGGCCGCCTAGATCCTTGAGTTTGTCGAACATCAGAAATCACTCTCGGGAATGTCGTCGACGGGATAGTCCTCAGCCGGGGGTGGCTCTTCTTCGGCGGCAAGACCGGCGACCAGCGAAGCGGCATTTTCGCCGCGCCGCCGCACGGCGTCGAGCTTGGCGCCGGGAAAGGTCTTCAGGATGGCCTGCACCAGCGGATGGCTCTCGGCCTCGCTGCGCAGATCGCCGGCCTTGGCGGCCTTCTGCGCCGTCAGCGTCGGCTTGCCTTCGGCCGATGATACCGACGCGATCCAGCGCCGGCGCGTCCATTTGCTCAAAAGATCACTGAGCTTGGCCGCCAGGTCGGTCGGCGCCTGGGGTTCGGGCCGGAATTCGATCAGGCCGGGCTCGCAGCGGACCTCGTGCACGTAATGCATCAGGCTATGGACCAGGCGCGCCTCACGCTTGGTCTCGAACAGCGCCACGACTTCGGTGAAATTGCGCGGCGCCGGCGGCGGCTCGGCCGGTTGGGCGACCGGAGTCGCGATCGGTTGGGGAGACCGCTGTGCTGCCGCGCCGCCTCCGCCTCCACCACGGGGCGGTGGACCTGAGGGAGCGCTCTGCACCGTGGCGGGAGCGGCGCCGTTCTGCAGGGCGCGGATGGCATCGGCGGGCGAGGGCAGGTCGGCTGCGTAGCACAGTCGGATCAAGGCCATCTCCGCTGCGCGCAACGGCGAAGGCGCTTGCAGGGTCTCCTGCAATCCCTTGAGCAGCAGGGTCCAGGCGCGCGTGAGCGACGCCATCGACAGTTTGCCGGCCAGCGCCAGGCCGTGGGTGCGCTCGGTGTCGGCCAAGCCCGCCGCCGCCTCCGGCGCCACTTTCAGGCGTGTCACCCAATGCGTGAGCTCGAGCAGGTCCTGCAGGACGACGACAGGATCGGCGCCGCCGTCATGCAGCTCGCCAACCGAGGCCAGGACCGCGGCCGAATCGCCGCGCATGGTCTTCTCGAACAACTCGAGCACGCGGCTGCGATCGGCCATGCCCAGCATGTCGCGCACTTGCGCGGCATCGACCACGCCGCCGCCATGGGCGATCGCCTGGTCGAGCATGGAGAGGCCGTCGCGCACCGAGCCGTCGGCGGCACGGGCGATCAGCGCCAGCGCCTCGGGCGAGATTTCGACCTTCTCGACCGCGGAGATCTTTCCGAAATGCTCGACCAGCGTCTCCTGCGGCACGCGTTTCAGGTCGAAGCGCTGGCAGCGGCTCAGCACCGTCACCGGCACCTTGCGGATTTCGGTAGTGGCGAAGACGAACTTCACGTGCGGCGGCGGCTCTTCCAGTGTCTTGAGAAGCGCATTGAAGGCCTTCTCCGACAGCATATGGACTTCGTCGATGATGTAGACCTTGTAGCGTGCCGAGACGGGCCGGTAGCGCACGCCCTCAATCAGCTCGCGCACATCGTCGATGCCGGTGCGCGAGGCCGCGTCCATCTCGATCACGTCGACATGGCGGTCCTCGCTGATCGCCTTGCAATGCTCGCACACGCCGCAGGGGTCGACCGTGGGGCCGCCTTTGCCGTCGGTGCCGATGCAATTGAGCGCCCGGGCGATGATGCGCGCGGTCGTCGTCTTGCCGACGCCACGCACGCCGGTGAGCATGAAGGCATGGGCAATGCGGCCGGTGGCAATGGCGTTGCGCAGGGTGCGCACCATCGCCTCCTGGCCGACCAGGGTGGTGAAATCCGATGGACGGTATTTGCGGGCGAGAACCCGGTAGGGAAGCGCGGTGTCGCCAGCTTCAAGTGTGGCGGCTCCAGGTACGGCGGCTTCCGGCATGGCGAGGTATCCCATCCCGCTGATGCGCCGCGGCCCCATCAGGCCCCGGCGGTCGTCGCGCCCGGGCAGTCCGCGCCCCGCGGCGGCACGCGCGGGGTTGGCGGGTGAGAGACCGGCACGACCCGAAGCGAATTCGTTACGGCTGCTTCCTTCCGGATCTGACCGGTTTGGCGACTGCTCCGCCCGCACCGATCCCTCGAAGGGGTTATATCAGGAGTCGGGTGCCAGGACGCAAGCGGCGAAATAGACGGAATCTGGAGTCTCGCGTCTGGTAGGCAGATCCCACTCGTGATAAGTTACATGTAACCAATTTCGAGGCATATATGGCGTCATCAACCCGGCCCAAGCCGTCACGAGACAAGGTCAGGCAGCATCGCGAGAGGTTGCGCCGGCAGGGACTGAGACCCATTCAGATTTGGGTGCCCGACGTGCGTTCGCCGGCCTTCGCGGCGGAGGCGCGCCGACAGTCCCTCGCTGTGGCCAACGGCCCGCATGCCAAGGCGGATCAGGACTTCATCGATGCGGTCTCCGAGCTGGACAGCGAATGAAGAGGGGCGAGATCTGGAGTCTCGCCGGCGGCGAGGACTATGCCGGCAAGCCTCGCCCTGCTGTCATTCTACAGGACGACCGTTTCGACAAGACGGACTCCATAACGGTCTGCGCCTTCACCACCGACGCCACGGACGCGCCATTGTTCCGGCTGCTCGTCGAGCCGACCGAAGGCAATAGCCTGCGAGCAGCGAGTCGCCTGATGGCGGACAAGATCACAACCGTTCCGAAGTCGAAAATCGGCAGCCGGATCGGCCGTCTGGCCGACGAGGACGTGGTGAGACTGAATCGCGCCGTTCTCGTTTTCCTCGGGATAGCCGGGCCGGTTAGCAGGGCATCCCAGTCGCGTAACTCATAGCTGGGAGCGCGCCACTGCGGCGCATTCACATGCGCCTGAAGTGGCGCATCATGGTCATGCGGACCGCGGGCCTCCAGGCCCGCTCATGAGCGCGGCTGGAGCCGCGCCGTCCAGAAGACGATGAGAAGATGCGCCACTTCAGCACGGAGATTACTCCGCGCGCAGTGGCGCGCTCCCAGCGATGCATTCCTCTGCGATGTGAGACCTCATTAATCGTGCGCCGCGGCTTCCTCGTCGCGATAGGCCCAGCAGGTCTCGGGGGGCAAAGTGAGGGCGATTTCACCTTCCTGCATGTGCCGTGCGGCGGTGCCCAGCTCGAGCGCCTCCAGCCGCTGGCCGCCCAGTTCGACGTCATAGACCGTCTGGACGCCCTGGTAGCGCCGCTCCATCACCCGGCAGGAGAAGCCGTTGACGGCGCCGCGCTCGCCCAGCCGTACATTTTCGGCGCGCAGGGCCACGCGGGCGGCGTCGCCCGGCGCCAGGGCCTGCGGCGTCCAGGCTTCGAGCTTGCCGGCGGCGCCGAGGTCGATGGTCGCCCGCTCGCCGCTGCGGCCGAGCACGCGGCCGAGCAACGAATTGGAGGCGCCGGTGAAATTGGCGACGAAGGAGTCGGCCGGGCGATTGTAGATCTCGTCCGGCGAGGCCATCTGCAGCAGCTTGCCCTCGCGCATGACGCCGATGCGGTCGCCCAGCACCACGGCCTCGGCCTGGTCGTGCGTCACGTAGAGTCCGGTCATGCCGGTCTGCTTGAGGATGCGGCGCAGCTCGTCGCGCAGGCGCACGCGCAATTTGGCGTCGAGGTTGCTGAGCGGCTCGTCGAGCAGCAGGAGCTGGGGCCGGTAGACCAGGCTGC
>Ga0193716_1000692_pt1 | contig 20334 bp, 16 predicted proteins | sample U2c1metaG_FD_145901 | JGI IMG/M metagenome (GOLD analysis project Ga0193716, IMG submission 145901) | Soil microbial communities from a riparian zone of the East river system, Colorado, United States - U2c1 | ecosystem: Environmental > Terrestrial > Soil > Riparian zone | place: USA: East River...
TTGGTCCGGCGGTCACCGCCGCCGCGCAATTCCAGGTACCAGGTGGCGGCTTCTTCGGTCAGGCGCCGCGAGGCCCTGCTGTTGGCGTCAGTCATAACGCGCCATCCCTTGCCGGCACAGGGCCAGTCCCTTGACGATGTACTTTTTCACCATGTTCGGCGAGATGGAAAGCGCCTCGCCGATGTCCTTGTAGGGCATCTCGTCGCGGTAATGCATCACCATCACCGCACGGCACTTGGGCGACAGCCGCCCCATGAGATCGGCCAGGCGCTGCCGCCGCAGTTCCTGGTCAAGATCGTTGCCTGCCTGGCAAGGCGTGGCCAGCCGCTCGAGCACTTCGGGAAGTCCTTCGGTGCTCACCGGCGCGCGCCGTCGCATCTGCGCATGCTCCTTCACCAGATTTCCCGCTACGGTGAATAGATACGCCTCGGGATTGCGGATCGCGGCGACATCGCCACCCCCCGTGCCCAACAGGCGCAGGTAAACCTCCTGGACCAGGTCCTGGGCATCCCAGCGGTGCGCCACGCGACGCAGGAAATAGTTGGCGAGCGCGGGACCCTTGTCGGACAACAACCGGGCCCAGCCCTGCGGGTTGTCGGCGGACACGTGAGCTCCCGGGTGGAACGACCAGCCTAGGGAGCGATCATGACGGTTATGTTGCTGGGGTAAGGCCGCGATGGCCATCCATTACCATGGCCGTATGACAGATTTCCCCATCGGGGAGGTACTCCCCGACATCCTGGCCTCCCTGGCCGCGCATCCGCGCCTGGTGCTGGAAGCACCGCCGGGCGCGGGCAAGACCACCCAGGTGCCCCTGGCGCTGCTTGACGCGCCATGGCTGGACGGCCGCAGCATCGTGGTACTGGAACCGCGGCGCATCGCCGCGCGGGCGGCGGCGGCGTTCATGGCGCGCCAGTTGGGCGAAGAGGTGGGCGCACGGGTGGGTTATCGCATCCGCTTCGAATCGCGCATCAGCGCGGCGACGCGGATCGAGGTGGTGACCGAGGGCATCCTGACCCGGATGCTGCAGGACGATCCCGAGCTCAGCCCCGTGGGCGCGATCCTCTTCGATGAATTCCACGAACGCCACCTTGCGGGCGACCTGGGCGCGGCACTGGCCCTGGATGTGCAGGCGGCGATGCGGCCGGACCTTCGCCTGGTGGTGATGTCCGCAACCCTCGATGGCGAGCGCGTGGCAAGGTGGTTCGATTGCCCGCGTATCAGCAGCCCTGGACGCAGTTTTCCGGTGACGGTGGAATATCCGCCTGCGCGCACGCAGGAGACCATCGAGCAGCACCTGGCCCGTACCGTGGTGCAGGCACTGCGCGACAACGAGGGCGATGTGCTGGCCTTCCTGCCGGGACGGCGGGAGATCGACCGGGCGCGCGGCATGCTGGAGGCCATGACCGGCGACGATGTCGAAGTGCTGCCCCTGCATGGCGAACTGTCGCTGATCGACCAGCAATCGGCGCTGGCACCGGCTGAACCCGGTGCGCGGCGCGTGGTACTGGCGACCAACGTCGCCGAGTCCAGCGTCACCCTGCCCGGGATTCGCGCGGTGGTGGATTCGGGGCTCGCGCGTGAGCCCCGTTTCGATCCGAACTCCGGCTTCACCCGCCTGGCGACGGTGAATATTTCCCAGGCCTCGGCCGACCAGCGTACCGGCCGTGCGGGAAGAGTGGCGGCGGGGCGGGCGTATCGCCTGTGGGCGCAGAGCCGGCGGCTGGAGCCGTCGCGCACGGCGGAAATAGCGCAGGCTGAGTTGTCGGGCCTGGCGCTGGAATTGGCGACCTGGGGCAGCGATGACTTGCCGTGGCTCGATCAGCCGCCCGCCGGTGCCATGGCCCAGGCGCGCGACCTGTTGCTGCGGCTGGGCGCGCTCGATAGTGACGGGCGGCTTACGCAGGTAGGGCGGGGCATGGCCGCGTTGGGCGCCACGCCCCGACTGGCCGCTGCCGCGCTGCGTGCGCCGGAGACCTTGCGCCCCCTGGTGGCGGATTTGCTCGCCCTGATGGATGCGCGCTCGCCCCTGCGCGGCGAACTGTCGCGCAGCGACGACTTCCGTGCCCGGCTGTCCGCGCTGCACCTGTGGCGTGACGGTGGTGCACGACGCGTGCGGGACGCCGATGTCGGGGCACTGGCCGCGATCGAGAAGGCCGCCATGGGCTGGCGACGCCGCCTGGGCGTGCGTCACGGTGCGACCGGCGTGCCTGACTCTCGTACCGTGGGCGATCTGATGCTGCACGCCTTTCCCGATCGCGTGGCGCGACGCGACGATGGCAATCCTCTCCGCTACACCCTGGCCAACGGCCGCGGCGCGCGCCTGCACGAGGCCTCGGCGCTTTATGGCGAGCCCTGGCTGGTTGTGATTGAACTGCGCCACGAGTCACCGGACAGCTTCATCGTGGCCGGTGCACCCTTCGACCCGGATTCACTCGAGCGCGGTTATCCAGCGCTGTTCGTCCAGGAGCGCAGCCTGCGCTGGAACGACGAGCGCGATGCGGTGGAAGCGTTCCTCGAGCGACGTTACGAAGCCATCGTGCTTGAGCGCCGAAGCGTGCCGGTGACGGCGGAAGATGCCTTGCCGGCGCTGATGGCCGTGGTGCGCCAGCGCGGCCTGGGCGCGTTGCCGTGGAGTGATCACGCCCGCAACCTGCGTGCGCGCATCCAGGCGTTGCGCACATGGCGTCCTGAGCTTGAACTTCCTGACGTTGGCGATGAAGCCCTGCTCGGCTCGCTCGACGCATGGCTCGCCCCACACCTCGCCGGAAAGCGCCGCCTCGATGCCATTGCCGCGGCCGATCTCTCGCAGGCGATAGCCGGCATGCTCGATTACCAGCAGCGCGTGGCCCTGGATGCCCAGGCTCCGGAAAGCCTGCGCGTTCCCAGCGGCATGACGCGTGCGCTTGCCTACGGCATGCAGGAAGACGACGCTGCGGCGCCGCCGGTGCTGGCGGTGAAGCTCCAGGAATTGTTCGGCATGGCGGATACGCCCCGTGTGGCCGATGGCCGCGTGCCCGTGATGCTGCATCTGCTGTCCCCCGGCGGCCGGCCGGTACAGGTGACGCAAGACTTGAAGGGCTTCTGGGACCGCACTTATCCGGAGGTAAAGAAGGAGATGAAGGGGCGGTATCCACGCCATCCATGGCCTGACGACCCCTGGGCGGCCACGCCCACGCATCGGGCCAAGCCTCGCGGCACCTGAGCGCGGCGAGGCTTGCCTGGGGTCAGGCCTGCTTGCGGTTGAAGAGCTTCTTGATCGCCGCGCCAATGGCAACTACGCCGATGATCAGGAACTTCTTCAGGCCAAGCAACAGCAAGCCAAGCTTGGCGAACAGCCCTGCCTTGGCAGCGATGCCGCCAGCCACCAGTGCGGCGATGCCATAGGCTGCCACCTTATCGGTGCCCGGGCTGAAATCGGTGTAGCGCACGCCCGGGTCGAACTCGGTCATGGCCAGCACCTTGGGCATGTCGGCCTCGACCTTGGGCAGTAGCGCCAGTGGCGCTACTGCTGAGAGCTGCAGGTAACCATGGCGGCCAAGCACGCGGATGTCGTAATTGAGCGAACGCCCGCTATGGCCGTCCTTGGTGAACTTCAGGTCGCGTGCCCAGTACAGCTTGTGGGCAACGGCATCGTAGTGCGGCGGCGTGGCCCAGCCCACCAGTTCGATGGCCGCGTAGCCCTGTTTTACGCGCTCGACACTGGATTCCTCGGTGCCTTTCTTCATGTCCTTGAGCAGGTCGTTGTAGTCGATGCTGCTGGCGTCGTCGTCCTTGACGTGCCCGTCGTCCGAATACGTGACCACCACCGCCCAGGTGTTTTCATCGACCAGGACCGAAGGCGTTTCCCCCGGCACGATCATCCCCAGTACTTCCTTGTCCGGCGGATTGCCCCAGAGGTCGGCGAGAACCTTTTGCGCGTCACTGGCCGAAAGGAAGGCATAGCCCGGCTGCAACGCCAGCGTGGCGTGGGCTGCTGGTACCGGCACGGTGCCGGTCTGGAATTTGAGTGAGTTCAGCAAGGCCCGCTCCTGGGCGCCTTCGTCCGCGAAGGCATGGAACGGCGCGGCAAAGAGCGCCGCAAGCATGGCCATGCGGGCCATGCCGGACATGATCGTCATTGAAAGTCCCCTGGTTTGGCGAGCACCCCCCGGTGCCCGGCGGACAGTGTAAAGAACTAGCCCAGCGGGCGCACGCGCAAATTCCGCCCTTTTATCTTGCCGGCACGAAGGCGTTCCAGGGCCTTGTTGGCGACATCGCGCTGGATGGCCACGTAGGACCGCGTGGCGAAGACATCGATCTTGCCCACCGCCGTGCCCGGCAGCCCGGCATCGCCGGTGAGCGCGCCCAGGATATCGCCCGGGCGGACTTTTTCCTTGCGACCGCTATCGACCACCAGGGTTTTCATCGGCGCCAGCTGCAGGCGCTTTTTGGCCGGGGCGGCGCGCAGCGGCTCCACGTCGAAATCGCCCATCGCCTTGACCTTGGCGTTCTCGCGCGAGGTCACCAGGGTGATCGCCAGGCCCGCCTCGCCCGCACGGCCCGTGCGGCCGATGCGGTGCGTGTGGGTGTCCGCGTCGTGGGCGACGTCGTAGCTCACTACCAGCGGCAGGCCGACGATATCCAGGCCGCGCGCGGCGACATCGGTTGCGACAAGCACGTTACAACTGCGATTGGCAAAACGAACCAGCACCTCGTCGCGATCGCGCTGTTCAAGGTCGCCGTGCAGCGCCAGTGCGGAGAAGCCGAGCTTGTCCAGCGCCTCGGCGACGACCTCGGTGTCCTTGCGCATATTGCAGAACACCAGGGCGCTTTGCGAATCCACGCCAAGCACGCGGGCGAGGGCGTCGACCTTGTCGCCATCCACGCTCACGAAGCGCTGGGTGATGGTGGTTTCCAATGGAGCCGATTCGATGGTGACCTCGACTGGATTCTTCTGCAGGCGCTTGCTCTGCTGACGGATCTCGTCGGGATAAGTGGCCGAGAACAGTAGTGTCTGGTGGTGTTTGGAGATCCGGCCGACGATATCGTCGATGGCTTCGCCAAAACCCATGTCCAGCATGCGATCGGCTTCATCCAGCACCAGCACCTTGATGCCGCCGCCGTGCAGCGATTCCTTCTTCAGATGTTCCTGGATGCGGCCAGGCGTGCCCACCACGATGTGCGGATCGTGTTCCAGCGAGGCCAGCTGCGGACCCAGTGGCATGCCGCCGCACAGGGTCAGCAGCTTCACGTTGGGGATGTTGGCCGCCAGCTTGCGGATGGATTTGGAGACCTGGTCGGCCAGCTCACGCGTGGGGCACAGCACCAGGGCTTGAAGGCGAATGGTGGATTCGTCCAGCGACTGAAGCAGGCCCAGCCCGAAGGCGGCGGTCTTGCCGCTGCCGGTGCGGGCCTGGGCAATGACGTCGCGGCCTTGCAGGATGGGCGGAACGCTATGTTCCTGCACCGGGGTCATTTCCGTGTAACCCAGGGCCTCGACGCTGGCGGCGAGTTCGGGGCGGAGGGCGAGGGCGTTGAAGGTGGTCATGCCGCCATGATCGCATCTCCGGCCGGTGGCCGTAACGTTAGCTGTTCAGCGCTTCACCGCTTGCAGGATCTCGGCGAGGACCGAATACCCGGCGATCCGCAACATAACGATGAGAAAAGCGACCGTGCCACCGAGCAGAGCGGTTAGGCCGGTGAGCCCCCATAGGGCAACCTGGAGTTTCGTGGGGACCGCTCCGAAGCGGGCATCCACGGATTCGAAACGCGTATTCACCGAATCGGCAAATGCGCTCATGCGCATGTCGGTCTGTGCATTCACCGAATCGATAAACGCGACCATACGCATGTCTGTCTTGTCGACCTTGCTGGAAACTATGGATACTTGTTTTACAAGGTCTGCTATCGACTCGCGAATGGACCGTATGTCGACAGAATGAGTATTGCTGTCCCTGCGCAGGCCCACAACCTCCACCTCTAGTTTTGTTACTCGCTGCTCCATGATCGCAAACTCGATTCTTCCTTGAGTCGAGAGAAGGCTACGACAAACCGTTACATGGCGTATGTAGGATTCGGTCGTGCAAAGCGTGGGGCATGCGACGAAGTCGCCTCACCACTGCGTACGTTCAGGCAGCAATCCCTTCAACTCCGCCTCGGTGAGATTCCGCCACTGCCCAACCTTCAACTTCCCCAGTCGGATGTTGACAATTCGCACGCGCCTCAACTGCGTCACCCGATAACCGAACTCCGCCGCCATCAAACGGATCTGCCGGTTCAGGCCCTGGGTAAGTACGATGGAAAAGCCGAATTTTGCAATGCGCCGGGTGCGGCAGGGCTTGGTCATCTGGCCGCGGATGCGCACGCCGCGCGCCATGCCGCTTAGGAACTCGTCCGTCACCGGCTTGTTCACCGCCACGAGGTATTCCTTCTCGTGGTTGTTCTCCGAGCGGAGGATCTCGTTGACGATGTCGCCGTTGCTGGTGAGCAGGATGAGGCCTTCGGAATCCTTGTCCAGGCGCCCGATGGGAAAAATGCGCTGCGGATGGTCAACGAAGTCGACGATGTTTCCGTCCACGCCGTGCTCGGTGGTGCAGGTGATGCCCGCGGGCTTGTTGAGTGCGATGTACACCGCCTTGCGCGCCGTCGGCGTGGTGGCCAGCGTGCGCGCCACCACCACCTCGCCATCCACCCGCACTTCATCGCCGTCGAGCGCCTTGGCGCCCATGCCGACGGTTTCACCATTGATGGTGACGCGGCCTGCCTGCAGCCATTCGTCGGCCTCGCGACGCGAGCACAGGCCCGCCTCGCTGATGTACTTGTTGACGCGCACGGTAAGCCTTTAGGAGCGCAGGCCGGCGCCGCGGCGCAGCAGCACCAGGGCGATCGCAGTGAGGCCCACCACGAAGGCCAGCATCACGGCGAAAGCGGTGACGACGTCCACATCGGACACGCCCAGAACGCCGTAGCGGAAGGCATTGACCATGTACAGGATCGGATTCACCTGCGACATCGTGTGCCACGGCTCGCCCAGCAGGTCGATGGAATAGAACACGCCGCCCAGGTAGGTGAGTGGCGTGAGCACGAAGGTCGGTACCAGTGCGATGTCGTCGAACTTCTTGGCGAACATCGCATTGACGAAACCGGCCAGCGAGAACACCGTGGCGCCCAGCAGCACCGAGAAGAAGGTGATGGCCCAGTGCGTGATGTGCAGGTCGGTGAAGAACAGGGCGATCACCAGCACCAGCGCACCCACCACCACGCCGCGCACGACCGCGCCGATCACGTAGCCGGACAGCATCACCCAGTTGGGCATCGGCGACACCAGCATTTCCTCCACGAAGCGCTGGAACTTGGCACCGAAGAAGGAGCTGGAGATATTGCCGTAGCTGTTGGTGATGATGCTCATCATCACCAGGCCCGGCACGATGTACTGCATGTAGGTGAAGCCGTGCATGGTGCCGATGCGCGAGCCGACCAGCTTGCCGAAAATGACGAAATACAGCGTCATGGTGATGGCGGGCGGGATGAGCGTTTGTGTCCAGATGCGCGTGATGCGCGACACTTCCCGGCGCACGATGGTGCCCAGGGCGACCATGTTGATCGAGGCGCTCATGCCGCCGCCTCCCGGCCGTGTTCCACCACTCGCACGAAGAGTTCCTCGAGGCGGTTGGTCTTGTTGCGCATGGACGTGACCACCACGCCGCGCTGGGTAAGTACCCCGAACAGGGAATTGAGGTCGTGCGAGCGGGCCATCTCGGCCTCGATGGTGTGGTCGTCGACACGGCGCAGGGTGACGCCTTCGATCACCGGCAACTCGGCCGGCACGGAGGCCACGTCAAGGACGAACGATTCAACGTCCAGCTTCGACAGGAGGTTCTTCATCGTGGTGTTCTCGACGATCTTCCCGTGGTCGATGATGGCGATGTTGCGGCAGAGTTGCTCGGCTTCCTCGAGGTAGTGCGTGGTGAGGATCACCGTGGTGCCGGCGGCGTTGATGGCGCTGACGAACTGCCACATCGAACGGCGGATTTCGATGTCCACGCCGGCGGTGGGCTCATCCAGGATCAACAGCCTCGGCTCGTTCATCATGGCGCGCGCGATCATCAGGCGGCGCTTCATGCCACCGGACAGCGTGCGCGCCTGCATATGGGCCTTGTCCCACAGGCGCAGTTCCTTGAGGTATTTCTCGGCGCGCTCGGTGGCTGTCTTGCGCCCGATGCCGTAGAACCCTGCCTGGTTCACGCAGATGTCGATGGGTTTCTCGAACTGGTTGAAATTCAGCTCCTGGGGAACCAGGCCGATCAGCTGCATGGCGGCCGAGCGGTTGCGGTGCACCGAGACGCCGAAGATCTCCGCCTCGCCGCCGGTGGCGTTCACCAGGGACGACAGGATGCCGATCAAGGTGGACTTGCCGGCGCCATTGGGGCCGAGCAGGGCGAAGAAGTCGCCCGGTTGCACGGTCAGCGAGATGCCCTTCAGGGCTTCGACGCCATTGCCGTAGGTCTTGCGCAGGTCGTTGACCTGCAAGGCGGGTGCGGACATGGGGGAGGGGAGCTTCTTGAAGACGTAAGGCCTTCATTATAAAGCAGCTGTGCCCGCGCTGCTGGCCTCCCGGGGCCCCGATCACCGACAATGGGCGGATCGAACACGAGTAACCCGCATGGCCGAACAGTTCCAGCTACGCCTCGTCGACAGCTTCATGCTGGCCCCGACGGTGCGCCATCTTTCCTTCGAGCGCGCCGACGGCAGCCCGCTGGCGTTCATTCCTGGCCAGTTCCTCCAGGTGCACTTCCATTACGACGACGGCAAGCCGACCAAGCGCAGCTATTCGGTGGGCACCGTGGGTGATGGTGCTTCGCCGGTACAGCGGGTGGAGATTGCCGTGAGCTACGTGGAGGGCGGTGCGGCCACCAAACTGCTGGGCGAGCTCGCCCACGAGGGCAACATCGATGCCAGCGGTCCCTATGGCCGCTTCTGCCTGATGGACGCCGACGCCAACAAGCGCTACATCCTGATCGCCACCGGCACGGGCGTCACCCCCTACCGCGCCATGTTGCCGCAACTGGCCAGGGTGATGGAATCACGCGGGGTGAAGGTGGTGCTGTTGTACGGCGCCCGCAACGAAACCGAATTGCTCTACGGCGAGGAATTCGAAGCCTTTGCCCGCACGCACCCGAACTTCACCTTCCATGCCTGCCTTAGCCGCGGCGCACGTCCGGAACCGCGCCTGCACGATCGCCTCGGCTACGTGCAGACGGTGCTGGCGGAACTGGAGCCCGATGCGGAAGGCGATATCGCCTACCTGTGCGGTAACCCGAACATGGTCGACGCCTCGTTTGCGGCGCTTAAAGAACACGGCCTGCCCGTGCAGCACATCCGTCGCGAGAAATATATTTCCTCGCGATAGGGCTTGGGGCCGTTCTTCAGCGATTGAGCAGCGGCAACCCGGCGTCGATCACCGCCAGCGCGGCGGCGCCGAGCAGGCCCGGATCGTTATGGATGATGCCCACCGTCGGCACGTTCTGCATGGTGGACTTGAAGCGGCCCTTCTCTTCGAAGCGCTGGCGGAAGTTGCCCTTCTCCATCCAGGGCAGCATGATCGGCAGCAGGCCGCCGGCGATGTACACGCCATCCCATGCGCCCAGGGTAAGCACCAGGTCGCCCGCTACGGAGCCCAAGATGCCGGCGAAACGTTCGGCCGTCTTCACGCACATCGGGTCGCTGCCGTCCTCGGCACGCTGGGTGACGTCCTCGGGCTTGAGGTCTTCGGGCGTGTGGCCGGCAATGTCGCAAAGAGCCCCATAGAGGTTCACCAGGCCCTGGCCGCAGATCAGGCGCTCGTTGGAAACGCGGCCGTATTTCTCGTTGAGCCGTCGCAGGATCTTGATGTCTTCGGTCGTGTGCGCGGCGAAGCCGGCGTGGCCGCCTTCGGTTTCCAGCACGCTGCAGTGGCCGTTGCGGATCAGTAGCGCGCCCACCCCCAGGCCCGTGCCCGGGCCGATCACGGCGAAGGTTTGCGCGTGCGTGGCGCCAAGCGTGGGGCAGGGCACGTCGCCGATCACCACGCAGTCCTCAGGCTCCAGCAGCGGTACGCCCATCGAAAGCGCGGCGAAATCGTTCACCAGGTGCACCGAATCCAGGCCCAATTCGCGTTCCAGGCGTGCGGCGGAGATCTCCCAGGGGTTGTTGGTGATCTTTACCTCAGCATCAGCGACGCGGCCAGCGGCGTCGACGATGGCGCGGTGTGCCTCAAGGCCGGTCTCCTGGAAGTAGCGCTTGCCCGCATCGCTCATGTTCGGGAAGTCCGCCACGTGATACCGGCGCACGGTGTCGGCGCGGAACGGGGACCTTTGCGTGGGATCGGCCATCGCGAAGCGGATATTGGTGCCACCGACATCGGCAAGGAGGGTCGGTTGCAGCGCGCTGTGATGAGCCATGGAAAAAGAACCCGTCGAAATCGGTCAAGCCTGCCTGTGCGGCGCCATGAATGTCCAGCCCGCTCTATGCTGCATTGCAGCAATCACGCCGAGCTTTGATGTAAACGATTACGTGGGCAGAATACCCCATCGCATCGTGGAGAACAGTATGGCCGGTGTCCGCCTGGACAAGATCCGCAAGGTGTACCCCAACGGCCATGTCGCGGTTTCGGAAGCCAGCTTCGACATCGCCGACGGCGAGTTGCTGGTGCTGGTGGGGCCTTCCGGCTGTGGCAAGACCACACTGCTTCGGATGATCGCGGGCCTGGAGGACATCAGCGGCGGTGAGCTGTGGATCGGCGACCGCGTGGTGAACGACACTGCGCCGAAAGATCGCGACATCGCCATGGTGTTCCAGAACTACGCGCTGTATCCCCACATGACGGTGGCCGAGAACCTGGGCTTCGGATTGCGCTTGCGCGGACAGCCGAAGGCGGAGATCGACAAGCGCGTGGCCGAATCCGCCGCCAAGCTTGGGCTGAGCGAAAGGCTCGCTTCCCGCCCGGCTGCGCTGTCGGGCGGACAGCGCCAGCGCGTGGCACTTGGCCGTGCCCTCGTGCGCGACCCTGCTGTCTTCCTGCTGGACGAACCGTTGTCGAACCTCGACGCGAAGCTGCGGTTGTCCATGCGCGTGGAGATCGGACGCCTGCATCGCGAACTCGGCGCCACGATGATCTATGTCACCCACGACCAGATCGAAGCGATGACGCTGGGCCAGCGCATCGTGGTGTTGAATGGCGGCGTCATCCAGCAGATCGACACGCCGATGAACCTCTACGACAAGCCGGCCAATTTGTTCGTGGCCGGGTTCCTGGGCAGCCCCGCGATGAACCTCTGGACGGGGACACTCGAGCAATCGGATGGTTTCGTGCTGCGCACGCCCTCCGGACTGCTGCCGCTGGGGCCGCTCGCTCCCGCTGCTGCGCTGGCCGGCCATCTCGGCCAGCAGGTGGTGATGGGCATACGCCCGGAAGACCTGCAGCCGGTTGCCGCCGGCACGCCCGCGGCGTTCCCGCGCCTTAAGGCCTTCGTCGACGTGGTGGAGCCGGTGGGCAACGAGGTGTTCCTGAACATGCGTGGCGCCGAGGGCGAACTGGTGTCACGCGCGCCGCCCCAGGCCGCATCGCACCCGGGTGGCGAGATCGAACTGTCATTCGATCCGGCGCGGGCGCATTACTTCGATGCCGCCACCACCCTTCGCATCGAAGCGGGGTCAGAGTAATTACTCTGACCCCAACCCCAGGGCCGCCGGTCCGGGACAACTTGCCGCGCCAGCCTCCGCCACCCGCGGCGTAGAATGACCGCCTGGCTTAAAGACCGAGGCCCCGCCCATGAATTTCCCCGCCGTCCGCATGCGCCGCATGCGCCGCGATGCCTTCTCCCGCAACCTCATGCGCGAGACCACCCTCACCGCCCATGACCTGATCATGGTCGCCTTCGTCATCGAGGGTGAAGCTGAGCGCGAGGCGGTGCCCTCGATGCCGGGCGTGGAACGGCTGTCGATCGACGAGCTGGTGAAGCTCGGTGGCGAATGCGTGGCCCTTGGCATCCCGGCACTGGCACTGTTCCCATCGGTGGGCGCGGACGCCAAGAGCGAAGACGCCGCCGAGGCCTGGAACCCGCAGGGCCTGTTCCAGCGTGCCGCGCGCGCGCTGAAGAAGGCCTGGCCCCAGCTTGGCCTGATCGGTGACGTCGCCCTCGACCCCTATACCACCCACGGCCAGGACGGCCTGATCGACGCCGACGGCTATGTGATGAACGAGCCTACGGTCAAGGCGCTGGTGAAGATGTCGCTGGCCCAGGCCGAGGCCGGCATCGATTTCATCGCGCCGTCGGACATGATGGACGGCCGCATCGGCAGCATCCGCGACGCGCTGGAGGCCCATGGCTTCATCCATACGCGGATCCTGTCGTACGCGGCCAAATATGCCTCCAGCTTCTATGGCCCGTTCCGCGACGCGGTGGGTTCATCGGCCAGCCTGGGCAAGGCCGACAAGCACACCTACCAGATGGATGTCGGCAACAGCGACGAAGCCCTGCGGGAGGTCGAGCTCGACCTTGCCGAAGGCGCCGATGTGGTGATGGTGAAACCGGGCCTGCCGTACCTGGACATCGTGCGCCGGGTGAAGGACGCCTTCGGTGCGCCCACCTTCGTGTACCAGGTGAGCGGCGAGTACGCGATGATCAAGGCCGCTGCGCAGAACGGCTGGCTGGATGAGAAGAAAGTGGTGCTCGAATCGCTGGTGTCGATCAAGCGCGCCGGCGCCGATGCCATCCTTACCTACTTCGCCATCGATGTGGCGCGTTGGTTGCGCGAGGACAGGTAAATCCCGGCGAAGCCACTCATCGGCCATGCCATAATTCGGGTCACCGATCCGGGGTAGAGGCCATGGAAAACCATCAGTTCCTGCAATCGGCGGTCATCTTCCTGCTCGCTACCGTGGTGGCGGTGCCCATTTCCAAGCGATTCAAGCTCGGGGCGGTGCTGGGCTACCTGGTCGCGGGCCTGGCCATCGGGCCTTCCGGCTTTGGCCTGATCCGCGACACGGCCGGCGTTGCCGCGATCTCCGAGTTTGGCGTGGTGCTGATGCTGTTCGTCATCGGCCTTGAGCTTTCGCCGCAGCGCCTGTGGGTGATGCGGCGCGCCGTGTTCGGCAGCGGCCTGGCCCAGGTGTTGCTGACGATGCTGGTGATCGGCGCCGTGGCCTTCCTGGCATTCGGCATGGCGGCGAGATCAGCCGTGATTGTCGGTGGGGCGCTGGCGCTCTCATCTACTGCCTTCGGCCTGCAGATCCTGGCCGAGCGCAAGGAAGCGAATTCCGGGTACGGGCGGCAGGGCTTTGCCATCCTTCTGTTCCAGGATCTGGCGGCCATTCCGCTGATTGCCGCCATACCGCTGTTGGGCGGATCCATGGAACATGGATCGCACCCGCCGGAGCTCTCCAAGATCGCCATCGTGGTCGGCGGCATCGTACTGGTGGTGCTCGGTGGTCGGCTCCTGCTGCGACCGGTGTTCCGTTTCGTCGCGCGCGCCGGCAGCGTGGAGGTGTCTACCGCCACGGCGTTGCTGGTGGTGATGGGCACGGCGCTGGTGATGGAATTGATCGGCGTGTCGGTGACGCTCGGCGCCTTCCTTGCCGGCGTGCTGCTGGCCGATTCGGAATACCGCCACGAACTTGAGTCGAACATCGAGCCCTTCAAAGGCCTGCTGCTGGGTTTGTTCTTCATCAGCGTAGGCATGTCGGTGGATTTGTCACTGTTGATCCACGAGCCGCTGTTGATCCTGGGCCTGGTGGGCCTGCTGCTGGCGACCAAGGCACTGGTGCTGTGGCCGCTGGGCCTGGCGGCGGGCCGACTGAGCATGGCCGACTCGTTGCGCCTCACCGTGCTCCTTGCCTGCGGCGGTGAATTCGCCTTCGTGGTGCTGAACCTGGCGCAGTCCAGCCACTTGATCGACGACACCCAGCGCAACGTACTGGTGCTGGTGATCACCTTGTCGATGGCGTTGACGCCGTTGCTGGTGATCTCGGTGGCAGCCCTGTTGAACGTCAAGGCAAGCAAGCCCGACCGCGAGTTCGAAGTACCTGACGTTGCAAGTCCCCGGGTGATCATCGCCGGCTTCGGCCGTGTCGGCCAGATCGTCTCGCGGCTGTTGCGCGCACACGATATCCCCTTCGTGGCCCTTGAGAACTCCGTCGAGCAGGTGGAATTCTCGCGCCGCTTCGGCGGCACTTCGCTGTTCTTCGGCGATCCGGCGCGGCCGGAACTGCTGCGTGCGGCACAGGCACAGACAGCCGAGGTATTCGTGCTGGGCACGGACGATCCAGACGTGAACCTGCGCACCGCGCGGTTGGTGCGCCGCCAGTTTCCCCATCTGAAGATCGTCGCCCGCGCGCGCAACCGGCAGCATGCGTTCCGCCTGATGGATCTTGGCATCGAGGAACCGGTGCGCGAGACCTTCCATTCCTCATTGAAGATGGCTCGCCTGACGCTGCAGGCGCTGGGCATGCCCCAGGAACTGGCCGAGGCCCGCGTCGAGCGCTTCCGCAAACACGACGAGCAGCTGCTGGCCAGGCAGTACCTGGTGTACGACGACGACGCGGCAATCCGCGAGACGTCCCTTCAGGCGCTGGGCGATCTACAGAGGCTCTTCGAGGCCGATACCGCTGACGACGGCCTGCACCGGGAATAGAACGTCTAACTCCGCTCTACCGGCGGGGTCAGAGTTATAACTCTGACCCCCAGCCCTACGGCAGGTGCGTTGGGTGGTGCCGTTCTTCCTCGTTCACCACGTGCCGTTCGTGCAGGTCTGTCGAGACGTCTTCCACCGGCGCTTCCTTCAGCGCCGGCGGTGGCGGATCGCGCGGCTCGGCGCCGCCCGGGGTGATCTTCAGGATCGAGTGGCGCACTTCACGGGCCAGGATCAGCCGCGCATCGTCGACCATGCCTTCCAGGGCCTGGGCGAAATCGAGCTTGCCTTCGTCGTCGGTCCATACCACCTTGCGCTCGCGCAACTTCTGGATGAAACCGCGGAACAGGGCCTTGTCGAAGAATTCGGGGGCCGACAGTTCGTTGAGCATCCCCAGGCGTTGCGCGGTGAGCGTGCAGGCGTTCTCAAGCTCCCCCGCCGTTAGCGTGTGCGGTCCATTCTTCACCAGCGCGGCGATGGCGATGTAGTAGCGCTCGAAGGCCTGCAGCAGGCTGCGGGCGATCACGCGCAACTGGTAGGCGCCATCGTCCTGCCCCGGGCCACGCTCGAGCAGGCGGCCTTCGCCGGAGGTTTCCAGGATGCCGCGAGCCACGAAGAAGTCGATGGTGGCCTGCATCTGCCCGGTGAAGCCCTCTTCGTCCCATGGCAGGAACAACTCGCCCTGGATGAACGGGTAGACGATGCGGCCCAGGCGGATCACCGACGAGCGTGACATGCGGCGGTTATTGAGGAAGCAGCAGGCCACCCACGCGGCTGTGGCATTGAGGTGCAGCACGTTGTTGCGGAAGTAGGAAAGCAGTACCGCCTGCTCACCCTCGGCCATCAGCACGTCGCCGAGCGGGTGGCGCACGCGCCGGATCCAGCCCATCTGTTCGCCGTAGGCGATGATGCCGGCCGGCGGGGCCGGGGTGACGGTAACGCGGTCGGAATAGGGCAGGTCCGTGACCAGGGCCTTGGTCAGTTCCAGCTGGGCCAGCAGGTCGCTCTCGGCCATGGCATGCTTGGGTGTGGCCAGAAGCGCCAGCGCCAGCAGGTTGATCGGGTTGACGTCGGCGGCGCGGTTGATGTTCACCAGGATGCGTTCGGCGAGGTTGTCCACCATGCCGGACAGCCACTCGGGCCTGGCATCGGGCGCGGCCGTGGTCTGGCGCCAGGTAGGCTCGGCGGCATCGAGCAGCGGTTCCAGCGCGATCGGCTCACCGAAGTTCAAGGTGACGTGGCCGTAGCGCTGGCGCAGCACTTTCAGGCCCCGCAGCAGGCCCAGCAGGGATTCCTTCTCTTTCGGCTTGCCGGTCAATTCACCGATGTAGGATTTTCCTTCCATCAGCTTCTCGTAGCCGATGTACACCGGCTGGAACAGTACCGGGCGGCGCGGCGCGCGCAGGAACGCACGTACCGTCATCACCAGCATGCCGGCCCGCGGCGCCAGCAGGCGGCCGGTACGCGAGCGGCCGCCTTCGATGAAATATTCCAGCGGTACGCCGCGGTCGACCAATTGCGCCAGGTATTCGTTGAACACCACCGAATACAGCGCGTTGCCGCGGAAGCTGCGTCGCAGGAAGAAGGCGCCGCCGCGGCGCAGGATCGCTCCGATCACCGGCAGGTTCAGGTTCACGCCAGCGGCGATGTGCGGCGGCACCACGCCGGACTGGTGCAACTGGTAGGACAGCAGCAGATAGTCCGTATGGCTGCGATGGCATGGCACGTACACCACTTCGTGACCCGGCGCCGCGGCGCGCGCCTTGTCGAAATGGTGCATGGCGATGCCGTCGTAAAGCTTGTTCCAGAAGTTCGACAGCACGAATGACGTCGAACGCACCACCGGGTGGGAATAGTCGGCCGAGATTTCCATGGCCATGTCGTGCGCCCGCCGCCACGCGCGGGCGTAGGGGATCTTTTCCTTGGCCGACGTGGCGGCCACGGCATCCCGTACCGGTTCGGCATTGAGCACCGCGTCGACCACGGTGCGCCGATGGGAGAGGTCCGGGCCGATCACCGCGGCACGGATGCGGCGGAAATGCGTCCGCAACACGCGGGCGATCTTGCGCGTCAGGCGTTCGGAGCGGATCTCGCCGGCGTCATCGATTACCTGGCGCAGCGAAACGGGCGCCGAGAAATGCACCACCGTATCGCGGCCATTCAACAGCACGGCCAGGAGGCGCCGGAAGCGGCCCACCACCACCCAGTTTTCGGAGAACAGCACGCGGAACCAGCCGCTCTCGCGGCCCGGGGCGCGGCCGACGTAGATCGACACCGGTACCAGTTGGACATCCTGGTTGGGCATGGCTTCCAGTGCATGCACCAGTCGGTTCAATGGCTCCTTCGGCAAGGCCGCCTGGCGCCGGCCGAAGCCCCAGCCTTCGCGGCGGGCCAGCGCGAACATGGCGCGGCGCCGGCGCACGGGGATGTTCGGCACCGGCTGCATGGGGCTGGGCAGGCCCGCTTCGCGGCAAGCGCGTTCAAGGATCAGCGCGTCGGACACGCCATCGCGCTCGATCACGTAGCAGACCGGTATATCGGCTCGCAGCAGGGCGGAGGGCTCGGCCGGATCGCGCTTGATGCGCACCCAGGGCTCGAGCACGCGGCTTAAGAGTGCGAACCACCAGGGGCCTCGCGGGCGGGTGCGGGCCTGGTTGACAGGGTAGGTGGAAGGATCAGCCATCGGGCTAGTTTAGCGTGCGCCTGTTAAGGGCGCGGCGGGGACATCGGCGCTGATGCCGTGGACGATGTCGCCGTGGGTGGAGCGCACCGACTCGAGCAGGTCGCGGTCGTACCAGCGGCCGTCTTCACGCACCATGGCGATGTCGATCGAGAGCGGGCGGTCCACCAGCGTGTAGAGCAGGCGCACGCGGGCGCTGGCCTCGGTATTTTCCAGCACCTGGGTATGCGCCGAGGCGAACATGGCGTCGAGATCCAGGTTGTAGAGGTGGGCCATGTCTACCACGGCGTTGAAGGCCAGTTGCTGGTTGCGCATGGAGGTATCGAAGTCCGCCGGTGTGCCGTCAGCCGGAAATTGCAGGTCCTTGCCTGCCGCCACCACGATGTCGATCGCCTTGTGCGCGGCGGCGACGTCCCCCCATGGCGCGGCCTGCGCCCACGGACCCAACGCCAATACCGCCTCGCGGGCCAGCGCCTTTTGCGCGGTCGTGAGCGAACGGGCGCTGCCGATGCCAGTCATGGCGATGGACTGGAAAACGCCGATGGTCAGTGGCATCTGCTCACGGTAGTCGCGCTCGAAGTGAAGCACGAAGGGCGATATCCCGGTCCATAGCCGCTTGTCGGCGCCATCGCGGCCCAGCCCGGCCAGGGCTGCGTCCAGACGGCGCCGGTCGGCATCGTCGAGCATGCCGGGACGGCGCTGCCAGTCGGCCTTGAGGTTGGCGAAGTCCGCCGGGGGCAGGGCGTGCTGCCAGAAGCCGGCGAAATCACCCCGGCCCAGCAGATCCACCGAGGCTTTCAGTGCCGCCTCGGGCGGAGTCACCGCGACGGGCACGGGCGCAGGCGCGTCGTCCTGGTGGCAGGCAACGAGCAGGCACAGGGCAAGGGCGAGGAGCAGGCGATGCATGGTGCCCAGCATAAAAAAGAAAACCCCGCGGGTCTGGCCTGCGGGGCTTGCCGGCTCGAGGCCGGAAAGGGAAATGGCCTTGCCCGCTTCGCTTTGGCGGCTTGCGGTGTCGGCGCGGCTATCTTAATTGCGCGTTAAAATTAAGGCAATAGGTAAGATAACGTTGTTAACCTATTGAATATATTCACTTATCCCGTAGAGCGTCGATTTTTGCCTTCCGACGCTCCTCGCGGGGCAGGGTGTAGTCGTTGTTGAACACGGCCGGCTCCCACGATCCATAGGTCGGGTTGGGGAACACGAACCAGCGCTCGCCGATCCACGCACGATAAGGCGCGATAGCTTTCTCGCGGCCTTCAGGCGTGTTGGCAAGCACGGTGACGAAGTCGCCCACCTGGTCGCCGAACTGCATCAGCACGCGGTATTTGCTGGCGATCAACTGCCGGCGGCATCCCTTCTCGGTGCCCACCTGGTCGCAATCGGGGACGAATGTTCCCAGGCCCAGGAAGGCCTCGGGGCCCGAGACCGGCAGGCCCGCCTGGCGCAGATTGCGCAGGGTCGGTTCGTCCAGGTCCTTGGCACGGTTGGACACGTAGATCACGGCGATGCCGTGGCTGGCTGCCCACTGGGTGAAGGCCACCGCACCGGGCATCGCGCGGGCCACGGCTTCCTTGCACCAGGCAGCCCAGTCGGCCTCGTTGAATTCGCCACCCCCGCGGATGACACGCACCTGGTAAGGCGAGTTGTCCAGCACGGTTTCGTCGATGTCCAGTACCACGGCGGGTTTGAGTTTTTTGCTCACTGGCGTGGTGCGATCGTCCTTGGGCAGCGCATCCCAGGAGGGATCCTTCAGCGCGCGGGCGAGCTTCTCCTGCGCGTTGCGGAACACTTCCTGATAGATCAGGTCGTGCTCGACCGCCCGCTGGCTCCACAAGGCGGCATTGAGGTTGTCGTCGGCGGGGACGGCGGCCACCGCAGGCTGGGCGGCCGGGACGGGTGCGGAGGTGGCCTTGGGCTGGTGGGCAACGGTGGCGCAGGCGGAAAGGGCCAGTGCACAGCCGAGTACCAGCGGTCGAATCAATGACATGCGTTGGGCGTCCTGCTTGAAGGGCGGGTGATGATCGGGAAAGTTTACGACAGCCGGGTGACGCCCAGTCCGCGCCGCCACGGCCGCGACACCCGGCCATCGTATAAAGTCACGAACTGGCCCCACCGCACGGACCTGCATGGACAACCTCTCTCGCTCGACCCTGCCCATCCGCATCGCCAGTTACACCCTGGCTGCCGGGGCGCTATTGCTGTTGATGGAACTCAGGCTGCTGCCGGCGCTGCTGGCGGGCCTCTTGGTTTACGAGGTGGTGTTCTCTACCGCCCCGCTGTTGGGCAATCGCCTGGCGGGCACGCGCGCCCGCGCACTGGTGGTGGCGATCCTGGCGGTGCTGGTGGTCGGTTTGCTGATGCTGGCCATTTTTGGCGCGGTCGGCTTCCTGCGCAGCGAGCTGGGCAATCCCGAGCTGCTCTGGCAGACCCAGTTGATGCCGCTGGTGGACAAGGCGCGCGAACAATTGCCCGTCGTGATCGTCGACCACCTTCCGGACAGCGTGGAAGAACTGCGCCTGGTCCTTACCGGATTTGCCAAGACGCACGCCGTTACCCTGCAGGGGGCCGGCAAGGAGGCTGCGCGCGTCACCGTGCACATCCTGATCGGCCTGGTGCTGGGCGGTATCGTGGCGTTGTCGCGCACGCGTCCGCCCCATCAGGTGGGTCCGCTGGCGGCGGCCCTGGGCCTGCGCTGCGCGCGACTGGCCAAGGCTTTCCACGACATCGTCTTTGCCCAGATCAAGATCTCGCTGGTGAACACCGTGCTTACCGCGATCTTCCTGCTCGGCGTGCTGCCACTGATGGGTATCCACGTGCCCCTGGCCAAGACGCTGGTGCTGTTCACTTTCATCGTGGGCCTGATGCCGGTAATCGGGAACCTGATCAGCAACACAGCCGTCACTATCGCCGCGATGTCGATATCGCTCTATGTGGGCATCGCCGCGCTCGGCTTCCTGATCGTGATCCACAAGCTGGAATATTTCCTTAATGCGCGCATCGTC
>Ga0193716_1000694_pt1 | contig 20315 bp, 17 predicted proteins | sample U2c1metaG_FD_145901 | JGI IMG/M metagenome (GOLD analysis project Ga0193716, IMG submission 145901) | Soil microbial communities from a riparian zone of the East river system, Colorado, United States - U2c1 | ecosystem: Environmental > Terrestrial > Soil > Riparian zone | place: USA: East River...
CCGGATAACGACAACTCGCCAAAAATATCCCCATCGCTGTGGATCGCCAGCAGGCACTCTTTGCCCTCCGAGGAGAGCATCAGCAGCTTGATCTGACCGTTTTCGATGAAATAGATCGTATCGTCCTGATCACCAGTGGCGTAGACGTCGGCATGGCGCGCAATCTTGATCGCGCGGCTATTGAGCGTCTCGCGCTCCAACGAACCGCGCAACTTACGCTTGAACTCGTCCGCTTGTGGGGTTTGTTGAATCATTTTCAGGCCTCCGTTGAACGGTTGTCATTCAAGCGAGCCAAGCATGCGCGAATGCTGCCCGTCGCCAGGGCAAGGCTGGTGTCGGCGGCGCCGTAATAGAGACGAATGGTATCGCCGTCCGGTGCCACCGTGGTACCGCAAGGAAAAACCACGTTGTTGACGTCGCCGCGTTTCTCGTAGCGTTCCTGCGGGCCGAAAATCCATTCGTCGCCACGCTTCAGACACCGCTCCGGCGCCTTTAAATCAAACAGCGCCAACCCCAGCCGGTAGATGCAACCCCCCGGTGTCTGGCGCACGCCGTGATAAATCACCAACCAACCTTGCTCGGTCTCAATCGGCGGCGGCGAAAGGCCGATCTTATTGGCATCCCACCAGGCGCCTTCGCGCGCTTTGAGCATCAGTTTATGGCCGCCCCAATGGCGCAGGTCGGGCGAGTAGGACATCCACATGTGGGCGCCATGAAAGCTGACCGGGCGATGGATCATCGCCCATCGGCCATCGATGCGATGAGGAAACAGCGCTGCGTCTTTATCTTCCGGCGGCATGATCATGCCGTAGCGCTCGAAGTGCTTAAAATCTTCCGTCAGCGCTAAAGCGACGCCGGGCCCGACACGGGAATATGCGGTGTACGCAATGACGTATTTTTTCAACTCGCCGATATAAGTGATGCGCGGGTCTTCGATGCCCCACAATTCTTCCGGACTCTCGGGATCGGGCAACAGCGTGGGCTGCTGGTCGATCTCCCAATGATCCATGCCGTTTGCCGAGCGCGCCACACACAAGTGGGAGTGCCCCCGGTGATTTTCGACCCGGCATAGCAGCAAAGTCGTGCCGTTCGGCAAAAGCGTGGCACCGGCATTGAAAACGCTATGGATCGGATAGGGCCAATCCGCCGCGGTTAAGATCGGATTGGATTGATACCGGTGAAAAAGATCGAATCTTCGATTGATCATCGAGTTCCCGCCTCCTCGGACAGGAGCGCATTTTCAGCTAAACGCAGTTCTAGAAGTCCCTGAAGAAAGGCGAGGGAAGATTCCGCGCCTTGATTTTCGTTCGGGCGATCGGCATGCAAGCCGTCCCGACAACCACCCGTCGTCGGATCGTAGATCGGCAGCCTCAAGTCGTTGCGGCCGAGAAACCAATCGAAGGCGCGGCGGGCTTCTTTGTGCCAGTTCTTATCGCCGGTGATCCGGTACGCTTCGAGGCAAGCCGAGATCGTGGTTTGGGCTTCCACGGGCTGCTGATCGAAGCGGGCGCGCTCGCCGCCGCGCCGATAAAAACCATTGGAGCCGATCGGCACAAAGTGGCCGCCGTTGGTTCGGTCACGCTGTAGTTCCGCCAGCCAGCCAAGCGACTCCATCGCAACATCGTGCATGGCGCCGTTCGCCATCCATTGACCGCACATCAGCAAGGCGTGCGGCAATGCGGCGTTACAATAGCTCAGACTTTTCTCGAACCAGCGCCATTCATCCGAGCGATTCGCGTTGTACAAGGTGAGCAGACGCTGGGCCAAGTCTTCGCGCACCTGGCTGGCCCGGCGATCGCCGTCATAGCGGCGCAGATACTCGTGGATGCCGATCAGCGCGAACGCCCACGCCCGCGGGCTGGTGGTTACCAAAATCGACGGCAAGGCCTGCTCGAACAGCCATCCCGCCATGCTCTGCAGGCCCGGCGTATTGGAGCGGCCTAACAGCGTGCCCAAAGCCCACAGAGTGCGGCCGTGGCTGTCGTCCGAACCGCTGGTCTCCAGCCAATTGCGTTGGAAGTCCATGAAATTGCGGAATCGCTTGGTCTCGTTGTTGAAGGCGTAACAGATGAAAGCAAGATAGCGCGAGGTCAGATCGACCGCTTCGGAATGGCCCAATTCTTCGACCAAAACGCTCACCATCAATGCCCTGGCATTGTCATCGACAGTATAACCTTCCTGATAGTTGGGCAGGGTAAAAATCGCGTGCTGCAACATGCCGGTATCGTCGGTCATGCGCCGCAGATGATCGAGTTTGAGCGGCGGTAATGCGCCGGACCGTTTGGCGAGCGGCTTGACCGCGAATTCGGTGGGGGCAAAATGACGCCGTTCGCCCCGCGCTCGGGTGAAACATTCTAAATAGCGGCGCGCCACCCGCGCCCAGATCATCTCCCGGCCAAATACATAAGCGCGCTTGCGCATGGCATGGCGCTTAGCCTCGTTGTCCAACAAGTCGACGACGGCCGCAGCGAGCGCCGGCGGATCGCGGAACGGCACCAGCACGCCCCGTTCTTCGGCGAGTACTTCTTCGGCATACCAATACGGCGTCGAAATCACGGCTTTGCCGGCGCCCACCGAGTAGGCGAGCGTACCGGAAACAATCTGACTCGCATTGAGGTAGGGCGTAATATAGATATCGGTCGCGCCGATGAACTGCACAAGCTCTTCCAAGCTGACGAATTGGTTATAGAAAATGACTTGCTCTTCGACGCCCTTTTCCTGCGCCAGCCACTGCAAAGAAAGCCGATAAGTCTCACCGTCTTGTTGTTTGACATGGGGGTGAGTGGCGCCGACGATGAAATAAACCACATTGGGGTGTTTGGCGAGGATCTGCGGCAGAGCCGATATGACATTTTCGATGCCTTTATTGGCGGCCAGCAGGCCAAAGGTCAGCAGGACGATTTTGCCTTCGACGCCGAACAGATCCTTATGAAATCCCGGATCGACAAAGGGCAGATCGGGAATGCCGTGAGGAATCAGATCGATCTTGTCCCGCGGGATACGATAGACATCGCGTAGAAATGCCGCGCCGCGCTCGCTCATGACGACCAGACGATCGGACAACGCCGCCACTTCCTCCAGAACCCGCCGCTGATGCGCATCCGGCTCATGCAAGATTGTATGCAGGGTCGTGACGATCGGCATACGCAGCTCGCGCAATAAAGCCAGGATATGGCTGCCGGCGCGCCCGCCGAATATGCCGTATTCGAACTGCAGGGAAACCAGGTCGACGCTGTTGATGTTCAAGAAATCGGCGGCGCGGCGATACGACTCAATATCCTTTTCCGCCAACTCGAAGCGCACTCGCGACGGGTAAGCATAGCCGCTTTCGGTGTCGTTGACGGGTATCGCAATGCAAGTGGAGCCGGCGCTCTCGGTCGCGATGGCCTCGCACAGGTCGGTGGTAAACGTGGCAATGCCGCACTGGCGCGGTAAATAGTTCCCGATAAACGCAATGCGCTCCTCGTGGGAACGATTTGAAAACCGCCGCATGAGAAATACTCCTTTCTTCGGTTCGCCATTTTTCATGGGCTGCGTGCCGACCTGAAAAACGCAAAGAGGCGGTATCCCTTAGGGAACCGCCTCTTTGGAACCCGGCCAAGCTTGGACCGAGCATGTGCTCATTGGACTTTGGGCCGCCAATAATTACATCAAATAGAACTATAGCAGAATCTGCGGGCAATGATACTAAGATTCAACGAAACTGGAAACTTTGGTTCCCTATTAAGCCAACCAACGATAATTCACGGTTCTCTTGAAACTTTGGGTGGCATGATTAATTTAGAAGGATAATGGCAGAACGCGATTACTACCAAGTCCTCGGCGTCGCCCGCGGCGCTTCCCACGACGACATCCGCAAAGCCTATCGCAAGCTCGCGCGCAAACTTCATCCCGACATCAATCCGGGTAACAAGGACGCCGAGAATAAGTTCAAGGATGTCTCGGTCGCCTACGATGTCCTGGGCGACGAGAAGAAGCGCAAGCTTTATGACGAATTCGGCGACGCCGGACTCGCTGCCGGTTTCGACGCGGATAAGGCGCGCACTTATCAGCAGTGGCAGCAGGGATCGGCGCGCGCCGGCGGCAATCATGAATTCAGCATGGACGATCTCGGCGATCTTTTCGGCGGCCTCGGCGGCATGTTCGGCAGATCCGGGCGCTCGGCGCGCGAGCCCATGCCGGGCCAGGACATCGAATCGAGCATGGACATTGATTTTCTTGACGCCGTGCGCGGCTTTCAGACTTCGATCACGCTCCAGCGGCCAATCACCTGCGAAACCTGCGGCGGCGCCGGCACCAAGGCGGGAAGCAAGCCTGTGACTTGTCCGGAATGCCAAGGCGCCGGCAGTATATCGGTAACTCAAGGCCCCATGCAATTTCGCCAGCCGTGCCCGCGGTGCAACGGGACCGGCCAACTGCCCGGCGATCCTTGCCCAACTTGCAAAGGCAGCGGCCGATTGCTCCGGCCCGATACGATCCGGGTCAACATCCCACCCGGTGCCGATCCGGGAAAGCAGATTCGCTTGCGCGGCAAAGGCGAAGCAGGAGTTCGCGGCGGACCGCCGGGGGATCTTTACATAACGCCGCGCATCCGGCCCCACCCATTGCTCACGCGCTCGGGTAGGGACTTGACCATGGAACTGCCGATCACGATCGGCGAAGCGGTGCGCGGCGCCAGTGTTGCAGTGCCCACCCCGGCGGGCACCATCAGCGTGAAAGTTCCCGCCGGCGCGCAGAGCGGCCAGCAACTCCGCATCAAAGGCAAGGGCGTCAGTGCCCACGGTCAAACACCCGCTGGCGACTTATATCTCCGACTCATGGTGCGAGTGCCCAAGGAAAATGTCACGGACGAAGTCATCGATAAAATCGATCAGGCCTACGGCGACGACGTGCGCAAGGACGTCAAACTTTAGCCGGAACAAAAAGATGGCGCGCAAATATTTACGCATCACCGAAGTAACCAGGATCTGCGGCGTAGACAGCAAATTCGTCACCCGTTTGGAACGCGAAAACGTGATCGCACCGATCATCCGGCGCAGTCAAAAACTCTATCCGCTTGACCAAGTCGACCGTGTGCGAGTCGCTCGTCTCCTGATAGAGGAGATGGGCGTTAACTTAGAAGGCGCCGAGGTCGCCCTTAACATGCGCGAACAGATGATCGCCATGCAGCGCCAATTCAACGAAATCCTCCGCCTGCTCCGCCGGGAACTGAAAAAGTAAGCGGAACAGTCCAGGGGAAGAAGCGCCAGGGTTCTCCCATTAATTATTTGCGCGGGTGTGATTGTCCGGACGGATATTTCTCGCCTCGGATAACGCCACGCGACGCTTGCGCGAGGGAAGTTCTTAGCTTTGTGAAAAATCGGGTTGACATGACCGCGCTCAGTTGCGTACTGTCGTCCACGACAGACCGACTTGGAAACTTGAAAGTCGTCGGATGAAAAGAGTGCTCGCCATTATCTTGGGTGGCGGCGCCGGAACGCGCCTCTATCCATTAACCAAGTTGCGCGCCAAGCCAGCCGTGCCGCTGGGCGCCAAGTATCGGTTGATCGATATTCCGATCAGCAACTGCATCAATTCCGAGATCCAGCGGATTTATGTTTTAACTCAATTCAACTCCGCATCGCTCAACCGCCATATTGCTCGCACCTACGCTATGGCTGGCGCCGGTTTTTCCCAAGGATTTGTCGAAGTCTTAGCCGCCCAACAAACCCAGGAAAGCCCCAGCTGGTTCGAGGGCACGGCTGATGCGGTGCGCAAGTATCTCTGGTTATTCGCGGAGTGGGACGTCGATCAATACCTGATTCTATCCGGCGATCATTTGTACCGAATGAACTATGCAGATTTCATTCAGCGCCATCGCGAGACGGAAGCCGATGTCACCCTTTCGGTGGTGCCGGTGAAAGAACAGGGTGCATCAGACTTCGGATTGATGAAGATCGATAGCAACGGGCGTGTAAGGTCCTTCAGCGAAAAGCCCAAAGGCGACGCTCTTAAGACGATGCAAGTGGATACGACCGTCTTCGGACTGTCCCCGGATGCGGCCCGGGATCTTCCCTACATTGCCTCGATGGGCATCTATGTTTTCGAAAAAAAAGTCCTCCACGATTTATTGGACCGAGCCCCTGAGCAGACCGATTTCGGCAAGGAAGTTCTTCCCGCGTCGGCAAAAGATTACAACGTGCAGGCCTATCTGTTCAAAGATTACTGGGAAGACATCGGCACCATCGAATCTTTCTACAATGCCAATCTAGCGCTTACCTCCCAGCCGGACCCGCCTTTTAGTTTCTACGACGAAAAGGCGCCCATCTACACCCGCTCCCGTTACCTGCCGCCAACGAAGTTGCTCGATAGCCATGTCATCGAGTCCATGGTCGGCGAGGGCTGTATTCTCAAGGAATGCACGGTGAAGCGGTCGGTAGTCGGCATTCGATCGCGCATCGAAACCGGTTGCGTGGTCGACAACACCTTGTTGATGGGCGCCGACTATTATGAGTCTCCGCTAGAGCGAATGAAAACCTCGGAGTGCGGCAAAGTGCCTTTGGGTGTCGGCGCGAATACGACGATCCGCCGCGCGATTGTCGACAAGAATGCGCGCATCGGCCGCAACGTGCGCATCGTGAATAAGGATGGCGTGGAAGAGGGAAACCGCGAAGATCTCGGCTTCGTCATCCGCAACGGCATCGTCGTCATCATCAAAAATGCGACCATTGCCGACGGGACGGTGATCTAAACTCCCGGCGCGGCAATTCCTCGTTTCACGAAAAGCGGCGTCAAAGCGAACACGCCGAGACTAATCGTCAAACCGCTGAGCCTCGGTCGCCGGCTTTTTATTTCTCATTCCGCCTTCGACCATCTTGTATTCGAACAGGCGGCATTCGAGCGCGCCGTTGAAAAGTGGCGTGCGTTTGGATGCCGCTAGGCGAATGAGCTTCGGCAAACGCATATCCGCGCTCAGCAAATAGGCGCGCCAACCACTGAATTGCCGTTTCAAGACATCGCCGAGCTTCGGATAAAACTCCGCAAGTTGCTGCTGCTCGCCGAGCCGCACGCCATAGGGCGGATTGGTAACGATAATACCGTGCGGCGCCGGCGCGGTGATTTCTAGGACGTCGGCACGCTTGAGGCTAACGACTCGGTCCACACCGTTCGCCACCAAGTTCGTATGGGCCGCTTGCAGGGCGTCGCCGGAAAGATCGCTGCCAAAAATCGGCGACGGCACCCTCGCTTTCTGGCGACGGCCGCATTGCTGCACCAACTCGCGCCAGCGGTGTGCGTCGAAGTTTTTTAGTTTTTCGCAGGCGAAACGGCGTCCCAGACCCGGCGCGATATCGAGAGCCATGTGCGCGGCCTCGAGCAAAATCGTCCCACTGCCGCACATGGGATCGAGCAACGGAATATCGGGCGTCCATCCGGCAAGCCGGAGAATGCCCGCCGCGAGATTTTCCCTGAGCGGCGCCGCTCCGGTGGCTTGGCGCTGGCCGCGCTTGAACAATGGCTCGCCGGTAGTGTCGAGGTAGAGGATAAACTCGCGATCTGTCAGGTGGGCCTGAATCGAAACATCCGGAGCGCGCGTGTCCACGCTCGGGCGCCGGCCCGAAAGGAGGCGGATTTTATCACACACGGCGTCTTTGATTTTTAGCGTGACGAAATTGAGGCTGGTTAACGGACTCTTGGTCGCTGAAACGTCGACGCGAATCGTGCATACCGGGTCAAACCATTGGCTCCATGGCACCGCGAATGCCGCGCGATAGATATCCTCCTCGTTTCCATATCTGCCGGCTGTCACTTGCCAGAGAACCCGGCTCGCCAAGCGGCTTTCGAGGTTGACCCGGCAACAAAGAAAAAACTCACCGACAAACTGCACACCGCCGCCCACGCCGTGAACTTTTTCCGCGCCAAAAGAGCGTAGTTCGTCGACCAGGAGCAGTTCGAGGCCGCGCGGACAGGTGGCAAAAAATCTTTCCATATCGACTATAATTTGCTTGGTCGATGTCCTATAGAACTCCGGCCAAAAAAAAGGGCAACCGGATCGGTTGCCCTTTTTGCAGTTAGTGCGGTAACGAAAAATTTACCAGCGGTTACGTCCGCCGCCACCGCCATCGCGATTGCCGCGGCCACCACCACCGCCGCCGCCACCGAAGTTATCGCGCTTCGCCATCGGCTTAGCTTCATTGACCGTCAAAGTACGGCCATCCAGCTGTGTGCCGTTGAGACTATCGATGGCTTTTTGTGCTTCGCTCCCCGAACTCATCTCGACGAAGCCGAAACCCCGCGATTGACCGGTGAACTTATCGGAAATCACGTTGGCGGACTCAACCGTGCCGTGCGCCGCAAAGATTTCCTGCAGTCGGTCGCCGGTTACCGAGTACGGCAAGCCGCCGACGTATAATTTACTACCCATGTTCTCCTCCTATAAGAGAGTTTTTGTCTTTGACCCTGAGAAATGAGCTGCTAACGGCTACCGAACATGGGGGTCCTAAACTGCTATACCGCACTCTGATCGGATTTTCCTTTAGATTATCTGTTCGCAAGGAGAGAGACTGACAGGGGCCTTCAACTTTTGTTTCTTCCTCTATCAGAAGGCCGTATACTGATGAAGATACGCTAAACTAACCTCTCGATGCCTCCATGTCAATGACTTTTTAAAGAATTCTCTGGAGATAATTGCTGCACAAGAGCTTGCAACTTTTCCGGCACATACAGGATAATGCCCCGGCTTCATGGATCAAGCCGATAAAGGAGGTTCCATGCATTTAGCTGGTGCCCTCGTCAACTTCTTCTTGTTGTTTTTCGCTGTTGAGGCCTTGGCGCCGCTGCATGGATTGGCCCAAGACCGAGTACGTATCGGCGTGCCGTTGTTTCCAACCGTCTCTTATCCCGTTTACATTGCCCATGAACGGGGTTTTTTTGAGCGCAACGGCTTGAAAGCTGAGATCATCCGGATCAACAGCGAGCCAACCACTTATCAGGCACTGATCTCCGGCGACATCGACGCCACCTCCGGCGCGCCCACGGGCCTCGTGCAGTCAAACATCCAAGGCGTGGGCGTGGTCTCCCTCGGCAGTTGGGACAACTTGGTCTCGTATACGATCATGACCAAGAACAAAATCGACGACTTATCCCAATTGAGAGGCAAAAAAATCGGCATCAATCGGCTCGGCGGGAAGTCGTCGTTGGTGCTCCGCGTCATGCTCGAGGACGCCGGCCTCAACACATCGAAGGACATTGTGCTGCTCCAACTCGGCGGCTCGCAGGAACGACTGGCTGCCCTAGTACGCGGCGGCATCGACGCAGCGCCGGTGGATTTTGCTTTTGAACCGAAAATGAAGCAGCTGGGCTTTCATATCGTGCCGGGCAGAAAGACGCCGTTCATGAACGGTCCGATCACCGTGACGGTCGCATCACTAAAAGCCAATCGCGGCAAATGGTTGCGCTTCGTCAAAGCGTATCTGGAAGCTACCCAATATATGACCACCAATAAAGAAGGCTCAATGGAAGTTCTCAAGCGAATCATTCCGGGCGATGACAAAGAAACACTTGATTTCGCTTACGAACAAATGCGCGCTCGAGCTACTGTGGACCTCGTTCCGCCGGAAGCTGCTGTAGAGAATCTGGTCAAGATGATGACCTACGTCGACAAGCGCGCGGCTACCGTCGATCGCAGCAAGCTGGCCGACTACTCGATCCTGAAGGAGCTGGCGCAAAGCAAAACACTGCCTGCGAAAAAATGAACCGAGATAAAGGAGTGATGGAGTATTGGAGTAATGGGATCGAACACCCAACACTCTATTACTCCATCACTCCAATACTCCAGCTCTTATGAACGACATTCATTTCATCGACACCACCCTGCGCGACGGTCAACAGAGTCTGTGGGCTCTCGGCATGAAAACCGAGGCCATGCTCGGGGCTGCCGCATACATGGATCGGATCGGCTTCGAATCGATGGAGTTCTTTGTCTCGATCATGATCAAAAAGTATGTGCGCGAGCACAAGGAAAATCCCTGGTTGTGGCTTAGGGAAGGCGTGAAACACTTTCATCGCACCCGGCTGCGCAACCACGGTGGCTTGCACGGCTCGGGTGCGATGGAGAAGCTGCCCGAGTCGGCAATGAAACTGCTCGCCGAGCGCGTCGTGTCCTACGGCGTGACCCTGACCCGGACCTCAAATTGCTGGAACGACTTCGAGGAGCTTAGAGGCGAGGTGCGCGACCTGCGCGACCTAGGCATGGAGACTATCGTCAATCTCATCTACACGGTCTCGCCGCGCCACACCGATGATTACTACGCGCAAAAGACCCGCGACGCCGCGTCAATCGATCCATATCGAATTTGTTTCAAGGACGTCGGCGGCTTGTTGACACCGGCGCGCGCGCGGACGCTGATACCCGTCATCATGCAGAACGCCGGCGCCGTGCCGGTCGAATACCACGCTCACTGCAACAACGGTCTGGCGCCGCTTTGCTATTTCGAAGCGGTAAAGCATGGCATCACGGCGTTGCACACTGCCGTGCCGCCGTTGGCCAACGGCTCATCACAGCCGTCGCTGCTCAACGTCGCCAAAAACCTCCGGGCCTTGGGTTACACGGCGGCGATCGACGACGCCGCCGTCAAACCAGTCGAAGATCATTTCACCGCCATTGCTAGAAGAGACGGCTTAGCGGTCGGTACGCCCTTCGCTTACGATCAATCCCAATATCTCCACCAGGTTCCCGGCGGCGTAATCTCCAACTTGCGTCATCAGCTAAAACTCATCGGCAAGGAAGACCAGCTGCCGGAGACTCTCGAAGAAGCCGCCCGCGTGCGCGCCGACTTCGGTTATCCGATCATGGTGACGCCGCTGTCGCAGTTCGTCGTCAGCCAGGCCGCGATCAATGTGATCGTCGGCGAGCGCTACAAAGAAGTAACCGATCAAGTGATCCAATATGCGCTCGGGATCTGGGGCAAGGAGGCGCCGCTGCTGCTCGACGCCAACGTCAAGGATAAAATCCTGAGCCGCCAGCGCGCCAAAGACTGGTCCGGTTGGACGCCTCCTGATCTCAGCCTACATGAAGTCCGCCAAAAACTCGGCGCGACTATTTCAGACGAAGAGCTTTTATTACGTGTCTACGCCGGCCCCGATGCGGTCGACGCCCTGTTGAACGGCAGTGCGCCAAAACCTGAACTCGACAACAAACGATCGCTGTTGCAGTTGATCGAACAACTCGCCAAGAAGAAAAATTGTCATCAGGTTTACATCCGTCGAAACGGTCTTTCGCTAACGCTCGGGAGATCAACAAATCCTGCCAACACCGCGTAACGCTACTGGTCAGCGGATTTCAATCTTCTCTTCAATGCGTTCGGTATCGGCTTTAAGGAATCGGCTTGTTTCAAGGAGCCATTATGAACTACGACGGTTTACGCGATTGGCTCGCTAAGATTAACGCGCGCGGCGAGTTGACCACGCTCGAAGCTATCGATTGGAATTTGGAGATGGGCGCCATCGTCGACGTCCTGTACCGCGAGCATCCACCCTATCCGCCAGCGCTAATCTTTGACCGGGTCAAAGATCATCGGGCCGGCTACCGCGCCTTGTTCGGCCATTTCGCTGCGCCGAAGCGGATCGCTCTCACTCTCGGCATCGACGAAAAATTCGATCATGTGTTGGAATTCACCCGGTTGTACCACGAGAAAATGAAACGCTGTTCGCCGTTGCCGCGAGTGGAAGTAAAAATCGGCCCGGCACAGGAAAATGTGCAAGAAGGCAAGCAGGTCAATCTGTTCGATTTTCCCGCGCCCCTGCTGCATGAAAAGGACGGCGGCCGATATCTCGGTACCGGTCATCTCGTCATAACCAAAGATCCCGATTCCGACTGGATCAACGTCGGCACTTACCGCGTCATGCTGCAGGACCGCGACAGCGCCGGCATCTACATCGGTCCCGGCAAGCACGCCTACATTCACAAGCAGAAATACTTCGAGAAGAATCAGCCCATGCCGATCAACATTGTCCTCGGCAGCGATCCACTCGATTGGTTCGCCGCCTCCTGTCCCGTCCCCGCGGGTATCAGTGAATTCGACTTCGCCGGCGGACTGCGCGGCGCCCCGACCCAAGTGATTCGCAGCGACATCACCGGTCTGCCCTATCCCGCCGATGCGGAGATTGTTCTCGAAGGCGAAATCAACCCCGGCGACCTGCGTGAAGAAGGTCCATTCGGCGAGTGGCCCGGCTACTATGCCAGTCCGAAAAGTTTGGAACCGGTCGTCCGCGTCAAGCGCGTGTTGCACCGCCACAATCCCATCGTCTCCTGCGCCAATCCGGCGCGCCCGCCGCACACCTTGACTTTGTTGCGTGCAATAACCCGCTCCGCACACGTGTGGGAAGAGCTAGAGAAGGCCGGCGTGCCGGAGATTCGCGGCGTGTGGTCCCACGAACCCGGCCCGAGACAATTTACTGTCATCGCAATCAAGCAGCGCTATCCCGGTCACGTTAAGCAGGCCGGCGTCATCGCTTCACAATGCTTTTCCGGCGGCTATCAAAATCGTTTCACCATCGTCGTCGACGACGACATTGATCCGACGCGCATCGACGACGTCGTCTGGGCGTTGTCGACGCGCTGCGATCCTGACGGCGACATCGACATCCAGCGCCGCAGTTGGTCAAGCTCCCTCGACCCGATGATTCATCCCGACTCCAAAATATTTTTGAATTCTCGCGCGGTCATCGATGCCTGTCGACCCTTTGAATGGATGGCGAGATTTCCCGAAGTAGCCGAAACCAGCCCGGAGCTACGCAAGAAAGTTCTGGAAAAATACGGCCGAGGGTTTTTTGGTCTGAGATAAAATCCTTGGCGCAAAATTCTCCGAAAATTCGTCTGGATTTTTGCTAGTAAAATTTACCGCTCGGTATGTAGGAATTGCTCTTCTTCCGCGCTAGCTCAATATCAGCAAATTCCACAATTTCAGCGACTTCGAAGCGGCCTGAGGATTGCTCTCTTCATCCCTGAGGAGGAAAAACCATGAACTATCGCGCTTTAATTATTGCACTTGTTTTTGTCCTCAACGCTATTCCGGCGTGGGCCTTCGAGACTCGCAAGCCGCAACGAGACGAACATCGGTTGCGCATCGAGCTCGAGGCGGTTCCATCACCTGCGCAAGAAAACATGGATCGCTATGTTCGCGACCTCGCAGCCAATGCGCAGAAGGATGCAACTCCCGAGGAACGCGCGCGTAAAGACGAGGCGGCGAAAGAGCGGCAAGTAAAAGTTATCAACCCGCTGCCCTTATTCCGCTGGTAGAAGAAACTTTTTAAAACCCCGCCGTGCCCTGGAGGCGAAGCCGTTTAGCGTAAGAATATTTTGCCAAACTCTTTCTTACGGTCCTCGAACGCTTTCGCCTCCAGCACCTCCATCTGCAGATATTGAATCTTGGCCGCCCCCGGCAGCGGCGGATAAATTCCTTTTCGGTTGGCAAACTCGCCGCTCTGAGCCAAGATCTTCATGCTCTCATCGTCCAGGTAGTAATCGATAAAGGCTTTGCCAACGCTGGGACGTGGCGCTTTATTGCTCAACACCGCGAAGTGCGCGTCCCCGAGCATCTTGTCCACTCGCACGTAATCGAGCGGCGCGCCGCTTTTGGCCGCGCTGTAGGCGTACTTCACAAACGTCAGGCCGATCGGAATCTCACCAGTTGCAACCCGTTCTGACACCGGTAGCATGGATTCCACTAAAGTCGGCTTCATCGCGGCCAGGTCGCGGATGAATTTCTCAGTCTTGTCTTTGGCCATGATTCGATCCAAGCTCGCCAGCCACTGGATCGTGGTCACGTGCAACGTAGGATCGGCCATGACCAACGAGCCTTTGAATTTCGGATTGACGAGGTCTTCGATACTCTTCGGCGCGTCTTCCGGCTTTACCAGACCTTTATGATAGAGCACGCCGACGATGCCGTAACGGCTGATCGGCCCAAGGCGTTCATTGATCTGGTCCTTCGGATACTTTTTTGCCGTAGGCGAATCGTACTTGGCGATCATCGCCTCGTTCGCCATGATTAGCAGCGGGTCGGAATTGTTCAGCACAACATCGTAAAGGGGGTTGCCGGCGCGGTATTCGCTCATGGAACGGTTCATCACGCTCATCGCCGAGGCGCGCCAATATTCGGCGGTCAATCCGGTTTTCTTGCGAAAGGCGGCGATCACCGCGTCGACGACAGGGGTTTCCAACGAGCCGTAGATCACCACCTTGCCGCCTTCTTTTTTTGCCGCCTCGATCAGCTTGGCGTCTTGTGCCGCGGCATAGAAAGGCAAACAAAACCAAACCAGCGCAAAACTACTCTGAAGCAATCTCATCTGCACCTCCGTCGCTCGCACTTCTCAGGACGCGCCTCTCGTAACACAGAAGCGATTTTCCGGTCAATGCAAGACGTGAGCAAGCTGATGATTCTCTCTGGTCGGCGTTGACAGCCATCGATACGGCTTGTTATAGCCGTTGCAATCGGTTGTGAAAGGAATCAAGTCATGCGGATCATCGATGCCGACGGTCATGTCAACGATCGCCCATGCATGGACGAAATTTCGAAGTACATGCCGGCGGGAAACCGCACCCAGGTTTTTCCATCCTTCGACCATATTCACTTCCATTTTTTGGAAGGCGGTGAAAAGCGCTCGCGCACCGGCACGGTCGGCCCGCAAGAATGGATCGATTTCTTGGATGAGACGGAAATCGCCTGGACAGCCGTCTATCCGACGGCGGGCTTGGCGGTCGGACGAATCATCGCGGAAGATTGGGCCATCGCGGCGTGCCGCGCCTACAATAATTGGCTCTATGAAAAGTTTACCAACGTCAGCCCGCGCATCAAAGGCGTTGCGCTGATTCCGATCCAAGACGCCGATGCAGCCGTGGAAGAGCTTCGCCGGGCGGTCAAACAACTGGGCATGGCCGCCGCCATGCTGCCATCCAATGGCGAAGGCATCAAAGGCCATTTCGGCTCGAAGATCTATTGGCCGATCTACGAAGAAGCCGAAAAGCTCAACGTGCCGCTGGCCGTTCACGTCGGCGCGCTCCATCACCTGGGCATGGACACTATCGGCGTGTACTATCCGGTGCACGCGCTCGGCCATCCGTTTGGCATCATGGCGCAGGCCGCGGCAATGCTTTCTTACGGGATCTTTGATCGTTTTCCCAATCTGCGCGTCGGTTTTCTTGAAGGTGGCGCGACTTGGGTGCCGTTCTTCATGGACCGCCTCGATCGCTCCTATCCGCATCATCTGCAGGTCGATATCGACGGCGAATTCTTGCCAAGCTCGCAGCCCGACGTGATGGCCAGCGAATATTTCCGCCGCCATGTCAAAGCCGGCCAGATCTTTGTCGGCTTCGACGGCGACGATCATGGTCTCGGTTATGCCGTGCACGAAGCCGGCAACGAACCCTTCGTCTTCGCCACCGACTTTCCGCACGAGAGCTTCGACGCTAAGTCGTGCCGCACCGAAATCCAGCACATCCAGAGCCGCGAGGATCTCACCGCCGCCGACAAGGAAGCGGTCCTCGGCAAAAACGCGCAGAAGTTTTACGGCATCGAACGCTAAGCCGATGAGACTTCGATCGCTTACGAGAAGCTGCTTCGTTGGTTTGCTATTTTTCGCGCTGCAGACGCCCTGCGCCGACGCAGCCGAGAAGATTCGCGTCGCGACCGGCGGGCTAGCCGCAAGCAGCGCCGCTGTGTGGGCAGCCTTAGAAACCAAGGCTTTCCAAAAATACGGCCTCGAAGCGGAATATATCATTATCGACAACGGCACCATCAGCGGCCAGGCTTTGTTGGCCGGTGAACTGCAATACCTTGTCTCAACCGGAGCGCTGGCGATCGCGGCCAACTTGCAGGGTGGCGACCTGACGATCATCGGAGGGATTATTAACTTCATTCCGTTCCAATTGATCGGCCGTCCGGAAATCAAAACCGCGGAGGACCTCAAAGGGAAGAGGATTGCGATCAGCCGCTTCGGCTCGGCGTCGGATTTTGCCGCGCGGGAAGCACTGAAAAAACTTCGCCTCGATCCGGCAAAGGATGTGGTGATCCTCCAGGTCGGTGGGCAAAGCGCCCGCTACGCCGCCCTGGCGCAGAACTCAGTGCAGGCAGCGGTTTTCAACGAACCGCTGTCTACGATCACTGTCAAAAAACAGCAGATGACATTGCTTGCTGATTTGGCGAATTTGGATCTGCCTTTCCCCAATACGGACTACATCGTGCGCCGCGAACATCTGCAAACCCATAGCAGCCAGACGGTCAGCTTTATGAAGGCGATCCTTGAGGGCATGCGCGCGCTCAAAACCAACCGGGCTCTGGCAATCCGAGCGATTCAGAAGTATCTCAAAATGAACAACGCTGAAGAGGCGGCTATCGCCTACGATTATTACGTCGGACAACATATGGGCGAGATTCCGGATATCCCCTCGCGTGCGGCGCTGCTGGCGGGCATTGAACAAACCATCGGGAAAAAGGACGGCGTGACGCCGGAAAGTCTCAAACTTGCGGATCGTTCGGTGCTCGAGGAGATCATCAAGAGCGGTTTTGTCAAAACCCTTTACAAATAACCGGCTTGGGAAATCAACCGAGCCGTCTGTGACCAACACAAAAACTTCTACGCGTTGGCTACGAGCAATGGAGCAATCATGACCATTATACAGGCGAATCAACAACAAGGTTCTCTATCGACACCAAATGTCAAAGGCCCTCGCGTCTGGCTCGACATGGACCAGAAGGAGTTAGATGACGCCTATGACCAGACCGTTTACGCGCCGAATCAAAAATTGCTCGCCCTGCGCCGCGCCGCAGCGAGTAAAGCAACCTTGGCGCGCCTAGGCGAGCCGATGCGCCTCGCTTATGGTCCGACGGAAATCGAAAAGCTCGACATCTACAAAACCTCGCGCCCCAATGCGCCCGTGAACGTGTATATTCACGGCGGCGCCTGGCGCAACGGTCAGGCGAAAGACTTCGCTTTTCCGGCTGAGGTTTTCATTAACGCCGGAGCCCATTTCGTCGTCGTCGATTTCGTACAGATCACGGAGACCGGCGGCGACCTGATGCCGATGATCGGCCAGGTGCGCAGCGCCCTCGCCTGGGTATATAAGAATGCAGCCAGCTTCGGCGGAGACGCCGACCGTATTTACATAACTGGCCATTCATCCGGCGCGCATCTTTCCGGCTGCACGCTGGTCACCGACTGGCAGAAAAATTTCGATTTACCGGCGAACATCATCAAAGGCGGCTTGTTGATCAGCGGCATGTATGATTTGAAACCGGTGCGGTTATCGAAGCGCAGTGAATATGTGAAGTTCACCGACGAGATCGAGCAAGCGCTCAGCTCGCAGCGCCACCTCGATAAACTCAATGCGCCGATCATCGTCGCCTACGGCACCCAGGAGACACCGGAGTTTCAGCGCCAAGGGCGTGAGTTCGCCGCCGCGGTCAAGGCCGCGGGCAAACCGGTGGAATTGATCGTCGGCGAAGGCTTCAATCACTTCGAGATGCAGGAGACCCTCGGCAATCCCTATGGTCTCGGCGGACGCGCGGCGCTGAAGCTGATGAACCTGTCGAATTTGAATCGAGGTGTCCAATGAGCCGAATTCCCCGCGCCAAGCGCGAAGATCTGTCGCCCGAGCATCAAAAGATTTGGGACCACATCAATGCCGTCCGCACCGGCGGCGGTGGGCCTTATTCTATGCTGCTGCACTCGCCGGCCATGGCGCAGCACTTCGCCGCGACCGAAGACTATTTTCGCACTGAATCTCTTCTGCCCGACGCCGACCGCGAGATCATCATCCTGACTGCCGCGCGCGAAGTCGACGCGCGTTACGCCTGGTCGCGCCACGAAGCGCGCGCCCACAAGCTCGGGATTCATCCGGACATCATCGAAGCCTTGCGTGCCAAGGCGCCGATCGACAAGTTCACCGGCAAAGAGCGGCTGTTGGTCGAATTCACACGCACCCTGATGCATGATCATACCCTGCCGGAGGAACTCTTCGCTCGCATGGAGCGCGAATTCGGCCGCGCGAAATTCGTCGAAGCCGTCGGACTACTCGGCCATTACATCACCATCGGCACGGTGATCCGCATGTTCGACGTCCAGCCGCCGGAAGGAACTAAGACGTTCTAGCTGATAAAAGCACCCCGCGTCATTCGGAGAAATTAACTTAGCCCGCCTCGTCGCTCCGCTCCTCGGAATGACATCAATGGTTTCGCCATTCTCCAACGATTATTTCGCCGGATAGCGCTTCGCCAGATCGGTAAAAAATCCTTCCCTGTCTAATTCGTTCATCAGGCATGCATCGTAAAATTGCTCCGGCTTGGCAGTTTTCGCCTGGGGCATTTGCGGCGCGAGCATATCGAGCATGAACTGAATGCCTTTGGGCGTGAACGTCGGCTTGCGCGGAATCGTCTTCACGTAGTTCTGATAGGACGATTCCAGCACCTCGGGATTGTTGGTGCGCATGTACTTGGCGAATACTTTTTGCGACTCGGCCTTGTTGGCGTAGATGAAATGTATGCCTTCCAAATATCCCTTCATGGCGTTCTTCACAGTATCGCGACTGCTCTTGAGGTAGTTGCGCGAAGTCGCTAGGCCGTTGCCTTGCACTTCGACACCGAGATCGGCGATTTGCAGCAGGTCGACAAATCCCATTTTTCGCGCCACCGGCGCGGTCGATAAATTAAAGAACGACGCGTCGACCGTTCCCGCGCTCATCGCGCCCAACCGCTCGGCGTCCGGACCGCCCGGAACCAACGTAACATCTTTGTTCACTTCGAGATTGAGATGTTTGAGCAGAATCTGCGCGGCATAGTGGGTAATCGAGCCGAAGCCGCTGATGCCGAGTTTCTTGCCTTTCAACTGTTCCAGGCTGGTAATGCCGGGGCGCACGAACACGAGTTGGTAAAATTTGTTCTCCATGCTCGCGATCAGCACGAGGTTGTAGCCGGTGAGATTGGCTTGGATCACCGTGCCGACGTTGACGATGGGCGGTTCGCCGGCCGCCAGGGCTTGCGTCGCTACCTGGCCGCCGCGCAGGAAAACCGGATCGACGTCGAGACCGTAGCGCTTGAACAATCCTTGCTCTTTAGCGACCCAAATGTGGCTCTGCGTAAAGGCCAGCGACGGATAGCCCATGGAGATTCTTTTCAACTCTTGACTCCAGCCCAAGCTCGCGCCGAAAATCGCCAGCAAACAACAAATTTTTAACCCACGCAAAAACATTTTCTCCTCCAAGACCTGTGAATCGCCCATTCCTACACCACTCCCTGTCCGCTAGACAATCCAGAGAGGAGGGCGGCTGAAAGCAATGGATAGAGCGATGCAGTTCAATTGGGATTGACGAAATGCGTCGATCCAAAGCTCGCTCGCCGCCACCTAATCTAAGACTCGAACGTGAAACCCGTCAGAGTCGACGGCGCTGCTCGTGAGAGTGGGCTGCGAAAGTGATCGATCACGTGAGAGACGGGTTGAAATGGGTGCGTGAGATCGCACCGGCTGAAGTCACAGATTTATAGTTTCTCAATCAAGCCTGGGAAAAATTAGAATTCTCTAGGAGCAGCCGCGATCCGTGCTAATTGCTGAGCTGGCGCGGCGGCAAGGGCAAGTCTATTCGCCTATGGTGACTGGCCTCTTAAACCCCTCCTGATTCTCTAGAGCCTGGCGCAGCGTTTCCGCCTCCGCGCGCGTGCCGAAACGGCCGACACGGATGCGGTACCAAGTTTGCCCGTCGCGCTCGGTTTCAACGACGTAACCCTGATAGCCCTTCGTCTTGAGACGGGCGATTTGATCTTTGATCATCTGTTTCGCCGTACCGGCTCCCAATTGCACGGACCACGTCGTCTCGCGTTCCACAACCGCGGCGTCCTCAGCGCGAGCATCTTCTTTATCAACCGCCGGCGCTTTCGCCGCCTCCACCTGCGCCGGTGGTGGCGGCGCGGAAGCTGCGGATTTTGCTTTAGCGGGCGCTGGCCGCTTCATTTCTGTATTCTTGGTCGCTGTTGCCACTTGCCGCTCGTCTATCCCAGTCAGCCCGCTTTCGACCGGTTGCAGGTTTTGCTGCGCGGGTAAAATGCTATCACTCGTAGACGCACGGGCCGTCGAGGCAAATCGTTCCATGGTTGCGGCGGCCGTTCCTTTGACTTCGGGTTTCTCAACAGTACTGTTGGTTTTTTTCTGGAAACTTTCTCCGGTAAGAATGCCGAGATAAAAAACCACGGCGAGGCTCAATAGGAACGTCGCCGCGAGCACAACGATTTGACGAGGCTCGAAATAGAAACGTTTACGGACCGACGGCTGGGTTCCCCCCGGCGCCGGGT
>Ga0193716_1000695_pt1 | contig 20277 bp, 13 predicted proteins | sample U2c1metaG_FD_145901 | JGI IMG/M metagenome (GOLD analysis project Ga0193716, IMG submission 145901) | Soil microbial communities from a riparian zone of the East river system, Colorado, United States - U2c1 | ecosystem: Environmental > Terrestrial > Soil > Riparian zone | place: USA: East River...
GTATCCTCGCCTTTGCCGCCTGCAGCGACGTTGTACTGGTCACATCCAGTCCAATCGCCAAATGCCCGGCACCAGGCAATCTCTCCATTACCCGCCGACCCGCCTCTTCATCCAGGTCTGCAACCACTACCCTTGCGCCTGCAGCCGCCAGAGCCTCACAATGATGAGTCCCTAATAATCCGCAAGCCCCAGTGACGATCGCGACCCTGCCTTCCAAAGAAAAAATTTCCATTATGCCTTTGTTGCTGGTTTCATATTAAAATTGCTCACTTTGCGGAATACCGCTTCTACAGGTTTGCCTCTTAACCGGGACGTAAGATCCCCCGCCTCTACCGCTTCCTTCAACAACCCCAGCACCTCTCTGTAAGCCTTCAATGTATATGTCACGTCTTCATCCGTATGACTGTAGCTCATGTTGTGAAAGCCAGACCAAAGGATACCCCGCTTGATCAGTTCCTGCTGCACATATGATTTGACCTCGAGCGGATTACCGGCGATAGCATCGAAGCTCACCAGCGAGCGGCAGTCATACCCCGTGCATCGCGTATAAGCGTCAATGCCTAACTCCACAGCCAGTGCATTATATCCATCTTTCAATTTCTTGCCCTTCGCCGCGAGATAAGCAGGCACATTCTTCTCGATCATCTCCTGAATGGTAGCCACAGCAGCAGCCAGTGACAACGCTTCGCCACCAAACGTCGTAAAGAAGAATACTTCTTCCTGGAACAGCGACATCACCTCCCTTCTCCCTGTCAGCAAAGAGATGGGCATCCCATTTGCAAAGGCTTTCGAATAACAGGCCAGGTCCGGCGTCACTCCAAAATACTCTTGAGCGCCGCCCACCGCGATACGAAAACCCGTCCACATCTCATCAAAGATCAAAAGCGTTCCGTTAGCCGCACAAAGGTCTTTCAGCTCCTGTAGGAAACCATCCGCAGGTGCTTCAAATACAAAAGGCTCCAGGATCACGCAGGCGGTATCCTCATCCAAAGCATCCTTCACGGATTTAATATCATTATAGCCGAAAGTAGCACTGAGATCCTTGACCTCTGCTGGGATCCCGCTGTCACGGCTGGTTACGGAAATATACCAGTCATGCCACCCATGATAACCACAGCACAACACCTTACTCCTGCCCGTATATGCCCGGGCTAGCCTGACAGCAGCGCTGGTCACGTCGGCGCCTGTCTTGCTGATACGGATCGACTCCGCATTAGGAATAATTTTATGGACCAGCTCCGCCAATATCACCTCCAGTTCATGCATCATGGAAAAAGTGATCCCGTCCTTCAGCTGTTCGATAATAGCCTCATCGACCCGGGGATAGCCATAACCGAGGGACAATGGCCCTATCGCCATATTGTAGTCCAGATATTCATTGCCATCTACATCCCATACATGAGAACCCTTTCCCTTCTTAAGATATTTCGGTGCAACCCCATTAATGTATTGACCGGGTCCTTTTGCCAGAGTCTGCGTCACCGGTGTCATAATGGGCTGCGCCCTTTCATATAATTTATTGGACTCCGTTATGTCGGGATAGTCTTCGTTGAATCTTACTTTATTGGGCATTTGTCATTATTTTATCAGCCATTTTTTCTGGGGTGAATCCTTCTGTCTCCAGCACTTGGCTTAGCAAGCCGGGCCGGAACCAGTGTTCATCAAGGGACAGCGACAATACGTCCGCTGTCATGCGCCTTTGCAGCAGCACTTCCGCCACGATGGAATAAAGGCCGCCGATCCTGAAATGATCTTCTATAGTAACCAGCTTACGGGAATGGGTGGCTGCTCTGACAATCACCTCCTCATCCACCGGCTTCAGGCTTCTCATATTCACCAGGCTAACCGATAGCCCTTTTTTCTCCAGCAGCGCTTTTGTCCGTAAAGCATTTTCAAATAAAAACCCATACACCAGCAGGGTCACGTCACAGCTGCGGCAATTACCAACCACCTCTGCTTTGCCAGGCTGATACCGCGTGTGTTCGTAGTTTCCCTTTTTATGATTGATGCGCACATAAGCCGGCGCAGTGGTAGACCAGATCTCCGGTAACATTTTTACCAGGTCATCCTCGTCAGCGGGACAATATACTTCCATGCCAGGGATACCCCGCAATAAGGAGACATCCTCGATGGCCTGATGAGTAGGGCCATTTCCATCCGAAAGAAACCCGGGAATATAACCGCTCAGCTTTACCGGAAGATGCGCGATGCCGACATCCGTACGGATAAATTCAAAAGCCCTCATGGTAAGGAATGGAGCCAGCGCATGGATAACAGGTATCCTGCCCCGCAATGCCAGACCTGCGGCCATGCCGACCATGGTCTGCTCGGTAATGCCAGTATCTATAAAGCGGGAGCCTAAAGCATTGGGCATACTTCGCACCAGCGCGCGGTTCTCCGCCGTCATCACAACAAATCGCTCGTCTTTCAAAGCAGTCTCTGTCAATAATTCTTCGTAAGTCATAGAGCGTATATTACCGTACTACTAAAGTTTCAGATTCGATCAATGCTTTTTGATTTCCGTGAAGCTCCTGCAACAGCTGTGTTACCTCTTCGGCGGTGAATGCACAGAACCAGCGGTCGGCCCTTGCCTCGATGCTGGGAAGCCCTTTTCCCCTGACCGTATCGGCAATGATCACATTTACCTTGTCTCCGCCGCTGTCACTGAACGCCTCCTGCAACTGTATAAAATTGTGACCGTCTATCCGCTGTACATTACACCCGAAGGCCCTGAATTTATCCTCCAGCGGCTCGAGAGGTATAAGGTCTTCTGTCCGGATATTCGCCTGGAATTGATTGCGGTCGACTACTATAGTCAAATTGTCCAGCTTATAGGCATTAGCGACCAATATCGTTTCCCATACGCTGCCTTCGTTCAGCTCCCCGTCACCGGTGATCACAACGATCCTGTTATTGCCGCCCCGCAGCTTGCAATCCAATGCCACACCCGTTGCAACGGCCGGCAGATGCCCCAGTGAGCCGGAGTGGAATTCTACTCCGGGAATATTCCGGTTCGGATGCCAGTAAATGTCATCGGAAGTTGACAGATGATTGCTGAGCCGGCTGGCATCCAGCATGCCCATCTCCACAAAGGTTCCGTATAGAGCAGGCACATCATGCCCTTTCGACAGGAACAAAAAGTCCCGCAGCGGATCATCCGTCTGTCCCCCCGCCTCTTCCTGTTTTCTCCGCCGGAGATGACAGGCATAGAGATATACCATTAGTTCGACGCAGGACAAAGAGGCACCGATAAAGCACCCGCCTCCGGCCGACATCCGTATTATATGTTCTCTAACTTTCAGCGCAATGGCAGTCAATATACCCGCATCCTTTACATCTCCTGCAGCGAACTTTGTCTGCTCCGCAGCGACGGTCTTCAGTTCCCCCAGGTGATTGCGATACCAATTCACACCGGCCAGCGACCGGTTGATCTTATAGATGTCCGGACGCCTTTCTATCAGAGCAAGGATCTCAGCCGTATCAAACAGTGGGTTGACAGGATACAGCTCCTCCCAAACGGCTTTGATGAATTGATAGTCTTCTTCATAGTCTATCGTCAGCCGGTGGGTCATTGAATAGTCTACGCCCCCCTCCATGACCACGTTGCCGATCCGGAACTGTTCCGGCCGTTCCCAGATGTATGGAGTGGTATGCTCCCGTTCAAAAGGGCGGCTGGCATTCTTCCACGCATCTTCGATTACCTGCATTGACATTATTTCCACATCATTGCCATCGGGATAAGTAGCCGGATGAAGATTGCTTACGTAATCGTATTTATCAGCATTTTGTAAATACCAGCCGATCACGGTATCGATAACAGCGGGGTCGATCAACGGACAGTCGCCCGGTATCTTAATGACTACATCTGCACCGAATTTCAGAGCCGCTCTGTAATGCCTGTCGAGAAGGTCGTCATCATGTCCTCGAAAGCACTCCAGTCCTTCCTGCTGACAAACCTCCCACACCAGGTCATCCGCAGGATTCATTGTCGTCGCGACAACCACCGTCCCGCTTAGTGTAGACGCAAGTACACGCTCGACCTGCCTTACAAAAAGAGACTTCCCCGATAATGGTCTGAACACTTTATCCGGCAAACGGGAAGAGCCCCTTCTAACCTGGATGACCGTAACGATCTTTCTTTCTGTTGTATTCATTTAAGCAAATTGAAGTTTTGGCAGTCTGTATCGGTGCTGGAATTCACTGGGATCACCCTTGAATTCTATGTATTGCCGGCATACGTCCGCAATATGAGAAGCTGAGGCGCCTCCGTTCTGAACAGGTGCCAGTCGCTTCAATTGCTCAACATCAAAATAAGAATGTACTTTTTTCCCAAGGGCAATACCCATATATACAACGGTAGAATACTGCGTGATCAGCTCTTCACAATTGGCGATCATATGCTCCGTGTTCCCATCGGTATAGATAAGAGCTGAAGGCGCGTTCTTTCTGATCTCCTGGATGGCACGATCTTTTTTTTCGTTGGGATGCAGTTTGAAGATCAATTGCCTGTTCCCTGCAATCCCGACGCAGCGGCGGATAAAGGCCGGCCGGTCATCGCCATTGAATGTCTCACGGATGTCCGAAGTAGCTACCAGCACATAATCTCTGTGCGGAAAATCGTTATTAAGAAATACGGCTGCATTGTCATAATTGGGAATACCCGTGACGACGATCTTCGAAGCATCGGTGCCCAGAAGGCTGAACTGTTCCTTATATCCTTCTGAAGCAGCGCAATAGATGTCGCAGATATTACTACTCCCATTAAAGGCCGTGTTCTTGGCAAAATAGGCGGGAAGCCCCAAACGACGGGACCACTTCCCCCATGCAGTAAGAGGATCGGTCATCCCTTCCTGCACCCAGATCGTCTTCATCTGCTTCAGCTCCCTGGTGACCAGCAGATCGGTACACAGCAATACCAGGTCATAAGAGTTGTGGTAAATGCTTCTGGCATAATCATTACGCAAACGATGTTTCTCGAGATAGGCATCGCCTTTTCTTTTAAACTCTCCCGCAAGAATAGTGTGATCCAGCAAACCGCTGCGTTTTGCGATACGCAGCACAGGATGGTTGCTGTATAACTGGCTGAAGTAGCAGTCATATTCCGGTAGTTGGGATGCAATCTGGTGCATCTGACTAGCCTGGTTGGGAGATCCTATTGTGAACAGTATCTTTTTTCGTAGAGACATGGTATTCTTCGGCTACGAATCTCGAAATATCTTTGCTACCATGCTACTGTGTTAACTAAAAATCACAATTCCTTTAACTAGAGATCACAATTCCTTAATATTTCCGTTCCCGCCCCTATTTCTCCAGGTAGGGTAATATCGCCTTCTGCCAGATCTTATATCCCTTCTCATTCATGTGCAGCTTATCTCCAATAAATAAGTCCTCCATCGGACGGCCTTGCGGAGTCAGCATCAGGTGATAAACATCGACAAAACGGACATGACTGTGTTTGGCTGTGAAGTCCCTTATCAGGTCATTGGCCTCTTCCATGCGCGGCATCAGCTTCTCCCTGCTGGGACTCGGCTTTATCGAAACATAAACGATGTCCACATTCTGTAGGTGCTTACGGATAAGATCATACAATTTTACAAACCTCTTATAAACCTTCTTTGCCGTTACCTTTTCAGAGGATGCCAGATCATTGTCTCCGCAATAGATCACTATCTGTTTGGGGTGATAAGGATAAATAATATCTTTCGCATAATGGATAACGTCATCAAAGCCGGAACCACCGAACCCACGATTGATGATCGTGTAACCCGGAAAGTCGGATTGAACATTTGTCCACTTGCGGAAAGACGAGCTGCCGACAAAAAGTATGGCGCCCGCAGGCGGATGCTGAACACTATCTTTTTTCTTGAACTCGGATATCTCATTCCAAAATGGAGGCTGCGGTATCTGTTGCAAAGCTTGCTGTGACGGTTGTGCCTGCTGAGCAGACAGAGGTGATGCGGCCAGCAATAAAAAGTTCAGCAGGATAATACAATACAGAGGGATCAGGACAGATAATTTCATATGCAATTCTCGTGATTTTGTCAAATCTACGGTAAATAAATTATTGTAACTTAGAAGACCGGGACAACCGGTAAAAATCATATCCATGCTCAGCGCCATTCTCCTGGCCGCAGGCTCCTCCCGGCGGATGGGAACGACAAACAAACTGTTGCTGCCCTGGCAGAACAAACCCATCGTTGCCGTTACGGCAGCAAACCTGCTTGGCGCCGGTTTCGAAGAGGTCATTGTCGTCACCGGCCACCAGGCTGCCGAAGTCACCGCCGCCCTCAACCACCTCCCCTTACGTCTTGTCCACAATCCACGCTTTGAAGAAGGAATGACCAGCTCCATCCAGACAGGCATAAGCCAGGCCGGAGGTAAGGGATATATGATCTGCCTCGCCGACATGTTCCTCATCACTCCAGCCGAATATATCCTGCTAAAAAAAGCCTGGGAACAAGAATTCTCCCTGGATGACCACTGCATCGGCATTCCCGAATACCAGGGGCAAAAAGGCAATCCTGTCATCCTCCCATGCGTCCTTCGCAGCGAGATCCTGTCACATGAAGAAAAAGAAGGCTGTAAAGAGATCGTCCGCAACAATTCCAAACACCAGCTCCGCATCAGCATGCCCACAGATCATATCCTCCGCGACCTCGATCTTCCCGAAGAATACATTGCGCTTACCGATTGACCCGTTCGGCATATTAATTTGTTTGCTTATGCCGGCTTCTTATCTTTGAGTAGCTCCTATGTCTAAAAAATTTGCCCTGTTTTTTACGCTTATCGCCGTATGCTTCAACAGCCACGCTCAATCCATCCGTGGAACTGTACAGGACAGCCTGAGCAGACAACCCCTGGAAGACGCTACCGTGTCTCTCATACGTTTACCGGACAACACCGCGATACGCCGCCTGCGCAGCAGCAAAAGAGAGTTTGTTTTCAGCAACATCGCCTCAGGCTCCTACCGCATCATTACCACTTACCTCGGCTATTCACCCGATACGCTTGCTCTCACGCTCAATAGTCCCGATACCACAGTCAAAAGGGTCCGCATTTACCTGCACCATTCGTCCAGCGCGCTGATGCAAGTGGTCGTACACGCAGCCATTCCCCCGGCGATCGTCAAGAACGATACCATCGCCTTCAATGCCGGTGCCTATCCCACCCGACCCAACGCGACGGTGGAAGACCTCTTGCGAAAACTTCCGGGCATCGACATTGATAAGAACGGAAATGTCACGATGCAGGGACAGAAAGTAGATAAGATCTACCTGGATGGAAAAGAGTTTTTTCTCAACGACCCGCGTACTGCCACCCAAAACCTGCCGGCCGACATCGTCGACCAGATCGAAGCATTCGATTCGCAGAGTGATCGTGCAAAGCTCACTGGCATCAGGGAGGTCACCGGTTCCAAAACGCTCAACATCAAGCTGAAGAAAGACAGGAAAACAGGATATTTCGGAAAAGCATATGCTGGAACAGGCTCAGGCGGCGGAGACGGCAAGGGCGGAGTCACAAGCAGCTATTCCGCCGGCGGTACTGCGACCAGCCTTGGCTCCAACTGGATCTTTGGAACAGGAAATATCAACAACATGAACAATCAGTTCACCGGGAAAGACAATAAGAATGGTCCCGGAAGCGGCGGTCTGCAGAATTTCAACGATGCCCAGGTGAATTTTAAGACCGACAAAGGGAAAAAGCTCGGCATTACCCTCAACGCCGGCACCAATGGTACCCATACCTCACTGATCACTTCCACGCAACGCAAAACGCTGCTGACCGATTCCTCCCTTTATGAGAATCGCCTCAGCCGCTCCCTATCCAATACACAGAGTTATCACGGCAACGCTTTCCTCGAATATAACATCGATACCTTTACTGCTCTCAACCTGCGTTCCATCTATACCCCGCAGACATCCCGCAGCAGCTCGCAGGATACCGTAGGCATCTCCACGCAAAAAGCCGGCCCCTCCTGGCTAAGCAACCTCGGCCATACCGATAATAATAACCACTCCGATAGCTATTCGCTCAGCAATACGCTCAACTTCCGCCGCCGCTGGCGACGGCCGGGCCGAACCTTATTCCTCAGCCTCACTCAATCCTATGACCACCAGGACCAGCCCGCATCCATTAATTCCCTGGTAAATTATTATGACAGCACAGGCACCCTGCTGCAGCAGATAAAAACCGATCAAATCTCGGGACAGCTGTCGAACAACGATGGCTACGGTGCTTCCGTCTCTTATACCGAACCCCTGAAGCCAGGACATATCCTGGACTTTACCTATCGGTTGAACCGAACCAACAGCAAGTCGGACAAACAGTCCTTCGACTATGACAGTGCCTCGGGTAAATACGATATCCCGGACAGCCTTACGACCAATCATTTCATCAACCATAATACTATTCATCGCTTAAGTACCGGGTATAATGCAACAGAAGGCAAGTACAGATATCAGCTTGGCCTGACCTTCCAGATCAGCGACCTGGACGACCGCAATATTTCAGCACATACGTCGATAAACCAGCATCAGCTCAACTGGTACCCCCGTGCCTCACTGATCTATACTCCGGAAAAAGGGAAGTCGATCAACCTGCAATACTCGGCCAATACCACCAGCCCCACCATACAACAGCTGCAGCCCCTGCCCGATCTAACCAATCCCTTCCTGGTCCGTATCGGCAACCCCAACCTCTTGCAGCAGCTGACCCATAACCTCAACGCCAACTATACGGGTTTCAATGGTCGCAATTTCCGCAATCTCCAGGTCGCGATCCAGGGGGATTATGCACAGCACCAGATCACACCTGCTACGACAGTCCTGTCGGGCGGCATCCAGCAGATCCAGTATATCAATGTAGATGGCGTATGGCACCTAAGCTCCAACATCACCTATGGCTTTCCGCTGGGCGATCAGCGTAAAGGAAATGGCAGCTTTGGCACGCATCTCCGTTATGGACGGGATGTAAGCCGGGTCAATGGAGAAGAGAACGTTACGACCGCCCTTGGCTGGGGCTCGAATCTGAAGCTCAACTTCCATCCGGTGGACAAGCTCTTTATAGAAGGAATAGGCAGCGTGGATTATACCGGTTCGCTTTATTCGATCTACTCCACCCAAAACACAAAGACCTGGGTCCAGAACTATTCTATCGACGCATCCTGGGAGCTCCCGGGAGCAGTCACCCTCGCCTCGAACTACAATATCCAGGTCACAGGCAGCCAGGGCACCCTTCCTTCTAAATCGGTATCCCTCTGGAACGCCAGTATCTACAAGGATTTCCTGCGCGACCGCAGCGCCCAGATACGTTTTTCCGCCTTCGGGATCTTAAACACCGTCAACAACTTTACCCAAACTCTCGGCCTCAATTATGTAGAGACCCGACAAGCCAACCTGCCGGGCCGCATTCTTCTGCTAAGCTTTATTTACCGGTTCCGGCATTTCCCCGGAGCACGCCCCCGCCCTGCACCCTAACCCCCGACGCCGCATCCCCGCGGACACCACAAATGCACCTGGTCCGGCCTGATCTGGCGCCGCAGCGTCCCCCTTATAAAAAACATAACTACGATTTTGGCAATGAAGAAAATCATCGTAAATTATGCAACCGATTGCAGCGCCCTCCCGCGACAATGCAAAAAAAACAAATATGAAAAGTCATAGCCTCCTTATCCTCCTCTTCGCCACTGCCATCAATGCTTCCGCTCAGCAAACCCGATCCGATTCCACCGTGGCACCGCATTCAACCTCCGGCTCCTGGCCCGCCCCCGTAACATTCACTGCAGACCAGGATCACGACAACATGATGAAACAGCTTGGAATCAAAACCCTGAGACCGGGTCCCAGCGGCGATGAAAAAGCGCCCAACCACGCCAATTATGAAGAAACGCTCGCCAATCCCTATCCAAACCTTCCCGAAGTTCTTACTTTAAGGAATGGCATAAAAGTCATGACGGCCGAGGGCTGGTGGAAACAGCGCCGGCCCGAGATCATCGAAGATCTCGAACGGGAAGTATATGGCCGGATCCCCCCAAACGTCCCTCGCGTAACCTGGTCGGTAAAGGTCGCCGACAGCCAGTTCATAGGTTCTACTCCTGTCATAGCCAAACAGCTGACCGGCCATCTGGATAATTCAGCCTACCCTCTTATTGACGTCAATATCAGGATGACCCTTGTCCTGCCGGCCAACGCTAAAGGCCCCGTGCCGGTCCTGATGATGTTCGCACGCAGCACGTTGCCTGTCCCGACACAAACGCCTGCTGGCGATCCTCCCACGGCTCAACAACTGATCACTGACGGCTGGGGTTATGTACTTATTGACCCCAATAGCATACAGGCTGATAATGGAGCCGGGATTACCAGGGGTGTGATCGGTCTCGTCAACAAAGGAGAGCCGCGCAAACCCGAAGACTGGGGCGCCCTGCGCGCCTGGTCCTGGGGAGCAGCCAGAGCCCTGGACTACCTCGAAGCCAGCGAACCAATGGTCGATGCCAAACACGTCGGTATAGAAGGTGTCTCACGGTATGGGAAAGCCGCATTGGTCACTCTGGCCTTCGAACCCCGTTTTGCCATGGGACTTATCGGCTCCTCCGGGGCAGGCGGCGCAAAATTGAACAGGCGCAACTGGGGCGAGGCCGTGGAAAGCCTCACCGGTGGAGAATATTATTGGATGGCAGGTAATTTTATGAAATATGGGGCGTCAGAGGCCGTATTCGGAGCAAAAACGGCCAACGACCTTCCGGTCGATTCGCACGAGCTCATCGCCTTATGCGCACCAAGGCTGACCTTTATTAGTTATGGGGTCCCTGAAAAGGGTGATGCTAAATGGCTCGACCACCAGGGCAGCTATATGGCAGCGGTTGCCGCAGGGCCTGTCTTCCGGTTGCTCGGCGCAAAGGATCTTGGCGTCTCCGGTGATTACCACACCGAAAAAATGCCGCCCGTCAACGTTGCCTTGCTGGACGGACAGCTTGCTTGGCGCCAGCATGACGGCGGCCATACAGATGCTCCCAATATAAAGTTCTTCATCGCGTGGGCTGATAAGAATATCGGGCACCCCGCCAAATGATCCACGCGGCGCCCGGTCGCCGCAACTCACCCGCCCGGTCGCCGCAACCCTAACCCCTCAGCGCCTCAATCGCATCCGCAGTCTTGGCCAGCGGCTTACCAAGCAGCCTGCTGCCGTCCGTCGTAATGACCAGGTCCTCCTCGATCCGGATCCCCCCGAATGCACGCAGCGCATTCAATTTATCGTAATTGATAAAGTCCATATACTTTTTCTCCGCCTTGTACTGATCCATCAGCTCCGGGATAAAATAAAGCCCCGGCTCGATAGTCACTACAAAACCAGGCTCCAGTTCGCGCGCCAGCCGCAGCGACTTCCAGCCGAATTCCTTATTCTTTCTTAGCGTATCCGTATACCCGACATATTCCTCACCAAGGTCCTCCATGTCATGGACATCCAAACCCATCATATGCCCCAGCCCGCACTGGAAAATGACGGTATGTGCGCCCGCTGCCACCGCTTCTTTGGGATCTCCCTTCATCACCCCCGCGGCTTTTAATCCTTCCATCAGCTTCTCCGCAGCCAATGCATGTACGTCCCGGAAAAGGATGCCCGGCCGCAATGCATCCACCGCCGCCTGCTGGGAGTTCAATACAATATCATACATCTCCCGTTGTAGCGCCGTAAATTTCTTACCGACAGGAAAGGTCCGCGTCATATCACCCGCATAGTGCATCGCATTCTCCGCACCGCAGTCGCAGATAGCCAAACGGCCCTCTTTCATTACTGTAGCCCCATAATGATTGTGCAGCACCTGTCCATTGACCGTAAGTATCGTCGGAAAAGCCAGATTCCCGCCCCCGCTGATGGCAATACCCTGCAGGCTGCCCGCTAATTGCGCCTCTGTCATCCCATCCCTTGCACCGGTGATCGCAGCCAGGTGCATGGCAGCAGTGGTGTTCACCGCCTCCTCTATCTGCTGTATTTCGAGGTCCGACTTGATGCTCCGCTGCGCGACCACCGCCTTTATCAAAGGCAGTGAAGCATGCTCTTTTACCGCCGCAGGTGCGATACCCAGCCAGCCGCTGAGCTTCAATATATTCTCCGGCCGGTAAGCAGGTAAAAAGTGTATAGTCCGTCCCGCACCCCGCGCCGATACCAGCTCAGGAGGCAATCCCGCGAAAGGCCTTGTGTCGGTAATACCCGCCGGCACAGCCTGCTCGGCCAGGGACGGCTGTGGACCCGTCCAAACGATCTCATCCATCGTCAGATCATGACCAAACACAATCTCCTTGTCATTGTCTATGTCTATAAGCCCGGCCAGTCCCGGTTTGTCTATGCCAAAAAAATAAAGAAAACTGCTGTCCTGCCGGAAAGGATAAAGATTATCCCGGTAATTCATGCTGCTTTCCTCGTTGCCTAACAACAGGATCAGCCCCTTGCCCAGCTGCTCCTTTAGCTTTTTTCTGCGTGATATATAAACGTCTTTATTAAACATAGCTGCAAATTTATTCATAAATAACTTTCTTCAGATAAAAAGCCCGCGTGTCCACCAGCGGCATAGAGTTACTGACAACAACAACGCCCTTTTTATCGATCGTCGTTCTGGTCATCCCCGTATCCGTCGTAATATCCAGCGGCAACGGCATGTCGATGTTGAGCAGCTTTACAAGGTAATGCGTCGCATCCTCCTGCTTTACATCCACCTCCAGCTTATCGGTCGTATAGAGATAGAGATGGAACAAAGGCGAAAGATCGATCCCCGAAGCACGGCTGAACAGCTTTTCTACATCCGATGTATTGGTCGTATGCGTATACGTTGTATTGCTGTCGGTAGACAAATGTTTTATCGTAGGGAAGAAAATGCTGTCGCCGATGATATATCGCAGCGTATGCATGAAAAAGGCACCCTTTGGATATATATCAGGGTGATAAGCCTCATCTTCAGTAATGTCTTTCCCGAGTACAATAGCCTTGTCATTCCGGATACGCGGCGCACTTCTCTGGAACACCTTCTCATAAGCCGCCTCACCCTCCATATCCCGGGTATACAAGGCATCCCCGAAGGTACCAATGCCTTCATGGATCCAATAATCGGCCCAGTCTCCGGCCGTCACCTTATTGCCCCACCATTCATGACCGAACTCATGATTCATCAGCCCGTCAAAATCCTGTCCGCCGATCTGAGTATAACGGAACTTATTACCATAGGCATTCATGCTCTGGTGCTCCATGCCAAGATGCGGGGTCTCCACCAGGCCTATCTTTTCTTTTGCCCAGGGATATTCGCCAAAATATTTCTCCTTGATCTGCGCCATATGCGCCATCATTTCCAGCTGATGCGGAGCCTTGTCAGCATGCTCCTTCAGGACATAAAACTGCATCGGGACCTTATGACCATCGACCGTCGTATACTCCCGGGTCACAACGGCATAGTCCCCCACATTAAAGACGATGCTGTAATTGTTGATCGGATACTCCGTCTTCCAGTGAAAGCTGCTGCGATCACCCTTTGTCTTCACATCCTTCAGTAAACCCGGACCGGCCACCACCAGCCCTTTAGGGACCGTAATGGTTAAATCGACCCCTTCATCCGGCTCATCCGAAGGATGATCCTTGGCAGGAAAGTAAATCTTCCCGCCGGTTCCTTCCGCCGTCACAGCCACCCAGGGATGACCCGTTGAATCTTTTGTGAACGTGAATCCATCGTCCCATGGCGGACGCTTGGCGATCATCGGCCGGCCGCCGTATACGACCCGTACCGAAACAGGACCTGCCGGCCAGGAACCCGTTGTGGTAATATGCAATTCGTGATTGGTATGCGTGAAAGTAGCAGGCTTGTCATTTACCGTCACTTTGGAGACGGCAAATGAATCCATCAGATCAAAGAGCAAGGCCGAAGCCGGCTCCTTCAGCCGAAGTCCGACGATCGTGTATCCTGAAACACGCTGGCCGGGTATATCCAGCGCCAGGTCTATCGTATAATGCCGGACATCCATATTCGCTTGCTCAGGCTTCAGTTTGCCGCCGTAGGAGGGCCGCTGAGCACCGACGCCGCCAGCAACCAGCGTCAGCAACCAGCAAATCAAATATTTTCTCATAGCTGCAATATAAACACTTCTATATTGACCGCCTACCCATTAATTAGCCGCCAATAACCATTATATTACCGATGCCAGCCCCCATTGCACCCCCCTCAACTCCGCCAGTCCCCGCAACCGCCCAATGGCACTATACCCCGGGTATGTAGTCTTCTTCAGATCATCCAGCATCTGGTGCCCATGGTCGGGACGCATGGGGAGAGAAATTCCCCTTTTCTTCTGAACGATCAGCAGTTCCCTGATCACCGCTACCATATCCACATCTCCGCCAAGATGATCGGCCTCAAAGAAATTCCCTTCCGCATCCCTCTTCGTACTGCGCAGATGAATAAAATGGATGTGGTCCCCCAGGCGACGGACCATTCCCGGAAGATCATTGTCCGCCCTTACACCATACGAGCCCGTGCAAAAACAAAGCCCATTGGCAGCTGAAGGCGCGCAGTCCAGCAGTTCACGGGCATCCTTCTCTGACGATCCGCGGAAGTCCTAAGATCGGATAAGGCGGATCATCCGGGTGTATCGCCATCTTCAGCCCCACCGCCTCGGCAACAGGCACCACCTGCTGCAGGAAATAGAACAGGTGCTGTTTCAGCCTGGCCGCATCGATACCCTCATAGGTCTTCAATGCTTTCAGGATCTGCTCTTCGGTAAAACGTTCCTCGCTTCCCGGCAGTCCCAGTAAGGTATTGCGATATAGCGTTTCCTTCTCCGTGTCTGTCATCGTGCTAAGCCGCAGTCTCGCTTTTTCGATCTCCTCCGGCGTATAATCCTTCTCCGCACCCGGCCGCTTCAGCAGAAAAACATCAAACGCAATAAAAGCCGATTTTTCAAATCGCAGCGCCTTGCTCCGGTCCGGCATCTCGTAAGAAATATCCGTCCGCATCCAGTCGAGGATAGGCATAAAATTATAGGTCACTACTTCCAGCCCGGCCTTTGCCACATTACGAAGGCTTTCCTGGTAGTTTGAGATGTAGAGCTGGAAATTTCCGGTCTGCTTTTTGATATCCTCATGTACCGGCAGACTCTCGATCACTGTCCAGCGCATACCTGCTGCTTCGACTTCGGTCTTTCTTTTCAGGATCTCCTGGTAAGACCAGATTTCCCCAACAGGGATATGATGCAGGGCCGTCACGACGCCGGTACAGCCGGCCTGCCGGATATCCCACAGGCTTACAGGGTCATTGGGACCGTACCATCGCATCGTTTCTTCCATCAAAAAGGATTGTTGCATATAAGAGGATTATTAAACGGAAACTGCAAGGTAAAATAAAAACCTATAAAACACTTGACCTATGCGCTTCATCAGACAATTTTTGCTCTTTTTCCTCCTATTATTCATCCTTTCCATACTTTCTTATCTTTATCTGGGACGTCCCATGCTAGGCATGGATGACGCTGATATCTTTTTGAATTATGCCAGACGCCTGGCGAACGGAGAAGGTTTTGTCTTCAACAGCGGAGGCGAAAAAGTGGAAGGGTTCACTTCCATGCTCTGGGTTTTGATCTGTAGCTTATTTTATCACCTCTCTGCCCACCCTCAGTTCCTCTTGTCCCTGTTCACGCTGCTCCTCACAACCCTCTCGGTTACCCTGGCCTACCAGGAATTGCGAAAAGATCTCAGGCAGTCCGCCACACCGGAATTCCAGAAATATTTCCCTTTTATTTTTTGCGGTTATATCGTTTGCATAAGCCCTTCCTTTATAACCTGGTCCGTGCTCAGCCTGATGGAGAACGCCCTCTGGAATTTTCTTTTCATCAGCACCATTATTCTATTGCTGAACAATATTTCCGACAAACAGCCAACCCGCCAAAGCAGGGTCCTGCTCCTGCTGCTTGCGCCTCTGCTGATCCTTTGCCGGCCGGAAGCCATGGCCTGGGTCATCTTCTTCGCGGCCGCCCTCGCCCTGATCTACCGGAACAAAGGCCGTAGCCTGCTGTTTCCCCTGGCTTTCCTGGCTACAGCCATCCTTGCGACCATTGTCATCGTCCGTTTCCGTATTCACTACTTCGGCTACCCGCTGCCTAATACCTACTATGCAAAAGTCTCCCCGAACAGGCTTTATAATCTGACCAATGGCTTACGCTATGCACAAAATTTTATGGCAGGTTACAATCCCTTTGTAACCCTCCTGGTCCTGGCCCTCCTTCTTATCCTGGCTTACGCCTGGAAGCGTGCCGTTTCACCACGGATCATTTTAATTTCTTTTATTATGTGGATGGGGATCCTCCTGCCGGTTCTGACCGGAGACGATCACTTCGGCAGCTTTCGTTTTTATCAGCACCTTCTCCTGCCGGCACTGTGGGGCATCCCTGCCATTTTGTGGATGTTTAACAGCAGGATCAGGTCCTACCAGGTACTAATCGTCCTGGGTTTTTGCTGGTTCTATATGCTCAACGGACTTTTTGGACTAAAAGGCGCCCCTCATAGCCAGGTGGATATGGAATTCTCTCTCGCGGCAAAAGGAAAAGCCACCGCCCTGGCGCTGAACCAATGCAGCACACAGACCGGTAAACCCTCCGCAGCAGTCATAGCCGTAGGTGGTTTTGCGCTTTTCTATGAAGGGAAAACCGTAGACCTGATGGGCCTCAACGACGTTCGCATGGGCCATAGCAAAGGTGACAGAAAAGGAATAAGAGACCATGCGGCCTTCAATAAAGAGGTGTTTTACGAGGAACAGCCTGACCTCCTGCTCCCGATGATCGTCACCGATCACGAGGCAGCCAACCGGCTCAACACCGGCTTCCTGGATCCTACCAGTTTCGAGAACAGAGCCATGAAAAATATCTTTGCGGAGCCCCGGTTCCAAAATGAATATGTTGGCGCCATGGTCAACAATAAAAAAGACAATAGCAATCTTTTCTTTTTCTGTAACGTCAATTATCTGCCTGCTCTTCAAAAAGATACCAGCCTCGTCATTTCTGTATTTCCCCACTCCGGCGTCAATTAGTTATGTTTTATTTGACAGGCCAAATGCAACGATATCCATAGGGGCATTGTCAGTTTACTCTTATTTTCCTTTTGCTTCCTTTGGCCTGGCTTCGAAGGAAGGAGCAGGCAAGCCATCATGAAAAAGGATATCCCTGTTATACAGATTGGCGTCTTTGGGATTATCGGCCCAGGCATAACGCACAACTACAGGATGTGGCACAGCTTCGCTCCAGACAATAACCACATTCTTCCCTTCGATGGCCGCCTTCGCCGGCACGAAATGATTGTCGGCCCCGGCAACCTCGAAGCCCTGCAGCTCGCCACCACCCTTGACGATAAGTCCGCGATCGGCTTCTTTAAAATTTATATGAACCTTTTCTCCCTTTATTTTCATGGAATGATAGAGAGGTCCCGTCCAGATCATGTCTCCGACGTCATAAGCAACATGCTCGGCCGACAAGGCCAGCCGCTTGGCCACATCTTCTTTATTCAGAGGATGAATATCGTTCCACTCCCCAAGGTCCATCGCCACCGCCATCCCCGTCTTTGGCAACGACAGCGCCATCCGCTGCGCTTCCCTTAACTCGGCTATCTGGCTTTCTACCGGCTTATCCTTTACGGGACCATAACCCGCCAGCTGCACAAAGAGAAAAGGAAAGACTCCCTGGTTCCAGTGTCGTCGCCAGTCTGTGATCAATGCAGGAAATGAGGTCTGATATTCCTTGGCCCGCGACACATTCGCTTCTCCCTGGTACCAGATGACCCCTCTGATCGTATAGTTGGTCAAGGGAGCGATCATTCCGTTGTAGAGCCCCATCGGCTTGTATTGGATTGCGGTCTGCGGAGCAAGAGGCTCGGCCGTCATCCCCAATTTATAGGACCATTGCCCCTTCAGGTCAAGGGTCTGACCGGCAGCCGTCAATGTATAAGGCTTGTCCGGGACAAATCCACCCCGGCCGGCACTGTTGATCACCCGGACGACAATGGTATTCTTTCCAGCCTGGAGGATGCCTGCAGGTAATTCATACCTCCTGGGGGGGTATTGATACCCGATAGTGCCTGCAAACTTCCCGTTGACATATACAGAATCCCGGTCTACGATCCTGCCCAGCAATAATTTCGCTGGCTGACCCGCCATGGACGCCGGTACGTCTATATCTTTCCGATACCATACGACTCCATTGACAGCACCTAAACTCTGATCGGCCCAGTACCCCGGCACCTCCATCGTTTTCCAGTCAGTAGGAGTATAAGAAGGATCATACCAGGGCTTCTCATCATGCAGCCCCTTATCTTCCTGCCATACTCTGGCATACCAGTCCACATCCTTCTTTTTATCCCCCGCAAGTACACTGTTTACATAATTGCTATCCGCATACCGGCCAGCCTCAGCGGCATACTCAGGGAAAGACCTCAGCGCTTCCGCACTCAGCCACGCTTCGTCCGGCGTTCCTCCCACCGCAGCGGTGATCAGCCCTACCGGCACATGATAGTGCTCGTTCAGCTCCCTCGCAAAAAAATATGCCACGGCGGAGAAACTGAGGATCGTCTCCGGACTGGCCGACTCCCATTTTGCGCCGGGAAGATTGTCATGCGGAGTATTGAAATCATATTTCTGCGGCACTTTGAATTGCCGGATCGCCGTATTCTCGCTATGGGCTATGATCTCCGGGTATTTTTCCTTTACCCTCTCCATCGGCAGTTCCATATTTGACTGCCCCGAACAAACCCATACCTCACCCACCATGATATTCTTCAGCCAGATATGATTGATGCCATTGATATCCATGACAAATGGCCCTCCCGCCTTCTTTGGCGACAGCACCACCTGCCATTTCCCGCGGTCATCCGTCTCGCCGCTGGCCGTCTCCCCACCGAACTTGACCGTGACCTTCTCTCCCGGCGAAGCCCATCCCCAGACACGGATGGGGATCTCCCGCTGTAATACCATACCATCGCTGATGAGCCGGGGAACTTTCACCTGGCCAAAGCCCGTCGAATAGCTAAACCAAAAAAGCGCACTCAGGAGCGCGCTTTTCGGGTGGAATAAAAAGTTGATCATTATTTACCTTTTAAGCCCTGCAGGAAACCGGAGTAAGCCGGCTTCTTTGCAAAATTCTTGTCAAACAGCAAAGGGGCATCCTGTTTATTCTGGGAAAGGATGATCCAGCTTTCCGGATCGTCGACACCCCAGACCGTTACCCCATAACGCTGTGCCGAAGGTACGTTTTTAAGATAAGAATTCACCACGTAACGGTACTTGTCCGCCTGGAAAGCCAGCAGGGTCGGATCCACCGGCAGGCCTGCGAAACCCACCTTGTCGGAAGGATTCAAACGAACATCCAGTTCGGAAATCCGTATTTTCAGACCGGTCGCCGCCAGCTTTATAAAGGCCCGGTCGATACCCGTATCGGGAGTATTGATGGATATATGCATCTGAGTCCCTATGCCATCGATGGGTGCACCCTGGCCTTGCAACTCTTTTATATAACCCAGCAGAGAATCCAGCTTGGTGCCGCTTTGTTCGAGGTTGTATTCATTGATAAAGAGCAGGGCATTCGGATCAGCAGCTTTCGCATACTGGAATGCTTTCAGCGCGAACTGTCTGCCAAGATAATCCGACCAGTAGAATACCCCTGCCGGCAAGGTGGGAGTACCGGAGTTGAGGGAGGTCCTCAGAGCGCCATTACCATCCGACATGGGTTCATTGACCACATCCCATGCCTTTATTTTACCGGCATAATGGGACGCCGTGCTCGTAACCCATAGTTTGAACACGGAGTCTACCCTTGCCGCCACCGCCGTAGGAGCGGAATTCGCAGCGCCCGCCGTCACGTCAGTGATACTGATGTCGTCTATATAATAGGTATTAGCGACCTGCCCCATATCGAAGACCAGCCTGGCCGTTGTCCCCGTCGCCGTAAAAGAGGCCGATGCCGCGGCCCAACTGGTCGAATTGTTCATATTACCCGAATACTGTGCGCCTGTCCCGCTGGGTGCGTCATACTGAAACTCCGCCTGTTCCGAGCCACCCGCAGAAGCAGCCTTGATCCAGAACGATACGGAATAGCTGTGGCCGACGATGGTTGTAAAACCCGTACTGGATAGCTGTACCAGGTAGTTGGTACCACCGGTAGTCACCGTCACCTGAAGGGAGTTGTTTCCACCGTGAACATTGGCGGCGCCCGTTCCTAGGGAGAAATGACCATTACCACCCGTGTTGCCGCCAGGATTAAAGACGTT